>Ga0114969_10004468_pt1 | contig 11050 bp, 14 predicted proteins | sample M_130807_MF_Meta_FD_87316 | JGI IMG/M metagenome (GOLD analysis project Ga0114969, IMG submission 87316) | Freshwater microbial communities from Lake Montjoie, Canada to study carbon cycling - M_130807_MF_MetaG | ecosystem: Environmental > Aquatic > Freshwater > Lake | place: Lake Montjoie...
ACCGCCCAGACAAAATGATTTTCTACATCTTTTTCTTTCATGTCAAGAAGTTTAGCACAAAAAATTATGCTACACTGAACGCCTCATCAACTAAAGGACGTTAAATGCAACATTCCAGTATCGTCGGCGGCTCGACCGCCAAGCGCGTAATCAACTGCCCTGGCTCTGTGGCCTTGGTGGCCAAGATGCCGCCCAAGCCTTCCAGCAAATTCGCAGACGAGGGCACACTGCTGCACAACGTGATAGCCGAGATCATCATGTCGGACAACCCGCCCGAGCATTATCTTGGCCACAAGTACGAAGCGCAGGTGCTGACCCAAGAACTGATCGACTACAAACTCAAGCCAGCACTGGCCGCGCTTGACGAGATCGACCCCAACAAGGAGATGGAAATTGAAGCCGAAACAAGCGTTAACTTTGGTGACTTGCTCCCTGGCGTATTTGGCTCGACTGACCTTATTGGTCGCATGGGCACTCGCGCTGTTGTTCTCGATTGGAAGTTTGGCGACGGTGTTGCTGTGGATGTCGAGGAGAACCCGCAACTGATGTTTTACGCTGCGGCTGCCATGCGCACCCCCGCGTCTGCATGGGCTTTTGAGGGCGTCACCGAGATTGAAATGGTGATCGTGCAGCCGCCCGCCGTAAAGCGTTGGATGACAACCCCCAAGCGCATCGCTGAGTTTGAGTTGCAGTTGGTGCAGGCCGTCAAGGCGTCCGAAAAACCCGACGCGGTTCTGCGCTCTGGCGAACACTGCCGCTGGTGCGCAGCCAAGCCGGTGTGCCCACAGATGACCGGCGCAGTTGACCGCGCATTGAAGACGATCATCGACAACCTCGACCCACCGACCATTGCGACCTACCTCAAGAATGCTGATATGCTGGAGCAGTGGATCACTGACCTGCGCGCCTTGGCGCTCCAATTGCTGGAGTCTGGCGCCAAACTACCTGACTACAAACTGGTCGCCAAGCGAGCGATCCGTTCATGGACTAGCGAGGACAAGGCCAAGGTCGCCTTGTTTGCGTTTGGTCTCACCGAATCTGAAGTGTTGGAGACGTCCGTGATCTCTCCGGCCAAGGCTGAGAAGGCGCTCAAAAAGCGCAAGCAAGCCCTGCCGGACGATCTGGTCGTCGCCATCAGTTCAGGTAACACCTTGGCCAGCGTGGATGATCCACGCCCCGAGGTGATGCTCCTGGGTAAGCAATTAACCGCTGCCCTTTCTAAACTCAACTAAGGACTATCATGTCAAATCTAGTAGCGTTCTCCCAAGCGGGCTTGCCCGCAGTTTCCACCCTCGCAACTTCCTTGCGTGCAATTCAATCCGATGTCGGCGGCAGCGGCACGGTCATCCTGAAAATGGACAAGACCGGCCACTGGGTGTTTGGTGCAGACCAAACCGAAGTCGAAGACGACAGCACCTGGGCGGTCAACCCCTTCTCGTTTGTCCACGGCTTCATCGCCTGGGGAGACGGCGAGGTGTTGGGCGAGAAAATGGTGCCCGTGTCCCAGCCCCTGCCGGAGTTGGACGGTGCGCCCCCAGCCGCCAAGAAGGGCTGGGAAACACAGGTAGGCATGAGCCTGAAATGCCTTACCGGCGAAGACAAGGGCATGGAAGCGCGCTTCACAACCACCTCGGTGGGCGGGAAGAAAGCGGTTCAAGCCTTGGCCGTCGCCTTGGCAGATCAGGTCGAGAAAGACCAAAGCAAGCCCGTGCCGGTGGTGTCCCTCAAAAAGGAACACTATCAGCACAAATCGTATGGCCGGATTTTCACGCCGGTCTTCGAGGTAGTGCAGTGGCTTTCATTGGACGGCAATGCCGAGCCGAAGAAGGTTGAAGAAGCCCCCGCAGTGGGCCGTCGTCGTCGCGCAGCGGCCTGATGACTCTCTGGGTTGACTTTGAGACCCGTAGCGCCTGCGACCTGACGGTCGCGGGCGTTTACAACTACGCCCAGCACCCGAGTACCGAAGTGCTGTGTATGTCGTATGCCTTTGGCGACGAAGACGTGCAGTCGTGGCTGCCCGACCGTCAATTATTTCCCGCGCAAGTGCGTAAACATAAGGGTTTGATCTACGCCCACAACGCCGCATTTGAGCGCTTAATTTTTTGGTACATCTTGCAACTTGATTTTAAGTTGGAGCAGTTCGTCTGCACCGCAGCGCAGGCCCGCGCCAATTGCGCGCCTGGCTCGCTGGAGGACGTGGGACGCTTTGCTGGCGCGTCCATGAAGAAAGACCACCGTGGCGCCCAACTGATCCGCAAGATGTCGATCCCGCCCTACGAGGAGTCGCCTGAGTTGACCGCCGAGATGGTGGCCTACTGCGAGCAGGACGTGCGCGCCATGCGGGCATTCAGCAAGGCCATGCGGCCATTGTCAGCGCAGGAGTTGCACGACTATCACGTCAACGAGCGCATCAACGATCGTGGCGTGCTGGTGGACGTGCCTTTGTGCCAGGCTGCCGTCAAGTACGCCAGCGAGGAGTTGGCCGAGATTCAAGAGATCGTCGCCGAGGTCACCGAAGGCGCCATCACCAGCGTGCGCTCCCCCAAGATGCGCGAGTGGGTGCTGGAGCGCGTCGGGCCGGAGGCCAAGAAGCTGATGAAGAAGGACGACAAGTATTCCATAGACAAAACCGTCAGAGCAAACTTGCTGCTGATGGACAACCCTGACGAGGTTCCCCATGACGTTCAAGAAGTTATCCAGTGCGCCGACGACCTATGGGCGTCGTCGGTTGCGAAGTTCAGCCGCCTTGCGGGTCTGGCAGATGAAGAAGACAGCAGAGTCCGAGGCGCGTTTGTGTTTGCAGGCGGCAGCGCTACTGGACGCGCTTCGTCTTATGGGGCACAAGTCCATAACTTTACCCGCAAGTGCGCTCAAGAACCCGAAGCCGTACGAAATAGTATGGTTCGAGGACACGCAATCGTCCCCAAATATGGAAAACGCGTCACCGACGTCCTTAGAGGAATGCTCCGACCGGCCCTTATACCTAGTAAGGGTAAATACCTAGTCGTGGCTGACTGGTCGGCCATTGAGGCTAGGGTAAACCCTTGGTTGTCTGGCAGGGGCGACGAGAAACTGGCCCTGTTCGCGTCCGGCGAGGATGTGTACAAGGTCAACGCTGCTGCGACGTTTGGGGTGTCTGTGTCTCACGTCACCAAAGACCAGCGCCAGATCGGCAAGGTGCAGGAGTTGGCCTGCGGCTTCGCGGGCGGCGTGGGCGCCTTCGCTGCGATGGGCCGCGCCTACGGCATCCTGCTGCCCGAGTCGGACGCCCGGCGCATGGTAGACGCATGGCGTAGGGCAAACCCTTGGTCGGTGCCCTACTGGCAAGACCTAGAATCTGCCTACACCCGAGCGATGCGTAACAAGGGCAAAGAGTTCAGCGCCGGTCGGGTGACCTATATGTTTGACGGCCTGCACCTGTGGTACATCCTGCCATCGGGTCGCGTCCTTTGCTACCCCTACGCACGACTGGAAACCGAAGGTGTGACCTACGCCAAAGCCGCTTGGAAACCCGCCGCTGACGCCAAGGAGTGGCCACGCGCCCGTCTGTGGAAAGGGCTGGCCTGCGAGAACATCACCCAAGCCGTGGCCAATGACCTGCTGCGCCATTCGCTGCGCCAGCTTGACGACGTGGTGCTGCACGTCCACGACGAGATCGTGATCGAAACCAGCACACCCAACCCCGACGCCCTGCGCTCGGTCATGTGTACCCCGCCCGACTGGGCCAAGGGTTTACCCCTAGACGCCGAAGTCTCAATCATGGAAAGGTATGGAAAATGAGTTTCTTGAAATACTTGGAAAACATTGCGCCCGAGGGCGAGGTCATTTTGTTCGTGCGCCAAAAGCCCATACTGGCCGAGGGCGAGTTGCAATACCATGCGGACGGCGCCATCAAATGCACGTGGCCGGCCTACCTGCCCAAGAGATGGAAGCCCGATCAGGCGTGGTACGCCAATACCGGCTGCTTCATCATTGACCGATTCGACCAAGGCCGTGCCTCTGCCCGTGCTGACAACTGCGAGCGGGTCGCCTTCCTCGTGCTGGACGACGTGGGCACCAAGGCCAAAGAGCCGCCCATCGCCCCGACGTGGATCATGGAGACCAGTCCCAACAATTACCAGTACGGCTACACCTTCGCGCTGGACGACCAACCGATGAAGGCCGACTTCAGCGCCGCCATCGTGGCCATCGCCGAGGCGGGTTACACCGACGGCGGGGCCATCAACCCCGTGCGCAACTTTCGACTGCCCGGCTCGGTCAACCTCAAACCAGGCCGCGAGGACTTTGCTTCCCGCCTTGTTCAGTTTAACCCCGAGCGTGAGTTCGCCCTGCCCCAGATATGCGAGGCGCTGGGCGTGACGCCCAACCCTGCCGACACCGCCATAGTGCGCCCCATACGCCTCACAGACGACGGCGGCGACGATGTGCTGGCGTGGGCTGCTGCGCGTGGCGACCTGCTGGAGAAGGGCAACTCAAGCGGTTGGTGGGGCGTGGTCTGCCCCAATCATGGCGAGCATTCAGACGGCAACCCGATGGGCCGTTACAACCCAGTGAGCCGCGCCTACTGCTGCCTGCACGAGCATTGCTCCGAGTTGGATAGCGTGGCCTACTTGGCGTGGGTCGAGGAACAGGGTGGGCCTAAGCGCGCCCACGGCTTGCGCGATGAGTTGCTGGCCGCCGTGATGGAGAACACCTTGTCCAAGCTGGCCCCCACGCCCGAGTACCCCGACGAGGCCGCTGCGGTCATTGCCGAGGTGGAGCGGCGCGAGTTGGGCCGCGTGGAGATGAGCGGGTGGTTCGAGCGGTTTGCGTACATCCAAGACGACGACTCTTATTTTGATATGCAAGACCGCCGCGAACTGATGCGCAAGACTTTCAACGCCATGTTTAGGCACATCGACTGCCGGTCGCGCCACGGCAAGCATGGTAGGGTCGAGGCGTCTTTTGCTTTTGACGAACACCGCCAGGACAAAGGCGCCCGCGCTTTGGTCGGCATCACTTACGCGGCGGGTGAGACTGTGCTAGTGTCGCGTGAGGGGCTGGTCTACGGCAACCGCTGGCGCGATGCCCGCCCGGCGCCCGTGGCCGGTGACGCATCGCCATGGCTGCGCCATGTTGAGCGCATGGTCCCGATTGACTTCGAACGCGAACACCTTTTGAACGTCTTGGCCCATAAAGTGCAGTTCCCCAGCCACAAGATCAACCATGCCGTCTTAATGGGCGGCAACCACGGCTCGGGCAAAGACACCCTCTTTGCGCCGTTCTTTTGGGCCATAGGCGGCAAGGCCAAACTCAATTGCTCGCTGGTCAAGAACGAGGACCTCACGAGCCAATGGGGCTATGCGCTCGAGTGCGAAGTAATGGAAATTCAAGAACTGCGCCAGCCAGAGGCCAAGGACCGGCGCGCATTGGAGAACATCCTAAAGCCCATCATCGCTGCGCCCCCTGAATTGCTGACAGTCAATCGCAAGGGCCTGCACCCATATCAGGCGCTCAACCGCGTGTTTGTGGTCGCGTTCTCCAATGAGCGCGTGGCCATATCCCTGCCCTCAGAGGATCGCCGCTGGTTCGTCTTATGGTCAGAGGCCACCAAAATGCCAGAAGCAGACGCGCTCAGAATGTGGAACTGGTACACGATGCGGAGCGGGTTCGAGGCGGTCGCCCATTACCTGCACACCAGAGACGTGTCGGCTTTCAACCCTAACGCTACGCCCCCGTTCACAGAGGCCAAGGCCATCATGGTCGAGCATGGGATGAGCGGAGCAGAATCGTTCCTGGTTAACCTGATCCGCTCCAGGTCGCGCGCCTTTAGCGCTGGCGTGGTCGGCGCGCCCTTCTACGCGCTGTGTGATGAATTGCAGTTATACGCCCCCCAAGGCGTGCGCATTGTGCCTGCCGCGCTGCTGCACGCGCTCAAAGAAGCAGGTTGGCATGATATGGGGCGCCTGGCGTCGCGCGAGTATCAGACCAAAAAGCACATATTTTGCGCGCCTGAATTGGCCCATAGCACGCGCTCAGAACTGCGCAGGGCCATAGAAAAAGCCCCCGAAGGGGCTTAATCAAGGTCTAGCAAAATCGCCAGGATCGCGGCCAGGATGGCCGCCAGGATTATGAGCACAAAGCCCGCGTCGCATCGTCGCGGGTTTTCTCGTTGTCGTCAGTCAATAGCGCGGCCAGTACGTCCTCCAAACACTCAACCTGCGCTTTTAGGTCGTCAATTTGGCGCAGTAGGTCGGCGGTTTGCGTGTCGCCGGTAATGTAGGCTTGGGCTTCAGTAATCATAAGTACCTCACTAGTAAAACGGCCAGAATCAGGCCAATTGAGACGGCCAGCACTGCGCTAGCGATGGGGCGCGCCGGTGGCGCCGGTTTATAGTGTTGGCGCGTCATGCTTCCACCTCCACGCTATCGGTGCCCTGGGGCACGCTCACGCGATCGCTCAAATTCTCATAAAACCCGGTCAAACTGCAATCATTACCATAAGGCGCGCCGGTATGCTTAGAACGATTATGCCATCCGCTATTGAGCGCATAGTACTGACTCACGTACTCCGCAGGGCTCATTGTTTCCCCATAGGCCGGAAATAAACGCTTTTCGGCGCCCCGGCTTTTGACCGGCTTATGCTTACCCGTGATTTTGCTGGCCAGGGTTTGCACTTCTAGCACGCGCTCCAGGGTTGTCAGTTTATAGGTGGTGGATTTAATTTTTAGGGTTTGCATAGCGATTCTCCAGGGTTATAGCGCGCGCCAGCTGGCGTGCATCATGGGTCAATTTATCGGCCATCATGGCCCGGTCGATTTGTTCCGGCGTGGGCTGCACTGGCGCCGGTGGCGCCGGTGGTGGCGCATAGGGGCGCAGTATTTCAGCGAATAGCGGGTGCATCATAGGCCGCTCACCCGGTAACATTGGCCATCGCTGCGCTGCACATCAATGGTGCCAGCGCGGCGCACGGCCAGGATTAGCACGCGCTCGAGGCGCCCATATAAGCTAATGTGAATATATTGTCCAATTTTCATAGGTTTACTTTCGTTTACTGTAGCGGCCAGGATTAGCCCTTAAGCGGCCGCGATGGCCGCTTAAAGATAACCCTACGCTGCCAGGCGCAGATTGATCACGCGATGGCGCGAGCCATGCGCAGGGAATGCCACAATGGCCGCCCGCTGACGCTGGCACAGCTGGCACGTCGCGCAGCTGACGTCGTCGCGTTGTGTGGCCGGGCAGATAACGACCGGCCGGCCGCTTGGCGTCGTTGTATTGGCCGTCGTCGTTGACGGCACCACCACTACCACCGGACCGGCATTTTGATCGGCCAAATAATCGGCATCGGCCAAATCATTAGCGCTCAAATTTACAGTAAAGCCCCAAGCATTAGCGTGCCGTATCCATGCGATGCTGGCCGCGTCGCGATGGTGCGAATAAGTAAAGCCCCGGCGGCCAGCATTGGCCGCGACCAGTTGGCCAAGCTTCACGGCATCGATCGTTCCGTCTACTTGGGGCAAATCGCCTGCCTGGTTGTGGCGCCACAGCTGGCCATCGGGCAGCGCTGCGATCGCTTGGGTGAATTGGCCCCACGACGTGCCGCGCGTGCCTGCGCTGACAGCGCGCCAATGCATGGCCAATGGCCCGCTGGCCGCGTAGCATTCTGCGCGCATGGCGCAGTCTGCCGGGCACGATGCAGCGTCTGTAGTAGATACTGGAATTGGCCCGGTTTTGACATTGGCCGATTTGGGGGATAAATGTACTTGCATGATTTGCCTTTTTACTGTAGTGGATTGAATTAGCGGCCAGGCTTGGCGCCTGGCCGGGTTTGAATTATGCAATGAATTCGCGATTGTTAACTACGCCATGCGCCAGTGCAATGGCCATGATTTCATTTTGCGATTTGCTGGTGCGCGCGGCGCGATATAGCGCAGACAATGCGCGCGCTAAGTAATCGGGGCCAAGCCCGGCGGCGCTGTAGCGGATCGCTGTGCTGATTTCGCGATTTTCAGATTTAGTCATTTTGATTTGCCTTTACTTTATTGCATGGCGATGGTGCCATGCGTGGTAGTGTAAGGGATTTCTTTGCATTGTCAATGGTGTCAATTTATAGAATTGTATGCATTGGTTATTTTTGTGGGTGGTGTAGGTGGTGGTGTAGGTAGCTTGTTGGCGCGCCTGCATTGTGCTGCGCGCCCCTCAAAATGTAGCTTGTTGGCTATATTGGCTATTTGTTTATATATGCTTAGAAATTAATTGTATATTTCATAATGTGAAATGTATGTGTTTAGCTGGAGCGATTTAAATTGGCCGTCAAAACCGCCTACATTGCCTACATCGCCGCCAACCCCATGCTTCACGCATAAATCCGCGCGCTGCGCTGGCGCATAGTGTTGGCCATGTTGGCTATTTGATTGTGATGGCCAACATGACCAACACGACCAACGACCGACCGGCGGTCGACCACCAGCCCCAAACCTGCGCATCGATGGCGTTGGCATAGCCAACATAGCCAACACCTACCAGCCCGCTAGTCCTTGCCATTTTGATTAGGATTCCTGCTTGGGGGTGGGGGTAGGGCCGAGCGGAAAGGCCAACGTTGACGGAGGGCTCACAGCCAAAATTTTTTTTGGTATAAACTCACGGCACACGCCACCAGGCGAAGGAGAACAGATGTTCAAGTCACTGCCGCTTACAATTCGCCATGTCGAGGCTACTGAGTCGCGTTTGCAAGCAATTTACGACGCCGCCAAGCTGGGGCTCAAAGGCGACACGCTGGCCCTTGCTTCTGGTATGCGGCCTGAAGAGTACCGCCATTTGTGCCAATTTGACCCACTGGCCGAAATGGCCGCGATCAAAGGCAAAGCGGACGGCGAGCGCGAGATGGCGCAGATATTGCATAAGGCCGCCCAAGAAGGCGACGCCAAAGCAGCGCTCGAAATTCTCAAACACCAACACGGCTGGGTGGCCAAGCAGTCCATCTCGGTGGACATCGACCAGCGCATTTCTATCACCCAAGCGCTTCAAGAAGCCGAGTTGCGCGTAATTGAGGTTGTCGATGCAGTCCACCAAATACAGCGCTGAAGACGAACAAGAACTGATGGCGCGTCTGTGGACGTCGCGCATCAAGGACAGCCCACTGAACTTCGTGATGCTGGTGTTCCCGTGGGGCGTCAAGGGCACGCCGCTGGAACACTTCAAGGGGCCGCGCAAGTGGCAGCGCGAGGTGCTGCAAGACATCGCCGACCACATCCAAGAGAACAAAGGGCTGTTGGACTTCAACGTGCTGCAAGAGGCGATCTCATCGGGGCGCGGTATTGGCAAGTCGGCCCTAGTCAGTTGGATCACGATCTGGATGCTGACCACACGCATCGGCTCGACAACTATCATCTCGGCCAACTCGGAAAGCCAACTGCGCAGCATCACATGGGCCGAGATTACTAAGTGGCTGGCGATGGCGCTCAACTCGCACTGGTTTGAGGTCAGCGCCACCAGGCTGATGCCGGCCAAGTGGCTGACTGAACTGGTCGAGCGTGATCTCAAGAAGGGCACGCGCTACTGGGGCGTCGAGGGTCGGCTGTGGTCGGAGGAGAACCCAGACGCCTACGCCGGTGTGCATAACTACGACGGGGTGCTGGTCATCTTTGACGAGGCCAGCGGTATTGCCGACGCGATCTGGGCGGTGACTAGCGGCTTCTTCACGGAGAACACGCCCAACAGGTTCTGGCTGGCGTTTTCCAATCCGCGCCGCAACACGGGGTATTTTTACGAGGCGTTCAACTCCAAGCGGGAGTTCTGGAAAACCAAGGTGGTGGACGCCCGCACGGTCGAGGGCACCGACAAGCAGGTCTACGAGCGGATCATCCAAGAGTACGGCAGCGACAGCAGCCAAGCGCACGTCGAGGTCTACGGTATGTTCCCCAGCGCCGGGGACGATCAGTTCATTCCAGCGGACGTGGTGGACGAGGCCATGAAGCGGGAGCGGTACAAAGACCTGTCAGCGCCCATCATCATCGGGGTCGACCCGGCGCGCTACGGCGCCGACGCCACGGTCATCGCCGTGCGCCAGGGGCGGGACGTCGTGAACATAGCGCGGCACCGGGGCGACGACACTATGACGGTGGTCGGGCACGTCATTGAGGCCATAGAGGAGTACAAGCCGACGCTGGTGGTGATCGACGAGGGCGGCTTGGGCGCTGGGATCGTGGACAGGCTCAAGGAGCAGCGGTACAAAATCAAGGGTATAAACTTTGGAAACAAGGCGAAAAACCCGATAATGTACGGAAATATGCGCGCCCAGATGTGGGGTGAGATGCGGGAGTGGCTGAAATCTGCTAGTATTCCGACCGACAGGTTCTTGAAGACGGACTTGATTTCGCCTAAGATGAAGCCTGATTCACGTGGAACAATTTTCTTGGAGAGCAAGAAAGATATGAAAGCGCGGGGGCTTGCATCACCAGACGCAGCGGACGCAATTTGCGTGACGTTTGCTTTTCCCGTGGCCCACCGCGAGTATACTGAGCCGACACGCCGCGTCAACTCCCAAGGCAGCGCGGTACATAATTCATGGATGGGGTCTTAATATGCCGCTGGTCAAATCAAAATCACCCGAAGCCTTCCGCAAGAACGTGGCGGCTGAAGTCAAGGCCGGAAAGCCGGTCAAACAGGCCGTCGCTATAGCGTATGCGGTCAAGCGCCAACAGGCGCCAGCAAAGAAGAAATAATGGCTGACTACACAGGCATCGCAGCCGCCGGAGCGGTAGCCAACGGGGGCGGTCAAAAGGACAGCACCTCCAACATCTTGGCCACCGCCCGCAGTCGACTGGATATGGCGATCTCGGCATTGTCCGAAAGCCGTGAAGATGAGATTGATGACCTGCGGTTTTACGCCGGTAGCCCAGATAACCAGTGGCAATGGCCTGCTGATGTGCTGGCCACTCGCGGGGCGGTGCAGGGTCAAACGATCAACGCCCGCCCATGCCTGACTATCAACAAACTGCCGCAGCACGTCCGGCAAGTGACCAATGACCAACGTCAAAACAGGCCAACTGGCAAAGTTATTCCAGCCGATG
>Ga0114969_10004469_pt1 | contig 11049 bp, 1 predicted proteins | sample M_130807_MF_Meta_FD_87316 | JGI IMG/M metagenome (GOLD analysis project Ga0114969, IMG submission 87316) | Freshwater microbial communities from Lake Montjoie, Canada to study carbon cycling - M_130807_MF_MetaG | ecosystem: Environmental > Aquatic > Freshwater > Lake | place: Lake Montjoie...
GTGATCCGGTCAACCCGTGAGAACGGGTCCACGCCCTGCATTGTGAGATTGCCGACGCTGGGGGGTGGTGCACTGGCAAGACGTTTGCGGAGAATACTCATCCCCTTTTTCGAGAACCTCGGATTTCCCGACTTGGAGAATGCCTCCTTGGCAGAGTAGGGGAAATCCCGGTCAAACTTAGTCGGGTCATTGTTGCAAAGGTTGGTCATCGCCCACCTGCGCCATTTCATCTGAGTTCCAGTGAGCGTGTACCCGACATCCCGCTGGACTCGGTTCCGGTATTCCCGCTCGTCGTCTTGCAAGGTATCAATGAAATCCTGATCGTCATCTGGTGAGAGATTCGGTCCGATCTCCAGTGAAGTCTCAAAAGCGTAGAATGGGAAGAAGAGGGAGATTGTATTCGCCTTGCTCGAAAACCCGTCATTTTTCTTCACCTGTTCCCATGGCTCGGCCTCCATGAATCTCTCATAGAAAACCCCCGTCGCCCCCCGTGCGGTGGACTCCTCGATGATCATGGTTCCTGGTTCGTAGGGAACAGTCATCCGGGCATTCGCCCAACGCTCCCCCGCATCGGAGACATTATCATCTGCCGGAGAATCCCACAGGGCGCACTCTGTCCCCCATGCGAAGCGGACCATGCCTCCGACCATGGATGGCTTCCCGCCAAGGGTGGTGGTCTTGAGCTTGTTTCCGTTGGCCCATTTCCCCCATAAACCAGTTGAGGAGAGTTCGGAGGGATTCCGATCCTTGAAGAAGGGGTCATTGTTGGAGTATTTCTCCATGATTTCCACCATGGTCCGGGTCTGCTCCTCATTCCCCGCTACGATCCACCCAATAGAACCTTCCGGGCTGGACGAGAGAGCGTGGTAGAATACGGCACCAACTCCGGTCGATGACCCCTTTTGCCGGGGTTTCAAGATAATCAACCTCACCGGAAGACCACGAACCCTGAACCAGTTGATTGCTTCTTGGAGGGTCTTTTGAAGGGCATTCGGTTTGAGGGGTTTCCCGTCAACAGGGACGCCTGTTGCCACACCCTGTTTCGGGAAGATGACACCGCAGACCATCCACCAAGCGAGATACTGTTTGAGCATCAACTCGGATTTCACCCCTGACTCCGCTACCTTGGGGGTGGTCTGCGATGCTGCCATTTGGTTTTTGGCTACTCTGGGCATTTTTTCCTTTCCTCTGCGTTTTTCCGGCGAACCTCCAACCCCTTCTTCTGCGCTTTCTGGCAATGTTCACGCGAACGTGCCTTCGATTTCCCTGTTGCCAGGGTTGCAAAGAAGGATGGGGCTGCGGCAGCAACATCATTCGTGATGTCCTTGCGGCAAACTGGACAGAGGAACTTGCGCACTAGGAATCCGTGTTGGTGGGAGTTTCCTGCTCGTTCTCCCTCTGCGCGATCTCGTAGGACTCGATCTTGTTCTTGAGGATCGGGCTGATGATCGTTCCATCATCCCTGCGTTCTGCGAACTGATGGATGAACCCGGCGACTGCTCGGGCGGCAAGGATTTGCTCGGGGGTGCCTTGCTGCTCGTCGAACTGGTATTCGATGCCATTCTGAAGGTTTTTTCGGATGTCACAGAGAGCGCCGAGGAACTCCTGAAACGGAGGGTAGTTGAGGAGTGCTGGCGCGTTCTGCGCTGCTTTCCGTGCGGCTTCGATAACTTCGTGCGGATGTTTTGGTTTGGTTGTAGGATTAGACATGCAGGCACTAATGCAGATCATTTGCATTAGTCAAGGGTTTTCCCTACGGTGGGAATAATTTTTTTTGGCTAAATCAAAAATTCCGCTGGCACAAAATTAAATTACACATACACTGGCATCTATGGGAAAAACTTACGCCACTGGTCTCGACCCCGAGGAAATCGCTGATGTCTCAACCCTTTCAGACTACCCTGATGATAATCAGGAAGTCGGGAATCAACAGGAGGCACAGACAGGAAACCCGTGGGGTGGTCAGTCGGCAGTAGCCGCTCCGCCCGCACCTCCGGCAGCAGAGGATAAGTCATGGCTCAACGGAAGGCTTGATCTCTCCAAGATCAATAATATGGCGTTCCAGCGGGACAATGCCCGTGCGGTTCAATCTCAGCAGAGGGAAAAGAATGACTACTTCCGGCAGAAGAACGTCGAGGACCGTGCGGCACAGACCCGTGCGGCAGCGAATGTCCGGTTGCTGACCAAAGGGATCGGTGAGCAGCAGAAACAACTTGCGAATCAGCAGAAGGAGCAACTGGCACAGAAGAACTCCGAGTTGGAGCGGGATTTTAAGACCCGTGGAGTGAAGTCTTACACCGACCCGGCGACCAAGTTACTGACTCCGATCACCGACCCATCCGGTAAACCAGTTTTCGATACCACGTCCACTCCCGGCGTGGATGCTGAAGGTTACCCAGTCATTACCCACCGCAGGGCGAACGGGGAAACCATTGTCGAACCGAAAACCTCCTTCATGCGGGATGCGACCACTGGAAATCTGATTTCCTATGACCAGATCACCGGAAAGAAGATCAGGGATGAAGACCCGGCCAAACTCATCAAGAGCGGCAATGTGGAGTATTCCAAGGCTGCGCAGAAGTATATGACCGACATTGAAGTCGGAAAGCGTCTTCAAAAGGTTCACGCGACCAAGGGTGAATTGGATAGGGTGAAGGAGCAGATCAAGCAGAATTTCTCTGAGAACAAGGATGCACTGCTTGAGTTCAAACCAGGTGATGTAATCCCCGAAGAGGACATCACTTTGATGGACCCGAAGGCGAAAGCTGTTGCCGTCCGTCACAACAACATGATCAAGGCGCAGAACATCTTGAGCAACAAACTCATCGATGCCCAAACCAGTTTTGACGAGATGGGGAGCACGTCCAGGCCGAACTACATCATCCCCACTGAGGGAGCGAATGTGAAGCAGTCGGCCCCCTCTGAAGGGTCTGTGGCAGTGGTTCCCAAAGGGGGAGTTGCCCCCGCTCCAAATCCAGTGGCATCCGCACCCGTGGAAACCCCCGCACCCGCTTCTCAACCTGCCGATTCGGTCGAGTTAAAAAAAAACTCACTGACTGGCCTGACTGATCAGATCACGCAGTCGGCTGCGTCCATTGAATCCCTGAAGGCGGAACTCGGTTCCCCAACGATGGACCCGGCATCCGCGCAGGAGAAAGCAGACCGTCTGAAGCAGGCAGTCAACGAGCACAACGTCATGCTCGGGCAGCACAAGGAACTGGCAACCAGTCTCACGGACGATCTGGCAATTCAGGAAGCCGAGCGTGGTCGGAAGCGGGTGGAAGGTTTCAAGCAGGTTGAAGAGCAGAACCCGTTTGCGAAGTCAGTCGGGTATGCCGATCAAGCCGCAAAGATTGACGAAGAGGCATCCACCAGAATGAAGGAGATCGCCACCATCCCTGACGAAGCGGAACGGAAAGCGGCAGTGGACTCACTGGCGGAGGAAGTGAATCAGAAGCACACGGCAATCCAAGGTGCAATGCAGGAGAAGGCGAAGAGTTTTTATGACACGCTTGGAGCGTTCGCGGATCACAGCAGAAGTCTGGCGCAACGTGCCAATCTTGAATCAGATGTGAACCCGCGCACCCGCGCACAAGCAATTGAGCAGTGGCAGTCCAACCGGGATTTCGAGAAGTCCCAGCTTGAACGTCAACCGAACTCCCTTGCGAAGGAGATCAAACTCCGTGGCGAGAAACAACCAGACCGTCTTTCTGATGCGGACATTACACGGATTTCCAAGGAGTTCAACATGGAACCAACTAGGGTCGCATCCAGTTATGACGACATGAACCGCAGCGGGTTCCAAGGAAAATACTCCGGCGAGACTGCGGTGACGCTGAGTGACGGGTCCATTCGGGTGAATCCTGCGGTGATCTGGTCTGAGGACGGAATCCAGAAAGCTCTGGAGGGGGCAAGACGTGGGCGGAAATTCATCAACTATGACGGGAAGGTTCTGGAAACTGCTGCACCGGAGTTGACCGACGAGCAGTATAAAGCCGCGAAGGAAGCAGCGTTGAAGATGCGCGACGACCCCGGGATGCAGAAAGCCATGGCTGACACCCTCGACAATAGTTTCGGCTCCCTGCCATTTAGCCGGGGCGCATGGGGTAAATACTTGGAGGAGCATTCCGACCAACCGATGCGGAAGGTGATCGAAGGATTCCGTGAACAGGAACACCTCGACGAAGGGAAATGGACCGCACTTCTTTCCGGCGATTGGGGAAGTCCGCTCGCCATGTATAACAAGGTTTTCATTGGTGGCGTGTCCGGTCTTCATGGGATTGCCCACAGTGCTACAGGTCTTGTCGGTATGTTTGGTTCTAAAGATGCAGTCCAAGCGGGGCTTGAATTACAGCAAAATGCTCAACCTTTGGAAGCAGCGCAGGAAGGACAACACAGTCTCGGGTCTGATACGGTCAAAATGTTCACGGATATGTATCCAATCATGGCCCTCACTGGACCTTTTGCATTAGGGGTTCGTGCCCTCGGTTTAGGTGCGGGTGCCGTCGCACGGACTGCCAAGATTACAAGCAACGTGTTGAAAGGCGTGGAGGAGGGGGCCATCACTGAGGTTAAACAACTCACTGAGGGGTTAATTGCCAATGGGATGAAGAAAGGGGTGGCACAACAACTCGGGCTTGCTTTTGAGAAGGGGAATTACGAAGCACTCAAAAAGGCCACCCTGCAAATGGGGAAACAGGAGGGGATGTCCATGCCCTTCAAAGTTGCCACATGGGCAACCATGGGGATGCAGTCCGCAGGATCGACCATGTTGGAAGCATCCTTTGGATACGAACAGGAGGCATTCAAAGAACTCCTCGGGGACCGGGCGGTTGAAAGTCTCAGTCCAGAAGAGAGCAACCAGTTGCACGCTCAAGCTCGGGCTAGTGGGGCGGGGAAATCTCGTGCCGTCGCTGCGCTCACTGGTGCAATTTCCGGTCTTTTAATGGTGGCACTTCCACGGGGGTCAGGTGAAATACAAAGGATGATGCTTGGTAAGGCGATTGCGGGGACCACCCCCGTTGCTGAGTTGGTGGAAAAGATCGGGATGGAAAAGTTCTCCACGTTCCTCCGTTCAGAGGGGATGAAGGCTGGTATTTCAAACCTCCTAATCTCAACTGGGGTCAACATGACGGATGACGGACTCCAGATGTTCCTCAACTCCCTATTCTCACAGACCATCGCAAAGATGACATACCACCCGGACATGAAGTGGGGCGACGTGGTTGCGAGTGCCGTTGATTCTATCGGGCCAGGGATGCTCATGGGGTTTGTGAGTGGGATGGCACATGGGATGTCCCACGGGAAGGACAGAACCAAAGCACGGAAAGTTGAAAAGGCCCAAACCGCTTTTGAGGCATCCCGTGATGCCATGCAGAAGGAGTTGGATGGTGCAGCAAAACCCGACACGACCGAAACTGTTGTGCCACCTGTGGCACCCGACCCCAATCTGCCACCGGAGGCAAAGGGTTTCACGGATGGTGCTCCTCACGGGGCCGAAGGTGCCAACCTGCATCCCGACCTACAACCGGGCGAGACGCAAATGTTCAACGGTGAGAATTGGGTGGCGGAGTCCAGACGCCCCCTGGAGGCGAAGGAAGACCTTACCCCCTATGCCGGAAAAGACGATGATGGGGCACACCCCGACCTTCAGGACGGAGAATATCAGGAGAAGGATGAGAACGGCAACTGGGTAGCCATCAAAACCCGTGATCTGAATGACAATCATGCCCCCGCCCCGGCCCCTACTGTTACCGCAGTGACAAAACCCGCAGCGGCAACTGAGGGGAGCCTTGATCCTGACCAGACGAAAGCCATGGTGGAGAACCTCCTCTTGGAGTCCCACAAGAAGAGCAACAACATCACGGAAGTTTCTGAGGCAGACAAAAAGGCAATCGGTGAAGCAGCGACGATCCTTGCAGAACCAGTTGCCAGGTGGCAGAAGGTTTTCGGGAAACTTGGCAAAGGGTTCGGTGCGGCAGTGTCGAAGAAACTCACCAGCGGCGGGGTACAAGTGATGGACGGCAAAATTGTGTTTGATGCCAAGGCATTCACAGGCAAACAGGCTGAACGGGTGAAGCATGAAAACTTCCAAAAATGGGCATCCCGTGCTGTTCTTGAAGAGGCGGTTCACACCGTTGCAATCAAGCTGAACCTCCCAGTGAGAGACTTGTGGGGTAAGGTTTCCCCTGAAATCCGGGGTGCCGTTGCCATGGCTTACAACCCGGAAGGTTTCGAGAAAGGCGGGTATGAAGGCGCGTTCGGAGTTAGCAAGGATGATGTGGCAAACAACGCAGGGCATGAACTCTTGAACATGGCCCTCAGTGGCAGGTTGAAAGAAGTCCTGAGTGCCGAGGAACTGCGGAACATGGACCCCGGCGTGATCGCCCAGATCAAGGAGTTCCTGAATCAGATTCTCGACTACGTGCGGGGACTGCTCGACAATGAAGCCGATCCGGTAGTGCGGAAGATGCTCAATGGCTCTCTTGACCAGTTGGAGGCATCCCTGCGAGCCTTGGAGGTCACGAACGGTGGAGAGTCGGTATTCAAGGATGACGGTGGGGAGGGTAAACCATCTGCCAAAACACCTCCTGCACCTCCTGCACTTGAGACACCCCCGGCCGATAATAAACCAGCGGTGGAAACCCCCGAAAATAACAATCCACCCGCTCCGGTAACAGAATCCGGGCCGAAACCTGCGGAAGTAATAGAGTCACCTCCTGCTGAGAATCCTCCTGCTGAGACACCTCCCACCAACGGAAGCAATGTTGCAAGTCTGGACGACATCCCCTTGAATCTGGCAGTTGGTGCGCACAGGGGAACATCTTTTGTCCCTGAAGAGCGTGGTGATCAGGAGCGCAAACGATACGTGGCGCACATGGAAAGTGTTTGGAAATCCTTCCAAGACCGTGCCCAACTGGACTCGGAAAAAGAAACTGCGGCGAAAGAGTTTGAGGCTTACAAACAAAATTACATTTCACGCTACAAGGGGATACTGTATTCAATGTCCGGCATGGTTTCGACCATGATCGCAGGAGGGGCTAACTTCCCAGCGGCAAGGATGAACAAGAAGGCGGAAAGCCTCCACAAAAAACAGGTGGAGTTCGGCGAGTGGGATGATCGTGCTCAGAAAGCCATACTCCAAAAAATCCGTCCTTCAGAATCAGCAATCATCTCTGCGGACGATGCTTCCGCGCCATCCCAGCTTGAGGAAGAAATCAACCAAGGGAAAGCAAAACTTGAAAAGATGAAGGCGGGGAACGCTATCATCCGCAAGTTCAAGACGAACGAAGAGAGAGTGAAACTCCTGCTGGATTTAGGGTTCACAGATACGGAAGTCGTTGCTGCATTAAAAGACCCGAAGGACTTAGGCTGGCCGAGTTCCCGCATCACTAACTTGAGGGCGAATGTTTCCCGCTTGGAGAAGAGACTGACATCCATCAAGGCAATGCGGTCAGTTGCCCCCCGCTCAGGGGAGTTTGAAGGGGGCACTGTGGAGGAGAATCCTGATGAAAACCGGATTCAGATTTTTTTCAAAGAGAAACCAGATGCGGGGATGCGTGAAAAACTGCGTTCCAACGGATTCAAGTGGGCACCGAGCCAAGGGGCATGGCAGAGGCAGCGCACCAACGCTGCCGTGTACGCCGTGGAAACTTTGTTGGGCATCAAGTTGAAGGCACCGAAAGCGAGTGAACCCACAGAAGGTGTTGATGTTAATGAGCAAGATACAAAATCCGTTGTTGATCAAAAGGCACCGGAAGTGAGTGGACTCACACCTTCTACTTTTAGGAAACCAACCACGACTGGGACTGAATCTGAGGCACTCTTAAAACTGTCAGCTTACAAAGAGACGGGGGAAAAACCTAAGACCATGGGGTTAAGTGTCACGTTTGAGCAGGCAGGCATAACAGATAAAACACTCCTTAAATCCTTCGTGAAAAAGGGTTTTGCCACCAGAGAATGGAATAAAGAACACACCCCTACGATGGGGGCATTAGCAGAAATGTATCATCTGCAAGGGAAACCCTTCTGGCATGATGAATTTGCTGTTACTCCCACTGAACCCACCAAGGGGACAAAACCCGTTGTCGATCAAAAGGCACCGGAAGTGAGTGACAACGCCCCACGGAAACCCGTTCTCACAAGAACACAGGACACCATGTTCGATCTCCCAGGCGAGAAACCGAAGGGGATGGCGTTGCGTGCCAAGATGGAGCGCCGATTGCAGGAGATGGAGGACGAGCAGCAGGCACTCCTCGACAGATATAAGGATAGAACCCCGAAAGACGAAGCTCGTCTTGCCGTGCTAGACCGTGCCATCCCAAGGGTTGAAATGGCACTCGTCAAAATGGCAGCGGTAGAGATCGAAGAGCGTGAGAAGGCGTCCAAACCTGCGAAGGACGCTGCTGATGCTTACACTCCTGCACCTGAACCACCACAGTCCCCACTCCAGCAGCAATGGTCTGCATTCAAAGCACAGATGCCGGATGCACTCATCGCTGTGCGGCTCGGCGACTTCTATGAGTTCTTCAATGAAGATGCAGATGTGGCTGCGAAGCTCCTGAATGTAGCTCTCACGAAGCGAAACGGATTTCCTATGTCGGGCATCCCGAGCCATGCTGCGGATGGTAGTTTCAAGGAACTTGTGTCTGCTGGACATAAGGTAGCAGTTGTTGACATGAAGGACGGTAAACGCGCTATCACGGAAACGCGGGGGTCTGATGCTGTGGCAGAGTCGCAGGCGAAGGACGGCATGATGCCGAAAGGGGAGATTCTCACCACAGAGGAACGGGATTTCGCGGAATCACTTGCCAAGAAATACGGAGCGCCAGTGCTACCGGTGGTGGGGGCATCCGAGCCATTTGAGACGCTTTCACGGTTCAGCAACATGCTGGAGCGGGCGGCAGACAAGTCAAAGGACGAGGCAGAACTCACCAGAATCTTTGAAACATCTAAGGGGCGCATTGATGAGCAGCGCATCGCAAATGCGGTTCGCTACAACCCCTACACGTCAGCAGAGATTTATGAAGCGGCAAAGGACGTAACTCATCCACTGGAATCCGAGTTTACCGCAGACCCGACAAAGTATCGCCAAAGCATGGAAGAAAGCCGCGCAAGGTACGACGCTCAACGTGCCGAATACCGGAAGCAGCGTGGACTAGACGCGCAACCCGACCTTGAACCGTGGGAGATGACTTTCTCTGAATTTAAGAAAGCGGTTCAGGAGCGACACGGCCCAAAAGGTCAGGAGGATGTCACATATCTTGGATTAGATGATGCCAGTGTCGGCAAGGCGATGTCGTGGTTTGAAGAGACTAAAAGACTGACCGGAAAAAGATCGGGACAGGAGATTTTGAATGAACCTTGGGGGCACAAGGTCATCATCCAAAACGCACTCAAAGAAGGCAAGCCCGTCCCCGCCGAAGTGCTGGCCGATTACCCCGACCTTGCACCGCAGGCGAAGGCGGAGCCACAAGGGGCCGTGACAACTGAGCCAACGGACGCGAAGGCGCAACCCGTGGCACCCGGACCCAGTGTTTCACCGAAGGTTGAGCAAACCGGAACACCGAGAAAGACATTCCCCCGGTTGACCGATACTACGTCGATCCGCAACATGGTTGTCAGCGCGCTGGAATACAACCCTGACATCAAGGCACGTTACGAAGACGCATTAGACCAGAAACTCACTGATACTGAAGCAGCAGACCTCGCTATCGAGTGGGTCCAAGTTCAACGTGAGAAGGGTGAACCCGCGCTGATCAACGATGCGTTCGGTGATCAACCACAATGGACATTTGAGGAAGCGTGGAAATCACTGAAGAAAGTTTCACCGAAGGTTGAGCAAACCGGAACACCTGCACCAGATTTCTCTACGCCAATCGAGATGTCCGAATCAGTGGACCCCTACGGCATCAAACTCCCTGACGGCTACGTCCGTGAAGGAGAACTCTATGTTTACCGTCCGGGCAGGGAGTCGGCAGAAAAATCTGTTGAAGTCACACCAGAACCTGTTTCCACGGAGGCACCCGAAAAAGAGTATTCCTACGGCATGAAGGCTCGTCCGTTCTCCATCGGGGCGCAACCCAAAGGGCATTCTGCGTTGGATGAATCCGACCCGAGAGCACGGTGGGGGGTGGTCAAGTATCCGAGGAAACTCACTTCAGATGAAGTGCGCTCTTTTGAACTGGTCGAGCTACCTGACCCGGCCCAGCCTTCTGAGGTCACACCAGAAACAGTTAAACCCCACTCTGTTGAGTTTGGAAAACCTGCAACTTACAGCGGGAAAAAGCGCATCCCCGTGTTCTTCTATGATGCCGAGGGTAAACATGTTGGTCGGGAAGAACTGCGAGAAGGTTATGGGGCCGACATCTGGACCATCTCAAAGTTTGAAACTGATGGAGCCTCCAAGTATGGGAAGCAGAAGGAAACAGTGTTGATGGAGTTTGAGGGGAAACCCGGTGAGGTCAAAAAACTGCTTCAAAGACGACTTGCAGATATGACTATCGAAGGCGGGTCGGTTGTGTGGAAGGAACCATCCCTGCAAGAACGGGCTAACAGACTCGACACAAAAATCCCCAAAACTACGTCCGCCGATTCATGGTCCGGGAATCAACTTGCGGAAGGTGAACTCGTCTCAGACGGCAAGATCATGTTCCTGAAATCCGCCCTACGCAAACCCACGGGGTTGAAGATGGCGGAGTATGACCCGTCCCGTGCGAAACTGAAAATGGAACCCGCGTCGCAGGATGTTGCCAAGGAGATGTTTGAAAGAGAAGCTCCCCCTTTGAGGAAAGCAGATAAACTCACCTTTGTCGGGCATGAAGTTCAACCTAATGGGAGAGAGTCGGCTTACTTCCGCAACAACAAGGGTAAAGTAGTTATTGTGAACCCTGCCAAACTTGCAGCCATGGAGGTCGGAGTAAAACCGGACTCCTACGTGCAAAACAGTGATGCCACAGGTATAATCGGAGCCATCAAAGGTGGGGAAGTAGTAGCCTTCCTAATGCCTATCAACCCAAACGGTAACAAATCCTACCAGGAACTCATCGA
>Ga0114969_10004470_pt1 | contig 11049 bp, 1 predicted proteins | sample M_130807_MF_Meta_FD_87316 | JGI IMG/M metagenome (GOLD analysis project Ga0114969, IMG submission 87316) | Freshwater microbial communities from Lake Montjoie, Canada to study carbon cycling - M_130807_MF_MetaG | ecosystem: Environmental > Aquatic > Freshwater > Lake | place: Lake Montjoie...
AACTCACCTGAGCATCTGCAGTTCCCGTGAGGGTAAACGAAGCTGTGTTGCCTGAGCAAATCGTACTACCTGCTGAAACACTTGCGGTTGGAAGCGCGTTCACAGTCACCGTTCTCGTTGCCGAAGCAGCATTACATCCGCCTGAACCTGCAACCGTGTAAGTAATTGTTGAAGTGCCAGCAGCCACAGGAGTAATCACTCCAGACACACTGTTGATAGTTGCAACTCCTTCATCGCTTGATGTCCATGAGCCACCCGAGTTTCCGTTTGAGGTGAAGGTGGAAGTCCCGTTCGAACAAATGGCTTGTGAACCACTAATTGTTCCGGCGTTTGGCGCAGCAGTAACGGTAACCGTTCTTGTCGCTGAAGCTGTGCATCCACCTGTTCCTGAAACCGTGTAGGTAATTGTAGCCGTTCCAGCAGACACTCCAGCTATAACACCTGAAGTGATGTTGACTGTTGCGATACCTGTAGCGCCTGATGCCCATGAACCACCCGAGTTTCCGCTTGAAGTGAAAGTTGTCGTTCCGTTCGAGCAAATCGCTTGAGTTCCCGATATTATTCCGGCGCTTGGTAAGGCCGTAACCGTTACGGTAACTGTATTTGTCGTTGCTGAAGAGCAAGAACCGCTTGTTACGATTGCTCTGTAGTAAGTGGTTGCATTTAATGTTCCCATTTCTGCTGAAGTCAACGTTGAGGCCGTTGCTCCATCGATATTAGCAAACGTGCTATTGTCTGAAGAAGATTGCCATTGAATAGTACCCGTGTTTCCGCTTAAGGTAATGTTAGCCGGAGAATTACCCGAACAGATAGTTTGGTTCGCACTAACAGTTCCTGCAACCGAAGTTGGATAAACATCTAACACAACAGTATTCGAATTTACTGCGGCGCCACAGCCACCTGTTACAGTAACGAGGTAAGCACCGTCATTTTCTGCTGCTGCATTCGGAATATTATAACTAGCAGCTGTTGCTCCGGAAATATTCACACCGTTAAACTTCCATTGGTAAGTAAGTGGAGAGGTTCCTGCTGCAACAACAGTAAACGTAGAGCTCTGACCCTGACATCCCAAGATTGCAGCGGGTTGAGTCGCTATTGTTGTTAACGGATTCACCGTTAAAAGGGCGGTGCTCGAAGTAACCGTACCGCAAGTTCCAGTAACATCTACTGTGTAGGTACCTGCATTTGCTGCTTGCGCATTTGTGATCGATAAAGTTGAACTGTTCGTTCCTACGTTTGAACCGTCTTTTTTCCATTGATACGCAAGTGTTCCCGTTCCAGATGCTGTTACTGAGAAATTTGCTGTATTACCTGCACACAATGTTGATGCGGCTGGTTGTGTTGAAATAACCGTGGCTGAATTAATCGTTAGTAATGCATTCGAAGAGGTTACGTTACCGCAACCACCCGATACAATCACTGAATATTGACCTGCATTTGCAGAAGTGATATTCGTAACAGCTAAAGTTGCATTTGTTTCACCACTCAATGCTGAACCATCTTTTCTCCATTGGTAAGTTAATGTACCTTGTCCAGAAGCAGTAATCGAGAAGTTAGCAGTTGTTCCAGCACATTGCGTAACAGCACTTGGTTGAGCTGAAATCGCCGTTACAGAATTGATGGATAAAGCAGCTGTATTTGAACTTACCGTTCCACATGCTCCCGTTACATCTACGGTGTAGTTTGCAGCATCTCCTGCGGCAATTCCCGATAATGTCAAGGTTGATGAGGTAGCTGTTGCATTTCCTGTAACATTCGACCCGTTTTTCTTCCATTGGTACGTTAACGTTCCTGTTCCTGTTGCACTAACTGTAAAGCTTGCAGAACCTCCCAAACAAGCCGCTGCTGTAGCAGGCTGAGTTGAAATAGCGGTAGCACTATTTACTGCAGAAGTTATTGAAGAGCTCGTTGCGCTTGATTGTGTTAAACAACTCCCGCTTAAGCTTGATGTCATTGTTAAAGTAACCTGATCATTGTTTGCTAATGAAGTTGTTACTAAAGTAGCATTGGTAGCACCAACTATTGGTGTTCCGTTCAAATTCCACTGATACGTTGGTGTTGCACCCATGTTCGCTGATGCATTCACGCTAAACGTAACAGAAGTGCCAGGACAAAATGCCGTTGAAGCTGAACTTTGAATGGATACGGTAGGCGTAGCTGCCGTACTTGTCAATGTTACCGTATTGGAATTTGTTGCAGCGTTACTCGCCAAACACGTTTGAGCGGATGGAGTCATTGCAACATAGATAGCGTCTGCATTATTTGGTGATGCTAAGGTATAGGTTGCAGAATTCGATCCAACAGGGTTGTTGTTCAAATACCACTGATAAGTTGGCGTTCCACCATTTGTTGGAGTTGCAGTAAATGTAATTGCACCACCACCACAAGCAGAAGTTGAAGAAGCAGAATTGGATACAGAGGCTATAATCGAAGGATTAACAGTAACTGTAACCGTTGTTCGAGATCCCTCGCAAGACGATGTGTTGTTTCTATTGGCAACATAGTAATTTGTTGAACCAGCAACGCTCGTTGAAGGTGTTGGTGCAGTTGCAGTTCCTGTTCCTCCTGTTGGAACCGTATACCAATATAATGTATTTCCAGCAGTTGAAGTAGCTGTTAAAGCAGAAGCTGGATCATTTAGGCAATAAGCAGACGGATTACTAGCAACGGGTGTGCTTGGTGTAGCATATACTGTTACAGCAACCAATGCTAAATTACTCTCACAACTGTTTGAACTGGAAGATTGAGAAACATAATAGTTTGTAGTTCCTGCGCTTGATGTAGAAGGTGTTGGTGCACTACCCAAAGCTGTAGTGCCTGTAACTGCCGGATAATTTGGCGCTGCAGAATACCAATTTAAGGTATTCGCACCTATTGCAGTAGCAGTTAATGCCGTTGCTGTTGCACCTTGACAATACGAAACCGGCGTTGAAACGGTTGGTGCAGCTGGTGAAGAATTCACTGTTAAAGTAACCCCTGTTCTTGAAGCACTTGAGCAACCCGTTGTTGCGTTTTGAGCTGCTGCATAGTAGGTGCCAGCAGTTGCTGTTGAATAAGATAAAACATTATCTCCAGATGTTAACACAGTCCCGCCTGTTGAAGCAGCAAACCAATCAGCTGTTTCACCAGCACCGGCAGTTACTGTTAAGGACTGACTACCAGCAGTGCTGCAAGCCGTTACGTCTACTGTTGAGTTGGGCGCAGCTGGTAAAGCATTCACCGTTATGTCAACCGATTGGGTGGTTGTACACTGTGTATTCGGATTGGTAGCTGCAACACTGTAGGTTACAGTACCTGCGGTTGATAAATTCGGAGTCGTATATCCGGTTGATGTAGCTCCACTAATGTTCGAACCTGCGGTAGCCCATTGGAAAGTGTAGTTTGCACCTGGAACAAACTTCCAGGCTTGGTTGGACATTGTTGTTGCACTTGAGAAGGCCTGAGCACCGATAGGTGGGTTATCATTGTTTTGCAAACCTACCACTTTGGTATTAGTAGAGGTTGAAGAACTTACATGAACTTCTACATTACCGGTTGTTTCAAATAATTTAACCTGTGCTGTTGTTTTCCGCGCTCCTGAAGAAGCTTGCTGACTTGCTCCACTCCATTCGACTACGAAACGTCGCGTTGGTGCAATACCCTCTGTCCAATATCTCAACGTACCGTTTCCTGAACCTGTTAAGTCATTATCATTTGCAGCAACTGCGATAATATTCAATGGTTCTGCAGCATTGGGTAAACTTGTAAAAATAAAATCATTTATTATGGATGCAGAATATGTACCGAAATGGACTATTCCATTTGTTCCAATATTCAGTGCATTATAATTTTCTCCGAAGAAATTATACGCAAACGGAATTGGGATATTACCCCAGCCAGCATCATCAAAAAGTGGGTATGACGTATTTGTTGAAGTGTATGGATTTGCTGTGACTGCAGCACCATTATTAATAAGTAATGTAGCATCTACAGGAGCCGTTGAATACGAATAAGTAGTAGTCGCATAGGTAAACCCTGAGCTTGATAAGTTTGATGCCAATACCGCTGGATTACCCGCACAAACTGCTGTTGGTGTTGACGTAGGCGTAAAGGCAACGGCATCAATAACCCCAACCGTTTGCGTTCCTGACACCGCTCCACAACCGGCAACAGTTGCATTTATTGTGTATACGGTTGTCGCAGTTGGACTGGCAACTGTAGTAGATCCAGAAGCAATAGACAAGTTTGTATTCGGAGACCAGGTAATTCCAGTTGCTCCTGTTAATTGAGTATTTAATGTTACCGATCCTCCTGTAGAACATATTAAGGCATTCGAAGGATTAGAAGCTAGCATTGGACGAACTGTAAAAGTTACAGCAGCTCTTGTGCTTCCGCACGTTCCGTTGTTGTCTTCGGCGTAATAGGTTATTGTTCCTGGAGTACATTGAACCGAAGTGGTAAAAGGAGATCCTGAACCAACTGAAGTTCCTCCTGTTGCAGACGTATACCACAACGTACTTGCACCCGCTGTAGAGGTTAATGTTGTGGTACCGCCCACATTAATCGTAGATGAACCCGAAACGGCTGCTGTTGGAGTTGATGGCGCAGCATTTACGGTTACTGTCAGTGGTGAGCGAGTTGAGGCACAGCCAACAGCAGTATACGTAATCAATAAGCTACCATTTCCTGTTTGTGTTGCAGTTGCAGTTGCTGGAGTGACGATGCTGTATGAAGAACCACCACCTGCAGCATCACTACCAGCATTGTTACCACCGGCACCGCCAGCATATCCACCACCGCCACCAGCACCTTCAGTATCTGTACTGCCGGCTCCTCCTCCACCAAATCCCCCATTTCTTAGACCAGTTCCACCAGTACCGCCATTCGTAAACGAAAGACCTCCTCCAGCAGTGGTTGCTCCGTTAGCACCATTTCCGCCATTTCCCGTTAAACCACCACCACCACCGCCACTATATCCAGTACCCCCGTTAGTAGAAGTTCCACCTGCATTACCATTTGAGTTATTAGATGGAATTGTGGTTGTTGATGCATTGATACCTTGAGCATCTGCACCATCTCCACCTCCGCCTCCAGCAACAACAAGTGGAACATTCGAACTATTGGTTAAGAACGTTCCTCCTCCTCCTCCACACCCATCGTCTGAAGAACCATTTGATCCTGCCTGTCCTACCAAAATTTTCAAAGTTGCACCAGGTGTTACAGCGATATTGTTAGCAACTATTCTTGCTCCTCTCCCTCCATAATTAATTCCAGCCTCAGGTTGTGAGCCACCCTGCGCACCTTTCGCGTCAACGCTGATTGATGTTACCCCGGCCGGAACTGTCCAGTTCACAATACTTCCTGTGTAACTGAAAGATTGAGAACTTGGAGTCGCAATCACAGCCTCGGCGTAATAAGTTGTATTAATTGTTGGTGAAACAGAATAGTTCGCTCCACTGGCTATCAAAGAAGCAATAGCCGTTCCTCCTGTAGAGGTAGTGTACCAATTGATGCTATTTCCAGAAGAAGTTGCATTCAAATTAGCCGACTGCCCTTGGCAAATTGCCGCTGGTGTTACAACTGCTGGAGCAGCTGGAGAATTATTTGTAATTGCTACAGCGCTCGAAGAAGCGGTGCAGCCATTTGCATCTGTAACTGTAAGTGTATGTGAAGCAAACGAACCAATAGTAGCAGTTGGACTAGCAACAGTTCCGCTACTTAATCCGCTTGGATTTGACCAAGAATAAGTATATGGCGAAGTACCTCCAGACACTGTGCTTGATAAAATCTTTGTATCATTGGCACAGCCTGATCCACCGCCACTTGCACTTACAGCGAGCGCAGCTAAAGGCTGTGTAAGGGAAACAACAGAAGATGCACCTATACATCCATTTCCGCCTTTTACAACGATGTTATATGAACCTGAAGCCAAAGAAGCAAATACATTCGATACTTGCCAAGTCGTTCCGTTGTCTTTAGAATATTCATAAGGTGAAGTACCTCCAGAAGCCGAAACACTTATTGATCCGGTTCCTCCATTGCATAAAGGATTTGTTGTCGTTGCTGTAAATGTAGGTCCTGCATTTATTGTTAGCACTCCATTGACATTTGTTGTACCGTTCCAGAACCCACCATTGTAGCCTCCATATTGGTAACCACAAGCAATGCTTGCTGTGAGTTTATAGCGGAAAGCATAGTAATAAGTTCCTGCAGATAAACCAGAAAAGGTTCCCAGATACTCGTCATTATCACCAGAAGAAGTTGAATTATAAGTAGCGCTAGTCCATGTCCAACCACTGGCTGAAGCAGGATCTGTATTACTTGAGCTGTATCCGTATTGCACCGTAATTCCGGCACCTTGTCCGGCAGCATTTGTAATTCCCGGCTGGTACACTTGACCATAAATAGTATAGGTTCCACTAGAACAAATACTGCCCGAAGCAGGATATTGCGTATTGGCCCAATTTAATGTTTCATTTATTGTAATTGATCCTGTAAAAGTATACGCGCAATTTGAAGTACCCGATGTTGTGGCGGTATATGCATAAGAACCTGAAACGGAAGGTGCGCCCGTTATTGTTAGAACACCTCCGCTCACTGATGAAGAAACACCTGTTGGAAGGCCGGTAACATTGGCAGAGTTTGCACCATTCCCTAGAGTATAAGTAATGCTTGTAATTGCTGTTCCTTTACAAACTGTTTGAGCATTAGTTCCAACAGCAGAAGAAAGTGTTGCTGTGTGAGAAGCAGGGACAGTTGCAGTTCCATTTGATCCGCCACTGCCATAAACACCACCATAACCACCATATATTGGACAACCTGCGTAAGAATAACGGAAAGCATAGTACCAAGTTCCTTGGGTTAAACCCGCTCCCAAATTTGCTTGGAATTCATCGTTGTTTCCTTGTTGCGCATTGAAAGTAGCCGAGGTCCAATTGGTCCATGTATTTGGATTAGTGTTGGTTGAACTCCATCCCAAATCTGCTGTTAGACTAGCTCCTTGACCGGCTCCTTCGGTAGTTCCAGCGCGGTAAACTTGACCGTAAATAGTAACAGGAGAACCACAAACCGAAATACCTGAGGCTGGAAATTGAATATTACCCCAAGAAGCTGGTGTTATTACAACATATGCCGTAGATGCCGCACTCACACATTTTCCAGATTCAGTTTGAGTTGCGGTAAGGCTTTCTCCTGCATTTACAGATGAAACTGTAATTGTCCATGTGGTTCCACTCCAGGTTGCAGATCCCGAAGAAATTGAGGACCCACTTCGAATTACTGAAATTGTTGATCCGTTTACCCCCGTTCCAGAAACCGTTGTGTTTCCTGGACAGATAGGCCCTGAAATTGTTGGGGCAGCGGAGACTGATTTAACTGTTACTGATGAAGAAGCCGCACTCACACATTTACCACTTTCGGTTTGTGTAGCAGTTAAAACATCTGCTGAACTTAGAGATGAAACTGTAATTGTCCATGTTGTGCCACTCCAGGTTGCAGATCCCGAAGAAATTGATGAACCACTTCGAATTACTGAAATTGTTGATCCGTTTACCCCTGTTCCTGAAACTGTTGTGTTTCCAGCACAATAAGAACCTGAAATTGTTGGGGCTGTAGAGATTGTTTGAACAGTTCCACTAACCGCAACATTTTGGGTTGTAGCGCCAGTGCTTGATAAAGCAATATTGACCGCTGAATATGACCCAGTAGCACTTGCAGACAATCTTACCCAAACAGTTTGTGAACTAACTGTTCCACTGCTTGGCGTATAAGAAACTGATGATGAGTATGTGCCATTTTGTGAGGTGCTAACTTCAAAACCTGTTGGTGCTGTTACAACTAAATTAGCTACTAAATTAGTACCTGAAACCGTAAAACTTTGCGCAGCTGAAACCGAAGCAGAGCATGCGGTAAAAGAGGTTAACGAGGCAATAGTTGATATTGCAGGCGGCGTCCAAGTAAATGTTCTACCAGAAACAGGCTTCACCGTATTTGATAAAGTAACGGTTGAAGAATTTGATGTGCCAGCTGCTGTTCCAGCCCAAGTTGTCGTGCTTGATCTGTTATTAAAATCTGTATTCGCTGAACCTCTAAGACCGATTTGAAAAGTGGTTGCTGTCGAACTAGAAGGACCCAATAAATCGTAGACAAAACTTATGGAATTTGTTGTTTCATTTAATCGAATTTGGAAGTTGTATAGTTCTCCAAAAACACCTGTTGTCGTGTACCTTTGAAAACCAGTATACTGCACAACCAAAGTTCTATTGGGTGCTACCCCAACAGTTTGAAAACGAACTCCAAAAGTTGAACGTGAAAATCTCAAATGCATCGCCGTTCCACTGCTCGCAGCATTCGCTGACATTGTTACCGTTGTAGCAGTTTTAGATACAACCGTTGCTCCCGCAGCAATCCCAGATCCTGCCACTTTATCACCAACGAGAATTTGGCTGATATCACCACTTGTTATGGTAAGAACTGCGCTTGCGTTGGTTCTTGTTGCCCCGAGAGATCCCCTACCGACCAAATCTGCTCCCATCGCCGAAATGACATTGTTCTTAGTGGCTGTTACAAAATCAGTCCCTATAGTTGCAGAAAGAGGAGCGTATGTATTCACTGGCAATGCTCCTAAAGATATCCAACCGTTCGTATTGATCGCAAATTGAGTGTAGGTTGTTCCGTTGTATGCAAAATTAAATCCGATTGATTCTAACGCAGTAGAGTTGTTGTCATCGAAAAAAACAGTATTTGACCAACTTGTAAAATTATCATAATTACTCCCCCCTGTAATTGGAGTATATGTTCCAGTGCTTTCAGAAAAGGTGTAGGAACTCACCTGCCCCAAAACGCTCCCCCCAAAAACCAACAACAAAGCAACCACCCCCGCAGTGCGAAAGATAAATTTCTTCAATGAATTTTTTGTTTGATTCGTGGCGGTTGATGCGCTCAACTTCACGGTATACGCGCTATTTACGCGAGATAAAAAAGAATACAATGACTTCATGCCAGTTGCGTTTTAGTTAAGAATTTCTGATTAGGCAGGTTGAAATTTCAAGAATGTCTTCTCATTCTGAAAATTCAAGTTCGCCAAATTAAGAAAAAAAGTGATAATTCCTAGTTTTCGATATGATAAAAATCATATTAAATTGGAAATGATGTGTTAACCCTGTGGGGTGACGGAAATAAAAGGTAAGAAAAGGTAAGAAAAGGGAAGAGAGGGGAAGAATGTGCAAGCACGAATGCAGCGGAGCTACGAATGTCTCCGACGAATGTCTTCGACGTTACGAAAGGTTAAGAAAAATGAAAAAACCTTCGGCATCCTGTCAATTCCATGTAATCCATTACATAAAAACAATTCAAAAAATGTAATCGATTACAATTTTTTCGTAACGTATTGCAATACAATTTTGTAAGAGCGAAAAACACTTCCAAACTTCCGAGTTTGGCGCTATTTTACTTCCGAGTTTGGCGGAAAATCGGCTCAACAAATAGTTTTTTTGAGCTCAAAACGAGCCTATATTTGCCTTGTTAGATAAATATTTGAGCCGATATGAAAATTAATGAGCAAATTATCCTGAATTACATTCAACAATTTCCCCAATGCTCTTCCAAGGAAATTCATGAAAACATTTCAATTGAAATAGGATATGCTACCGTAAAACGCATACTGACTTCTCTCGTTGAAAAAGAACTCGTTGTTAGTTTCGGCAATGCTAGAGCCACAAAATACAGCGTTAGTCCAGATTACTTCGTCCTCTCGGAAATAGATTTAGACCGCTACTTCGAAAATGAAATCGATGAACGAAAAATTCAATCTTCCTTCAACTTCGATCTCATTCCAAATACTCTTCCAAACATTCCGCTGTTCACTTCAGCCGAATTGGAAAAGCTGAATCGCCTTCAATTCAATTACACCGAAAATATAAAACGACTTTCCGAAATCCAACTTTCGAAAGAACTGGAACGTCTGGCTATAGACCTCAGTTGGAAATCTTCGCAAATAGAGGGAAATACATATTCTCTTTTGGAAACTGAACAATTACTGAAAGACAAACTTACCGCCAACGGAAAAACGCAGGCCGAGGCACATATGCTGCTGAACCACAAAGAAGCTATCGATTTCATCATTTCAAATCCCGATTATCTTCATCCGGTTAGCGTCTCCCGCATTGAGGATATTCATAGCCTTTTGGTCAAAGATCTTGGCGTAAACAGAAACATTCGAAATCACCGCGTTGGTATTTCAGGCACGAATTATCAACCTCTCGATAACGACCACCTAATTCGAGAGGCCATGCAACACCTTTGCGATGTTGTAAATGCAAAAGAATTGGTTTTCGAAAAAGCACTTCTCATTCTCATCCTCATTTCTTACATTCAACCTTTCGACGATGGAAATAAAAGAACCGCACGAATCGTGAGCAATGCCTGCCTCATTCATCACGGGTACTGCCCTCTTTCCTTCCGAACAGTAGATTCCATTCATTATAAAAAAGCTATGCTCCTCTTCTACGAGCAAAACAACATTTCTGCGTTTAAATCAATTTTTATTGACCAATTCGAATTTGCAGTGAAGACTTATTTCTAAATGTAGAGCAAGATACTTTGTAAGATGCTAAAGCAAGATTCTACGAAAGATGTTGCACAAGATGCTGAAGCAAGATACTTTGTAAGATGCTAAAGCAAGATGCCTCCGGCAAGGGGACTTCTGTTTAGGGAAGCATCCTTGCCGAAGGCATCTTTAGTATAATCTTGCGAAGCATCTTGCCCCGCATCTTTCCTAGGGAATCTTATTTCGAAAGAAAAATCTTTTTTGTGAAAACCTTCGAATCGCCTGTCACCTCAACCACATAAATGCCGTTGGCAATGTCAAGATCTAGAAGGAGTTCATTCGATGGCATGTTCTTACGTTCAACAAGGTTTCCGATGGCGTCGTAAACTTTCACAGTAGCGCCTTTGTACTCTGCCGTGTTCGACACCCACACCTTCACTTGTTTGTTCGAGGTGTTGAATACTCTTACTTCATCTACTACTGTTTCTGTTTCTCCTACTGCAACAGATTCTGTATTTGTGAAG
>Ga0114969_10004472_pt1 | contig 11043 bp, 5 predicted proteins | sample M_130807_MF_Meta_FD_87316 | JGI IMG/M metagenome (GOLD analysis project Ga0114969, IMG submission 87316) | Freshwater microbial communities from Lake Montjoie, Canada to study carbon cycling - M_130807_MF_MetaG | ecosystem: Environmental > Aquatic > Freshwater > Lake | place: Lake Montjoie...
GAGCGTCTGGGCTTCTTTCGACTCAGACCCGACGGCGGGCGTGACCTCGATCTGGCCCTTGCCGAGAAGGCGCGCGCTGCCCTTGATCCACTCGATCTTGTTCTTCTTGAAGAGAAACTCGATGCCCTTGGTGAGGCCCGTCACGATCTTGTCTTTGCGGGCATGCACCCGGGTCATGTCGATCCCAGGCGACGTCACACCGGTGACACCCCATTCGGCGGCGTCCTGCGCCACTTTGAGCGCGTGGGCATTTTCGAGAAGGGCTTTGGTCGGGATGCAGCCCCAGACAAGGCACGTGCCTCCCAGTTGCGGGGCCCGCTCCACGACAGCCACTTTCAGACCGAGCTGTGCGGAACGGATGGCGGCCACGTACCCGCCCGTGCCGGCACCAATAACGACGACGTCGTATGCGTTTGCCACAGCCACCAATGGTAGCTGATGTTCTATTTCTTGGGCAGAACGGCGTCCTTGAGCTGCTTGGCGATGCGGGCCTTGACGACAGTCTTTGCCGGGATCTTGATCGGCTCGCCGGTGGCCGGGTTGCGGCCTTCGCGGGCCTTCCGCTTCTGCACGACGAGCTTGCACAGGCCGGGGACGACGAATTCGCCGGTGCGCTTCAGTTCCTTTTCGGAGAGCGCGAGCAGTTCGTCGAAGAAGTCACGGGCCACGGTCCGCTTGAGGTCGAACTTCTCGGCGAAGTGTGCGAACAGTTCCATCTTCCCCATGCGGCGGGCATCGGCCATGACGATCTCTCCTCGTGCGAACACGTCAGAACTTGGCAAAAACCGAGAACGATCGGTATCGTATTGCTCGACCGGAGTACTGTCAAACCATGAGCGGCACACTTGAAACATTCCCGAACCCGCGGCCCGAACGCGATTTCACGATCGAGATTCGCTGCCCGGAGTTCACGTCGATGTGCCCGAAGACCGGCCTGCCGGACTTCGGTGAGATCATCATCACATACACGCCCGACCGGACGTGCATCGAGTTGAAGTCGCTCAAGTACTACATGCTTGAGTATCGCAACCAGGGCATCTTCTACGAAGCGGCCACCAACAAGATCCTGGACGACCTCGTCGCAGCCATCGCGCCCAAGAAGATGGTCGTGGAGGGCCGCTTCACCGCCCGCGGCGGCATCACCACCAACGTCACCGTCCAGCACGGGTAGCGAGTTCCCCCAAAAAGCCGGGAGTTGATTGCCAATTAACTCTCGGATTGACCAATTGAGATCGGGACTCAATTCAGCGAATTGAGTCCCGATCTCAATTGAATCTGGCACCGCGATTGCTCTGACAACTGAAGCGCGAACGCGCCGCTCTATGAGCGGCACAGTCTCTGTCGCAATTTTTGCGATATTCACGACGCGCCGAGGTGTCAGAAATTGCTACCTACGCCCCTGCGGGCCGGAGCGGTCGTCGTCATTCGCCACGAGCGGTGGCGAATTGCCGATGTCTCGCGCACAGACGATGTCACGCGGATTGACGCGATCCGGCTGACACCGCCAGCATCTGCGCCCACAACCTTTCTGGCGCCGTTTGATGACGTGCACTGCGGCGCATCCGTCGGTCGTCCTCGCCGAGTGCGTCGTCAGCGCTGGCGTGCGACGTGGGCCGGCCTCGGCGCGCGAGCGGAGCACGCGATTCTCCCTCTCTGCGCGGTCGACGCCGATATCGCGGTGCTGCCCTACCAACTGGAGCCGCTGCTGGCGATGCGCGATGGCGTCCGGCGCGTGCTGATCGCCGACGCGGTCGGTCTCGGCAAGACGATCCAGGCGGGCCTGATCGTGGCGGAACTCGTTCGGCGACGAGAAGCGGCGCGCGTGCTGATTGCTGCGCCGACCCATCTCTGCTGGCAGTGGCAGGAGGAACTGCGCGCGCGATTGCACTTGTCCGCACGATTTGCCGACGCGACGACACTCGCGGACCTCGCGACCACCCTGCCGCGAGGTGTCAACGCATGGTCGCTCGACGGCATCTGGATCGGGTCCCTGGATTTTCTCAAGCAGCCGCACATCCTCGCGGCACTGCCCGTCGCGCCGTGGGATCTCGTGATCATCGACGAAGCGCATATGGTCACTGGCCCCTCCGAGCGCCGCGATGCCGCGCAGTCACTGACCGCATCTGCGCGCCGCGTGGTGCTGCTCACCGCCACGCCGTCCTCGGGCGTCGGCGATGGCCGCGCATTGACGCGCGTGGGCGCACTCGACACTGACGAGTCGCTGGTGATGTTTCGTCGCACCCGATCGGACGTCGGCGTCAATTCGCGCCGTCGGGTCCGGCGCCTCAGCCTGCGACCGAGCCTCAACGAATGCCACGCGCTCGATATTCTCGATGCCTTCGCGCGCGCCGCAGACTCGGCCGCCACTGACTCCACGCGCGACGCGACGCAACTGCTCGTGTCTGTGCTCCGCAAACGCGCGCTGTCGACCTTCGCGGCGCTGTCGATATCGGTCTCGCGCCGCCTCCGTCATCTTGACGGCGCAACGATGCCCACGATCGACGGCATCCAGCCGTCGTTCGACTTCGGCGATGCCGATCATGAACATGACGATGCGCTGACCGCAACGATTGGTCTGGCAGTGGAACGCGAGCGGTCGTGGATGCGCCGCCTGCAGAATGCGGCCGTCACCGCCGCGCGCGTAAGCCGCAAGCTCGCGCGCCTGGCAACGCTCGTGACCCGCGCGCACGAGCCCGTCATTGTCTTCACCGAGTTCCGCGACTCGCTCGACGTCGTCGTCGCGGCGCTGCAGCAGCGCGGTGAAGCGGTCGTCGCCGCCCATGGCCGATTGTCGACAGCCGAGCTCCAGTCGGCACTCGACGCGTTCCGCGACGGGCGCGCGCGAACGCTCGTCGCCACCGACGTGGCCTCGCAAGGACTGAACCTCCATCAGCGCGCCCGTTGGGTCATCCATGTTGATCGGCCATGGAATCCGATTCGACTCGAGCAGCGCGCGGGGCGGGTGGATCGAATGGGCCAGACGCGCGATGTCCATGTGACGGCACTTGTGCTCGACGATGCGCGCGACCGCGCGTTTGGCGACCGACTCGAGCATCGCAGAGAGTCGGCCGACGCCATGCTCGCGGCGACCGACACGCGCTGGCGTCGTCGCAGTCGTGCCGTCGCCGTCATCCTCGAGCGTCGCCGGTCGGCCGCCGGCGCGTGGCGAGGGCCGATGCCATCGGGGCGCCCACAGATGCATCACGGTGTGATCGCCGACATCTGGGCGCACGACATCGGAGGGGAGGAGACGGTACTGACGACTGACTCGCCAGACACCGGCGGCGCGGCGTTACGGGCGCGGGCGCGACGCGTGACGCGGATCGCGACCACACGCGCACGACACGCACTGCACATTGAGCGAGCGCTCGCCGATCGACTGGCACGACGTGATTCGCGCGACACACCACACAGCACGATCGATCGACGACAGCTGTCCTTGCCAGGAACAGCGACAGCCGCGGATGTGACGCGGCGTGCACGCGATGCCTCCGCGGAGGCGGCCGCACATCGAGACGCAGACGCTCGCATCGCGGAGCTCAAACAGCGGATCAGCATGCCGCTGGCGATCCACTCCGTGCGCCCGCTGCTGAAGGGCTGATGCGATGCGCGCACCGTTGCACGGCATCAGCGGCTCGTTGTTTCCCAGTCGTTATCTCGCGGACCAACTACTCGTCGAGATGCCAGAGATGGCCGTCGCTGATCAGGCGACCCGTCGGCGACTCAGGCAGTGGTGGCACACGGTCTCGACCAATTGCGGACCGGCCACCGGCATCAGAGCACTGTTTGACATCGCCGCGATGCCGCTGGCGGCGTCGCTCGGGTTTCGAGCAACAGGTGTGACATTCACGAACCGCGCTGGGCTCGCACGACTTGAGGCGGCCGGCGATGGACCATCGGCAGCGGCTGTGGCTCTACTCGTTGCGCCATGGGCACATCGAGCGCCCGCCATCTGGCGCGATGCGGTCGCGCACGCGCGCGCGTGCGACGCCTCTTGGTGCTTCATCTTCGCGCCGCCGTATCTGCAGATCCTCGATGCGCGCCACTGGTCTCGACGCGTGGTCGACATCACGCTGCCGGATGCGCTCAGTGACCCGGACGGCTTCGATCGATTCTGGGCGCTCGCGCGCGCCGCAACCTTCCAACCCACCGCACCGAAGGCCACCGCACCGATTGAACGGCTGGTCGCGCGCGCCGAGCGATTTCAGGATGCCGTGCGCGAAGATCTGCAGCGCGGCGTGGCTCACAGCCTCACGATCCTCGACGACGTGCTGCCTCCCGGCGATGAGCCGCTGGCGATCATCTACCGCGTCCTGTTTCTGCTCTTCGCTGAATCGCGCGATCTGCTGCCATGGCGCCATCCGCTTTATGGACCGGCGTACTCCATCAGCGCGATGTGCGAGTCGGCACGCGCCAATCCACGCGCCGCGGGCTTCTGGCCCGGGCTGGCCGCCATCTCGCGGCTCTTGCGTGTGGGCTGTCGCACGCCGGCGCTCGATGTGCGTCCGTTCAACGGTCACCTGTTCTCGCGGGCGGCGGTCCCATCGCTCGAGCGACGTCGCCGTCACTCGCGCGGCGCTCTGGCGGCGCGCGAGGATCACGCCATCGCCACCACGCTCGTGCAGCTGTCGTCGCGACCCACGCGACACGGGCGCGACCCGATTGCGTATCCGGATCTCGGTGTCGAGCAACTCGGTGCGGTGTACGAACGCGTGCTGGGGCATCCGCATCGCAAGCAGAGCGGGACGTTCTACACGCCGCGCGCGCTGACCGAATGCGTGGTCCGCGCCACGCTCAGTCCGCTCACGCGCAGCGCAACGGCTGACGCCATCCTCAACCTCCGTGTCGTCGACCCGGCGATGGGATCCGGGGCCTTCCTGGTGGCCGCGTGTCGCCATCTCGCGGCCGCGTACGAACGTGCGCTTGTGCGCGAAGGCCGACTGTCGGAACACGAGATTGACCCAGACATGCAGGCGAACTTTCGTCGGCTCGTCGCACAGCAGTGTCTGTACGGCGTCGACCGCAATCCCGTCGCGGTGCAACTCGCCAGGCTCTCGCTGTGGCTGGCGACTTTGGCGAGCGGCAAGCCGCTGAGCTTTCTCGATCACCGCCTGCGCACCGGCGACGCGCTCATCGGTGCGCGTCCGCACGACTTGAAGCACATCGTCGACCGCCGACGCGTCGCGCCGATGCCGCTCTTTGACGAGCACATCGAACTTGAAACATCGCGGCTGGCCGCGCCGCTCATCTCGCTGGCAGCGGCGCCAGACGACAACGTCGAGACGGTCAGAAAGAAGGAGGCCATCTGGTCCGAAATCAATCGCGACACCTCCGCGCTGTCGCGATGGCGCCTCGCATCTGACCTGTGGTGCGGGCGCTGGTTTGCTGACACCAGTGCTGCGCCAACAGCGGCAGAGCTGCGTGCGGCGATCGATGCGCTGATCCGCAACGACCGCACGATGCCCGTCGGTGCATTGTCCCGGCGGCTCGCGGCCGCGCGCCGGCAGTCGGAGGTCCATCGTTTCTTTCACTGGCCGCTCGAATTTGCGGACGTCTTCACCGCGACCGATGGCCAATCGCGATCGCACTCGGGATTCGATGCGGTGATCGGCAATCCGCCATGGGAAATGCTCCGCGCGGACCACGGCGAACCGGGCGCGCCCGCCGCACTGGTGCGCTTCATCCGCGAGTCGGGTCTCTACAGCGCGTGCGGTCGTGGCCACGTCAACCTGTATCAACCCTTCCTCGAGCGCGCTCTCGACCTCACTCGCTCCGGCGGACAAGTGGGGCTCGTGTTGCCCTGGGGTCTGGCGTCAGACGACGGCGCCTCTGAACTGCGCACGCGATTGCTCGACCGGTGTCGGACGACGATGCTGATTGGCCTCGATAACGTCGGTGCGATCTTTCCGGTCCACCGCGGGCTCAGGTTCCTGGCCGTCGTCACCAGCCCGGGCGGACGCACCGAGGAGCTGCCGATGGTGAGTGGTGTCACGAGCGCCGGCGAGCTCGAGCGGATGGTCGACGACGACGGAGTGTTGAGCGGCAGCGTGCGAGTGAGCCGCAGTACGTTGTCGAGCGCGGGCGGCGCACTGCGACGCATCCCGGATCTTTGCAGCAGCGACGACCTTGCGTTGCTCGACGCGATGAGCCGGCGCTGGCCGGCGCTCGGTTGCGCGGGTGGATGGCACGTGGAGTTCGGCCGCGAGCTGAATGTGACCGAAGATCGCGGGTCGTTCGGCGACCACGGCCTCGCGGTGATCGAGGGGAAGCACATTCAGCCGTTCGTCACTGACGCACAGGCGCCGCGATTTCGCATCACCACGAAGGAGGCCGTCGTCGCGCTGCCCAGCCGTGCGTTCGAGCGCGCGCGGTTGGCATATCGCGACGTGTCGGCCGTTTCGAACCGCCAATCGCTCATCGCTGCCATCGTCCCACCGGGTGTCGTCACGACGCACACGTTGTTCTGTCTCAAGACGCCGATGGACGAGAGGCGTCAGCACTTCCTCTGTGCCTGCTTCAACTCGTACGTGCTGAACGCCATCGTGCGCATGTTGATGGGCGGGCATCTCACGACGAGTCTGGTCGAGAGTCTGCCGGTGCCGCCATGGACAGGGTCAGCTGCTCAGCGCCGCATCGCCCTGCTGAGCCGCCGACTCGCGTCTGGTCGGGCCGCCACGACGACACGGTCCCTGCTCCAGGCGCTGGTCACGCACGAGTACGGCGTCAGCCGCGAGACATTTGCACGAATTCTTGAAGGGTTTCGGTTGGTGCCGGAGAGCGAGCGGCGGGACGCGATGTCACACTTCCCCGACAAGGATCCTGTTTAGGCACCCCACGAACAAGTAGAATTCCCCGGAGTGCCGAACTACGGTTTCGCCATAGATCTGAAGATGTGCATCGGGTGCCACGCGTGCACCATCGCGTGCAAGTCCGAGCACGACATCCCGATCGGCGTGAACCGGTGCTGGGTGAAGACCGTCGAGAAGGGGTCGTTCCCCGAAACGCAGCGGCTGTTTCTGCCGATGTTGTGCAATCAGTGCGAGGAAGCGCCGTGCATGAAGATCTGCCCGACGAGCGCGCTGTTTCGGCGGCACGACGGGATCGTGGATCTCTACGGCGACTCGTGTATCGGCTGCAAAGCCTGCATGGTCGCGTGCCCGTTCGATCAGATCTTTATCGACCCGAATACGAAGACCGCTGAGAAGTGCAATTTTTGCGCGAACCGCATCGAGAATCAGCTCGAGCCGGCGTGCGTGAGCGTGTGCCCGACCGAGTGCCGCATCTTTGGCGATCTGGACGACCCGAATAGCCGCGTCGCGCAGATCGTGGCGCGCGAATCGTTCACGGTCCGCAAGCCGGAAAAAGGTACGGGCCCAAAAGTGTTTTATCTCGGCGCCGACAACGCCGCGATGCAGCCGGAAGTCGCCGCGCGGCCGTTCATGTTCCGGGAAGGCCAGGTGCACCTGCGCCCGCTTGGCGCGGTAGAGCCCGATCCGTCGCGCCCCGGCGACCCGCGCGTCGACTACGACATGCCGCACAAGAAACCGTGGGGCATGGACCTCGTGCTCTATCTCCTGTTCAAGGGCATCTCCACCGGCGCGCTCTTCCTTGGCGCCGTACTCTGGCTGATGGGTGATCGTTCGTCACTGACGACGATCGCGGCACCGCTGATCTCGACGCTGTTCTCTGCGGTGACGGCCGTGGTGCTCATCAAAGACCTCGAACGACCTGAGCGGTTCTACTACATCCTCACGCGACCGAATTGGACGTCGTGGATGGCGCGCGGCGCATTCCTCCTCACCGCACATGGCGCACTCGGCGGCGCATGGTTGCTCGCCGGCGTCTTCGGATGGCACGGCCTGATCACGGCGATGGCGATCCTCACGCTGCCGATTGCGCTCGGCACGACGGCGTACACTGGATTCCTCTTCGCTCAGGGACTCGCGCGCGACTTGTGGCAAGGCACGCACGGCACGATTGATTTGATCGCGCAGTCTGCGATTGAAGGCGCGGCGCTGTTGCTGATCGCTGCGCTCTACACGGCGCCGGGCGCAACGACCGTGCATTTGCTCGCGTGGACGGTGTGCATCGCCACCACCGTGCACTTTCTGATTCTCGTGTCTGAACACCTCTTCACACCCAGCGCGACGCTGCATCACGAACTGGCCGTGCGTGCGATCGTGCACGGTGCGTTCAGCCGGATGTTCTGGATCGGCGCGCTCGGTCTCGGCTGCGTCGCGCCGCTCGTGCTCTTCGGCATGGGCGTCGCCGGCGGCTTCTCGCTCTTCACCGTCACGTCCGCGGCTTGCGTCGCGCTGGTCGGCGGTCTGGCATGGGAATACATCTGGGTCGAAGCCGGCCAGTCGGTGCCGCTGTCATGACCGAATTCCGCAAGCATCCCGATCCGTCAACGTGGGAGCACTTCGTCGACTACGAGTCCACGTCGTGGCCGAAGAAGGACCGGCGCAACTACTGGATCATTCCCTCGATCTGCTTCAACTGCGAGTCGGCCTGCGGGATCATCGCGTACGTCAACAAAGAGACGCTGGAGATTCGCAAGATCGAAGGCAACCCGGTGCATCCGGGCAGCCGCGGCCGCACCTGCGCGAAGGGCGTCGTCACACCAAATCAACTCGAGGATCCGGATCGCATCCTGTATCCGCTGCGCCGCACTGGCGCGCGCGGCAGCGGCGAATGGGAACGCGTGACGTGGGGCGTCGTGCTCGACCAGATCGGCACGCGCATCCGCACGGCCATCCTCGAAGGACGAAAGAAAGAAGTGATGTACCACGTCGGCCGCCCGGGCGAAGACGGCTACATCACGCGTGTGCTACAGGCGTGGGGCATGGACGCGCACAACAGCCACACCAACGTCTGCTCATCGTCGGCTCGCCTCGCGCATTTCCTCTGGACCGGTGCGGATCGCCCCTCGCCCGATCACGCGAACGCGCGTTGCATCCTGCTGCTGTCGTCGCATCTCGAATCTGGCCACTACTTCAACCCGCATGCGCAGCGCATCATTGAAGGCCAGTCGCGAGGGGCCAAGTTGATTGTGATGGATCCGCGGCTGTCGAACACGTCGGCCAAGGCCGACCTGTGGATGCCCGCCAATCCCGGTACCGAAGCGGCGATTCTCCTGGCGATTGCCAAGTGGCTCATCGACCACAAGAAGTACAACCGCGCGTTCGTGCGCCGCTGGGTCAACTGGCAGACGTATCTCACCGAGTGCCGTCAGGACCTGCCCGTCACGTTCGATGCGTTCGAACAGGCGATCAAAGAGGAGTACGCGCAGTTCACGCCGGAGTACGCGGAAGATGAATCCGGTGTGGCCGCGCACAAGATCATCGAAGCGGCGGAAGCGATTGCCGCAGCCGGCACCGCGTTTTCCACGCACAGCTGGCGCGCCGCAGCCGCGGGGCATCTCTGGGGCTGGCAGATCACCCGCAGCCTCTACTTCATCGTTGTCCTCATGGGCGCGATCGGCGAACCGGGCGGCGTGAACATGCACGTCGACAACAAGTTCGTGCCGAAGCACTACAACGCGCCGCCACCGCCGGAATACTGGAACGAACTGCTGTTCCCAAAAGAGTTTCCGCTCGCGTTTCACGAGATGAGTTTTCTGCTGCCGCACTTTCTCAAGGAAGGTCGCGGCAAACTCGACACGTATTTCACGCGCGTCTACAACCCGCTCTGGACCAATCCTGACGGCTTCACCTGGATGGAGATGCTGCAGGATGAAACCAAGATTGGCTGTCACGTCGCGCTGACGCCGTTCTGGAGCGAGACCGCGTGGTTTGCCGACTACGTGTTGCCGATGGGCCTCGGTACGGAGCGCCACGACACGATGAGTCAGGAGACTCACGCGGGTCGATGGCTCGGCTTCCGTCAACCGGTGAAGCGTGTCGCCATGGCCAAGCGTGGCGAAAAGGTCACCGCCACACACGAAGCGAACCCGGGCGAGGTGTGGGAAGAAAGCGAGTTCTGGATCGCGCTCTCCTGGCGCATCGATCCCGACGGTTCGCTCGGTATTCGTAAGTTCTTCGAGTCGCCGTATCGTCCCGGCCAGATGATCACGATGGACGAGTACTACGGCTGGATGTTCGAGAACTCCGTCCCGGGTCTTCCCGAAGCGGCAAAAGCCGAGAGCCTCACGCCGCTCGAGTACATGCGCAAGTACGGCGTCTTCAAGGTGGACGACGTCTCGTACAGCAAGGCGTACGAAAAACGACTCAGCCCTGAAGTGTTTGCCGGCGCGGAAGCCAATCCGATCACCGGCGCGCTCGAAAAGAATGGCGCGGCCATCGGCCTGATGGTCGACGGTCTGCCCTGCTCCGGCTTCAATACGCCGTCGCGACGTCTCGAGTTCTTCTCGCCCACCCTGGCGAAGTGGGGCTGGCCCGAGCACGCGATCCCGCAGTACGCGCCGGGCCACGTGTATTGGCGCACGCTCGATCGCAAGCAGAACGAGTTCGACCTGCTCCCGAACTTCCGCCTGCCGACGCTGATTCACACGCGCTCGCCCGTGAAGTGGCTCTACGAGATCTCGCACTCGAATCCGTTATGGATGGCCACGCCGGATGCCGAGAAGCTCGACATCGAACTGGGCGACCTCGTAAAAGTGACGACGCGCATTGGCTACTTCATCACGCGCGCCTGGGTCACTGAAGGCCTGCGTCCGGGCGTCGTCGCCATGTCGCACCATCTCGGACGATGGAGGCTGCACGAAGATATGGGCCAGCGATCGGCCTCGGCGCTGGTACGGATTGCGCGCAGCGGCGACGGGAAATACGAAATGAAGCAGGTGCACGGCGCGCAGCCCTTCGACAGCAACGATCCCGACAGCGCGCGCGTATGGTGGAGCGAAGTCGGCGTTCATCAGAATCTGACGTTCCCGGTGCAGCCGGATCCGGTGAGCGGCATGCACTGCTGGCATCAGAAGGTCACGGTGGAAAAGGCCGGGCCGGACGACAGCTACGGCGACGTGATGGTCGATACGGCTGAGTCACATCGGGCGTATCTTGAGTGGATGGCTTTGACCCGGCC
>Ga0114969_10004473_pt1 | contig 11042 bp, 9 predicted proteins | sample M_130807_MF_Meta_FD_87316 | JGI IMG/M metagenome (GOLD analysis project Ga0114969, IMG submission 87316) | Freshwater microbial communities from Lake Montjoie, Canada to study carbon cycling - M_130807_MF_MetaG | ecosystem: Environmental > Aquatic > Freshwater > Lake | place: Lake Montjoie...
AGCTACTATCGTTTAAAACAATTTGATTACGACGGACAAAATGAAACTTTCAATACCGTTGCCATCGACAACAATAGCAGTAGTGAATTTAAAATGAATGCGCTATTTCCTAATCCTACCAGCGCTTCCATGACGGTGAATTTTCAAGCCAGTGAATTAGGATCACATTTTATTTTCATCAATGACGCTCAAGGAAATGAAATATTTACAGCAACGATCGCCACTTTGCAAGGAGAAAACAAATTTCAATTGCCCACTCAAAACTACGCGAGCGGAACTTACTTTGTGAGAATTGTGAGTCCGAAAAAGGAAAGCATTAGCAGTAGGATGGTAGTGCACCACTAGTTGCAAATGAATTTATTTTCGGTTGTGGTAGACGAAATGCTTTCGTCTTAAAAAGAAAATCTTCCTTTAATTTATCGGAAAAACTTCTTTTTTAAGACACAATCATGTGTCTACCACAAACAATAAAAAAAACAGCTGTGTTTGAGGGATGCTCTCTGCGATTAAAAAATAAAGACATTGAGGAGTCATCCGATGGGGTATGAGGATGAAACTAAAATTTAATGTTAGAGAGTTTTGATTTCAGTTCACTTGGGAAATCGTTGGATACTGAAATTACCTTCCCTTCAACAATCATGGCGGCTCTTTCAATTTGAAAATCTTTTGAGGAATTTAATAATAATACGGCATCAAATTCAAGTATGGCTTTATTCAGGTTTTCCAAACCTTTTTCAAATCTATAATCTATTGTTTTTCGATCAACATAATGACCGCCTTGTTCCACTCTCATAGCAACTCTGTGTTCACAGATGTCAGGCGATTTAACAAGAAAAAAAACTATTGAAGTGCGATAACCTAATGCCTTTGCTTTAGTGTTTCTAACAAAATGAAAATCAGTATGGAAATTTGTTTCGTAAGCAACACTTTTATTGTGTTTAAATGCTGTTTCGAGATGTTCTTCAAATTCGTTTGTGACTCTATCTGATATGCCTCGAATCAAGGTAGGGTTTGAATCATAAGAAAATGATTTCCAATAATGTTCAAAATGCTTGTCCCAATCAAATGCTTCGATTTGATACATTTGCAATATTCCTTTACTTGTTGTGGATTTGCCAGCTCCGTTAGGTCCAGCAATAACGATGAAATGTTTTTCAGACATTCTCAGCTACAATAGAAATAGCAGGGCGAGAGTTGTTATCGCGACCCTTTTTAACGTTGGTTTCGTATTTCTTTTTTTCTTCAATTAGAATTTCTGAAACTACGTTAATGATTCTTTCAGATTCCTGCTTTGCATCAAAATTATCAAACATAGCACATGATTTATATCCGAATATACGAAATTCCCTTTTATTTGTTTTAAGATTCTCAGTAAAGGGAGGTTTTTTGTTTTACTTACCGTCCGAATTTTCAACACCACAACATTGAAAATTACTTCGTAAGAATAGTGAGTCCGAAAAAAGAAAGCATTTCTAGTCAGATTGTAGTGCAGCACTAGTTGCAAATTAATTTATTTTCGGTTGTGGTAGAGACGAAATGCTTTCGTCTACAAAAAGATTAATTCCTTTTCCTTTTTTATCGGAAAATTTTCATTTTAAAGACACAATCATGTGTCTCTACCACTACCTAAAAGAAACAACTCTGTCTACAGAATGCCTTCTGTGACCTCTATCAGCGTTAAGCTGCTCAGCGAACTAAAACAAAATATTTTCCTCTGTGTTCACTGCGAAAAACTTCGCGCCTCTGTGGTTAATGAAATTCAGAACAATAGAGTGTCAATCCTTAGAAAATTCAACTATATCAAAACACTACTATGTTTCAAAAATACATTGCTGCATGGACACCAATGCCTTCAAAGAACGATGATTCGCGTAAAGTAAAAGCTGAGGTTCAACCCTTCAACTGTTAATAATAAAAAAAGGCTTTCATTTCTGATAATCTCAAAACAAATAATAGGGAATTACGTATATTTGAATATAAATGATGCTGTTATGGGAATGAAAGATATATTAAATCTTAGCGTGACTGAAAGAATCTTTATGGTGGAAGCTATTTGGGATAGTATTATTAGCGACCCTAAATCAGAGAACCTTGAAATTAGTGAGGCAACTAAAAAGGAACTTGATAAAAGAATGGAATCTCATTTAAAAAATCCAAGTTCTGGCTCAAGTTGGGAAGAAGTAAAAGCAAGAATCACTAAGAGCAAATGAGTTATTCCATATTAATCAAACCCGAAGCAGAACGGGATTTACAAAACGCATATTTATTTTACGAAGAACAAAGAATTGGCCTTGGCTTAGAATTTCTGTTTGCTTCTGAAGTTGAAATAAACCGTATCCAAAGAAATCCGCTTCACTTTCAAAAAAAACATCGTGAAATAAGAAGGGCTTTTACTGCACGTTTTCCTTTTGGTGTTTTCTTTTTCATTGACAACTCCGTTATCGTTATCCTTGGGGTAATTCATGCTAAAATGGATGAATCTACTTGGCAAAGCAGACAAGCCATTTAATTTCAGCTTACTCACACCAACCAATTTTCTTACATCCAGCTTTATATATTATTTTCATCAATGACGCTCAAGACAATGAAGTATTTGCAGCGATGATTGCTACTTTGCAAGGCGATAACAAATTTCAATTGCCTACTCAAAACTACGCCAGCGGAACTTACTTCGTGAGAATCGTGAGTCCGAAAAAGGAAAGCATTTCTAGCCAGATAGTGGTGCAACATTGATTACTCAATATTTTTTACGGTAGTGGTACAGCCACAATACCTGCGGCTGTTGCCTTTGCAGTCTAAGGCCTTTAGAGCTTTCGCCTCGTTTTTAGTTTAACTGTAGGGTAACCCAATTTAATTATTAATGTAAGCCAATCTTATGGATTGTTAAAATCGCTTAGATTTGATATTAAGAGGAGAAAGAAACTTTCGGTCTGCAAGAAGCCTAGATGATGCGTTGATGATGGAAGGATCTATCGTTTTGATGTGATTACCTATGAATTTATTTCGGATGTTATTGGACTCCGCTGAATTTGAAATTAATGAGCCAACAAGCCAAAAGCTTGAAGAAAAGATCCCACGAAGCTGAAAGCTTCACGGAAATTGAGCTTTCCGGAGAATGACACAATGCATCATCACATCCCCCTCAATCTTTCCAAATCTTCAGTCGTATCAATATCAAATTCGCCTTCGGGAAAGGCAACATAAATGGTGTTGTCGCTAAATTTTGTGATGATGTTTTTTGCGCCTTCTTCATCTTTCATTTCGGCGATTTCAGGAAAAAGGGCTTTGTCGAATAGGCATGGAACTCCAATGGTGTCGTTGTATTTTGATGCTACGATTAGGCTTTTATTTTCTTTGAAATTGTCGATAATTTTAAGGAGGTGGGGGCTGGTTAAAAATACTTGATCGCATACTAAAATCAATAAAGCATCCATGTTTTTGTTTTGAAAATAATGGAGTCCTGCTTTGATGGAAGAGCCAATTCCCTTTTGCCAATTGGCGTTGTAAATTGTTTGCACCGGAAAGAGCGCGATGCTCTCGCTATGTGCTTCGGCATTGGCGCCCAGTACTACCAGTACTTCATTGGCAGCTGAGGCAAGAGCGGTTTTTATGCTGCGCTGCAGCAGTGTTTCGCTGTTTATTTTCACCATTTGCTTGGAATGCCCCAAGCGCGAAGATGAACCTGCAGCCAGAATAATAATTCCTATTTTCATATGTAGATAATTTATTTTTTAATGGTCATATAGTATCCCCATGTTATCTTCATCACATTTTGTGCGCCGAGGTGCATGGGGATTTCATATGTAGATAATTTATTTTTTAATGGTCATATAGTATCCCCATTTTATTTTCATCACATTTTGTGCGCCTAGGTGCATGGGGATTTCATTTTACAGCTTTATTGCGCAAGGTATACTTGTTTGAAAACCTGGTTGCTCACGGCATCACGATCGTGTATGGGAACTGTTCTGCTTTTTAATTTTGTGCCAGAACGCTGCGCAAATACACTTTGTATTTCGGCAATGATGGAGAGCGCAATTTCTTCGGGAGTTTCTGCTCCAATGTCGAGGCCGATAGGGGAGTGGATGCGTTGTAAAATATTTTCAGTGAGAGGAGTTCCTTCATCGGCCAATTCGGTTTCCATTTTGGCAAAGCGTTTTTTGGGTCCCAAAATTCCAATGTAGGGCGTTGCGCTGTGCATGATGTTTTTTAAAACATCTTTGTCGTAGTTGTAGTTGTGCGACATTAAAACACAAGCGGTATAAGGTGTTATTTCAATTTCTCTTTCAATAAAAGTACGATCGCAATGCGACAATTTATCGGCCATTGGAAAAAATACAGGCAGAATATGTGCAGCACATTCATCGCTAACATGCACATTCCATCCCAGCGATTTTGCCAAGTCGCAAACCGGTCGGGCGTCAAATCCTGCGCCAAAAATCAGCAGTGAAATGGAGGGTTGTATGAGTTCAATGAACACTTCGATTTCTTCGTTGTTGTGAAAATATTTTTTTGTTTCTGATTTTTTAGTGCTGAAAAGTTGAAGCGCGTCGTGTTGAATGAGGGTGAGTAAATTTTTATTTTGAAAATCGTACAACACCTGTCCTTGTTCATTAATCAGCGCTTTGTCGGCAATGCCTTCGTTGGAAGAAAAAACCGTGGCCAGCACCACACTTTCTTTTGTATTGACAAAACTTTGATAAATGGCTATTGCGTTATGTGCATCGTTGTGCAGGATGGGTTCAATCAACACTTCAATGACGCCATTGCATCCGAGAGCAAATCCTAACTGCTGATTGCTTTCTTCGCGGGTATCGTAAGTGTGGGTTATGGCTTTGTTGTCCAGCATCACCATGCGTGCTTTGCGCAAGGCGTCACCTTCTAAACAGCCACCGCTGATGGAGCCTATCCAGCGGCCGTCATCGGTGATGAGCATGCGCGCACCCGGACAGCGGTACGATGAACCATGTACACGCACCACTGTTGCAAGCGCTACTTTGCGCAGATTGAAATCGATGCTTTGGTATTTGTTAACGATGGCCTTGATGTCCTTCATAGCACAGGTTTATTTGTTGCGAAGTTTTTTTACTTCCTCAGGTTTTATGGCACCGCCCTTGTTGCCAAATGAATTTCTAACGAAGTTCAATACGTCGCTAGTTTGCTCATCTGTGAGTTTGATAGCTGCCATTGGAGCGCTGTATTTTTTGCCATTCACGATCATTTCTCCTTTTGCTCCTTCAAGCACTTGAAGGATGGATCGGTTTTTGTCGGCCATTAAATAATCCGCCTTAGCCAAGGGCGGGTAGATGTTGTTTAAGCCCTGACCTTGGTCCATGTGACAATTTTGACAAAACAGGGTATATACTTGTTTGCCTCTGGTGATGCTGGCTTCTAAATCAAATTTCCCGCCTTTGTTGAAAGAAAGTAGAGCCATAAAAAGCGGACTCATCAGTAAAAAGAAAATTATTTTTTTCATAAGCAGATAATGTTTTTTCAATGGTCATATGTCATCTCCATGTTGTCTTCAGCACATTTTGTGCGTCGCGATAAATGGCGATTTCATGTTCGTGTTATTAAATTATACTTCATCAATATTGAAAGGTAGTTTTCTAATTCTTTTTCCGGTGAGATCAAATATCGCGTTGGTTAAAGCAGGGGCAAAAGCTGGTAGTGCGGGTTCACCAACACCGCCTGCATTTTCAAAATTGTTGATGATGCTGATTTCAATTTCGGGAATGTCGTTGATGCGCGGCATGGCGTAGGCATCAAAATTTTGATGCACGGCTTTGCCATCTTCAAAAAGTATTTCGTGTTTTGTTGCAGCGCCTAACGCCATTACCACACTTCCTTCAATTTGAGCGCGAATAATATCGGGATTAACGTACCAGCCGCAATCCATGACCACCCAAACTTTGTCAATTTTTATTTTGCCATCTGCTTTTCTCGACACCTTTACCACTTGTCCAACGATGGTTTGAAAACATTCGGTGAGCGCTACGCCGTAGCCACTTTTTTTGCCTTTGGATTTCCAACCACTAATTTCTTTTAAGGTAGAAATCACCTCGCTAAATCGCGCATCGGGCAGCATTGTTTGTCGGAAATCCAAAGGATCTTTTTCAGCTGCATGTGCCACTTCATCTAAAAAACTTTCGTAGGCAAAAGCGTTGGTAGAGGAGTACACTGACCTCCACCACATCACTGGTATAGCCGACTCCATATGCTTGTCGCCAAAACTATAATGCGGAATTACTTCTAAATAATGTTTAGGAAAACCTTCGCCCAAACTGTGATTGCTTTTCGATTTATTGGCGCCTTTATTTTGGAGATCCATGTTTTGGCCCGTCATTTTTGTTTCAAACGCTGCTATATTTCCATCGCTGTTTAATCCGGCTTTGAGCTGGTAGGTCATTCCCGGTCGAAAGGGCCCAGTGGAGGTGTCGTCTTCGCGCGTCCACACCACTTGCACTGGTGCATTGATTTCTTTGGAGATGAGCGCTGCTTCCATCGGAAAATCATCGAAAGCTTTTCGTCCGAAGCCGCCGCCTAAAAAAGTCATTTTTACAATCACGTTTTCTAAGTCGATGCCTAACTTTTCGCTCACCGTATTTTGCACCGAATCGGGTTGTTGAGTGGGGCCCCACAATTCAATTTTGTTGTTTTGGTAATGCGCAATAAAATTCAATGGTTCCATGCAGCTGTGTGCTTGGTAAGGTGTTTGGTAAACCGCTTTTATTTTTTTGTTAGATGCGCTAAAGGCAGCATTGAAATCACCTTTTGCTTTGCTGATGTTCGAATCTTCTTTCAGCATTTCCTGCATTTTTTCGAACAGTTGTTTGCTGCTGTGGTGTTCAAACTGACTGTCGTCCCAAGTTACTTTTAAAGCTTTTCTACCTTCCATGGCCGACCATAAATTTTCGGCCACCACAGCAACACCTTGGCGTTTGCTGCCAAAAACATCCACTTCAATATTAAATACATGTTTTACTCCGGCAACTAATTTTGTGGCACTGTCATCAAAACTTTTTACTGTGCCGGCAAAGCGCGGACTGCGTTCAACCACGGCGTAAAGCATACCGGGAATTTTTTTATCCAAACCGAAAATTGTTTGTCCGTTTGTTTTGTTTGGAATATCCTGTCGAAGTAAAGGCTTACGAATGAGTTTGTAATCATTTACATCTTTCAATTGCAAGTCTTTTGGTGGATCCAGCTTTGATGCATCCAGCACCAGTGCGCCATAATTGAATTTGCGTTGTGATGCAGGGTGCAGCACGTGTCCGTTTTCAGCAAAACATTCGTTGGTTGGAACACCCCATTTTGTAGCGGCGCTTTGAATAAGCATCATGCGGGCAGCTGCGCCCAAACTCAACAGCATTTTATAGGAGCCACGGATGGTTGAACTTCCGCCGGTGGTTTGATCGCCGTATTTTTTGTGATTTCCGGGAGCAAATAAAATATTAATGTCGTTGAGGTTTACTTCTAACTCTTCGGCAATAATTTGCGGAACCGATTGGAAAGAACCCTGTCCCATTTCAGCGCGATGGTTGATGATGGTTACTTTGCCGGCACTGTCGATAGAGATCCAGGCATTTAAATCGATGCCTAAGTGACTGGCTTCTTCGGCATTGATGAGCAGTGGTTCGCTGCCCAATGCTGGTATATAATAACCCACAGCCAAAGCGGCGCCCAGCAAACCAGTAAGTTTTACAAATTTGCGGCGCGTTATATTGTTGTCAATATTGTTCATGTTATTTTGTTTGAAGTGCAGCGGCAGTTTTAATGGCTTTTTTGATGCGAGGGTAGGCGCCACAGCGGCATATGTGCCCTTGCATGGCAGCGTCAATATCATCATCGCTCGGATTGGTATTTGCTTTCAGCAGTGCAGCAGCCGCTAAAATTTGTCCCGATTGGCAATAGCCACATTGTGGCACCTGTTCAATGATCCATGCTTGTTGAATGGGGTGGTTGTTGTTTTCCGACAAGCCTTCAATGGTGGTGATATCTAAATTTTCTGCTGCTGATGCAGGGATAGAGCACGACCTAACCGGAGTACCGTTGATGTAAACGGTGCAAGCGCCACATTGCGCAATGCCACAGCCGTATTTGGTGCCCGTTAATCCAACGTAATCGCGAATGGCCCAAAGCAAGGGCATTGCAGGATCAATGTCAACCGTGTGTGTTGTTCCGTTTATTTTTAATTGTGTTGGCATGGTGCTTTCGTTTGATTGCTAATTCAAAAGAAAGATAAATTCTATTTAGCAATATAGGTTTAAGATTTAGTTTTTTTTATATAGGATTTTGTTCAGATTATTTCTAAAGTGCTTATTCGCAAAAATACCTGAAATACAAAGCAGTTGATTTCATGTGATTCATGACGATAATTTTGTGTCCCAAAATTGTAGCAATCCCTTCTTTTTTAGCGCTCTCTTAGTCGCGGCTGAATAACGCCTTCTTGCAATGTGGCGCTGGAGGCGAAGCACGTGCGTGGCTAGTTTCTGGTACAATTGCGGGTAATGATATAGATAACTTCTTTACAGTGGTGACAATGATCAAAATCTTAAACCATCTGACCAAAATCTTAAAGTTGACTTATTACTATTGGCCTTAACTTGTTTGCGATTTGCTATTGTAAATCTTACAAAGGTTTAATCGGTAACGTTTTAAATTGAAAGTCGTAGTAAGTGCTGGCAAATAGAAAGCAGTAAGATCTCCAAGAATGTGTTTTAAGAAAGTTGTTTTATTTATTTATTTATTAGTACCCTTTGCTTCTGTTTATGCAGCGACTAAAACCGCTTCGGTGACAGGTGCATGGAGCAATCCGGTTACCTGGGGAGGCGCTGCTGCACCAGTATCGGGTGCGGGTGATGATATTATTATCAGTACAGGAATAGCCGTTACTATGGATGCAGATTATTCTACGTCAAACAGCTTAACTTTAAACGGCAACGGATCCATTCAAATGGCCGGATACAATTTGTCATCAGGAATTTTATCAGCAGCTGGAGCAGCAGTAATTAACAATGCTGGCGTATTGGCAACTTTAACTGTTGGTATTGCAAATACATTTTCAACCTACAGAGGAACAATAAACGGCAGTGTGAATTTTGTAAAGAATGGGGTAGAAGGTTTTGTTCTTTCGGGCTTAAGTTCTTATACCGGAACTACTACAATCAGTGATGGACTGGTATTTATTGAGGCAGCTGTCGCTCTTGCTTCAAATAGTCCGATTGGAAATGCATCATCTGCTATTATTTTGGGAGATGCCAATACAACCCTCAATGGCGCGTCTCCTCAATTAAGAATTAACGGACCGTTCACTTTTGCGCGTCCGATAAATATTACCAATAATTTAACTACGGGGTGGTATTACATTGGCGGAAATACCGACAATAATTCAACCTTTAGTGGCCTAATAACTTATAGTCACGATTTTTCAATTACTCAAGCAGCAACAACTGCGGGACATGCACTTACCATTTCAGGTGGAATAACAAGTGGAAAGGCAGATACCAACTATGTGTATTTTGCGTGTGTGGGAGATATAAAAGTGACCACAACCCCAATTACTGATGGAGTTGGCATTGTAAAGGTTGGAAAACAAAGTGGAGGAACGGCAACATTTTACGTAAACAACACCTACACCGGGCAAACTTTTGTGCAGGGGGGAACGCTTAAAGCAGGTGTTGCACCGTCGGCCTTTGGTGCGAATTCATGGATGTGGCTGGATAATGTTGTGGGTGTTAACGCAGACATCACAGGATACAATACGAATATCGGATCTTTATCGGGTGGAGGAACAAATGGAGGCAATATTTCCTTAGGGGCATCAATTTTAAATATTGGAGGTGATAATAGCACACCGCCGCCATTTGCCGGCGTAATTAGTGGAACTGGTTCAATTGTAAAAACAGGAACAGGAACTCTTGCTTTATCGGGAAACAACACCTACACAGGAACCACCGCGGTAAATAATGGTTTTTTACTGATGGGAGCTGCAAATGTGATATCAAGTTCGAGCAATTTTATTGCAAACGGCGGTACTTTTGTAACAGGATCAGGAGCTGGATATAGTCAATCCCTTGGGACTTTAACGCTCAATTCAAATTCTGTGATCCAATTAGGGACTGGTAGTCATACTTTAAATTATGCAGCGAGTAATGGTGTTGTGTGGACAGGTGGCACACTGCTACGCATTAACGGATGGCAAGGGGCATTCGACTGCACAAGCGGTACATCAGGACAAATTTATACTGGCGCAAGTGCAGAATTATCAGCAGGGAAACTGGCTCAAATATATTTTATACATCCAATAAGCGGTAAACCTTACGAGGCTTGTCAGTTGGCGTCTGGCGAATTAATTGCTTCTGGTATGATCATCGGAGATACTACTTTGGGTTTTGTTCCCAATATTTGCACCGGACCGGGAACTTTTGATTTAGATTTATACAAAGGAAGTTCTTCTGCAGGTGTTTGGTCAATTGTTGCAGGACCACTGGGCTATACAGCAACTATTGATGGTGATGGACATACTTTTAATTTAAATACTACTATCGCCGGAACCTATACAGTGCGCCATACATTAAATGTGGTGATCCCTGGTTTTCCAACATTTGCAGATCGCTCTTTCGTTATTTATGCTCCTTCTGTTGGAGGAACAGTTGGTGCCGATGCTGCCGTTTGTTCGGGTACAAATGGCGCTACTTTAACATTGGCGGGCCATACAGGAACGGTAGTGAAATGGCAAAGCTCTATTGATAATTTTGTAACACCGGTGGATATTGCCAACGCTACTGCGTCGCAAGTTTATTTGAATTTAGCAGCAACAACAAAATACAGGGCAGTGGTTCAATCTGGAACCTGTGCTGCAACCAATTCAACTCCAGCAACAATCAGTGTTGATCCGCTATCTATTGGTGGTACGGTGAGCGCCGATGCTACCGTTTGTTCGGGTACCAATGGCGCTACTTTAACATTGGCGGGCCATACAGGAACGGTAGTGAAATGGCAAAGCTCTATTGATAATTTTGTAACACCGGTGGATATTG
>Ga0114969_10004476_pt1 | contig 11036 bp, 3 predicted proteins | sample M_130807_MF_Meta_FD_87316 | JGI IMG/M metagenome (GOLD analysis project Ga0114969, IMG submission 87316) | Freshwater microbial communities from Lake Montjoie, Canada to study carbon cycling - M_130807_MF_MetaG | ecosystem: Environmental > Aquatic > Freshwater > Lake | place: Lake Montjoie...
ACTCAAGATTTGGAGTTACGTCTAACATATACTTTGCAGAAATTTCAATTACTCCAAGATATCCCCCAGAGGTATCTATTGAATTAATTTGAAGTTTAAGTCCACTTATATCCACTCCAGATGAAAGTGTTGTTGGTTGTGATGTTGTCCAAGATGATCCATTATAATACAAATTAACCACTCCATCATTTGGGCAAGTTGTTCCAGTATATATTGCTGCTGATTCTGCTCCTGCTAAATTTACAAGTTTAACTGTCCATGAAGTTGGTTTTGAATGTGATGTTTCAAATTTAATTGTTATTTTATTTGCAGCAGCAGTTTTATTGGCTGGGTACGTGACAGAAAGTATACAATTAGATAAAGATGTGCCAGATGCTTTTGGGGTAACCCAATACTTATAAGCAGTTTTTGTGCTAGAAAAATATAGTCTTTTTGCAAACTCTGTAGATGAACCGTACTTGCTTGCCGATCCTATTCCGCTGCTTAGTGTAGATGGCACACTTGGGTCACCCAAAATCATATACTGAACCCCAGCAATTTTTGGTCTTCTTGGATCTATAATACTTGTAATTGGAAATAGTTTTTCAAAGGGTTTATAAGTATACCCTCCCTGCGCTACTGGCGCTGTAAGTGTGGCTGTTATAACTTCGTCTGGGGCAGTTATGGAGGCACCAGATATTATGTCGTTCATATTATATTCAAGTACGCAGCCATTCGTCATTGACAACATGTTTGATTTACTTATAGCGTTAGCCGCGTTTGGAAAACCAGTTAACATTATACTTCTTCCAGGCCGATAGAAACATCCCAAAATTCTTGAGGAGCATCAGAAACAGAATTTTTTACATTTCTTTTAATAACTGAAAATGTGCAGGATGTAAATGACATAGTCATAATTTCATCTCTTGCTGATACTCCGTTGTAAGATATCTTGACTTTAAATGTCCCTTTGCCCTTATTTAAATAGAATGACTTAATATCCGCGGCGCCCATTCCAGCATCAATGGTCATTGTACTATTTGTCGGAAGCATATTCCAGCTTGTATCTAATTGAGACTTGTCTGCAATCCACAGCTTCCTTAATGTTCCGTTTGACATTCTTTGAGTCTTTTCAATTCTATTAATATCTACAGAAACAGGAAACCTGTTGTGCTCGGAAAGTTTTGTCCATGTTGGGGTAACTAAATCTGTGCCTGTATCAAAATATAGTATAGAACCTACTGGGAGTGTCATTGGGTAGCTCATTTGTTAATGCTCACAGTCATTGGATTTCCCACCATTTTAGAACTTATTTTATCAATTGCCGTTATGGCAGTAATTGTTTTTTGTGTTACCATATTTGACAATTGATTTAGGTCCCCATCATATCCGTTAATATTATTTGTAATATTATAGGTTGCTCCCATTGTAGCATTATTAGCGTTTGGATTAAAGGGGTTCATGTTGGCGGGAAGAACTGCTTCATTTTCGTGTAGCATTGCAAGCATGTTTGCTGGTACGCTATTAATTCCAGTTTCAAATTTAGGCAATTTCATTTTGCTTGCTAGTTCTGCAGGATCCATCTTAGAAAGAATTTTTTCTAACTCTAAAGTTGAATTACCAAGCATCCCCTTTTTCCCAAGTCCTAGTCCTGAATAAAAATCTGCTATGTTTGTTATTCTTCCATAACGTTGATTATTGTGTAGCGCCCCTGTGCCAATTTTTACTGCATTATTTAAACTTGGAGGAATAACATTTGCAAATTCATCAAATATTCCACCAAGACCTATGGGATCTTTTAATTTTTTAGCCTCGGTTATAATTTTATATAGCCCAGCTTCTGGGTATTTAGACAAAAATTCTTTGGATGAATCTCTATATACACCTAAGTGTGGGCCGTTTAAATATGCTCTTGCAAATTTTGACGATATTGAAGAATACCCTGCTTGACCTTGATGCATAGCCGCTTTAAATAATGCAATAGGTTGATCTACAGCAAGTCCGTGTGCAACCATAACTGCTTTATTTGCAGCTTCAACTAGTGGGTGTGTTGCGTCTTCAGAGTATCGTGTGCCCCATCCTGGGGTTTTGTCTGCAATTGATCTAAAGAATTCATCAACATTTTTAATTCCTTTAAGAGAAGGATCTTTTGATTTTACTAATGAATCATAAGCTCTTCCCCAATATTTTCTAAATCCAGCACCGTAGTCGCTTGCCATAAGTAACGGATGCATCTTATTAGTATCACGAAACATGTCTTTAAATTGTTCTAGGTATGGTGTTGGATTTGCTTTGTTTGCCCACCAATTTTCAGGAACAACTGTAGGAACTTTTCTTCCATCTGCAATTGCAGACTCTAGCATGCTACCATTAAGGTTTCTCATTATTTGAGTACTTGCTTTTACTGGATTAATATGTGAAGCTTGAGCCACACCAGCCAACCCCTTTAGTGGCATTCCTAATTTACTACCAAGTCCTGCTCCCATAAAATTCAAAGGCAGCATGGCGGCACCTAAAGCATCTCCACCTTTACTTTGTCCAGCAATAAGTCTTAATAGTTGTGCTGTTCCAAACATTTCAGCTGCTGGTGTATCCTTAGAATTAAATCTAGATACATATCTTTGGAACCAGTTTTGTTTCTTAGCTAATCCGCCTTCTGCAAACCTATTAGCATTTATTGCATCAAGGTGGTCTACGCCATATTTTTTAACTGCTGATGCTCTTATTACATACTCTCCATCTGAAAGCATTGCTGGAATAGAATCCGATGTTGCAGTTCCTGGACCAGATACTTTTCCTCCAGGCGCAAACTTTACAACCTTGCCCGTTGTTTTTGTTGCCTCGTCAAATAATTTAACAACTCCTGTAGTCTTATCCACTGCATATACAATTTGTCCATACTTAAATAAATAATACTGATCTCCAGCTGCGCCAATAAACTGTTTAGACTGCTTGTCTGTTACTGCTTTTTTGCTGGCTTCTTTTAAAGACATATCTTCTTTTTTATAAGTAGACATTGTATTTCCAATAACTACTCCTGGTGGTGAGGTTGGTATCTTAGCTGGAGTGACATCCATTTTTTTGTTATTTATATAAATATCGCCAGTCATCGTTTTTATTTCCATGCCCTTTGCGGCAAGTCCCTTAGCCACGGCATCACTTGCTGTATTTAAAATAGCTAAAGCTTGGGCTGCTACATCCGAAGATACTCCAGATGAAGGATGACCTGTAGAGCCCGATGTTGTTGGGATCTTTGCACCAGCGGCGTTTGTTGACGCCACAACTGCTGCTGCTGCTTTTTTGCCATCATAAGTTTTTACATAATCGTCAATCGTCAATCCAAGTGCTGCTGCATTAAGTCTGAGTGATGTCATTGCTAGATTTACATCGTCGATTTTTTGTCTTTGCTTAGCAATCTTGTCGTTAAGTTTTGAAAGCGAATCAGCAGCAAGCGCAGCTTTGTCAGACATCTTTTGTTGACCATCATTGATTGCTTGAATTTTAGCTTCTAATGGTGCATTTTTTAATTTAAGTGCATCTTCAATTGCTTTCTTTTGTGCGTTGTATTGCTGATCTGACTGGAGTCCTTTTATATCTAGGCTGGCTTGTTGTGCTGCCGCAACATTGCCAGTTGCTAATGCTGAATCGTATTCGGCCTGCTTCTTTGCAATTTCTCTAGCAATATCGCCTTCTTGCTTTGCGGCGTCAAGTGCTTTTAGTCTTGCATCTGCAAGTTTGTTGTTTGCATCTATTTGTTTTTGTAGGCCCTTTAATTGTTCTCTTGTATTTATTTGTTGTGCAGCAGACTGTCCCTTTGCTGCTTTCATTAAAGCTTTTTGTTGGTTTGTTAATCTCTCTAGAGCCTCATATTGATTTTTTAACAGATCCTTTTTATTTTCAGATATTGTGGCTGCTGATATTGCATCTGCAACCTTTGATAATGTAGAGACTGCTTCTGCGCCTAATTTTGATAAATCTCCAGTAAATCCTTTTGCAGCAAGATTCATTTTGCCCCAAAGACTTACTATTGTGTCCATTGGGTTAATTATTTTCTTGAGCTCTGGATTTTGTTTAACCATCTCGTTTATTGTTTCTCTTGTTAATACCGCTTTAGATGCCTCAAGATTATTTAATCTTTGAAGCATTTTTTCTTGAGCCTCGTATTCTGTTAATATTGGTTTGTTTTTATCTTTTTTATTTGCAGCCTTACTCTTATCAATTAAATCTTGTATGCCAGTGTCAATTGCTGTTAATCCAGTGTTTACAGACCCAGCACCTTCACGTCCACCTTCTGCTGCAGATCTGCTATATCCTGCAACTGCACGGGCTGCGGCATCCTGCTTTGTTTCAATTTTATTAAATGCAGAATTTCCAAGAGTAAATGAAGCGGCATCTATTGCTTTGTTAGACATTTTAAACATTGCCCAAATTTTCTTAGTTGCATCTTCTGCGGACATGCCAGCAGCCATTAACTGAATCTTAAGGTCTTGAGCAAGTTTCTTTGTATTACTATCTCCCTTAGTTTGATTAATTAATTTAATCTGGTCCGCGTAGACAGACTTAACTTCTTTTCTAAGTTTTTTATATTCTTCAATTGTCATGGATATTGGGGTACCAGCATCCTGCATGCTTTCATAAAGAAGTTGATTTCTTTCTTTTAAAGATTTTATATTAGCAACAGTGTCTGCTAGTTTTTGATTATAATCAGTATATTTAAGTCCAGCTTTTTCTGCCGCCTGTGCGGTAAGTCCATATTGCAACACTCCAATTCTTAATTGCTCGTTGTGGGCCTTGTATGCTTTAACCGCAGCAAAAACAGCAAGTGATCCGACTGCAAGGCCTACGTTAAATCTTGTTAGACCCATTCCAATCTTTCCAAGCATATTCTTAAATTTACTTCCGCTGGTAGTTGCATTATCTACAATTGTGCCCCACTTAGTAAGACCTCCAGTTTTTTCTGAAAAAACTCCCATAGGGCTCTTCATGGACGCTGGTATCTTGGACATCATTCCACCAGTCTTGCCAGATCCACGCTGCATACTAGCAGTCATAATCATTTGAGGTATTACAAAAGATATAGCCTGCATAATAGTTTGAAGCATTGGGTTAGCGATCTTACTAGCAATCATCATTGGTCCAATTGTTGCTGCCAGCATGGCAACAGTTCCACCTACTCCATATTTATTATTTGGAACGATACCTCCTGCATTTCTTGGAACAAATAACTCTGGGCCTTTTTCTCCTACAACATATGGTTGCCCTGCATTAACAGGTCCACCCATTTCTCTTTTTTCTAGTCCAAATATAACTTGCTTTAAAGATTCTGTAAGAGGTGTATCCTTTTTAGATTCCCAATTTAAAAATTTCTTTCTCAGTATATCTCTATCAATTGGAGACATTTGTTTTAGAACGGCTCTGTCCGATATCATATTTGAGGCAGCTGATCTTATAACGGCGTCTAATACATCTGGCTCAAGTGCATTTTTTAAAGATCCTTGTGCATCTTTAAGGTATCCATAAGGCTTTTCTTTTGCTAATGCCGCCGCAAATTTATCATAAAATAATTTTTGAGTATGCTTTCTTAAACCAGTGTTTGCAAATAATGTTTCAGCCATTTGAATAGAAAGTGAATTAACTCCCCATGGTGCTGACTCGTACATATTTGGCTTAGGTTCGCCTGTTGGGCCATAGCCTGCGCCAATTCTATGCATGGCCTTACCCTTAAAGATATTTCCAATCATTCCTCCAGCCATAAATCCATTTGCAGATGTCTTAAATGAGTTGTCTGAAAGACTTACCGAGTGACCCTTTTGTCTGCGCTTTAATTCATCTGCAGCAATCATCTTTGCAATTGCTGCTGGGGTCATTGTTTTTTCTGGTGCTATCTGTAATGATGAATGTATGCCATGAAGATCTCCGTATGTCTGTCTTCTTGCATCCGACAGCCTTTGAATCATTGCATTGTAAACAACCTTTTCTTCTGCATTTAAATCAAATCTACCTATTGTTTGTTTTAGCTTTGGAAGAGCTGATTCAATTTCTTCTAGCATTCTTGTGTTGTATTGGTCTGCCGTCATTCCATTTGGAATGTCTGACGTAGCTTCAGCAAAGAACTTCTTTGCACCGCTACCCTTCACTCCCATTAAGTTAACCATTGCCTGATGTTTAAATGAAGGCATGGTTGCAGAATAATTTCTTTCTCCTGATGCAGCTGAGAATACTCCAGCTGGACCTACGTCTGCAAGAACATTTCCTGATAGGTTTCCTCTACCTAGATCTTTATCTCCACGCAATGCAGAAGCCACAAGTTGTCTAAAGTATTGATCTGTTGTAAATTTACCATCTTGATTTGCTATAGTAGAATCATATTTAGACTCTAAAGCCAGTAGTTTTCTAACTCCCTTTGGATCTGTCGGGTCTCTCATTACAACAACTCTTTGATGAGGTGTTTGTAGGCCATGTACATCACGAGCAATCTCTGTTGCTCTTAATTCAGCAAGCGCTGCTTTTTCATCTAAAACTGGCTTAACAAAAACTCTTTCTCCATTTTTACCATAGACTCCACCGATGCCAGAAACTGGAAAGCTTCTTCCCGATGTTGGTTCTAGTAAACCATCGTATTCGGTAACTGGAGTTTTACTAAATCTAGAATTTTTAACTGCAAGGCTTGCCTTTTCCATTGCAGCCTTTGCTGCTCTTTGAGCTTCAACTTGCTTAATAGATCTTGGCATTCCTAAGAATATTCTTCCTCCTGGGAACAATCTTTGTGCAAATTGTCCTGGAATTTCTCCGCCTAAGTTTCTTGACAACACTGGGAAACTTGTAGCGTTTGGTCTAAACGCTGATCTTTTATCTACTAGTCCAAGAATTGCTTTTCTTAAAAATACAAGAGCTTGTTGTTTATTTGAACCAATTCCTTTTTTGGCATTCCACTCTCTTTTTTGTTCTACTCCTACGTTTGTCATGGTAATCATGTCTGGCACTATCCCACGAGTTCCTCTGTTTAACTCATTAGTAAGCTGGTTAATCTCCGCTTCTCCAAGCATTCCCATTCCAAGATTTCCAGCAAGCGTAAATATTTTACCTTTTGTATCTCTCCATAAGGATCTTCTTGCTGAGTGCTCTGATACTGTTCCCTCTATTCCATTTACAAATAGTCTATCGGAAACATTATCAAATAGTGGAGTTCCTCCAAATTCATTAGCTCTTCCCCTTATTTCACCAATTAAACTACTTGTTGGCCTAAATCTTTCACCGCTTACGCCACGATATTTTTGGAAAGCTTTGTATTGACTTTGCCCAGCTTTAGGACCTTCTTGCCTATCAATCTGCATTCTGATCATTGCTCTTACTTGAGCATCTCTTCTTTTTGCAATATTCATTCTTTCTCGCATCCACTTTTTCATATCTAAGTGGCCGTCTTTTTTAATTGATTTTTCCCAAGCTTCATCGTAATCAGCTTTAGCCATATCAATAGACTCTTGTTCGTCAAAACCAGCATATGTATTATATATCCCAGCGTCATGCATTACATGTCTTAAGCGAACTTCTTCTTGCCAGTTTGGTGAATCAAACATTCTTTGATCAACCTTTAATGCTTTAGCAAGAAGTTTTTTGGCTGCGTCGTCTAGTTGAGCTTTAGTTATCCCGCCTTTAACTCTTCCCATTCCAGATGTGTTTCCTGCGCCGCCATTTAATTCATACATCAATCCCATATTTTTTTGTGCAATTTCTGCTGGAACTACTGCTTCTCCAGGAGTCAATACTACTGGAACCTGTCCACCCTTTTCTGCATAGTAAGATGGGCGTCCAAGTAATTTATCAATAAATGGCTTGTTGGTTTGTGTTGATTTTTTATTAATTACAAATGCGCCTTCTTCTGCTGTTGTATGGTATGTGTCAGTATTTCCAGTTCCTGGTACGTACCCGCCCTTTGCAAATTTAGGTTTTGTTGTAGCTATATTATATCCAGCACCAGATGTTTTTACTCCACCTAAAGCTCTTGCAATTTTATCTACAAGGGTTTTTGTAGGACCTTTATGAAACATTTCTTTCATATTTGATTTACCCGTTACTGGGTCTGTTACTGGCTGGGATGTAAGGGGAACCATTGTTAGGTTTGCAGTTCTTCCCATTGATGAAGCAGTTAATGCAGTTGTTTCTGCAAGCATTGCTTCTACTGTTGCATTTAATGCAATAATTTTTGCTCTTGCAGTTTCTACCGTTATTTTACTTGCTTGAACTTGTGCTACAATTGCTTTTACTTCTGCTGCAGCTAATGATGTTATATCGCTAAACTCTGGAAGAAGTGCCTGGTACACATCAGATAAACTTGAAGTAACTGTGCCCGTTGCCATTACTTCTGCCTTTAATGCTTTAAGCTCAGCTTCAGATTGCATTGATATTGCAGCAGTCATTGCATGCCACTTAGCGGCTTCTGCTGCAACAATTCCTGTCGATGTAGATCCAGCTGATGTAAGGCCAGGAATCTTTGGCATGTCTTCATCCATGTATGCTTGTGGATTTCTACCTACTCTTATATTTACTGGTTTTGCTCCTGGTACTGTTCCAAAAATTGTTCCCATTTGAGGAACTCCAGAAGGAATTAAATGCGACATGTCTCTTGAGTATGGTTTACCAACTAATGGATTATCTTTATCTACATACCTTCCTCCGCCAGCAGCACCTGCAGCCATAATAACTCCACCTGCAACTGTTGATACTCCTGGCTGTACTGCAACTGCTGCTGAGTTTGCTTTTGCTTGCAGGGTGTCAAATGATGCTGCAAGAGTATTTACTGCATTTGTTAATACAATTGTTGCTTCTGTATCTGAATAGAATGATGTAGCAAGACCTTTTGCCGCCGCGTCGGCTGCCATAATTTCTGGAGTTAGTAACTTAAATCCTTGTCCGCCTTTAGCTAATTGTCTTAGATGGAATATTCCCTTAATAACATATCCAATAAAGTTACCCATTACACCAGCCAACATAATGATTGGACCTGCAATTGCAGTAATTCCACCTAATGCATTTAAGAATGTTTTGACTGGTCCAGGTAGGTGCTGAAAGAATTTAATAATTCCATCTACAACCTTTAAGACTTTGGTGCTTATTCGAAGAAACTGTTCGCCTGTTTGTGATAAATCTGCTTGTACGGATGCCATTGCTCTTTTAAATTGTCCAGAGGCTGACTCTGTCATTAATTTTAATTCTCGTTCAGATATTCTGGCAAGATCTGTTGTGCTTGCTTTCATTAAATCCATAACCTGTAAAGTTTGAGATCCTGTTTTACCAAGGTTTTCAAATAAAGCAGACATTCTTGCAAACTGGAATTTTCCAAATAGCTGTTCAATTGCTCTTGATTTATCTAGTGGATTAAGTTGATCTAAAGCTGATTGCAAATCTAATATTGTTTGAGTTAGGTCTCCTGCATCTTTTGTTACAATTCCTCGTAAATCAATTCCAAATCCTGAGAACAATTCTGTTGCAACTTTAGTTGGATTAATAAGTGAGGCCATTGCTGATTTAATTGCATTTGCACCTTCTGCAGCATTTACTCCACCTTCTTTCATTGCTGTAAGATATAATGCTAAATCTTTTACGTCTCCACCTAGTGCTTTAATTACTGGTCCCGCTTTTGGAATAGCTTGAGTTAAATCTGCAAGGCTTGTTGAGGTTTGGTTTTCAACAGCGTTAAGAAAATCAATTGATGCTGTAAGCTCTTCAGTATTTTGTTTGAATGCATTTTGAATAGCAAGCGTTGCTTTCATTGCATCTGCTCTATCAACTTCGCCAAGTACTGCAAGTCTTGTTGTTTGCTGCGTTGATTTTAGCAAATCATTGCCTTGCTTGCCAGTTGCTGCTAAATCCGCTGCTAATGAAATTGTATCTTTATAAGCAACTCCATAAGATGACGCAATTTCTTTTGCTGTTGCGGATACATCTTTTCTAACTTTAGCTAGCTCTTGAGCTGAAACTGCAGATAGACCACCATAAACTTTTGTAAGTCTTACTAGCTCTGCATCTGCTTCTCTAAAAGCTTTTTGTGCAGCCATACCAAACGCTGCAAGAGGAACGGTTAATCCTACTGTTAGCTGACGGCCTGCCCACTGAGTATTTTTACCCCAGTTAATAAGCTGATTAGATCCGTCAAGCATAACCTTATTCATAATGGCTAGCTCTTGTCTTGCAATTGCCGTTCTATTTTTTACTTCATCAAGGCCTTTTGCAACCATTACGTTGTACTGCATTAAGCCCTGTGCATTTTTACCAATAGGCTGAATGATGGCGTTCTCCATCATTACCTGTTGCTTTGCAAGTTCTCTAACTAAATTGCTTGTTTTTCTTGTATGGCCCTGCCAAGTTTTGAAGTAGTTATTTAATTTTAGTTGGCCCCTGTCTAGGTTTCTACCAAATTTTTCTACGTCTGAGGTAAGGGAAACAAAGTGTTGAGAAAATTGTCCTGTTGAAGTAAGCGTTGATGCAAAGGACTTATTCATTACTGCAATTTGATTTGCAAGCTTAGCGTTAGTTCCCGCTGTTGTTTCTTGTAATTTTAAGAGTTGGGCAGTAGTCGCAGCAAGCTGAGTTCTTAAACTTGAAAAGTCTGCGTGGGCGGTAATATTGGTCGTGATTAAATTATCTGCCATATACTTATATTACTCTATAGAGTATCCTAATCCCGCTCCGATGCCGAATCCAGCTTCCGCTGCAAAACCACCTTGTAATGAAACAACATCATCTGCTGCTGCATTTATACCAAGTGCTCTTCTTCTAACATCTTCGAAGGTTGATCCCCCTTCATTTTCATTACTGCTTTCATCTAAATCTACACCTTGAATTGAAGCTAGGAATTTCCTTTTCTCCGACTCAGTTTTTTGCATTGATTTAAAAGTCTGGACCATCTCTGGCATTGAAAGATTATCTTCTAGCTCTTCGTAATTTTTCCAATTACCTAAAAGAAATACTTCCCCCTCTAAAGCGGCTAGATCTAGTTCTGACCAGCCAGTACTGCTGCCGCTAGTAGGTTTGGGTCGTCCATCTTAATTCCGCCGCAA
>Ga0114969_10004478_pt1 | contig 11034 bp, 12 predicted proteins | sample M_130807_MF_Meta_FD_87316 | JGI IMG/M metagenome (GOLD analysis project Ga0114969, IMG submission 87316) | Freshwater microbial communities from Lake Montjoie, Canada to study carbon cycling - M_130807_MF_MetaG | ecosystem: Environmental > Aquatic > Freshwater > Lake | place: Lake Montjoie...
CGCCGGCGTCATCGAGGTCGCGCCGCGAAACGATGGCGCGGAATGCGCCCACCGGCAGCCCGCTGTCCCTGAAGAACCCCTTTTCACGAATCCGGTCCTGGGCGATTGCTACGCATTCAGCCGAGGGCGCGACGCGCAGGCTGGTCGCAAGGCGCGCGAGACTGGCCGCCGGCACGTTCTCGAATTCGGTGCTGACTGCCGCGCAGGTGGCGGCGATTTCAGCCAGTGCTTTGGGATCCTCGAAGTCGGCGATCAAGTGCCGATCGGCCATGCAGGCCGCAGGACTCTCGGGATCGGGATCGAGTACCGTAACGCGATAGCCGAGCTTGCGCGCGGCGATGACGAAGTAGCGCCCGAGCTGCCCGCCGCCCAGCATGCCGAGCATGGCCGGCGGGAGGATCGGTGCGGCCGTGGTCATTCAGGGCTTGTTCGGCAGCCGCATCCCGGCGACGCGCTTCGCCTCGGCCTTGCGGAAGGCGTCGAGCCGGGCAGCCAGCTTCGCATCCGAAGAAGCGAGGATGGACACCGCGTACAGCCCGGCGTTGGCCGCGCCGGCCACGCCGATGGCAAAGGTCGCGACCGGCACGCCCTTGGGCATCTGCACGATGGACAGCAGCGAATCCTGGCCCGACAGGTGGCGGCTCGCTACAGGCACACCGAGCACGGGCAGCGTGGTCTTGGCGGCGATCATGCCGGGCAGGTGGGCAGCCCCGCCTGCGCCGGCGATGATGGCCCGCAGGCCGCGTTTCCTCGCCGAGGCCGCGTACCGGAACATCACATCCGGCGTACGGTGCGCGGACACCACCTTCGCCTCATAGGGGATTCCGAACTTCGCGAGCATCTCGCAGGCGTTCTTCATGGTCTCCCAGTCGCTGTCCGAGCCCATCACCACGCCGATCACCGGCTTCGCCCTGCGGGCTGGAGTCGTGGCCATCTCAGTGGTCCTTCGAAAGAGTCTTGCCGGTGAGGCGCTGCAGTGCCTCGCGGTACTTTTCCGAAGTCTTCGCCAGCACCTCGGCCGGCAGCTTCGGCGCAGGCGGCTTCTTGTCCCAGGTCAGCGTCTCGAGGTAGTCGCGCACGAACTGCTTGTCGAACGAGGGCGGGCTGATGCCAACCTTGTACTCGCTCGCGGGCCAGAAGCGCGACGAGTCCGCGGTCAGCACCTCGTCGATCAGCACCAGGGTGTTCTTGTCGTCCAACCCGAACTCGAACTTGGTGTCGGCGATGATGATGCCCTTGGTAGCCGCGAAATCGGCGGCTTCCTTGTAGAGCTTCAGGCTCACCTCGCGGACCTTGGCGGCCAGCTCCGCGCCTATGGTTTTCGCCATCTGCTCAAAGGAGATATTCTCGTCGTGCTCGCCCATTTCCGCCTTCGTGGCCGGCGTAAAGATCGGCTCGGCGAGCTTGGCTGCCTGCTGGAGGCCCTTCGGGAGCTGGATGCCGCACACCGCGCCGGTCTGCTGGTAGTCCTTCCACCCGGAGCCAATGAGATAGCCGCGCACCACAGCCTCGACCGGCAGGGGCTTCAGCTTCTTCACTACGATCGAGCGGCCACGTACTTGCGCCTTCTCGTCGCCAAGGCCCACGACCGACTCCGGATCGATGCCGGTCAGGTGGTTGGGCACCACATGGCCGAGCTTCTCGAACCAGAAATTCGCCATGGCAGTGAGTACCCGCCCCTTGTCGGGGATCGGGTCGCCCAGCACGACGTCGAACGCAGACAAACGGTCCGAGGTCACGAGCAGCATCTTGTCGGCGCCGACGGCATAGATGTCGCGCACCTTGCCGCTGGCGATCTTCGGCAGGCTGGTCAGGGTCGACTCGTACAAGGGCTGGCTCATCGGGCTCACTTCTCCAGTTCAGGTTTCCACTTGCCTTGCGCCGCAAGGCCGTTCATGCGGGCGCGGTGGGCAAAGGCCTTTTGCGCAGCGGCGTAGTTGGCGGCCTTTCCGCTCCAGGTCTTGAGCGCCGTGTTCTGGAGCGCGCGCGAGTACGAGAACGTCAGCGGCCAAGGGGACCCCATGCGGTTCATTGCATCGAGGTGCGCCGTAGCGTCCAGGTCAGTCTGCCCGCCAGAGAGGAACACCACGCCCGGGAGCGACGCCGGGACGGTGCGCTTCAGCACGCGCAGCGTACGCTCGGCCACCTCGGCCACGCCGGCCTGGCGCGAGCACTTGTTGCCCGACAGCACCATGCTCGCCTTCAGGATCGTATGCTCCGTGGATACGTTGTAGGCTGCCAGCGCGGCAAAGGTCGCGCGCAGGGTCGCCTCGGTCACTTCCTCGCAGCGCTCGATCGTGTGGCTCCCGTCGAGGAGCACCTCGGGTTCGATCATCGGGACGATCGAGGCCGCCTGGCACGAGGCGGCGTAGCGGGCCAGCGCGTGGGCGTTGGCATAAATGCAGGTGTGCGAAGGCGTGCCCTCGCCAATGGTGATCACCGCGCGCCATTTGGCGAACCGGGCGCCGAGCTTGAAGTACTCGGCCATGCGCTTGTCGAGGCCGTCGAGGCCCTCGGTGACCTTTTCGGCGCCGCCCATGAGGGGGATGTCCACCACGCCCTTGTCCACCTTGATGCCGGGGACCATGCCGTTCTTCGCCAGGAAGGCCGGGAAGGCAGCGCCGTCATTGCCGCTCTGGCGCAGCGTCTCGTCGTGCAGGATCACGCCCGAGATCTGCTGGTTCACGCCCGGGGTGGTGAAGAGCAGGCCGCGGTAGGTGCGGCGGTTCTCTTCAGTGCAATCGACGCTTACCGAATCGAAGCGCTTTTCACACGTGCCTGCCGACTCGTCAGCGGCGAGAATCCCCTTGCCGGGTGCGACCATCGCAGCGGCGGTTTTCGAAAGCAATGCCTTGTCCATGCAGGTCCTCTTGGTATGTATTCAGCGGGAAGGCAGGATTTTACCCGTTTGCAATCTGTGCCGGGATGGCGCCAGCCCGGGAACCCTGGCCGGAATTTGCGCTCCAAGCCCCAGTTTCGCAGTGCGCGAAGGTATTTGGGCGATAATTCGCCCCCTTGAAGCCGTGGCCGACCGCCCTTATGCGCGTCGCGCCGGTACCCCCGGCCTCGAATCCGAATCACCACAAGGCTCATTCGATGATACGAATTGAACACCTGACCAAGTCGTTCGGGCTTAAAAAAGCCGTCGACGACCTGTCCTTCTCGGTGGAGCGGGGCGAAGTCCTCGGCTTCCTTGGCCCCAACGGCGCAGGCAAGTCCACCACCATGCGCATGATCACCGGCTTCCTGCCGCCCAGCGGCGGCAAGATCACCATCGGCGGACATGACGTCGTCGAGGACGCGCTGGCCGCCAAGAGACTGATCGGCTACCTGCCGGAGAACGCAGCCTCCTACCCGGACATGTCGGTCGAAGGCTTCCTCGGCTTTACCGCCGAACTCCGCGGCCTGAACGGCGCGGCCAAGAAGAAGGCGGTCCACCGCGTGGTCGACCTCTGCTTCCTCGGCTCGGTGCTGCACCAGCAGATCGACACCCTGTCCAAGGGCTACAAGCACCGGACGTGCCTGGCGCAGTCGCTGATCCACGACCCGGACGTGCTGATCATGGACGAGCCCACCGACGGCCTCGACCCGAACCAGAAGCACGAGGTCCGCAACCTCATCCGCGAAATGGGCAAGACCAAGGCCGTGATCTTCTCGACCCACATCCTCGAGGAAGTCGACGCCGCCTGCACCCGCGCGATCATCATCGACCGCGGCCGCATCGTCGCGAACGGCACGCCCGAGGAACTGCGCAACATGTCCGACCTCGCCGGCGCGGTGACGCTCTCCGCGCAGGGCGCCGACCAGGCCAAGCTGGCCGCGCTGCCCGAGGCCGCACGCGTCGAGTCGGTGAACGGTGCCGCGCTGCGCATCTATCCGAAAGACAAGGCCGCCTCCGTGGCCCTCGCCCGTTCCGTCATGGAACTGGTGGGCCGCGAAGGCTGGAAGGTCGAAGCCCTGCGCACCGAAGAAGGACACCTCGACGAGGTGTTCCGCCGAATCACGCTGCCCGACACGGTGAAGAAATAATGAACCACTCCGTAGCCACCATCAAGGCGATCGCCAAGCGCGAGTTGTCCTCCTACTTCACGTCGCCGGTCGCGTACGTGTTCCTCGTGATCTTCCTGCTGCTGGCAGGATTCTTCACGTTCACTGTCGGCAACTTCTTCGAGCGCGGCGAGGCGAGCCTCTCGGCGTTCTTCGCCTGGCATCCGTGGATCTACCTCGTGCTGGTGCCCGCCGTCGGCATGCGCGTCTGGTCCGAGGAGCGCCGCTCCGGGACCATGGAACTGCTCCTCACGATGCCGGTGAACGCCTGGGAAGCGATCCTCGCCAAGTTCCTCGCCTCGTGGGCCTTCCTCGCGATCGCGCTGGCGCTGACCTTCCCGATCGTGATCACCGTGAACGTCCTCGGCACGCCCGACAACGGCATGATCTTCGCCGGGTACCTGGGCAGCCTGTTCCTCGCCGGCGCCTACCTTGCGATCACCTGCATGACCTCGGCGATGACCCGCAACCAGGTGGTCTCGTTCATCCTGTCGGTGGTGCTGTGCCTGTTCCTGATCCTCGCCGGCTTCAACCCGGTGACCGACATGATGACCCGCTGGGCCAACCCGGCCCTGGTCGAGATCGTCGCCGCCTTCTCGGTGGTCACGCACTTCGACGGGTTCCAGAAGGGCGTGATCGACACGCGCGACCTCTTCTTCTTCCTCTCGGTGATCGGCTTCGCGCTGTTTGCGACGTCGGTGATCATCCGCAACCACCGGGCCGGCTAAACCACCATGAAAAAATACGAAACCTTCCTCTATTCCGCCGCAGGCCTCGCGGCGCTGTTCATCATCCTGGTGGCATTCAACTACCTGTCTTCCAGCGCCGCGGTGCGCGCGGACCTCACCGACGGCAGGCTCTACACACTGTCGGAGGGCACCAAGAAGATCCTGCAGAAGCTCGACGGCCCGGTGAAGCTGCGCCTGTACGTCTCGCAGAGCGACAACGCCATCCCCGTGCAACTGCGCAGCTTCGCGCAGCGCGTCGAGGACGTCGTGCGCGAATTCAAGTCGGTGGCCGGCCCCAACCTGATCATCGAGAAGTACAACCCCCGGCCCGACTCGGACGAGGAAGACGCCGCGCAACTCGACGGCGTGGAGCCGCAGACGCTGTTCTCCGGCGAGCAGTTCTACCTCGGGCTGTCGGTGAGCCGACTGGACCGCAAGCAGGCGCTGTCCAACATCTCGCAGCAACGCGAGCGGTTGCTCGAGTACGACCTGATCCGCGCCATCTCGCGGGTGGCGGTCTCCGAGCGCCCGACCATCGGCATCATGAGCGCGGTGCCGGTGCTCGGCGAGGCGATGAACCCGATGACCCGGCAGGGCAGCGAGCCCTGGGTGCTGGCCGGCGAGCTGAAACGCGACTTCAACGTGAAGACCGTGCCGATGAGCGCCGAGGCCATCGACAAGGACATCAACGTGCTGTTGGTGATCCAGCCGCGCGACATCATGGAATCGGCCGAATACGCGCTCGACCAGTTCGTGCTGCGCGGCGGCAAGCTGATTGCGTTTGTCGACCCGTACATGTTCTTCGACCAGCAGCCCAACCCGATGATGCCCAATATGCCGGGCCAGCCGGGCTCGTCGTCGCTGCCGCGCCTGTTCAAGGCCTGGGGCATCAACATGGACCAGGGCAAGGTGGTGGCCGACGTGACCTACGCGTCGGGTGCCGGCCAGCGTTACACGCCGACCGTGATCACGCTGAACAAGACGGCGTTGAGCAAGGACGACGTGGCCACCAGCCAGATCGACACGCTGCTGCTCGCGTTCTCCGGCGTGTTCGACGCCACCAAGCCGGCTGACGGCCTCAAGGTGACCGAGCTCGCGAAGACTTCGCCGAACTCGATGCTGGTCGACAACATCGTGGCCTCTGTTTCCGGCGACGCCGCGATGAAAGGCTTCGCGCCGGACAACAAGGCCAAGCCCCTGGCGCTGCGCCTGTCGGGCAAGTTCAAGACCGCGTTCCCCGAAGGCAAGCCCGCGCCGTTCAGCCCTGACAAGACTAAAAAGCCGGCCGAACCTGCACCGCAACTCAAGGAAGGCGCCGCCGAGAACTCGGTGGTGCTCGTGGCCGACGCGGACATGCTCGCCGACGGCGCGGCCGTCGAGGTGCAGAACATCCTCGGCCAGCGCGTGGTGGTGCCCTCCAACGGCAACCTGGCCCTTGCGCAAGGCATGATCGAGCAGCTCGCCTCGGGCGACGACCTGACCAGCCTGCGCAGCCGCGCCTCGGGCTTCCGCCCGCTCACGGTGGTACGCCAGATGGAAGCCGACGCGCAGAAGCAGTACTTCGGCAAGATCAAGGAACTCGAGGACGAGCTCCAGCAGACCACCGAGAAGATGCAGAAGCTGCAGAAGCAATCCGGCGGTGCGAAGACCGCGCAAATCATGACGCCGGAGCAGCAGGCCGAGCTTGAGCGCTTCAAGAAGCGCGTGATCGAGACCCGCCAGGTGCTGAAGGAGCTTCGCAAGACCCTCCGCCAGGACGCCGAGGCGCTGCAGTTCTGGACCAAGGTCGTGAACATCGCCCTGATGCCGCTGCTGGTGACCCTCTTCGGCATCGGGTTTGCAGTCGCCCGGCGGCGCAAAGCCGCCGCCACCGCTGCATCGTCTGCGACCGCTTCGGGAGCCTCGGCATGAACAAGCAGTTCGTAGCAATCCTCGCAGTCCTGGTCGTCATGCTCGGCGGCGGCGCACTGGTCGTCTTCAAGCAGGGCGAATCGGCCAGGCCCGCGGTGGTCGGCCAGCTCGGCCAGCCGCTCCTCAAAGGGCTCAAGGCGAGTGAAGTCGCGACCATCACCATCCGCGAGCCCAAGGAAACACTGACGCTCGTGAAGAAGGACGGCCGCTGGACCATCGCCGAGAAGAACGGCTACGCCGCCGACCTCGACCGGGTCACCGACCTCGTCGTGAAATCCATCGAGCTCAAGGCGGGCCAGGTCGAGCCGATCGGCGAGAAGGACCGTCCGCGGCTGCTGCTCGCCGAGAAGGACGAAGGCGCCGCCACTGCGGTGACCTTCAAGGCCGCCGACGGCAAGGTCCTCGCCGAGCTGCTGATCGGCAAGAAGTACTTCAAGAAGGAGCCCGAAGGCGACATTTCCAAGGCTCAGGGCGACGGCCGCTTCGTGATGATCCCGTCCGACCCGAAGCAGGTCTACACGGTCTCCGACCCGCTGCGCCAGGCCACGGCCTCAAGCAGCCAGTGGGTGTCCAAGGAAGGCCTGGCCATCGAAAAAGTCAAAGTGCTCGAGGTGAAACCGGCCGAAGGCAGTGACGGCTACAGGATCGAACGCGTCACCGACGGCATCGACTGGAAGCTGGATCGCGCTGCGCCCGGGCAGAAGCTCGACGTCTCGCGCGCCAACGCCGCCTCGTACAGCCTCAACAAGCTGGAGATCGAGGACCTCGCCGCCGCCGACGCCGACACCGGGCTCGACAAGCCGACGGTGGTGACCGCGGCGACCTTCGACGGCCTCACCTACACACTGCGGATCGGCAAGACCGCCAAGGACAAGACCTTCGTCAAGGCGGAAGTCGAAGGTACGCCGAAGCGCGAGGCCGGCCCCGCCCCCAAGGACGAGAAGCCCGAGGCCAAGGAAAAGCGCGAAAAGGCGTTTACCGACGAGATCAAGGCACTGGAAGAGCGCGTGGCCCGCGAGAAGTCGCTGAAAGACTTCGTGCTGGTGGTTTCAGCCAGGAAACTGGGCGACACGCTGAAGAAGCGCGCCGACCTGCTCGAGCAGAAGAAGCCTGAAGGCCCTGGCAAGAAATAGATCCGGGGGGGCGGGCCAGCTCCCGGGTCGAAGTAGAGGGTCGCGCGCTATAGCGCGCGGCCCAGCAGGTGAACCGCCTCGACCGACACGCTCTCCTCGCCGTTGCCGAACCAGATCTGGCCCTCCTGCACGGTGCAATTGAGCTGCATGCCCTTTCCGGCAAGCCGGCCAAGCGCCTGGGTCGCCTCCTGTGGCAAGTGGACGACCGTGAGGTTGTCCGACCGCGCGAGGCCCGCCTCCGATTGCCGCCACCACAGGTCGGTGCCGCGCCCGTAGCTGTAGACGAACACCCGCTCCGCGCGCCCGCAGGCCCGCCGGATCCGCTTCTCGTCCGGCAAGCCGACGTCGACCCACAGCCGGATCGCGCCGGTCAGGTCCTTGTCCCACAGGCCGGGTTCTTCATCGCTGCCGATGCCCGCCCCGAAGGCAAGGGACTCGTTGGCATGCAGGGCGAATGCCAGCACGCGCACCATCATGCGCTCGTCAGTCTCGGACGGGTGACGCGCGAGGGTCAGCACGTGGTCCGCGTAGTAGTTGCGATCCATGTCCGCGAGCTGCAGGTTCGCCCGGAAAATCGTTGCCTTGAGTGCCATGCCCCGATTGTAGGCCCCGTTTCAAGGGTACTATCGGACGATCGATCACAAACCTGAAGGAAAGGCATCCCATGGCAAGAGCGAAGGCAAGGCATATCCTCGTCGCGACCGAGGCGCAGTGCGCCGAACTGAAGACGAAGATCGAAGCCGGCGAGGACTTCGCCGCAGTGGCAAAACAGCATTCCTCCTGCCCGTCGGCGCGCCAGGGCGGCGACCTCGGCGAGTTCAGTCCGGGCGCCATGGTTCCCGAGTTCGACAAAGTGGTCTTCAGCGCCGAAGTCGGCAAGGTGCAGGGCCCGGTCAAGACCCAGTTCGGCTATCACCTGCTCGAAGTCACCGAACGCACCGACTGAACCCCGCGAAGGGGTAAACTGGCCTAAGCGCCATCACCGGACCGCAGTCGAATGCACTATGTTCAGGCAGGGCAGGGCACTCCCCCGATTGCGTTTATCCACGGGTTCGCCTGCACGCACATCGACTGGGAGCCCCAGATCGAGCACTTCAGCAGCACGAACACCGTAGTCGCGTGCGACCTGCGCGGGCACGGTGCTTCGGCGGGCGACTCGAAGGACTGTTCGATCGAGACCTACGGCGCCGATGTCGCCGCGCTGCTGGGCGAACTGAAACTCCCGCCTGCGATCCTCGTCGGCCACAGCATGGGCTGCCGCGCGATCCTGCAGGCCTACCTGTATGCCCCCGAGCGCGTTGCAGCCGTCGTGCTGGTCGACGGCAGCCGTCTCGGCTTCGGCGATCCGGCGGTGGCCGAGCGGGTGATGAACGAGCAACTGCGCGCCACGGGTTACGGCGTATTCGCGCGGCGCTTGTTCGACGAGATGTTCATCGTGTCGAGCGACCCGAAGCTGAAGGCCACGATCATGGATCGCGCGCTGCAACTGCGCTCCGAGATCGGCGGCACGCTTTTCCCGCGCATGGTGGGGTGGGACGCGCGCCGCATGGAGGCTGCGCTTGCCGCAGTACGCGTGCCGTTCATGGTGATCCAGAGCACCACGATGAACGCCGAGCGCATCCGCGTTTCGCTCTCGTCCAGCCAGAGTTCGCCGTGGCTCGACCTGGTCAAGTCGCGCGCGCCGACGGCGCGCATCGAGATCGTTCCCGGGGTGGGCCACTTCCCGCAGTTGGAAGCGCCCGCGAAGGTCAACGCCCTGCTCGCGGACTTCGCTTCGAAACTTTCCGCCTAGGGCCCGCCGCCCGCTTCTTCGCCGCCTTCTTTTTCACCGCCGCTTTCGTCGCTGCCGCCTTCTTCGGCAGCGGCGCGGGGTTCGGAACCTCTTCCACGTGCGTGAACGCGCCGCCCTGGAACAATCCGCCGACCGGATGTTCGACCTCGCCGCGCGCAACAATCTCCGCCGCAAACGCCTCGCTGTCGTCCAGCGGCTTGTAGCCCAGGCGATAGGCGTTCGAATTGTCGTACCAGGACCGCTTGTTGCCGGACACGCCGTAGACGATCTCGAAGCGGATGTCCGGATGGTCGATGCCGATCGACACGAGCTGCGCCAGATCGCGCGGCGTGAACAGGATGGACAGGCGCCGCTTGTCGATTGGCTTGGCGTTCACGTTGCCGATGCGCATCAGGAACACTTCCATGCCGTACTTGTCGGCATAGAGGCTGCCGAGCGCTTCGCCGAAAACCTTGGACACGCCGTAGCGGCCGTCCGGCTTGATGTACACGGCGTGGTCGATGGTCCGCTCGCGCCGATAAAAACCCACCGCGTGGTTGCTGGTGGCAAACAGGATCCGCTTCACGCCGTTCCTGCGCGCCGCCTCGAAGATGTTGTAGCAGCCGATGATGTTGGCCTGCAGGATCGCCTCCCACGGCCCTTCAACGGAGTAGCCGCCGAGGTGGACGATCGCGTCCACTCCTTTGGTGATGCGCAACGCGTCGGCCATGCGCGAGATGTCCGCCTTCATGAACGACTCGCCCTTCGCCTTGCCTTGCAGCGGGCGGAGGTCCGACAAGCGCAGCTTGTAGCGGCCCGCGAGCTCGCGCCGCAGGTGGGCGGCGACGTCGCCCGATGCGCCGGTGACCAGCACGGTTTTCATTCGGGCGCCGCGCCCTCGCCCTTGAACATGTGCCGCGCCTGCGCCTCGAGTTTTTCGAGGAGGGCATAAAACGAGGCCAGCTCCTCCTTGCCGAGGACGCCCAGGAACTCGACCTCCACCTTGCGCCGGGCCTTTTCGATTTCGTTGTATGCGCGCAGGCCGCGCGCAGTCAGGCGGAGCACGACCCGCCTGCGATCGACCTTGTCCGTGCTGCGCACGACATATCCCTTCTGCACCAGCCGGTCCACGGCGCGCGTCACCTTGTCGGGATCGACGCTGGTGCGCTCCGCGATGGTGCTTGGATGGACGGGCTGATAGTTGCCGATCAGCGAAAACGTGCGCCAACCGCCGACGGTCAACCCGTGCTTGCGGTAAAGCCACGTGAGACTGCGAGTGGTCTGCGCCGCGATCAGCGCAAACCGGTAGGCGGACCGGTGCTCCAGTCCTAGCTTGATGCCCGACTTTGTCATGCGCCTCCCCGCGCAGTTTCGAGGGAGACTACACTATCTCCATGCGCGAGTCCCGACACAGCGTCGGGCTCTCGCCTATTCCGGCTTCAGC
>Ga0114969_10004479_pt1 | contig 11033 bp, 8 predicted proteins | sample M_130807_MF_Meta_FD_87316 | JGI IMG/M metagenome (GOLD analysis project Ga0114969, IMG submission 87316) | Freshwater microbial communities from Lake Montjoie, Canada to study carbon cycling - M_130807_MF_MetaG | ecosystem: Environmental > Aquatic > Freshwater > Lake | place: Lake Montjoie...
CGGCCGAATAGAGCATTTCCGCTGGCGTCATGCCGAGGGTCAGGCAGAGCGCGCGGTCGCGATAGTAGAGATAGAACCAGTCATACGCCGGCTTCAGTGCCAGCGCCGCGGCCGTGGTCACGGCTTCGTGGCCGGCGCTCGAGATCTGGAAGAAGATCCTGTTCTGGCGTTTGAGCGCGATTTCCTTGTCGTCCAGGCGGCGCGACAGGAGCATCGTTTTGTAGGCCGCGACGAGCTGGTCGCGGGTAAGTGCAGAAGCGGCGGCGGTGGTCCGCTTCACTTTGGACGAAGTTGCCATGGTTGAAAAGTAGTGTGACCGAGACGCGCCGTATACGTACCGGCGCCCGATTCACATGACTGTTACCCATTATGTGCGCCGGGCTATTGCGTAAGTGGTGTTACCACCCAACATTTCCGCGCGTCGAAACGAAGACGAGCGGGTTGCCGAGACCGACTGGCGAACTGCTCAACTGGAGGCTCATGGAACGTTCGAGAGGACGACATCCCGAGCAGCGCCCGCCTGAGTCGCCTCCCGCGACCACCGGCTGGAGTCTCCACCCCATCATCGTCACCCCGCACGGGCAAAGCGTCACTGCCCCGCAGCGGGGTGTCGTCGTTCTGGCCCTCTCCGCCGAGGTGTCATGTCCCACAGGAACGTTCACCGCGCTGCGCTCCCCCGTTCGCGTCGTGACCTGGCCCGACATCAGAGTCGCGTGCTCACCCAAAACCACAAGCGACACGTCAAGCGCGAGACTTTCCGCGATTGCGGGCGCCGGTGTGTGTACTGCGGAACGTGCCTAGGGCTCGAAAACGCCACGCTGGACCACGTGCATCCGCTCTCCCTCGGCGGAGATCACGCGCCGGGCAACCTCGTCGCGGCCTGCCTGTCCTGCAACCAGTTGAAGGGCGCGCTACTGCCGCTTGAGTTTTTCGTCCGCTATCCGTGGGCGGGCGCGAACTTCATGCGCTATGCCCGCGCGGTGCACCGGACGTTCAAGCGCGGCGCGCGTAGGGCCGTGTCGCTGCACTTCTCCCGCGCGGCGTAGCTGGCGTAGCAGCGTACTCCGTACGTGGCGGGTGGTCCACGCGCTCCAGCGCGAGCATCACCCGCTTTCGGTCCGGCCCCCACGCGTACCCGCCGAGGGCGCCCGTGCTGCGCAGCACACGGTGACAGGGAATCAACCAACTGATGGGATTCTTGCCCACCGCGTTCCCCACGGCGCGTGATGCGTCGGGTTCGTCGATTGCCGCCGCGAGCGCACCATAGGTGGTAACGCCGCCGTCTGGAACGGCGAGCAACGCGCGCCAGACCTTCAGCTGGAAGTTCGTGCCCTTCACATGAATCGAGAGCCCAGGCGCGGCGCGTTCTCCCGGCGCCGGAAAGGCGCGGGAGGCGGTACAAGCAGTACCTGATCGGTCCACGCGAAGGGTTGCCCGCGGCCAGTCGTGCGTGAGCCGATCGATCGCCTGCTGCCTGGTCACCGGACCAGTGAAGGCGAGATGGCAGATGCCGTGCGGTGTGGTCGCTATGAGGCACTCGCCGAACGGGGTTCCGTGGAATCCGTAGGCAATGACGAGGCCTTCGCCAGCGCGCGCCAGATCGCCCGGCGTGACGGCCTCCGCGTTCAGGATCAAATCGTGCGCACGGCCTGGGCCAGAGAGTCCGGCCTCGAACGACGCATCGAGAATGCTCCGTTCGCTGCGAAGGAGCGACTTGAGCACTTCGGCCGTCTGGTGCTGGATGAACCGCTTGGGACTGATGCCCGCCCAGCGTGTGAAGAGGCGCTGGACATGCGATTCGGAAAGCCCCACGTGCCGCGCCACGTCGGCGAGGGTGGGCTGCGATTCGCGATGCGCGTCCAGATAGCGGATGGCGCGTTCGACGCGGGCGTAGTCGGTGATCGGGTTGTGTGTCATGGGTGCAGCGTACGGCGACCGGTACGGCGGTTCAATCCGATTCTTGCTGGATGCGAACTCAGTAATCCACCGGTCGCAAATAGCTCTCGCCAATCGCCGCTGTCGAGAGCAGCGCCACCGTTGGCAGCCGCCGTTTCCAGTGCGTCCCGTCGAGCCGCGCGCGCACGAGCTCGACTTCTTTGGCGTTGAATCCACGCGACACCAGCTCGCGCGGTGCCCAGCCATTCAGCAGCCAGTTGAGAATAACATCGGCCTTCGCGTAGCTGATGCCGAAATCGCCTTCGTCGGTCTGCCCCTGAATGAGATCAGCGGACGCGGGCTTCGACACAATCGCGTCGGGCACGTTCAAGTGCCGCGCGAGTGCCCAGATCTGTGTCTTGAACAGATCGCCGATCGGATTGATCGGCGGCGAATCATCCGCGTGCCACGTGAAGTAGCCGAGGAGCCGTTCGCTCTTGTTGCCGGTGCCGAGGGACAGGGCCTGGTGCTTGGCGGCGAGGTCGAAGAGCGCGATCATGCGTGTGCGCGCCATGACGTTGCCGCGGCGCGCCGGATTGGCCTCGGGCTCGGTGCTCAGGTATCCGTCGACCGCCGCCGAAATGTCGAGCGTACGTTCGCGAATGCCGAGCTGGTCGATGACAAGCTTGGCATGCGCGAGCGAATCGGGGTTCGACGTGCGGTACGGCAATCGCACGGCGAGTACATGCTCCGGACCAAGCGCTTTCGCCGCAAGCGTTGCGGTGATCGCCGAGTCCACACCGCCGGAGAGTCCCACGACGGCTTCGGTGAATCCACGGCGGCGGAACTCATCGCGCAGGAACGCCACGAGCCATCCCTCGACGAGCGGCGCGTCAATCTCGAGTGGCGGCGGTTCGCCATGACTCGCGTCGCCTGTGCGAACGACCGCGAGTGGCGCTGCCACGGCGCCCTTTGCCGGCGCTGATTTCTTTGCGTTCGCGGCCTTCGGTGCGGGTGCCGCCGGAGCAGCCGCAGCAACCACAGGCCCTGCAGCACCTCCCGCCACGCGCTCGAGTTCCGCGCGCATCGTTGGCAGCGCGACACGAAGATCCGAGAGCATCGGCGCGTCGGCGCGGGCGCGTGCGACATCGCCAAGATCGATTGCGGCCGTAACGAGTGCTTCTTCCCAGAGCGGTCCGCGCGCGCGGATGTCGCCGTGCGGTCCCATGATGAGCGAAGCGCCCGGGAACACCTTGCCGCCTTCGCTGCCCACGAGATTGGCGAGCGAGGCGAAGACACCATGCTCCTCGCTGATATCGCGCATCAGCCGTTCCCATCGCCCGACGGTCGCAGGTGTCGAGTCGCCCATCCGGCGGTCGGCCGGCGCTTGCATCCCGCGCGCCGGCGCGGCGGCGCAGACGAACACCACCTGCGCGCCGTCGAGGGCCGCGATCGTTCCCGAGAGCGAATGCCAGGCGTCTTCGCAGACGAGGATGGCGGTGCGTCCCCATCGCGCATCGAAGGCGCGAATACCGAACCCGCGCTCGACGAACCGCTCTTCATCGAACATCCCGTAGGTCGGGAGGAAGTTCTTGCGGTGTATATGCACAACACTGGCCTGTCCGAACGCGTCAAACGACAGGAAGGCCGCACTATTGTGGAGCGTTCCCTCGTGCTGTTCGTAGAACCCGATAATCGCGTCTATCGCCTGGCTGCCTCCGGCAGCCCGGTAGGCGGCGCCCAGCACGATGGCGAGTTCAGGCGCCGTCGTCGCGGTCTCACGCACGCCGCCTTCGACGAAGTAGCCGGAGAGGACCGTTTCGGCGAAATGCACGACGTCGGGAGGCTGATCGAGCGCGGCTGCCTGGGCGAGAATCTCGCCGATGCGCTTGACGTTCCCGTCGACGTCCCCTTTTCGAGGACGGAACTGCGCAATCGCGAGATGGAGGACGGGCATTCTTATGAAAGCTCGCACCCGCGTGCCCCGGACGCCAATCGACGGCCAACCGACCCCCAACCGGGGGCAAACCCGTTGCGGGATCACGACTTGCGTGGTGGGGTATTTTATGACAATGCGCTGGTTTGCTTTCCTCGCCGCTCCCTGCCTGCTGCTGGCTCAACAGCCGGTGGTCCAGCCGTCGGCCGGGGGTGAAGCCTGGCACCTCATTACGCCGCCGCAATCGTCGCAGGTATTCGCGCGTGACGGGTCGCTCGTCGGCGAGATCGGACATGAATGGCGCACGATCGTTTCGCTGAAATCGTTGCCGCCGTTTCTCCCGAACGCGTTCATCGCGGTTGAAGACCAGCGCTTTTATTCGCACAACGGTGTCGATCTCGTCGGCATTGCCGGCGCGATCAAGGACAACCTGCTCGGCGCGAGTCGTGGAGCGAGCACCATCACGCAGCAGTTGGTCGGCAACATGCATCCCGATCTCGTGAACCGGCGCGATCCCTCGCCCATGCGGAAGCTGCGTGAGCAAAAGGCTGCCATCGAGATGACGCGGCGCTACTCGAAGCAGCAGGTGCTCGAAGCCTATCTCAACCAGATCAATTTCGGTCATGGTTGGTATGGTGTGGAAACCGCGGCGCGTCACTACTTCGGGAAGAGCGCCGCGCAGGTGACGCTCGCTGAGGCGGCGACGCTCGCGGCCATGCCAAAGAGTCCCGTACAGTACGACCCCGCAAAATTTCCGGATCGCGCCAAGCATCGGCGCGACGCCATTCTCGATCTCATGGCGTCGCAGAAAATGATTTCGAAGGATGACGCTGCCGCGGCAAGGCGACTGCCAATCAAGACGGCGCCGAATGGCGGCATGTCGGCGAGCGCGCCCTACTTCGTTGACGCGGTTCGTGCCGCGGCCGAACGCGTGGGTGTGAAGGTGGGCGACGGTGGCTACCGGATCATGACGGGGCTCGATCCGGCGTTGCAGCGCGCGGCCCTCTCCGCCCTGATGGATGAAACGGCCGCGATTGAAACGCGGCCCGGGTGGAAGCATCCAACGCTGGCCGTTCATCCGCGCGGCAACACCGACTATCTCGAAGGCGCCGTGGTGGCAATTGACCCGCAAACCGGCGACGTGAGGGCACTGGTGGGCGGACGCGACCATGCCGAAGCGCCGTACAACCGCGCGACGAACGGACTGCGCCAACCGGGCTCGAGCTTTAAGCCATTTGTCTATGGTCGCGCGATTCTCGATTCGATGCCGCCCAACACGATTGTCTACGACACGGCGATCACGATCACCTACGACCGCCAGTCGTACCGGCCGAAGAACTCTGACGGCGAGTTCCTTGGGGGGATCACGATGCGCGAGGCGATCGCGAAGTCGCGCAACCCGGTGGCGGTGCAGCTCTGGCAGAAACTCGGCGCCGATTCGGTGATCGCGTTCGCGAAGCGCGCGGGGATTTCCACCTCCATCTCGCCCTATCCGTCGAGCGCGATCGGCGCCTCGGTGGTGCGGCCAATCGATTTCATCGGTGCGTACACGACCATCGCTCGGCTCGGGACCCCTGTGGATCCGCGACTGATCGTCAAGATTGATGACCGCGAAGGGAAGACCGTGTACGAGCGCGACGTGCAGACGCTTCCGAGCGCGCTGCCGCCCAATGCGGCATTCGTCCTCCGGGACATGATGCGCGATGTGGTAGAGCGGGGCACGGCGACATCCATCCGCCGCATCTTGCCGGCCGACGTTCCTGTCGCTGGGAAAACCGGGACGACGGACGACAACACCGACGTCTGGTTCGTGGGAATGACGCCCGATATTGTTGCCGGCGTGTGGCTTGGCTTTGATCGTCCGCAGATGATTGCGGCGCACAATGTTGCCGGTGGCTCGCTCGCGGCGCCGATTTTCGCGCGCATGCTCGATCGGGCCGGTTATACGCGCGCGAGCGACGAATGGTCTACGCCGCCATCCGGGGTAACATCAGCGACGTTGGACCGTCAGACGGGCAAGTTGGCGAGTGAAACCACGCCAACCGACCGCCGCTATGTGGAGTACTTTATCACGGGTACTGAGCCGGGAGCGCTCCGCGTGAACGTGCGCCGCTTGTTTGGGCTCGGTCCCATCGTGTTCTAGGAGCGTGGGGCGATGACGTTCACGCCGGTCCAAAAACTGAGCATCACCTCCGGCGCCGCGCTGCTGATGCTCTCGGCAGTTGGACTGGTGTCGTATCTGAGCACCACGCAAATGGTGGATGCCCAACGCGCCGCCGCCGTTACCAACCTGAACATCGAACACCTCGATCGCGTGAGCGTGCGCACGATGGCGGCCGAGACGGCGATCCACAGCTACATCGAAAACGGCAATCCAGGCATGCTCGGCGTGATTGACGCCGCGCAGAGCGACGTGGAATACGCGCTCGACTCATTGCGCGCGGCGAGCGAGGATCATCCCGCGCAGCGCGCGAACCTCGACAAGCTCGGCCCGATCCTTGGCGCGCCGTTCACCGACGGGCGCCACCTGATGCTCCTGCGTACGAAGTCGGGCGCAGAGGTCGCCGCCAAGGCGCTGCGCGCGGAACCGGTCCGCACCAGCCCGGCGCGCCTGCTGGCCGAGATGCGTAACGAGGAAGTCCGAGTCCTTGGCGAGAAGTCGCGCGTGATGGTCGAGAGCGGAAAGTCCACGCGGGTCTTCATCGTTGCTGGCAGCATTTTCTCACTGATTCTTGCCGCGCTGGCGCTCCAGCCCCTGCGGCCGACGGTTGGTCTCCGACTCACCGAACGCCTCTCCAAGACGATGGTCGCGAGTGGCGACGACGAGGAGACGCCTGGTGCTCGCTGACCCGGCCGTTCTGCGTCTCATTCCCAACACGGCCCAGCTGCTCCTGATGCGCATGCGCAGCTATTCCGCCGCCGCGATTCTCCTCCTTGCCGCTTGCGGCAAAGACACGACGGCTCCGCCGAAGCCGGCGAGCATTACGATTTCTGTGACGGGAACGATCACGGGGGTCGTGAATTCCGCCGTCATTCCGACGCCGACGTTTACGGTTCTGGATGACAAGGGCATGATGCTTTCCAATGTCGCCGTCACCATCGCGGTCACATCCGGCGGCGGCAGCATTGCGAGTGCCGCCACTAAATCAGGCGCCGCCGCGGCCGCGGTTGGCGTCTGGACGCTCGGTGCGAGCCCGGGGTTGAACACGCTGACCATCACGGTGGCTGGCCTCGCGCCTGTCGTGATTTCGGCAAACGGCCGTCCAGCGTACTTCGTGGATTTGCGGTTCTTTGGTCCGCCAATTGATCCCGCATTCCAGGCAGCGTTCCAAGCCGCCGCAAATCGCGTGATGGCGATCATTACCGGCGATGTTCCTGACGTTCCGCTGACCGCATTCGACATTTCCGGCTGTGACATCACCGGAGTGGCTCCGCTCACCGAAATTGTTGACGACATCATCATCTATGCAACCGTCAAGGAAATTGACGGCGTCGGCAAGGTCCTCGGCAGTTCAGGTCCATGCTTTACGAGAACCGCGGGCGGCCTCTCGCTGATTGGCGTGATGAACTTCGACGTAGCGGACTTCCAGACTCTGAAGAATGACGGCCGCTTGAACGACGTCGTGCTTCATGAAATGCTACACACAATCGGCTTTGGAACGCTCTGGCTTTCCAAGGGCCAGATTTCCGGCGCCGGAACGCCGGCGACGGCATTCGTCGGAGCGCAGGCGGTGGCGGGGTGTTTGGCCGCCGGCGGAGGCACCGTATGCCCAGGGACAGTGCCGCTGGAGACGACGGGCGGTCCGGGCACGCGCGACGTGCACTGGCGCGAAACCACTTTTCGCACGGAACTGATGACGGGGTTCATCTCTGCACCCGGCACGGTCAATCCGGTCAGTCGCATGTCAATCGCGTCGCTATTCGACCTCGGCTACACCGTAAACACGTCGGTCGCCGATGCCTACACGGTGCCGAGCTCAACGGCTGCAGCGTTCGGCCTTATCCAGGCGGCGATCGGTGTGGATGGTGCGTTCGCACTCAACGACATCGTCCGTGAGCCGATCGGATCGGTGGACACCAACGGACGCGTGACCATGCTCTCCGCGAGGATCAAGTGAACGCGACTCATGTCGCATTCGCCGCCCTCGCGCTGGTCGTCGCCTGTGGCGGCGAAACGCCCGCGGCCGAGTCCGCTCCGGCACCCGCTCCGCCACCGGTGCAGGCGCCCTCGCCTGATCGCATTGCTGCGGTGCTGGCCACTGATTCAGGTGTGAAGCCGAACGCCGACACGTCGAAGAAAGCGGCTGCGACGGGCGATCATCGGATGCGCGACAGTGCGTTCGGTCCGAAGTACGCGGTGGACTCCACCGGCAAGGTTACGAAAATAAAGAAGCCATAAGCCGGAAGAACGAAGAAACAAGAAACGCGCACCGAACGATCGGTGCGCGTTTCTTGTTCAGGACCTCTTGCTGCTTACGACTACACCATCTGCAGCTTGCTCTGCGTCGTCTCGTCCACGAGCGCGAGCTTCAACACGTCCTCGAGCGTTTCCACCGTATGGAATACGAGCTTCTGCTTCGCTTCGAGCGGCACGTCATCGAGGTCAGCCTCGTTCTCCTTCGGGAGCACGATGGTCTTCATGCCAGCGCGCAGGGCACCGAGCACTTTTTCTTTCAGGCCACCGATCGGCAGCACACGGCCGCGCAGCGTGATTTCGCCGGTCATGGCGAGATCCTTTCGCACCGCGCGTCCTGAGAGTTCGCTGGCGAGGGCCGTTGCAATGGCCACTCCTGCAGACGGGCCATCCTTCGGAATCGCGCCGGCGGGCACGTGGATGTGCGTTTCGAGAGCGCCAAGGCGTGACTTGGGAATGCCGAGCTTCTCGGCGTTCTTCGTCACGTAGGTGAACGCCGCGCGCGCAGACTCCTTCATCACATCGCCAAGCTGGCCGGTGAGCACGAGGGAGACCGGTGCGCCGCTGATCGAGCCGTCGGCGTTTGGCGCCGGCGACAGCGAACGGGTGGACGCTTCAACGAACATGATGTCACCGCCCATCGGTGTGTAGTACATGCCGGTGGCGACGCCCACTTCGTGGTGCTCGTTCGCCTTTTCGGGGCGCACCTTCGGACGACCGAGGAGCTCGCGTACCTCGTCTGCCGACACGACGCCGTTGTCGATGATGACCTTCTCTTCGCCAGCAGCGATACGGCGCGCGACCTTTCGCGCGACGGCGCCGATCTCGCGCTCGAGCTGACGCACGCCGCTTTCGCGCGTGTACTTCGACACGAGCGAGGCGATGGCCTCTTCGCTGAAGGCGACGTTTTTCCCGGCGAGCCCGTTTTCTTCGAGCTGGCGCGGGATCAGGTACTTCTTGGCGATCTCGGCCTTTTCGCGTTCGGTGTAGCCAGCAAACTCGACGATTTCCATGCGGTCGAGCAATGGACCAGGAATGTTCTGGACAACGTTGGCCGTCGCGATGAAGAGCACCTCAGACAAATCATACGACACGCCGAGGTAGTGATCGGTGAAGGTGTCGTTCTGCGCTGGGTCGAGCACTTCGAGCAGCGCACTCGACGGGTCGCCCTGGAACGAAACGCCAAGCTTGTCCACTTCATCGAGGAGGAAGACGGGATTTTTCGTGCCCGCCTGCTTCATCCCCTGGATGATGCGGCCCGGCATTGCGCCCACGTAGGTGCGGCGATGCCCGCGAATGTCGGCCTCGTCGCGCGCGCCACCGAGGGCCACGCGCACATACTCGCGACCAAGGGAGCGCGCGATGGATTTCGCGATACTCGTCTTGCCGACGCCAGGCGGTCCGGTGAAGAGCAGGATCGGGCCCTTCGCCATGGCGCGGGCCTTCGCCTCTTTCGTATCCGTGATCGTGCGGTCAGCCGGCTCGGCACTCTTGGTGAGCGATGGGGTGGCGTCGTCCTTCGCGGTCTTGAGTTTGGCAGCGGGGAACTCGCCCGTGGTCTTGATCTCCTCCGCGAGCTGATGCGCGCGGAGCTGACGCACCGCGAGAAACTCGAGCACGCGATCCTTCACGTCCTTGAGGCCGTAGTGATCGTCATCCAGTACGCGAATGGCATGCGGCAGGTCGAGCTGGTCGTCCGACCGCTTGTTCCACGGCAGTTCGGCGATCCACTCGAGATAGGTGCGAATGACCTGCGCCTCCATGGACTCGCGGCCTGAACGCTCAAGGCGGCCGAGTTCGCGATTCACTTCGGTGCGGGCGTCCTTGGGGAGCTCGAGTTTGCGCAGCTTTTCGCGCAGTTCCTCGATTTCCTTGGCCTGGTCGTCGTCACCGAGCTCTTTCTGAATGGCCTTCATCTGTTCACGCAGGAACATCTCGCGCTGGCGTTCGCCGAGCTCTTCCTGGACCTGCGACTTGATCTCTTCCTGCGCTTCGAGCAGCGAGATCTGGCGCTGCACCTGGACGAGCACACGACGGAGCCGCTCTTCCACCGTAAGGGTTTCGAGCAGGCCCTGCTTTTCGGGCACCGGAAGCTCGAGGTAGCCAGCGACGAGGTCGGCAAAGCGTCCCGGTTCAGTTACCGAATCGAGCACTTGGTGGACGACCTCTTCCGGCAAGCCGCGCTTTTCGCCGAGTTCGGCGGCGCGTTCGCGGATTTCCTTGTGCAGCGCTTCGAACGCCGGATCCTTGGCGTCGAGTGGCAGTATGTCGTCCGTCTTCAGGATGACCGCGGAGAGGAACCCATCGCCCGGCGTGAACTGGAGCGCGGTGGCGCGTTCCTCGCCCTGGAGGAGCAGTTGCACGCCGCCCAGCCCGCGGTTGACCTGTCCGATGCGGGCAATGACGCCCATCGAATAGAGAATGTCTGCCGACGGCTCTTCGGCGTTATCACGTTGGGCAACGGCAAAGACCAGCCGATCGCCCTTGAGGGCGGCTTCAATCGCGCGAAGGGTACCGGGGCGGCCGGCGGAAATTGGCGCGGCGAGTCCCGGGAAAATGACCGTTCCCCTCAGGGGAAGTACGGGAAGTGTCAGTCGTGTGCTCATCTGAAGACCCGGCTCCTGCCAGGTAACCGCTGGGAAAGTGTCCCTGGCGTTATACGCCGAGCGCCAGTAACCGTTCTCCTGTGCAATTGGCGTTCCACCCTGAGTTACGACGTTTCGGCGGAGTTTGCAACTTTATTGTGCCGCTCTGACGTAGTGTCTGACAGAAACGCCCCCTGACCGAAAACTGCCCAGGCGAGATACA
>Ga0114969_10004480_pt1 | contig 11033 bp, 16 predicted proteins | sample M_130807_MF_Meta_FD_87316 | JGI IMG/M metagenome (GOLD analysis project Ga0114969, IMG submission 87316) | Freshwater microbial communities from Lake Montjoie, Canada to study carbon cycling - M_130807_MF_MetaG | ecosystem: Environmental > Aquatic > Freshwater > Lake | place: Lake Montjoie...
TCATCGCTGGCTTTAGGTTTTGTAAACGTAGCTTTCTTCTCATAGCTTGGCTGCACTTCACGGGGAGTCTCCCGCTGCTTCTTGCTCCAGTTATCTTCAGACAAAGACAGCAGGTCTACACCTCTACTGGTAGGCTTTTTCCACGCACCAAGTTTGAGCTTCTCCCCTGCTTTGTAATCCATCTCCAGTATGAGAAAACCTTTAAAGTCAGGTGCGTCAGCAGATTTGCGGTTCTCTTCAAACTCCCAATACATAACCCCTTTGCCGGGTCTTTCTTTGTGTAAGTTACTCATCTTTGGCCTTTCGTAAGTGATAACGGGCATACTCTCGCCCACCTTCTTTAACCATCTCTGTAAAGATATGGTGTCCCTGCCTGCGCAGAAATTCGATATGTGCTGCAAGTCTGAAGCTCCCATAGTGTTCTAGGGCATCACGGGGTGTGAGTGGCCCTATGTTGGTGAGATGGCTCAGAATATTTCCTCGCTGTGTCCCGTGCCGGGATAATCCCGTGGGGACTGCTCGGGCTTTGGGCTGAGGGTTACTCCCGCTTCTACAAGCAAAGACCTAATCTTTATCTTCTGAATACTGTCCAAGCTCTCCAGCATGTTCATGTTGACTGCTTTAAGACCGTCCAGCTTCTCTGCCTTCACATCATCTGGCAGCTTGTCAGCTTTGTGGATACGAGCAACCATACCAACATAGCCCTCTACCCAGAAGTCTTTGGTGTGGTAGGCATCATAGGGTGCGTCATTGCCGGGGATATAGAGCTTGAAAGCACCTGACGCTTCCTCTGGCAAATCAGGTATATCTACCCTCTCTGCTGTGCCCATATCTTTTGCTGGTGTAGGCGTAAAGTCCTGTACTTCCTCTGGCGTGTAGACACCCACAACACAGCCGGGGTAGACGCTTCTAATACCCTCACTGGCAACTCGTGCACGCAGCATTGCTCGGGGATAGTTCTTCCAGTTGTCCTTACTTGCAATACCAATAGCTTTCGCCTTTGCAAGTGTCCAGCTAACTTCAAGAGTTCCACCCGCAGGATGGCTGAATATGCCCGTGACTTTCTCATCTGTGTAGTCCTTCCACTGTACGCTGCCACCAGCTTGTTGAAACCTTGCAAGCATTGCGTCTGCCTTTAGAGCAGGTCTACCCTGTATGACATGGTAGTCACGCATAGCCACTGCTGGGTGCAGGTTCTCTGCTTGGCATAAGAGCATGATTGCCATCGCCTCTTGAGGGTTCTTAAACCCGAACATCTTGCTACCAGCAGCGACTTCTGCCATTGCTTGTACTTCTGAAAATGGAACTAGATTTGACATGATTAACCTTTCACCAAGAAGCGGCGTGAGCCGGGGGTTTCTACTTCAAACTGCTTGTAAATGTCAGGCATGGCACTCTGGAACAAGCTGGCGCTGAACCTGTTACTGGATTTAGCGTTCTTCCAAGTAGCTAAGATTTTCCCGTCAACAGCCGTCAGCAGGGCTTTATCCTGCATGTAACCTTGTATCAAGGTCTGGTAAGCCTCTTCACGGGCTTCTAGGGACTTTATTTCACTCTTGATGAGGGCTAGGGTGCGGCAGGCTTCCTCTACCGCTTGTGAGGCTTCTCTCGCATTGCCATCATCATGTCTGTACATCGCCTTTACTTGTTCAGTATTCTCTGGCGGGAGGGGCTGCTTTGTTTGGACACGTGCCCAGTACTGAGCCATGTCGGTAATCAGCATCGTTTTGTCAGCTTCCGTAATGTTATAAGGAATGAGGACAAACTCTTGACCACCAAAAAGCACGCCCAAGTAAATCCTTTCAACACCAAAAACCGCCGCCTCGTGGACAAGCTGAGCAAAGTCAGCAGTAGGAATAACTCCAGATTCAGCATCGAACTTATTGCGTACTTGAGCATTGTAATTTTTACACTCCACGAGGATTGTTTTTCCGTTCTCTGTTCCTGCAAAGTCAAAGTGAGAACGCAGCCACGGTTCTGTTTTGTGTGTCAGAGCTTCCTCTACTTTGTGCAGCTCAACACCTAACTTGTTCTGAGCTAACCTACCTATGACGGGTTCTAGTACATGCCCCATCTGTACTGCTTCTATGCCGGACAGGTCGGGTATGTCCATCATGCCCAGCTTAGTGAGGATGACTTCGTTGGCTTTACCGTTGGCAGCCTTGCGACTATCGCCTGACCACCAAGCAGAATTACGGGTTTCGGGGGAGAAGTCAGACATGGTTACTTTCCTTTTCTGTAAAGAGTAGCGCAGCTAGGCCGCAGTCTTTGTTGTGGGGCATACGCATAACGCTGCACCATTCAAGTTGGTCTATGGGGGTTGGTTTCCCGTCTACGGGAGAGATGACAGAGAGAGCTGTGCATTTTGCTAAATGCGTCTTCTCTTTTTCTACGCCTACCTGATGGTAGAACTTGCAGTTGATACACAGTTTCATAATGGGTGACTACCTTTCCGTTTTGTTGAGAGCAACATGCTCAGTGGTGATTATACAGTTATGTGATTAGAGTTTGTCAAGTGTTTATTTCTCCTTCCTTTAAATTATTTATTTGACGTTTACGCCATCCCCGAGAACTACTAGGGCTTGCAGCACTGTTGACGGGTGTTGGCGTATCCCCTCTCTCTGCATCGCCAGTACCTTCTGTGCTTGACCTTTTGTCATGCTGATATAGCTTGTTGAGTAAGAGGGTAACTTCACGCAGTCTTGCGTATGTAGCGAGTTGGGGGTTTGCTTTGTAGGCACGGGTTAGCTTGTCCTTTCTAGCTTTAAGAATGTCAATCATGCTTGTCCCCTTGCTCGGATGGCATCGGCAGATTCTTTAACGACTCTCCAGACAAACCCTTGTGGGTCAACATCTTTTGCCGCTTCTGATGCTTCATATAAATAATTTGCACACGCCTCACGCTCATGCTGTGCTACTAGCTTGGCAAAGGCTTCAAGTTTGTCCAAGTATGTGATTTCACCTGTACGCCAATAAAATGGCATTTGCGCCTGTCTAGCCATCTTAATGATTTCATCTTGTGTCATGGTTACTGTCCTTTTCTCTTGTTAAACTTTTAATTTCTAACACGCATAGAGTATTCACCCGAAGCGCAGCTTGTGGGTAAGTTATCCACAGTGTTATCCACAGGGATAGAAGCTCTCGTTTATCTAGGCTATTTAACGCAAGTGCAGCACTCTTGTTAAACCCGACTTATCTCTCACCCGAAAGATGCTCACTTAGGGATGACAAGGCCAGTTCGCCACGTTTATCTGTATCTGTCGCTTCAACATTTACAAGGGGCGGGTGATACCCCCGTGCTTTGTAGTGAACAATAAAAAAGCCGCTATCTACTGCCTCCGGTAGTGGATTCCCTTACGGGAACAGAGGCATGAGATAACGGCTTAACTTGCTGTCCACTACGACAACAGCCCGTTTATATCACGGGTTTTTTATTGTTGTCAACTCATTAAAATTTTTGGGGCTTCTGTTGTCAAATTAGCCACAATCATCTCAGCCATTGTTTTGCAGTCCTCAATCTCATCTGGCTTGAGTAGGGTAGTCAGAGGGTAAACAAGGTCTGTCATGCACTTGGCATGTTGTTCCTCATCAGGTGCAGTTATAGCCAGCACTAGGGCATTTACCATCAGTAAATCGGGTTTCATGTTTGTCCTTAAAGAGTCATCACGATATAGCAAACAACATACCCAGCAAACCATGCTAAACAGATTAAGAACCATTCTTCCATGTTGTCATGCTTGTATGGCCCATCTAACAAGGGCGGCACGTCTGCGCGTATAGGGGTTTTTGTAGTCATGGGGTTACCTTTAAATGTAGTCTGGCATGGTTAGCATGACATGAGAGTTGGCAGCATGGTAGGCCTCTATATAAACCATTGTTGACATGCCGTGTGCGTATTGGGGAAAGTGTCTAATCTCTCCCTTAACTCTTGTTTTGCCTATGCTGGGGGCTTTTATCTTGGGGGCTTTTTTGGCCTTTACTATTGTGCCCGTAGTGGTGATTGTCGTCATTCTGTGTACTCTCCAAAAGTTTCACGTGCTATCACGTTTTCAATCAACATAACGTCATGTTTGAGTAGGTTATTAACGGCGTTACACACGGCGGCATAGAATCCGGCCTGTGCCTGTGCTTGTCCCGTGTTTCCAAGGTTTAGCATGGCGTGTACACGTTTTTTATCGTGCATCAAAAGGTTTTCTATATCCGCATGAGTTAGGCGTGACAAGTAGGCGTTAAGAATAACGGCATGGTCAATTTTCGACATGGTTACTATCCTTTCAGTGAGGGTTGCAGTTGTTAATGTATTGATTGCACTCGCTTTCAGTGCCGATAAATACGGGTTTAATGCTACCTATAGACAAAACAGGCCGCACAATGTATTTATCTTGCCAAGTTGACCAAATAATTTCGTACATGGTTACAAACCTTTCATTAAATGATTGACGGGATTGTCAATCCACTAGCCCACTGTCACTAGGCTAGTAGGTAACACTCAGGCCGCTATAGCTTCGGCGGTAGCATCTAACTGGTTAAGGTAATCGGCGGCCTTTTGAGCAAGTGCGGCGGCTTTGAATACGGCCTTAGAATCATCACGCAAGGCTTTGAGCCATGATTGAATGTATCCGGCGTGCCGTAACTCACCTTGAATACCGTAGTCCTGACATAAGAACGCCGCACCCATTTCCGCCACTAGTTCTTCAAAAGCATAGGCCGGATTCCCGAAACGGCCTTTTTCTAGGTTACGGTCTAACCTATGCTTCGCACCAGTCCAATGCACTAACTCATGGAAGGCCGTAGCATAATAGTTCGCTTCACTGTTAAACGTACCCTTGTTAGGTAATTGGATACGGTCAACACTGGGAGCATAAAAGGCCGCATCGCCGCCGTGTGACAAGGCCGCGCCGGTTTTAACAATTCTAGTTTCGGCGTACTCAATAGGGGTGAACGGTTTGTCAACGGTAGCGGCGGGAACAATGTCGATACCGTCAATTTGCGAAGCATTGAAAACTTAATATGCTTTCAGTACTGAATAGCTTTCCTTGTCTCCGGTTTGCTTGTTTTCCTTGTCAACCTTAGAAAAGAAAACGATGCGAGTGCCCTTTTCACCCTTGCGAACATTCCCGCCGATGCTTTCCCATTGTTTGTAGCTAGCCCAAACCGGAACATCGTATTTATTGACCATTCCTGACAAACCTAGAATGAGACGGTTTATCCCTTGATACGGTTTTTGGGAGAGTAGATTCTTATCGGCGCTACTATCGGCACGCCATGGTTTAACCCATGGTATAGCTCCCTTTTCTAGTTGTTCGATGATGCTGTTTGTAACATCTTGATAAACAGTGTTTGACATGGATACTATCCTTTAAATGTGCATCACGATGATGTGATGATGTGATTATATAGCTATTCAAGAGAGTGTCAACATCTTTTCTACAATTATTTTCTAGGTGTTTGTACTGTAATACTTTAGTTTAGACACACGTCTAAGACTATGTATAGTGTTAGACTATATAGATATATCCTATCCGTCATAGATTGAATAGGTGCATAGGTATCTATATCATGGGGTAGTAGACAATCGGAAAGTAAGGGAAAGTCTAACAGCCCGTTCCCCTAGCATGGGACAATGGGGCGGGGACGGTTAGACGCTACACGCTACCCTTAATGCTACCGTATGCCATGCCATGCACTAGGGAAAGGGACAATGGTCACTTAGCACAATCACGCAACCATAACACAAGCCAGCGGCAACCAAGATGGGTTTGGATATGCTAAAGGGTGTGCCCCCAACATCTCCCCCCCATAAAAAATTTCACTGTTTCTGCTATATTTGCTTGTGCTTAGCAGTTGCCATTGTTGAGCTTTTAGACCAGCCTTGTGTTGGTCTTTTTTTACGTGTAATATATGGTTATTGTTAGAGGGGTAGAGATGGCTATACAAGAGATTGAGTTAGAGCATGGTATTGATATGCCTACTGCGAGGGTGGTGTACGCCTACCCTTATGAGGAGATGGATGTGGGGGACAGTTTTGTTGTGCCCGTGTCTGCTCGGCAGAAGGTTTTGAATGCCAATTACAGGGCTTCTAAGAGGCTTGGGTGCAGTTTTACGGCAAAGACAGAGGGGCAGGTCATCAGAGTGTGGAGAACACGTTAGAGGAGTATTTATGGAGAGTGAATTATTGTGGATGGGGGAAGAGGACTTGAGGGCAACCTGCTTGACCCTCTCTGCGCTACTTCAGTTTTCTGAGATGAATACGGTGAGAGCTGTTAATGAGGCATTGCAATATGGATACAGACAAGGATACACAGACGCAGCTGTACGAATCTCGTTTAAGGCTGAAGAGAGAAATGCAGAAAGCCTTGTCCTGCATTAGTCCTAAAGCAAAGAGGACGTTGGTTGCGGAGTGGGAAGACAAGTACTCTGCCATCTTTTACAAAGAGTTGTTAAATTGTGCCCGTAACAGGGATGCTGCAAGACACATTGCTGATTGGCAACTATGAATTTTGATTTAAAGAAGTTTTACAAGTTCTGCTCGGAACTCAAGATTGAGACCAAGGAAGAGGGTTTGAAGAAGATGGGTACTCTGCTGGGGACGCAGAAGTATGTGATGGAAGAGATTACAAAAGGGCTAGAGAGAGATGTTCACTTCTTTGTCATTCTTAAAGGGCGGCAGCTGGGTATCACGACTGTTTCACTTGCCCTTGATTTATATTGGCAGTTCACGCACCCGGGTTGGCAGGGAACACTGGTTGCGGATACAGAAGAGAACCGGGATATGTTTAGGTCAACTCTGGGTATGTACATGGACGGACTCCCAAAAGAGTACAAGATTCCTCTGGTGGCACATAACCGTAATCAGATGGTACTTAAAAACAGAAGCAGAATCTTTTACCAGATTGCAGGAAACAAGTCCCGGCTCGGACAGGGAAAAGCCATCACCTATCTTCACGGAACTGAGACTGCGAGTTGGGGTAACGAGGAGGGACTAGCCTCCCTGATTGCCTCTCTTGCAGAGAAGAACGCTGAGCGCCTCTACATGTTCGAGAGTACGGCGCAGGGCTTTAACATGTTCCACGACATGTACAAGACCGCCAAGTCTGCCAAAACCCAGCACGCTATCTTCTGCGGCTGGTGGCGTAACGAGTATTACACCGTAGACCCTGCCAGCAACATCTACAAAGTGTATTGGGATGGCAAGCTCACTGGTGAGGAAAAAGAGTGGGTCAAAGACATTAAGAAGCTCTACGGCTTTGAGATTAACTCCCGCCAGATGGCATGGTGGCGCTGGAAGATGCTGGAGGGCATCAAAGACGAGAGCTTGATGTACCAAGAGTTTCCTCCCACTGAGGACTATGCCTTCGTGATGACGGGCACTAGCTTCTTTTCTAACAGCAGGTGTACGGAAGCCGCCAAAGCCTCTAAGAAACTTATTCCCGACCACTACAGGTATGTGTTTGGTCAACTGTTTCAGGACACTGAAGTCATCCGTTCTACAGAACGCTTGGGGACACTCAAGATATGGGAAGAGCCGGTTGATACTGCTTACTACGTTATTGGTGCTGACCCTGCTTACGGAAGCTCTGATTGGGCAGACCGTTTCTGTATTCAAGTCTTCCGTGTGTACGCTGACGGAATGGAGCAAGTAGCCGAGTTTGCCACCAGCGAGATGAACACCTACCAGTTCGCTTGGGTCATCGCTCACCTTGCAGGAGCTTACAAGAACTCTACCCTTAACCTTGAGGTGAATGGCCCGGGTCAGGCAGTGATTAACGAGATACGAAACTTAAAGCGCATGGCAGTCGCTATGGGAGGCTCTGTAGGGCATGGCCTCATGGATGTACTGGGCAGTATGACCAACTACATCTGGAGAAGGAACGACACCCTTGGCGGCCTGTCTAACTCCATAGGCTACATCACCACTAGCCAAACAAAAGAGCGAATGCTCAACTACATGAAAGATTATTTTGAGCGTGGCATGATGGACATTAAGAGCATGGAAACTCTTGAAGAGATGAAGAGCATCGTGCGTGAGAATGGCTTTATTGGCGCACCCGGCAGAAACAAGGATGACCGTGTGATTGCTTGTGCGCTGGCAACCGTATGCTGGGCAGAGCAGGTGCAGCCAAGGCTTGTGGCTCAGAAGATTACAAAAGAAATCAGCAGGTCTCAAGAAGACTTCACCCCTGAACAACTCTCCGTAGGCAGAAATGTCAGCGATTATTTGAAAAGGATTGGCATGTATGGTGGTTGAAATTATTGTAGAAGCACCCAATGGTGAGAGTGACAGAGACAGACTCTTTAAATTGTTTGAAGATGATGGCTACTTTGTCAGGAAAATGGAACTCAAAGTCTTTCTTGAGAGCCAAAAAACTTATTTTGTAGCAACGGTGGAGCAAAATGACACCTTTAAGCAAGACTGAACTCAAGCGTCAAATCAAAAGATTCCTTGCAGACAAGGACAGAGGCATCTCCATACCTATGTTTGCCCAACTCGCAGGCATCAGCAAGGCAACATTATTGGATGTTTTTGACTACGAGACTGAATCTATGTCAGAAACTACCCAGCGCAGGGTCAACAAAGCCTACATGCAGTGGAAAGCTGGCATGGTCAAGGTGATGAGTAACAGAGACAGAAGCCGCTTTATTGAGTACAGGAAAGAGGCTAAGCCCCCCATCATTCACGGTTTAGGGCTGAAAGTTACGTCAGAGGGAATCAAACTGCGTGTAGGTCTGGTCAACCGGCACGATTACAGTGAACAAGACCTAGATGAAGCACTAAGGGGGTAACATGGCAGTCCTAAAAGACTATTATTGCGATACACACGGCATTTTTGAGGCATGGGAAGCTAAATGCCCCATGAAGAACTGCAAAGGTGAGCTGAGCGTGGTTTTTCTCAAACCAGTGGGCTTAAAGTCCGATAAAACCAAGAAAACAGACAAAACAGTCAATCAACTAGCCATTGACTACGACATGACCGACATTAAGTCTACCAAAGAAGGTGAGTATCAAACTGGTTACATGAAACGCCATAACAAGCTGTCTGACAAAGAGTTTGACCAAGCAACAGAGGCTATGAACGCCCAGAACAAAGAAAAACGCCCCGGTGACAATGCAATCTGGGGCGGTGGGGGTAATATCAACATGAAATCCGTTATGGGTGGACAATTTAAGTCTGTTAACGGAGAATCTGTGGGAATTAACCCCAAAGCTGCAGGTAACTTGTCCGGCCCACGCCCAGCAAGCTACATGGCAGACCAAGATAACTTACAGGTGAGCAAGCCATGAGGATACCAACAGACCCGCAAGACCGTGAAATCTTTTACCTCGACTTGATTCAGAAATGCACAGTTTCAAAAGAAGAGCGTAAAGCTGATTACGGTTCTTTAAGAAGTTACTATTTGTTTGGCAATGGGCCAGATGAGCCTCCGGCTTTGTACAACAAAATCTTTCCTCACATCGACCAGCTGACCTCTTTCTTGTACTCGGCTGAAACAACTCGCTTTAGCATTCAGCTTGGCGCTTCTGTCAATGATATGGAGAATGTCAAAGTCCCAACGCTGACCCGCGCCCTCAATGATGAGTGGTTAAATAGCAACGCCGACCAAGTTTTTTCTTCTGCAACCACTTGGGCGCTTGTTTACAATTCTTGTTTCGTTAAATTGATTCTCAACAACGGGCTGCACCCGTATCTTGTTGAACCTTCTTGCATAGGCGTGTTGCGTGAAGACACTCCTTACGTTGACAGACAAGAAGCTCTTGTGCAAACGTACTACATCACCAAGTCAGAGCTGTACGCACGGCTGTACTCTCACCCTAAACGTGATGAACTTGTCGCCCGTGTAGGCGCTACTCAACATGAGCGAACAGATGCTGCCAATGGTCTTGAGCGAATTATTTTGTCGCAATCAAATCCAACCATGTACGGTAACGTCAACTTAGACCTTGCTGGCGGCAACCGCTACAAAGCTACCGTTGCTGAAGAAACAGTAGAGATGACCGAACTCTGGGTGTGGAACGATGACACAATGGATTACCAAGTTGTAACCAAAGCCGACCCAGACGTAATTATTTACGACAGACCCGGTGAATCTGTGTTTCTCAAGGGCGAATTACCTTTTGTTCAGATTGCGCCTAACCCACTCTATGACTACTATTGGGGCGGCTCAGAAGTGCAGCGCTTGATTTACCTGCAGCAGCTGCGTAACAAGCGCATGTCAGAAATCTTAGACTTGTTGTCCAAACAAGTTAACCCACCAACGGCCTTGATTGGTTTTACGGGAATCTTAGATGAGAAAAATTTTGCTCTCAATCGTGCAGGCGGCCTCCTCGCTACTGACATGCCTAATGCAAAAGTTGAAAAACTTGCGCCTCAAATTCCTCCAGATTTATTCCGAGAAATTCAAGAAATAGATTCCATGTTTGAGGAAGCATCTGGCATTGTCTCTGTGCTGCAAGGCAAGGGAGAAGCAGGAGTGCGCTCCTCTGGTCACGCCTCACAACTGGCAAGGCTTGGCTCATCACGTGCAAAGAAACGTGCACTCATTATTGAGGACAGTTTAGAGAAATTGGCTACTCTGTATCTGAAAGCCATGCAGGTGTATGACAACACCCACTTTACAGACACGCTAGGCAACAAGTTTATTGCTGAACAGTTTACAAAAGACTACGTGGTGAAAGTGGACGCACACTCTAACTCTCCCATCTTCATGGAAGACCTGCGCCAGCTTGCATTTAATTTATTTGATAAAAAAGTTATTGACAAAGAATCTTTGCTTGACTTGTTAGAGCCTCCAATGAAACAATTACTTAAAGACCGTCTAAAGAAGATGGAAGAGAAAGAGCAGGAAGCGGCGGCGCAGCAGCAAGCTCAGCAAGCACAAGCGCCAGCCAAAGGTAAACCAGATTTAAAGCAGGTGGGATGATGGCAGAAGCTAAGCAAGTATCACCAAAGAATGACCAGCCAAGGGTCAACACCAAAGATTTATCTCGGGGTGAGCAGTCACCTAACTTGACATATCGCACGCAAGGTATTAAA
>Ga0114969_10004482_pt1 | contig 11029 bp, 8 predicted proteins | sample M_130807_MF_Meta_FD_87316 | JGI IMG/M metagenome (GOLD analysis project Ga0114969, IMG submission 87316) | Freshwater microbial communities from Lake Montjoie, Canada to study carbon cycling - M_130807_MF_MetaG | ecosystem: Environmental > Aquatic > Freshwater > Lake | place: Lake Montjoie...
CAAGGCTGGTAGAGCACTCTGGTCGGCGTCATGGTTGGTGTAGCGTTGCCGGTCGTGTTACGACCGAGCTGGCCGAACGAGTTGTCGCCCCAGCTATACACGGTGCCGGCGGAAATTGGCGGCGATCCTGGTGGCGCGGCGGCTCCAGCGTTTGCAACGCCACCGGTGAAGAACTCACCGACCGAGAGGGTTCGGAACACGAGGCCTCCAGCGACGGCAACCGGTGAAGTGGCGGTTATCGTCGTGCCGTCGGCCAACTCGCTGTAATCGTTGCGACCCCAGCAGTACGCGGCCTGTTCCTGCACCCTTCCAGACGGCCCGCCCAAGCCGAGAGTAACAGAAGCGGTCGGTGTGCGGCCGCCGGTATTCGTTCGGTGGCAAGCTCCGGCAGCGAGTCGCAAAACATAATACCCGCCAGTTGGCCTTATCTTTCGCCAGAATGGCGCACCTTGGTGGATCGGCAGTGGGAACAGGCAGCCGCGGCGTGATTACGCCGGCGCGCGATGCCGCAGCGCAGGTCCTCGGCGACCTGCGCGGGGGCTCGCTGCTTGACGCCGCTCTCGACCGGGCGGCCACCCGCCTCGACCCCCGCGACCGGCGTTGGCTTCACGAGCTGGTCTACGGCACTCTGCGCAAACGGGCCTGGCTCGACGCCGTACTCGACCTGCGTGTGCGCGGCGGCACCTCTCGCCTGCACGCCGGCGTGGCCGATCTGCTCCGGCTCGGCACCCAGCAACTACTGTTCATGCGCAGTGTGCCGGCCTACGCCGCCATCGCGCAGACCGTCGAACAGGTCAAGCTGCAGCACGGGATTGGCGCCGGAAAACTGGCGAACGCGGTACTCCGGCGGGTGGATCGCGAGCGAGAGGTGCTTGAGCCGCCGGCGCCAACCGACCCGCTCGATGCGCTCGCGCTCACGCACTCGCATCCCCGATGGCTCGTTGCCCGCTGGGTGGCGCGTTGGGGCGCCGAACGGACGGGCGCTTTGCTCGAGGCCAACAACCGCGAGGCGAATACGATCCTCCGGCCGATCGGCGTGGTCCGCGAGCAACTCGAGGCGATGCTCGACGCGGCCGATGTTCGCACGCACGAACCACCGCTCGTGTCCGACAGCCTCGGTATCCAGCACGGTATCTCGCTGACGTCGCTTGGCGCGTTTCAGCAGGGACTCTGCTTCGTGCAGGACCCTGCAGCGACGATGGTCACGCGGTACGCGGCGATCGCGCCAGGCTCTCGCGTGGCGGATCTCTGTGCGGCGCCGGGAGGCAAGGCGATCGAACTCGCGCGCGAAGCCGGTGTTGTCGTGGCGTGCGACAGCTCGGAAGCGCGGCTGCAGCGCGTGCGCGAGAATCTCAGCCGGCTCGACCTGCCCAACATCGTGCCACTCGTCGCCGACGCGCGGTTTCCGGCGCTCAGCCCGATGGACGCCGTGCTGCTCGACGCTCCGTGCACGGGCACGGGAACATTTCGACGTCATCCTGACGCGCGCTGGCGACTCAAGCCAAGCGATATCGCGTTGATGAGCAACGTGCAACGCACGTTACTTCGCGCCGCCTGCGATATTGTCGCTCCCGGCGGATTGCTCGTGTACAGCACCTGCTCGCTGGAGCAGGAGGAGAACGACGCGCAGGTGGAAACCTTTCTCACGGAACATGCGGAGTTTGCACTTGAACCGCCTCCGGCCGGTACGGTCCCCGAGACCGTACTCGACGCAGGCCGACTGCGCGTATTGCCACATCTGCACGGCACGGATGGCGCCTTTGCGGCGCGGTTCCGCCGGAGGAGCGAATGAGCGCGGCAACGGTTCGCCTCGCGCCGTCACTCTTGGCCGCAGACCTTGGCCGGCTCAAGGAACAGCTCGCGGTTGTCGAAGAGGGCGGCGCCGACTGGCTTCACGTGGATGTCATGGACGGTGTGTTCGTGCCGAACCTGACGTTCGGCGCAAAAGTCATCGAGACATGCCGTGCGCTCACGACGCTGCCGCTTGATGTCCACTTGATGGTGGTGGAGCCCGAGAAATACTTCGACAGTTTTGCGAAGGCGGGGGCCAGCGTGCTCACGATTCACGCCGAAGTCGCCCCGCATCTCCATCGCCAGCTCGCCAACATTCGCGAGCTCGGGTGCAAAGCAGGCGCCGTGGTGAATCCAGGAACGCCTGTCGAATCGCTCCGCGATGTGGCCGGTGATCTCGATCTGCTCCTGATCATGAGCGTGAATCCAGGATTCGGCGGGCAGAAGTTCATTCCATCGAGTCTGGCCAAGATTGCACGGGCACGAGCGATGCTCGCCGAAGCCAGAAGCACCGCGGCGCTCGAAGTGGACGGCGGCGTCACGCGCCAGACGATTCATGGATGCTGGCGCGCTGGTGCGGATACCTTCGTGGCCGGCGTCGCGGTATTCGGTGCGAAGGATCCTGCCGCGGAGATTCGCGCGTTGCGTGCGGCGTGCGCGGAGCAGGCATGACCGGACGGGCGCAGTGGGGTATGGTCGCAGCGATCGTCGTGATCGCGGGCGGCGCGCTGGCGTGGGCCACCATGGGTGCAGACCGATCGCGAATCGTCGCGCCCGGATCGCCGGCACCGGACTTTCATGCGCAAACGGTCCCTGCGCCGCCAGCCACGCCGATTGCGCGCTCCCTCGCATCGTACCACGGCAAGGCGGTACTGCTCAACATCTGGGCCACCTGGTGCGGGCCCTGCCGCGAGGAAATGCCACGGATCGAGCGGCTGCACAAGGAACTCGGGTCGGACGGGCTCGTTGTCGTCGCGGTCAGCATCGACAATCCTGGCATGGCCGACGCGATCCGTGACTTCCGAAACGAGATGGGGCTTTCGTTCGAGATCCTGTACGATGAATCGAGTCGCATTCGGGACGATTATCAGACCACAGGCGTCCCCGAGACTTTTCTCATTGACAAGCAGGGCGTGATCCGTCGCCGCCTGATTGGCGCGACGTGGACCGTGGATGACCAGCGCGCGCTGATTCGCGAACTGATCGCCGAACCGCCGAAGTAGTCCGGCTACCATCACCGCGATGCGCGTGCTCGGGATCGAAACCTCGTGCGACGAGACGTCGGCCGCGGTGGTCGAAGGCGACGGTGACGGCGCCGCGCTCCGGTCGCTCGTGATTCTCTCGCAGGATATTCATCGCGTCTTTGGGGGCGTCGTGCCCGAGATTGCCTCGCGGGCGCATCTCACGGCGATTGCGCCCGTCACACGCCGTGCGCTTGACGATGCGGGAGTTGAGTCCGGCGATCTGGATGCGATTGCGGTGACCCACGCGCCAGGCCTTGTGGGGGCGCTCCTGGTTGGCGTGTCGTTCGCGAAAGGGCTCGCCGCATCGCTCGGGATTCCGCTCGTTGGCGTGCACCATATGGAGGGGCATCTCTTCGCCACGGAGCTGGAGGACGCGAAGGCGGCACCTCCACTGACCGCGCTCCTGGTCAGCGGCGGACACACGATGCTCCTCGACGTTCCGGCGTGGGGCGAATACCGACTCCTCGGCGCGACGCGCGACGACGCGGCCGGTGAGGCGTTCGACAAAGTGGCCAAGCTGCTCGGCCTGCCGTACCCAGGGGGACGCCACGTCGAGGCGCTCGCGCGCGGCGGCGATCCCACGACGCACCGATTTGCCCGGCCCATGCTCCATGGCGGCCAGAAGCTCGGTGACGATGACTTCTACGACCTCTCGTTCAGCGGCCTGAAGACGGCGGTGCTGCACGCGGTTCGCGACGCCGAAGGGCGTGGCGTGATCGAGGGTGCGCGCGCGGGCATCGCGCGCGGATTCCAGGATGCGTTGGTTGATACGCTCGTTGAGAAGACCATGCGTGCCGCGCTCGCCCATGGCCGCACACGGATCGTCCTTGGTGGCGGTGTCGCGTGCAATGCCGCGCTGGTGACAGCCATGCGCGAGCGCGCGGCCAAGCGGCTCGGTGCGGCCGCGGCGGTGTACGCTCCCGGTCCGCGGCTGGCGACGGACAACGCCGCGATGATTGCGCGCGCGGGCCTGTTTCGACTGCTGCGCGGCGAGCGTGCTGGGCCGGACCTGAACGCCTATGCATCGCTGCCTATTCCAGGCCTCGTACCCCAAGCCGCGTCAGTGCGATAGAATTCTCTTCGTGAACGAAACGCTGACGGCCATCATGCATCACAAGACCGAGTTCCATCTCGGGCCGCTCCCGCTGACGGGGTTCGGCATTGCGATGCTCGGCGCATTCCTGATTGGGCAGATCGTGGCGCATGCGGAGCTCGCCCGCCGCGGCCACGACGAGCAGGTGATGGCCGACGTCGTCATCGCAGCCGTGATTGGCGGACTGCTCGGCGGAAAGATTTATTACGCGATCCTGATGCAGGATGCGTCGTCACTGGGCCAGCGTGCGGGATTTGTGTTCTGGGGCGGGCTCGCCGGCGGCATCCTCGCGACGTACGCCTGGATCCGCTACAAGAAGCTGAGCTTCGCGCAGATCAGCGATGTGTGCGCGATCGGCATCGCGGCCGCATACGCGGTTGGACGATCAGGGTGCTGGGCCGTCGGTGACGACTATGGTCGCGCCTGGGCGAGCCGGTTCGCGGTAAAGTTTCCGGAAGGTGCTCCGCCGTCGACCGCCGCAAACATGGTGAGTGAGTTCAAGCAGATCGCACTCGCCTCGCTCCCGCCGACCGAGGTTGTCGCCGTCTATCCGACGCAGCTGTTTGAAGTCGCCATGGGGCTCGTCATGTTTGCGATTCTCTGGCGCATTCGCGACCACAAGCACGCGGCGGGCTGGCTCTTCGGGGCCTACTGCGTGCTCGCCGGGATCGAGCGGCTCGTGGTGGAAGTGTTCCGCGCGAAGGACGACCGGTTCTTCGGTCCGTTCACGATGGCGCAGGTGATCGCCGTGCTCTTCATCGTGGGTGGCGCTGCGTGGATGCAGATGCGACGCAACGTTCGCGATGGCAACGCGGGTATTTACGCACGGGCATAGCGCCGACTAGCGCTCGCGAGAAGCCCGCCCGCACCAACGTCCCCTCAGGGCTTTCGCTTGTCGCCGTGGAGTGTGGCGTCTTGCTCCACTTCCTTCTCGAGCGACGCGACCCGTTCCTGCAGACGCTTGGCCGTCACCTGAAGTTCGGCAAGGCGCGCGGCAACCTCCGGCGACATCTGCTCCGCATCCGAGACGCCTTGGGAGGCGATCTCGACATCCGCTATCGGCCGCAGCGTGCGCCACAGCGCAAAGAGGAGCAGCCCGATGAGCACGGTCTGGGCCAGGACAGTTTCGACGGTTGGGTAGACGCCGAGCATCTCGATGTGCGGAAACCCCGGGAGCAGCGTGCGTGACATCGCGCCGCCTTCCTGCAACTCCTTGATGCCCTTGCCAGCGAACACGAGCGCCATCCAGTACAGCAGGCCGCTCGTGACGGCAAAAAAGGGCCGCAGCGGGATTTTCACGCCGAAGCGGTAGAAGAGCGAAAAGATGACGGCAAGGGTCGCCGCGCCGGCTCCGACACCGGCCGTGACCGGCATGAGCGAACCGCTGTTCTTCGTGATGAGCGCCTGGAAAAAGAGCGCCGTCTCGGCGCCTTCGCGGAAGACCGCGAGGAATGCCGCGAACGCCAGCGCAAAACTGCCGCCATGCGACAACGCCGAGTTCACCTTCTCGCGAATGAACTGTTGCCAGCGCGCTGATTCGACTTTGGAGAGCAGCCAGTAGCTCACGGAGAAGAGCACGACGACGGCCACGAGCAGCGTGGCGCCTTCGATGACTTCGCGGCTGGCCGGCACGGAGGCGAGAACCGTTCGCAGCAGTACGGCGAGCACCAGGCTCGCGGCCAGCCCGGCGAACGACCCGATCCAGACGTCGCGCACGCGCTCGCGGTTTCCGGTCTTGATGAGGAACGCCACGACGGCGCCGATGACGAGAATCGCCTCGAAGCCTTCGCGCAGAATAATGAGGAACGATTCGAGGAAGTTGCCCCACGGCGTTGACGAGGGATCCGACAACTCGACCACGGTCGGCATCGCCTGCTCGATCGCGAGCCGGCTCGCCTCCGCAGCGGCCATATCATTCGCCTTCAGTGCGCCATGAAAGTCGGCGAACTGACGTTCAAGTCGCGCCACCAGGCCCGGGTCGCGCATGCGAACGGTAGTCTCGAGCGGCTCAAATGCGATGTACGAGTCGAAGGCGAGGCCGCGCGCATCGGCCTGTCGGCCGGTGCGCGCGGCCAACACGGCGTCGTCGAGCAGTCGAAGCACCGTGCGTGCGTGGCCACGCGGGTCGGTTGAGCGCACCGCCGCGGCAGTTGTCGGCAGCACCGCCGCAACGATCACCGATTGCCGCAGTGCCGCTGTCACCGCGTCCGCATCGGCGGCGCTCAGCGCCTGCTTGCCATTGAATCCGGCCGCACCGTCTCCCGCACGTACCAGCGCAGCGATCTGCGCATCACTGTGCTGCGCCTGCCAGGCGAACGACTTCGCCACACTGTCACAGGCCGATCCGCAGAGCTTCGCGACCAGCGCTGCTCCGCGCGCGCGCGCGGTGTCCGTCGCGCGCAGCGCGTTTACGTAGGCGACAACGCCCCAGCGCTCATCGGGTGAAAGCGTGGCAGACCAGCCGACCATCGCGGTCCCCCGTACGCCGACCGAGAGAATACGGTAGGTGAGCGCCGGTGTGACCTCGTGCATCACGTCGCGCCGTCCGATGGCGGGGGGCGCGGGAGCACCCTTCGGCAATCCGGCGGGCGCCGGGGTGCCGGCGCCGGTGACCCCGTGACAGGCGGCGCACTTGGCTTCGTATGTTGCTCGCCCTCGAGGCAGGTCAATTGCGCGAGTGGGCAGGTCGAGCGCGCCATCAGCACCCAACGCGTCGGTGAAGGCGCGGTAGAATGATCGCAGGGTTCCGAGCGCTGCGCGCCGCTGCGCTGCCGCACTCATGGAATCGATCACGATTCGCACCGCTCCGCCGTTTGGCGTGGTGAGCCGCACCGCGACATCGCGGGCCTCCTTCAGAAATCCGCTCGCCTCTTCGAGCTCGACTGCCGAAATGAGCTTCCCGGCCGAATCGACGCCCTTACCGTACTCTTCAACGGCCACGCCTACCATCGCCGAGAGGCGCTTGCCGACCCCCTCTTGGGCATGCAGCGAATACCCACCGAGGAATGCGGTAAGTGCTGTGACAGTAGCGAGTTGTCTCAGGATTCCCATATTGCGAGTAAAGTACTCGGGAATGCGCTAGTTGTGCAAGTCTTCGACACGGCGAAGCACCCGATCTCTGGTTATTCGGCCCGTGCTACGGGGCGCGCCGAGCAATGAAGAGCTTCAGTCGCGACGTCTTCGATGCGCTCTTTGCGACCGCGATATAGGCACCGTTCACCACGCCCGAAGCCTGCACACCCCAGGTGACGGACTCACCGGCGCTTACTGTTTTGCGCCAGATCTCGCGACCGGAAAAATCGAAAACGGCGATGTCACCGGATGCAGTGCCAAAGGGCCAGGTAAACCGAACGGCCGAACTCCGGACCGGGTTTTCGCTCGGGAGCAGCTGAGCGGTGACAGTGGTCGCGGCGGTCGTCACAGCGCCATGGGCAACGATCGCGACTTCATCGAGGCGCCACGGCATCCCGTTCGCAACGAACCGAAAGGCGACTGTCTTGCCGCCTACTCCGCCCACGGTCACCCCGTCGGTATACCAGGCCGGCGCAAATCCGCGCTGAATTCCGACAGTTGACCAGGTCGTTCCACCGTCGGTGCTGGCATCGATTCGCCCCGATGGCTCGGGCGTGAATCCGCTGCCGGAGTGAAACGTCCAGTACGCGAGGGAGAGTGTATCTGTACCAGCTGGGACGACAACCGCCGGCGTGGTCAGCGATCCGGTCGTGCCGAACCAGGAGAAGCGCCCTGACTTCGTGATCGTCGAGTCGATTGCAAAGCCAGTCATGGCCCAGGCCGCGTCGGTCTTTTCCGCGCCGGCAATCGTGAGCACGCGAAAGCTCGCCGACGTGCCACCGGCCGTGATCGAAAAGGCGGCCGGTCTCGTGACGAGAGCCGACACGACGCGCTTCGCGTAGCGGCCACCGGCTGTGGAGTCGAGTCGAAAGGCAACGGGGCCACTGGCCGATATCGCTGCGCCGGCCGCATCGGCCGATGGAACCGTCGCGCGAATGTCCGGACTGACGCTTTCGACGGAAATCCGGCGGGTGGCGCGGCCGGTGCTATTGCTCACGAACGCCGCCGGTTTCCGGGCGGCGTCGAGCAGGTCAAGTGCGAACGGAAGGTTGTCCTGGAAGACACGGTCGATCTGCGCCGCATCGTCGACGAACTCGAATCCATAGTAGGCGTCGCCGTTGTAGCCGGACGTCAACTCCGCCGTAAAGGCGAGTGACGCGAACCGACTGGAGGCAAAATCGGTGTACTCGCCGTTCGTCGTGTAGAGCATCCAGCCCGGTCCGGGCTGGTACATCGTGCGCCCCGACGCGGGCAGGCGATCGGTAACGGCACTGCGAAAGTTCGTCCCGGCGAGCGTTTGATATACGGGAAGGTCCGCCGGAAGCACGCCGTAGCTCGATCCGGGTGGATACAGCAACAGGCCGGAAAAGGTGTGGTAACTGAGCGCGATCGCCGGAGGGTGCGCTGTGTGCCACGCCTCGATGTTTCGGATCTCGATTTCAGACGCGGCGGCGGCGCCGCGGAAAATGGCGGACTGGGGATCGGGAGACGAACCCTGATCGTCGAGCCCCCAGTGGTACGAATGATTGCGATTCATGTCCACACCGATCGCGCCGCCCAATTGCGGAGACCGGGTTTTGCGCCAGAGACGGTCACTGGAGAACGTGTACTGATAGCCGTCGGGATTGGCGACGGGCATGATCCAGATGTCGCGCGATTGCACGAGCGAATCGCGACGCGCATCGGTTCCCGGCGGCGCGGCGAGATACGCCGCGAGCCGAAGCGCCATCTCCGTCGCCACCCATTCACGGGCGTGATAGGTGGCCAGAAACACGACATTGGGCCGCTGGGGGCTGTCGTCCTTCGCACCAATCTTGAGCATCAGCATCGGCCGTCCTTCGAACGACTTGCCGATGGTATCGACACTAACCCGCGGATTCACACGGACGATCGAGTCCGTCCAAGCGCGAATGCCACGCACCGGATCGTCGTAGCTGCGATAGACGACCGTCGCCGTCGCCGCATTGGCCGACGCGAGGGAACGGCGCGCCGGCAGCTCTGTTGCCTGCAGGCCCCGCGCGCCGAGGCGCGCGCGGTCGCGCGGATCTGCCACGACGAGCACCGCGCCCGATTCGACGCCAACGACATCGAACCCGGCAGCCGTGAGCGAATCGGCGCGCGCGCCGGCGATGCGTAGCGTCACATGTTGCGCGTGCAACACCGACGTACCTGCGACGCACGCAAGCGCCAACCCGAGCGCCAACCCGAGCGCCTGGCCGCGCCAACGCGAACCACCGGCACCGCGCGCGCGCAAGGCGACGGTGTCGAGCGAAAGGAAGAAGAGGTCGGCGGCATTGAAGAGGTCCTGCACCGTCCTGCACCATGTGTCCCAATTCGCGGCGCGGGCGCTCACCGGAGCCGCCCGCAGCGACGTTGCCGCGGCTCGCACGGCATCGAGCGCCCGAAGGGTCGGCACCGCGGCTTCCTCGAGCGTCGCCTCACACGCGCGCCGCCTTGGGGCGTCGGCGCCCGCGCGGTCCTTTGCGATGGCAGCGATCGCGTCCATCAGCCCGCGGCGCAACCGGTCGGCGTCAAAGGCCGCCGCGCGCGCTTCGGGCGCGAGCACGCGCGCGGCGGAACGACGCGCGGCGATGAACGGGCCGAAGACCAGATCGTGCTCGAGGGTACCGACCGCCCGGACCGATGCAAAGGCTCGCAACGACCGCGTGAACTCCGGCATCACGAGCCGTATGCCCGAGTCAACTGGTCCGCCGCCGTCATCCATTGAGGATGGCTTGGAGGACGGCAGGGGTGTCGGACAAATCGCGCATCACGACATGCGCGCCCGATGCGCGGAGTTCCGCGTCGGAGAAATTTCCCGTGCAGACCGCGATCGTCCGCGCGCCAATCGCGAGACCGCAAGCGACGTCCGCCGGCGTATCGCCAATGACCACGCACGCATTGCCAGCAACGTCGCGCGCGAGATAGTCGGCCGCTCGCTGCCGCGCGATTTCCGCAAGCGTCGGCCTGTCTTCGTGGTCACTGCCGAATGCCCCGACTTCGAATCGCCCCGGATCTACACCGACGGCGCGCAACTTCCGTTCGGCACCGACCATGACGTTGCCCGTCAGGAGACCAAGCACGACGCCTTCATGCGCTTCACAGGCGTCGAGGATTTCACGGACACCGGGGAGCACGCGCGGCGGGTCATGCGCCGACGCATGGAGTTCCGCGTCGAGGTTGGCCAGATACAGCTCTATGACGCCCGCCATGCGCGCGTCGATTTCTGCGTCGTTCAACCCGGCGTAACGCATCGCCTCGCGGGCGATCTGGGGATCGGTCTTGCCGGCGTAGTGCTGTCCGCCCGATCCCACTGCGCCAGCCCCGGCCACCAACGCGCGCTCCATGGATCGCCGTCCTGCACCGTGGGCGAGCAGAATGGTTCCGTCGATATCGAAGAGCGCGATCTTCATTCGCCGTGCGCCGGTTCCGCGGACGTGTTCGACCGCGTCAACAGGAGACCGCCCATGACCGCCCCGGACCCCGTGATCTGCCAGATCGTCGGCCGCTCACCAAGGAGCGGCCAGGCGGCCAGGAGCGCGATCATCGGCTGCAGCTGCGCAAACATGGCGGTGCGTGTGGAGCCGAGGACGCGCACCCCACGATACCAGAAGAGATAGGCGAGACCGATGGCGCCGATGCCGGAATACGCGACCGCCGCCCAAGTGAGTGGCACCATCGCGCCCCAGTTCGTGCGACTCAATGCAGGCGCGGCGACAACAATGATGGGCAGTGTGCCGCCAAGCAGGGTCCATGCCGCAATGGTCACACCCTCGATTCGCCTGGTGAAGTCGCCAAGGAACGTGGTGTAGAACGCCCAGGCCACGAC
>Ga0114969_10004484_pt1 | contig 11028 bp, 8 predicted proteins | sample M_130807_MF_Meta_FD_87316 | JGI IMG/M metagenome (GOLD analysis project Ga0114969, IMG submission 87316) | Freshwater microbial communities from Lake Montjoie, Canada to study carbon cycling - M_130807_MF_MetaG | ecosystem: Environmental > Aquatic > Freshwater > Lake | place: Lake Montjoie...
ATAAATTTTAATGCACTTGGTAATATTGTTGATCATATCATTAAAGGAAAATGCGAATACATTGTAGTACTTGGTACAACAGGAGAAACTGTTACACTTAGTAATGATGAAAAGCAAGAAGTTTTCTCATTTGTTCTCAATCGGGCTAAAAAGAAAATTGGTTTGGTTGCAGGTGTAGGTGGAAATAATACCAATGAAGTTGTAAGCCAGCTTAGTAATTTAAATTTGGAAGGATATGATGCCATCCTTTCTGTTAGTCCTTATTACAACAAGCCATCTCAAGAAGGAATTTATCAGCATTTTATTACTCTTGCTGCAAGCAGTCCAATACCAATTATTCTTTACAATGTTCCAACGAGAACAATGAGTAACATAACGGCTGAAACAACAATAAGGCTGGCAAATGCTTCTGAGAAAATAATTGGAATTAAAGAAGCTTCCGGTAACCTTATTCAAATGATGCAAATAGTACAAAATCGTCCGAAAGGTTTTTTAGTTATTTCTGGTGATGATCCCTTAACCCTTCCATGTATATCATTCGGTATGGATGGTGTCATTAGTGTTGCGGCTAATGTTTTTCCCAAGGAAACATCGAGAATGGTTCGGGCAGCATTGGCAGGAAAATTTTCAACAGCAGAAAAAGATCATTATAAGTTATTAGGTGTTACCGAGTTAATGTTTGCAGAAGGCAACCCTTGTGGTGTAAAGGAAATTTTATCTCAAATAAATTTATGCGAATCGCATGTTCGTCTGCCGTTAACATCAGTTTCTGATTCACTTAAAGAAAAAATCAGAGTTGAATTAGAAGAGATGAGTAAATCATAAATTGTAAAATTGATTAAAATAAAAGAGCCCCAGAAAATTTCTTTGGGCTCTTTTGTTTTCTGAAGTACGTTAATTATTCAGCTTTTACAATTCTTTCTGATAAAATCAATTCACCTTTAACTTTTATTTCAAGGAAATAGATACCGGATTTTAGTTCATCGCCAATCATTATTTCTCCTGATACTTCTTTTAACTCAAATAATTTTTGACCGAGAACATTGTAAACACCAATGGTCGAAACTTCATCCAATTGAACAGTCAGGTAATTTGTAAATGGATTTGGATAAAAAATATAACTATTATCAGTTGTTATACCTTCAATTTTACAATTAACCGTAATTATAATGTTGTTTGAAAGTTTTGTGCAGCCTGTTGCTGTTTTTGTTACAAGACAACGATAGTTACCTGCCGCAGTGGCTGTATATGAAGAATTTGTAGCTCCTGATATTGAAATTCCACCTTTTCTCCATTGATAAGTTACACCACTCTGAACATTTACATTCAATACAACACTCCCTCCGGCACAGAAAGTAGTCGCTCCATTTGCAGTAATTGTTGCAGTAGGGGTGGCAAGCTTTGTAATTACTATTCCATTACTTGTTGAACTTCCGCATGGGTATATAACAGTGCAAGTAAATGTTCCTGAAACTGGTGCAGTATATGTACTGTTTGTTGCACCACTAATATTCACATTGTTTTTAAGCCATTGATATGCAGAACCTAAAGGTGATACAATCAAAACTGCATTTCCACCTGAGCAAAACGATGCTGTTCCGCTTTGAATTGATGCTTGAGGAGTAGTTGGTGGATTTGAACCAACAATTGCGATTGTTGTTCCTGAACATTGGTTAGCATCATATACTGTAACTGAATAAGTACCAGGCGCTAATCCTGTTAAAGCAGATGTAGTTGCATTATTATTCCAATGATAAGTATAAGGAGCAGTTCCGCCACTAACAGCCGTTTGAATAAATCCGTTATTTGAACCGCAACTGGCATTGGTTGCAAAGGCGGTAATAACCGGCGAAGGAGTTGTTGTTATGGTTACACTTAATGTCGAAATACATCCTGTACCTGTAGAGTAAACTGTTACGGTATAAGTTCCGGCGGTTAAATTTCCAATGTCTTCAATAGTTGCACCATTGCTCCAGAAGTAATTATAATTTCCGGTTGGCGATACTGTTAAATTAATACTACCTGTCGGGTTATTGCATGAGGCATTTAAGTGGCTTTGTGAAAGTGTAATTCCGGTATTTGAACCAGTTATTGTTACTGTCAAAGAATTAGAACACCCGGAGCTATTGCTTACAGTTACAGTATATGTACCAGCAAACAGATTACTTATATCTTGTGTAGTAGCACCATTTGTCCAGATATAATTGTAATTTCCTACTGGGGTTACAGTTAAATTAATACTTCCATTTGCAAGGCCACAACTTGCATTTACATGAGTTTCGGTTAGAGTTCCGCTGTTTCCGTTGGTAATAATTATGCTCAATATTGCTGAACATTGTGTTCCAGTTGAATAAACAGTTACATAATAAGTGCCGGCAAGTAAATTTGAAATATCTTCTGTTGAAGCACCATTACTCCAGATGTAATTATAGTTTCCAACCGGTGATACAGTTAGATTAATACTTCCATTTGAATTTCCACATGAAGAATTAACATGTGTTTGACTGAGTGTAATAGCAGGAGTGGTGGTGATTGTTACACTCAAAGTTCCACTGCAGCCTAAACCAGATGTTACAGTGACAGAATAAGTGCCTGCAATAAGCCCGGTTAAGTCTTCTGTGGTTGCATTGTTGCTCCAATGTAAAATATATGGAGCGGTTCCATTAGTTACTGTCAGATTAATACTGCCATTCGCATTTCCACAAGAAGAATTTATATGAGTTTCTGCCAAAGAAATTGTTCCCGAATTAGCAATTACTGCATAATTTACTGAAGAGCATCCATTAGCATCTGTTACTGTCACAATATAAGTTCCTGCAACTAAGTTACTTAAATCTTGGGTGTTTGCTCCGTTGGTCCATTGATAAGAATATGGAGATGTTCCTCCGGTAACAGTTAAATCAATGCTTCCATTTGCATTTCCACAAGAAGCATCAATGTGGGATACAGTTAGAGCAGGTCCGGCGATATTTGTAATTATTGTAGATAAAATATTTGAACATCCTGATCCACTAGTAACCGTCACAGAATAACTGCCGGCTGAAATGTTAATTAGATCTTGTGAAGTAGCGCCATTACTCCATAGATAAGTTAGTAACCCTCCTGAACCTCCTATTACTGTTAAATCAATGCTTCCATTAGCATTTCCGCAAGTAGTATTAATATGTGTTTGCGATAATTGAATTCCTGCGCCGACTGTAATCTTCACAGTATCTAAACCTGTGCAACCGTTTTGGTTTGTGCCAACTACAGTGTAAATTGTCGTAGCAGAAGGTGAAGCAATTGGGTTTGAAATATTAGGATTGCTTAACCCGGTTGCCGGGGTCCATGAAAAACTTATAACACCTGAACTGGTTGCATTCAATTGGGTGGTAGTTCCAGAGCAGATTGAATAATCACTGGCAGATCCTATTAAAATTGGTGGAGCCAAAACTCCAACATATGAATAGGCGGAACCACTGCATCCTATTGAAGAAACAAAAGTAACAGTATATGTTGTTCCATTAGGTGGACAAGCTATAACTGTTGCTCCTGTAGAAACATTAAGACCAGTTGAAGGAGACCATGAATATGTCCCTGCGAGAGTTCCTCCATTAGTGGAAGCTGCTACAAGAGTTAAACAACTACCTGGGCAAACACTGCTTTGATTTGGTGTAATACCTATTGAAATAGTTTGAATAGTTACAGCAACGGATTGTGAAATACCAGTATTTTGACAACTATTTGTTACAATTACTCTGTATTGAACCGAGGTGCCACTTGATCCTGCAGCACTGTAATTTGAATTTGTTGCCCCATTTAAATTAGACCATGATGAACCTCCGCTAGTGCTAGCTTGCCATTGATAAGTAAAAGGAGAACCACCATTAGCAATAGATGTAAGATTTGCTGTTGCACCAGCACAAATTAAAATTGGAACAGGATTAGTGATTGTCACAATTGGAGTAGGACAACCAACTGTAAATGAAGCAATCATACTTGTATGAATACTGCAGTGATAATTATATGTGCCGACTTTATTTGGAACATAAATAAAAGTAGTCGAACCTGAGTTGATATTCTGATTCCATGTATTTGCTCCTGCTGGAATTGTTGTAGAAGTGGTTGTATGTTGGCCACTTACCCAAACCCATTTAACAGTATCACCAAGCAAAATGTTAAAACTTGTTGGTGAAAAAAAGTTGCTGTTAACAGTTACGGTTTGTGTAGCTGAAAAACCGTTGAAACAAAAAGCAGAAAGAATGGCGAGAAATAGAAAATATTTTTTCATTGGATTTTAATTTAATGCTGTGCAATTTAATGTAAAATTGAATAAACAAATTCGTATAGATAGGTTCAAATTATTACGCTTTCAATAAAAATTAATGATTAAATCCTTTTTATTTTATGCCTTCTCGAGTTCGAAAACTGTTATCTCAGGAGCAATTCCTACTCTGCCCGGATAAAAAAGAAACCCTAATCCACGGTTTACATATAGTTTCTGATCACCGTTTTCATAAAGCCCAGCCCATTGTTTATATAGCCATTGTGAGGGACTCCATTTTATTCCCGGAATTTCAAATCCAAACTGAAACCCATGTGTGTGTCCTGAAAAGGTTGCTCCAATGTCTTTGTAATTATTATTAACCTGAGCATCCCAATGAGAAGGATCATGAGATAACAATAATTTCAATTTAGCATCCTCTGAACCTTTATATGCTTTTGCTAAATCACCATACTTTGTAAAGCCATGTAATGCACCCCAGTTCTCTATTCCAATTAAAGCAATATCATTTCCCGGTTCTCCGATTCGGATGTGCTCATTTAATAATAAATTCCAGCCTAAATCATTATGGAGTTCTTTAAGTTTTTCCAGATTTTTATCTTTGGCTTCTTTAGTTTCCCATTGGAAATAATCTCCATAATCATGATTTCCAAGAATAGAATAAACACCAAGAGGTGCCTTTATTGAACTCAGATATTCTTTAAAAGGAAGAGCCTCTTCATATCTGTCATTGACTAAATCACCGGTAAAAAATACAATGTCTGCTTTTTCATCATTAACCATTTTGATGGCTCGTTCAATTGGCGAAGTGGATATGAAAGAACCTGTGTGCAAATCTGATATCTGGACTATTTTCTTTCCGATAAATGCATCAGGAAGGTTGGCCAGTTTCAATTTGATTCTATAAATTCTATAGTTAAATCCGGTCTTAACCATTCCATAAACAAAATTGAAAAGAAAGAAGCCGGAAACAATTAAACCGGCTTGAGAAATAAATTTCAGTCTGGAAATTCCTTCTCCGGTTTTTGATGGAGTAATAGTTTGTGCAACCCATCGCACTCCTCTTAACGAATCATCGGTCAATAAAAAAACGCTGATAATCAGTTTCGTGAAAAATAAAATAAAAATGGTGGCAAATAAATAAGTTCTTACTCCGGTTGGCCAGTCCTGCCATTTACTCATTGCTGAAATTGAAATAACTAAAATCGTTGAAGCACTAAATCCCCAGAATAAAAAATAGGAAAACCTCTTCGAGAAAATTGAAAAAGATGAAGAAAGCAACCGAACTGCCTGAAAGCTATAAATGTCAATCAATAAAATAATGCCAATTAAAATTAATATAGGTACGAAACGGGATTGATGCATGATAATTTTTGAGAATAACAAGTTGACGATTAAAACTGTTCAATATTTTTATGACCAAAACTCATTGTTACATTTGAATCGATGAAAAGCACATTCACAATAGTATTTGTTTACCTTATTATTTTTTCAGCTACTAATTCTTTTTCGCAAAATCATAAATTTTCATTAGCGGACAGTTTGCGTGGAGGACTAATTTCGCAACGAACTTGTTACGATGTGTATTATTACGATTTGTTTGTTCGGGTAAATGTGCTGAAAAAAAATATAGAAGGCACCAACAACATATACTTCCACGCTAAAGAAAAATTTACTGAACTTCAAATTGATTTATTCAACAGCATAAAAATTACTTCTGTTCTGTTTCGTGGTGAAGAATTAAAATACAGGCGAATAGCTGATGCTGTTTTTATCACTTTCCCATTTGAACAACAACCAGGTGATACCGGCAAATTATTTATAGCTTTTAACGGAACTCCAATAAGTGCAAAAAATCCTCCCTGGGATGGCGGTTTTGTTTGGAAGAAGGACTCCAATGGTAAAGATTGGGTGGGAGTTGCTTGTGAAGGAACCGGCGCAAGTTTGTGGTGGCCTACAAAGGAATATTTAGGTGACGAGCCTGATAGCATGAGAATAACTTTTAATGCACCTTCAGGATTAACCTGTGTAAGCAACGGAAGATTGATTAATCATTTTGATAATTCAGATCATACAACGAACTGGATTTGGAAAGTGAGTTATCCCATTAACAATTATAATGTCACTTTCAATTTAGCAGATTATGCATTAGTGACTGATACATTTGTTCGAAGTAGTGGTTCAAAGTTGTCTCTTGATTATTATGTTTTGAAAGAGAATGAATGGAAGGCAAAACAACATTTTCAGCAGGTGAAAACTATGATGGCTTGCTATGAAAAATTCTTTGGTGAATACCCTTTTGGTCGCGATGGATATAAATTAGTTGAGAGCTTTTATTGGGGAATGGAGCACCAGACTGCTGTTGCTTATGGCAATCAATATCAGAATAATAAATGGGGATTTGATTTTATAATTATTCATGAAACAGCGCACGAGTGGTGGGGTAATAATGTAAGTTGTCAGGATTTAGCTGATATGTGGATACACGAATCTTTTGCCACTTATTCAGAGGCTTTGTTTGAAGAATGTACTCGTGGGTATGATACTTCTGTAGGATATCTGTTAAATCAGAAATGGAATATTGAAGATAAGCAACCAATAATAGGACCTTATGGGGTTAATTATGAGCATGGTGATAATGACCAGTATTTTAAAGGAGCATGGATGATTCACACTTTTCGAAACATGCTGGCAAACGATGAATTGTTTTTTTCGATTCTAAAGGGTATTCAAAACCAGTTCGCTTTAAAATGCATAAATTCTGATCAGCTCATTCAATTCATTAATGATAAATGCGGGGTTGATTATAGTTGGTTTTTTAATCAGTATCTGCATTATGCAACTGTTCCTGTTTTTACTTATAGCTTGAAACAAAAAGGAAAGAATTTGGAACTTTATTATAAATGGAAATCAGATGTGCAGGAATTTCATTTGCCTATTAAAGTAGTTTCAAATGTATCCGGAGAATTTGCTGCAAGAAAAGAGACTTTCATAAAAATATTTCCAAATACAGGTTGGAAAAAGGTTGTTATATCTGATTTAAAAGCTAAAGACTTTTTGGTTGATCAAACCAGTGGTTATTGTAAAGTTGAATTAGTTAAAAAGTTGAAAGGGATTAAACTTTGAATAAAAAATAAAAACTTTGAGAGCAGTCAATCCAAGAAACCGTATTTATATACCCATTCTTATTGCAACTAATTTCTTGCCGATATATTTTTATGCAATTGGGGGCTGGACCGTATTTATGTTTTTCTATTTGTATTGGTTAGAAACAGTTATTCTTTCATTCTATACTTCATTAAAAATAATTTCAGCTTCTGGCTACTCCGGGAATGAAGAAGCACCTTCTGTAAATAGAAAAATTATTATAGCAATAAAATTTTTTATTGCACGGTTTTTATTGTTGTGTTTTTACCTCTTGTTTTTAGTTGTATTCATTGGATTTCTTGGAGAAGATAAAGATGCAATGCTTAAATCAGTACTGGCAGTTGTATTTCGTGATGAGAATTTTAACATAGCCATTGCCGGTTTTGTACTTAGCCATGGATTTGATTTTATATTTAATTATCTATTAGCTGATCAGAATAAAAAAGTAAAAGCAGAAGGATTCACCTTGTTTTTTGATGCCAGGATTATTGTTATTCATGTTTCAATTGTATTAAGTGCTTTTGCAATTACCTGGTCACCCGATAATCAAATTGCCGGTCATACAATTGGTTCTTACTTAGCTCTCACAATTTTTATTGTTATAAAAACAATGGTCGATGTTTTTCATTTAGTATCACAAAACGATAAACAATTTGAAATGCATATTCATAATAAAATTTAAATAGTCTGTTGAATTTTATTATTCTTGATTTTTAAAATTTTCAACTAAAATTTAAAAAATGAAAGCATACATATTTCCCGGGCAGGGCGCCCAATTTGTTGGAATGGGGAAAGACCTTTACGAGAATAATTCTTTAGCAAAAGAATATTTCGAAAAGGCCAATAGCATTCTTGGCTTCCGTATTACCGATTTAATGTTCAGCGGAACTGATGAAGATTTGAAACAAACCAAAGTTACGCAACCGGCCATCTTTTTACATTCAGTAATAAAGGCATTTACTCTTGGCGAAAACTTTAAACCCGATATGGTGGCAGGTCATTCATTGGGAGAATTTTCTGCACTGGTTGCAAATAAATCTTTAACTTTTGAAGATGGTTTGAGGTTGGTTTCAAAGCGTGCACTCGCCATGCAAAAGGCTTGTGAGTTAAATCCATCAACCATGGCAGCAGTACTTGGTTTGGATGATTCGAAAGTCGAAGAAATTTGCGCTTCCATAACTGAACATATTGTGGTTGCCGCCAATTACAATTGTCCCGGTCAGTTAGTTATCAGCGGTTCCATTGAAGGAATAACTGTGGCATGCGAAAAATTAAAAGCAGCAGGAGCAAAGCGCGCATTAGTGTTGCAGGTTGGCGGCGCCTTTCATTCTCCGTTAATGGAACCTGCAAAAAAAGAATTAGAAGAAGCAATTAATGCAACTCATTTTTCAAATCCAATTTGCCCTGTCTATCAAAATGTAAATGCAAAGGCAGTATCAGATCCAACTGAAATTAAATTAAACCTGATATCTCAACTCACTTCACCCGTACGCTGGACTCAAATGGTGCAGAATATGGTAGCAGACGGAGCAACCGAATTTTTTGAATGCGGCCCCGGAAATGTGCTGCAAGGGTTGGTGAAAAAAATTAATCGCGAATCGGTGACTCAGTCGGTTTAACTAAAAGTTTGTTTCGTTTAAAGAATTTTTATTAAAGGCTTGTAAGTTCAATTTTTCTTTATTTCATTTGTTTCCAATCAAAAAAAATCTAACCACAAAAAACTTTACCATGAAAATCAAAAGTTTAATTCTCGCAGGTGTTTTTGCAATTGCAGGATTTAGTGCAAATGCAAGCAATTCATCACTTTTCAGCTACGACAAAGCAGCTGTAAATGCAAAAATGAATAATGTAAGTGCTGTTGAAACTTATGTAAATCAAAATGATGGTGTTACTGTAAGTTCAATGAATGCCGATGGTCAGCAATTAGTTGCTGCAGCAAACCTATCTGAGGAAAACAGCTTGAGTTCTTCTTTATTAGACGGACCAGCAGGTGTTCCTTCATTTATCTGGGGTTGTGTTCTTGGATGGATTGGAATATTAGTTGTTTATCTTGTTACTCAAGATGGTGACGAGACTAAAAAAGCACTTTATGGTTGCTTAATTGGATGGGGTTTAGGATTCTTATTGTATATTCTTTTTGTAGTAGTAATCTTCGGAGGAAGTTTCTTTGCGTTCTAAGGTATTGTTTAGAATAAGTTTACTTATAATTTTTACACTGCTGTCCAAGCCAATGCTTGGACAGCAGTTTTTTAGGGTAAAGGCAGATTTTTCAATCAAAGAAACAATGAGAGATGGAAAATCTAATCTTACAATGGGAACAGTATATTTTGATAAAACTGCGAAACGATTGGTTTATGAAATCAAATTTCCAGAAAAAGAAACCCTGGTGCTCACTGATTCTTTTTATTACAGATATAAGGACGGAAAAATAATAGAGCAAAAAAAAGCCGTTAATATTTTAAGCTTTTCAATATATAACCTAGCTCTAAGTAGTAAGATGTCAAATTTTGGATTGGATGGCAATCCGGCTTTCAAATTAGTTGATGTAACAAAAGAAGACAGCCTGATTGTTTCAACTTGGAGCCCTGCTGTTGAGAAATTAAAAGAATTAACCGGAAATGTTTTAATCTCTCAAAAGAAAAAGCAACTATTTGGTCTGGTGTTTTTTGATAAAGACGGAAAACTTTTATCAAAGCAATTTTATGAAGAGTATAAAAATTTTAAGGGACTTGAATTTCCTGGAATTATAACTCAAATCAATTTTCTTGACGGTAAAGAGTTTTATAAAATTACTACATTTAAGAATGTGGTTGTAAATGACATGAATGAAAACACGATATATAATTATTCTATTCCTGTTCAGTAGTTTTTTTGTTTCAGCGCAAGAGGCAGGTAACCATATTGATTTCAACCGGCTTGTATCTGCAATGGACCCGGGCATACATCATCACAAGTATAATTACAAAGGAGTTCATAGCGAGGTTGATTTTGTTTTCACCTCACTTTTTATTTTTTATAAAAATTTTGTTTCATCGCAGGATGGCAACTCATGCACATTTACTCCTTCGTGTTCAGAATATATGATACAGGCAATCAGAAAAAAAGGAATGATTATAGGCGCAATGGCCGGCTTTGACCGGCTAACACGCTGCAATGGCTTAAGCCCTGAAAAGTATGGGTATGATCAGGATAAGCATGTTTTTATAGATCCTGTCAATTAATGAAAAGATATTTGTTTTTTGCTACCGTGTTGTTTTCAATAACTTGCAATGCGCAGAATTTATTTGACTTGCAGCATACTCAGTCATTTGCAAATTACTTATATGAGTCAGGTCAGTTTAAGTTAGCTGCCGAAGAGTATGAACGCTGGTTGTTTTTTCAGCCGGGTAATGACACCGCATCGTTGCAATTGATGAAATCTTATAGAAAAGGTGGATTGTATTTAGAAGGAATAGCTAAAACAAAATTGCTTTTTTCAGGAAATGAAAAAATGAATGAGCCTCAATCAAAGGAGTATTCAATGCTTCTTTTGTTAAACAGAAATTTTATAGTAGTCGATTCGTTTTTAAAAACAGAAACAAGTTTTTCATCTCTTGACAGAGATTATTTGCTGATGA
>Ga0114969_10004485_pt1 | contig 11025 bp, 7 predicted proteins | sample M_130807_MF_Meta_FD_87316 | JGI IMG/M metagenome (GOLD analysis project Ga0114969, IMG submission 87316) | Freshwater microbial communities from Lake Montjoie, Canada to study carbon cycling - M_130807_MF_MetaG | ecosystem: Environmental > Aquatic > Freshwater > Lake | place: Lake Montjoie...
ATCTGTGCAGGCAGCTGATCCAAACGCCCTGCAAATACGTGGGGATTGTTCGTCACGACTTGAGACTCAGCAAAAACTCGGTGTTGGTCTTCGTCTTTGATAGTCGATTCACAAGGATCTCCATTGCATCGGTCGGGTTCATTTCACCGAGCACACGGCGCATCGTGCAGACGCGGCGGTATTCATCCGGCTCCAAGAGCATCTCCTCTCGACGCGTCCCAGAGCGGTTGATGTCTATGGCGGGATAGATTCGTTTGTCGACCAGCTTGCGGTCGAGTACCACTTCTAGATTTCCTGTGCCCTTGAATTCCTCAAAGATCACGTCGTCCATCTTGCTACCGGTTTCAACGAGTGCCGTGGCAATAATGGTCAGCGACCCTCCCTCCTCCATCTTGCGAGCACTGCCGAAGAATCGCTTCGGCCGCTGGAGGGCATTGGCGTCAACACCTCCGGAAAGAATCTTGCCTGAGTTTGGAACCTCCGAGTTCCAGGCACGGGCCAGCCGCGTAATGGAATCCAGAAAAATAATCACGTCGCGGCCATACTCGACCAAACGCTTGGACTTCTCGATCACCATTTCAGCCACCTGCACGTGGCGACTGGCATTCTCGTCAAACGTGGAACTAATCACTTCACAGCTTGGGCCCTTCACCTGCCGCTCCATGTCAGTGACCTCCTCCGGCCGCTCATCGATGAGCAGCATGAAGACGTGGGCCTCCGGATAGTTCACGAGGACCGCTTTGGCCATCTTTTGCAGTAAAATCGTCTTGCCAGCCCGCGGCGGACTCACGATCAACCCACGCTGGCCAAATCCGATGGGCACGATCAGGTCAACCACGCGCATGGCGATCTCTTCGGGCGTTGTTTCCAAAACGATCCGTTCGTCGGGATGCAGCGGCGTGAGTTCGTCAAAAAAAACTCGCGTTGAGAGCTTGGCTGGATCCTCGCCGTTAATGGCCTCCACTCGCAGGAGGGCAAAATAACGCTCACTCTCCTTCGGAGGCCGAATCTGCCCGGCCACGCTCATGCCGTTGCGCAGACCGAAACGCCGCACCTGGCTGGGCGAGACGTAGATGTCGTCTGGACACGAGAGGTAGTGGTAATCTGCGCTGCGCAAAAAGCCAAAGCCGTCGGGCAATATCTCGAGGGTGCCCTCACCAAACATCAGGCCGTTGAGCTTGACTCGCTCCTTTAAGATGCGAAATACCAGATCGTTCTTTTTAACGCCCGTGATGTCGCCTACCTGCTCCTGCCGGGCAAGGTCGATCAATTCCGGCATCGACATTTTCTGAAGAGCTGTGATGTGCGTATCGCCCTTTTTTAACGATTCATAACGATCGCTGGCTTCGTCCCCCTCGAGCTTTACGTCCGCAGCTATCTCCTCGGCCAGCGACATCGGCTTGTTGTCCATGCCATCCATTGGCGAATCGGGGTCAGTCAAAGAAGACATGAAGTACCTCGTGAAGACACGTGCGCGTGCCATAGATGATAAAGGCGATGAATCGTGCGATGACAAACGGCAGGACTATCCGCAGGCGATAGGCCAACTGATTACAATCGGAAAGTGCGGAAGAGATGAAAGATGTGCGCTGCTGCCCTCGGGACAGCAGCTAGATGACAGGCAGGTCAGTACAATAGCAGACAATTACCAGTGCAAAATGCTGTTCAACAAAAGCTCGCAAATCACGGGCGGGCAGCTAAAATCCCCCCCGCGAAAAATGGTGCCGCTGAACCACGCGATCAACGGCTGTGACTCTCCTTCAGTTGCTTGCTCTACCCCGGCAAACGGCCCGGATGGAGAGCAGACCAAAATCGATCCACTTGTTCGAGAGTATAAGCCAAAGTGCCGGAGGTATCCACGGTCGTTATTTTCCCCTCTGGAACGGGGGGCCCGGGGGCTCGACGATCCCAGGCCGCCCCGCGTGCCTCCCGCTGTAAATCGCTCCACCCGCGCTGCTTCAGTCGCTCCTGCCGCACCGTTTCATTGCATTCAAGACGGATCAAACAATCGCACGCATCGCCCCAGCCAGCCTGCAAGAGCAGCGGTATATCGAGCACAACCTTGGCGTCCTTGCCGGTTGCTTGCCCAGCGGCTTGCAGGTGATCGAGCCTGCCATTGATCCGCTGCCTCACGCGAGGATGCACAATTTTTTCGAGGATGGTGAGTGCTGCGGCATGTGTCGGGGTCAGACCAAAGACTCTCTCGGCCAGAACCTGTCGCTGCAGTTCTCCGTTTCCGCCGAGCACGCTCGCACCAAAATGCGTGACGACCTCTCGCTTCACGTCGGCCTCTGCGAGCACCTCGTGCGCAATTTTATCAGCATCAATAACCTGCGCTCCAAGCTCTTCTAGCCGCCTCGCGACGGTTGACTTTCCAGCGCCGATTTTTCCAATCAATCCAACGGTGGTCATGCAGTCGTTCTCATCTGATAACAATCATTGGTTCGATGGCCCTCTGGCAGGGGTCTGACAAGCTCTATGTTTCTGCCCATGTCTTGCCAGATAATACTGAGACTTCCAGTGGCACATCCAGATGCATGGCTTGGCGCATGGCTTCCGGTAGCAATTGTTCCACGGCGGTGGTTTCCTCGGCCGGGCAATCCAGCAGCAGTTCGTCGTGGATTTGCAGGACGATGCCGGCTTGGAGACCGCCGGCTGCCAGACGACGATCAACTTCAAGCATTGCCAGCTTGATCAGATCGGCTGCCGACCCCTGCACGACCGTATTGATTGCAGTCCGTTCCGGGAGCGAGAGGGCAAATCCTCCACCCGCGCTGCGGCGGCCTTCGCGATCGCGCACGCCGACAATGGCCCGCCGTCTACCCAGAATTGTCGTTACATGCCCGTCCTGCCGACAGCGGTCAAGAACGTCGTCCATAAAGGCAGCTGCGCCAGAAAACGCTTGAAAATAAGCGGCGATAAACGCGGCCGCGTCAGCCTGTGATAGATCCAGTGCCTTGGCGAGCCCAAACGCGCTCTGGCCGTAAAGAATTCCGAAGTTGACCGCCTTGGCTGTGCGGCGCATTTCGGCACTCACTTGAGTGGTTGCGCAGCCAAACACGGCAGCAGCGGTGCGCGTATGAATGTCCTCCCCGGAAAAAAATGCCTCGCGCATCGCAGCATCGTGGGAAAGATGGGCGAGAATCCGCAATTCAATCTGCGAGTAGTCGGCGGACACAAATCGCCAGCCGGGCTCACGGGGCAAAAAAGCGTCACGGATCTGCTGGCCCTCAGCGGTGCGAATCGGAATGTTCTGCAGATTGGGATCGCTGGAGCTGAGCCGTCCCGTGGCAGTAGTCGTCTGATTGAACGACGTGTGAATCCTACCGGTGGCAGCTTCGACAAGCATTGGCAAGGCATCGACATAGGTGCTTTTTAGCTTGGAGTATTTCCGATGCTCGAGCAGTTTGGCCGGCAGCGGGTGCAGCGCGGCCAGCTCTTCGAGCACGGCGGCATCGGTGCTGGGGCCCGTCTTGATGCGCTTCACAACCGGAAGCTTCAATTCATCAAATAACACTCCACGCACCTGCAGCGGCGAGGTAATCACAAATGAATGCCCGGCAATCGCGTGAATCTCCCGTTCCAGCAACTCCAACTGCTGGGCGTAATGCGCGGAGAGCCTAGCGAGAATGTCGCAATCGATGCGCATGCCCCGCAGTTCCATCTCAGCCAACACATGCACCAGAGGCATTTCAAGTTCATGAAATAACTGCAACAGGCCGGCTTCGCGAAGCAGATCAGGGAGCCGCATGCACAGTTGCTCAACAGTACGGCACTCCTGCTGCGACTGGGCGACTACTGAGCTGGTTTCGGCAGGCTCAGTGGTCGAAAGTCTGTACCTCTTAGCGACTTCGGAGAGCGACTGATTGCGTTCGCCTGCATCGAGCAAATACGCAGCGACGAGCGTGTCCAGTGCACAGCCTGCCAAGTGGATACCGATAGCCCGCAGGGCCACTGCCTGCCGTTTGAGATCGTGCCCCGTCTTTTTAACGAGTGGGTTTTCGAGCAATTCTTTGAGCGCTTGACTGCCGAGCAATTCTGCCGACACCCAGATGCAAACGTCCCCCGCGGCAAGCGCGATCCCGACTGGCTTGGATAGGATCGATCCGGACGACTGCCTCGCAGTGCACAGCGTCAGCGGTGCGGCGGACGCCACTAACAAAAGGAGTTTGGCGAGTTCGCTTTCATTTGCCGGACACTCAACCGTTGTTTTTAAAACGGTCGCTGGCAGCGGCAGCGGCGACTCGACTGGGTCGCTGCAATCGTCAAGAAAATTGAGCATTCCCTGCGCAGATGGCCGCTGTGGAGTGGTGGGGGCCGGGGGCTTGATGGCTGGGACGAGCACTTTTGCCAGGAGGCTTTTAAAGCCCATTTCCCGGAGAAACTCGGCCAGCCGAGCGGCATCGGGCGCGTGACGACGGCCGGACTCCCACGGGATCGTGATGGGCACGTTCGTAACAAGTCGGATGAGTTCACGGCTGGCACGAACCCCATCGGCATGCGTTTTGAGGTTCTCGCGCCGCTTCAGACCGGCCACTTCATCAGCATGTTCCAGCACCGAATCGAGCGTGTTGTAGGTGCGCAGCAGTTCGGTAGCACTCTTAGGTCCAATCTGCGGCACACCCGGGACGTTGTCCACCGCGTCGCCAACGAGAGAGAGAAAATCGACGACCTGATCGGGGCGGATGCCCCATTCGGCTAGGAGTTCACTGGCACCATAGAACGTGTTGGTTCGCAGGTTGAGCAGCTGCACCTGCGGGCTGAGTAGTTGCCGGGCATCTTTATCCGAAGTGGCCAAAATACAATGGCCGCCGCTGGCTGCGGCGCAAGTAGCGAGCGTGGCGAGGATGTCGTCGGCCTCAAAGCCGGCCAGTTCTAAACAGGGAATTCCGATCACGTCCAGCAACCGTCGCACCAGCGGGATTTGCGGCACGAGGTCGGCGGGCATTGGAGCACGCGTTCCCTTGTAGGCCGCGAATCGTTCGTGGCGAAAGGTTGGGCCCGGCGCATCCATTGCACAAAAGATATAGTCGGGCTGCTTTTTCTCAATGACTTCCAGGAGATCTCTGGCGAAGCCGTAAACAGCCGAAACTGGTATGCCCTGCGGAGACGGCATCTCGGGCAGCGCGTGAAACAATTGATAGACCCGTGATAACGTGTCTATCACCCACACCGATCGGCCGCTGAGATCAGGGACGGCCGCTAACGCTGATGCCGCAGTCGGTGCCATGCGTGTTCCTTGGAAAAACGCCCATCATAGCGGCTCTGCCGGCCCAGTTCTCGGCCGCGAAGTTTACTTTGAGTGTGTGCAAGTGAAACGGCAGAACACGGCGCCCGGATTGGCGCTCAGAGGGCAGAAAGACTCGGATTTTTTCAGTCTCCGCTCGGCGGCTCGTATTCAAAATCTTTCCACTTCATTGCGCGGCGGAAGGGTTCAATGCGCAGCACCACTTCGCCGTTTTGGAAAATCCGCACCGTGCCGTTTGTTTCACTCACCGCCACGGCTACGCTGCGGGTGCGACGCGTGATGGCAGCGGCGGCCCAGTGTCGGGCACCGAGCCCCTTGGCAACAGATACGTTTTCGGCCGAGGCGTCGATGTACCGAGCTGCTCCCTCAACAGTACCGTCGGCACACACCACAAAAGCACCGTCGAGTTGAGCGATTTCCTTAATGCCCTCCCGCACGCGCGGATCGGTTAGCTTGCGTTCGGAGCGACTGTAGCCGCGAACAGGATCGAAGCCTGTGGCATGGCTTGACTGCATCACTTTCCGCGTATCGCCTACAACAAAAAGCGTTCCCACTGGCTTGCCCTCGCGTCCCTCGCGACCGATCTCAACAGCCAGATCCACCACCAGCTTAAGGGTTTCCAGCGGCACCTTTGTTTCAAGGTTGCGTAAATCACGGCTGGTGAGTTGGCCCAGATGCTCCTCCAAACGCAACACGCTCACGGAGTCAATGGTACCGGCTTCGAAGCCGCTATAAATGGCAACCACCTGCGCTTCCGGTGTGATCATTTCAGCAGCTACGCACTCTAGTAATGCCTGCGCAAGGCGTTCGTGCACCGGCAGTCCAGCGACCCCCAGCAACACTTCCTGCAAGCCGTTTTCGGCTGTGCCGACAAGATGGCCCTCTTCGTCGGCAGCCACTAGCACGGACGCTGATCCCGCCAAACTGCGAACGTGTACCCAATCAAGACGCTGATCGACCAGCAAAAGAATGGCGTTAGAGGCTGTGGTCTCAAGCAAGCGCGCACCACTTTCCAGAAGATGCACGAGTTGTCGAGAGAGGTTGGGGGATGTCACCGATCCGCTCCTGCAAAAATTTGGAGAGCATTGCGGCTCCCATCCGGCTGATAGCCTAACAGCGCTACGATCGGCAGGCCCACGATCGAGGCCCACCGAAACGCTAAGTTGAAGCCTACGACGCGAGCCGTTTTCATACAAGAATTACAGGCTTTGGCTCTAGTGCTGCGTGGGCTTGCCGGCAGCACCACCGCTTGGCGGCAGAGAGTCGGTGGGCCGGCGGGCCAATTGACTCGGTGACGGCATGGCTTTCATCGGACCGTGAAAGGCCGCAATGCCGCCCGGTAACACCACACCCCAAACCCGCTCCTGATAAATGCTTAACGCGTGCAGGGCGTGCCCCAGCGGTCCAATTTTCCACTCTCGCGAGGGCTCCCGAGCTAAGGCCGAAGTGAGAAATTCGGCGGCGGCCAACACGCGAGGACTGTAGAGCGACTCCTGATCGAGTGAGGCGGTCAGCCATTCGAGGATGTGGCCGGATGTCTGAATCTTGCGGTCGATGTCGTCGGACCGATCGGCCGGATATTTGAACCACTCTGTGCTGAACGAACCGTCCGGGTTTTGCAGCTTTGCGAAGGTGAATTTTTGATAGTCACGCACAAACTTATCGGCGCGAAGGTAGACGCCATCGAGTTGCCCCGTGGCTTTGAGCCGTCGCTGGCAGCCGTAGGCAAGTCCAAACAGTCGGTGCGTTCCACCGCAGGGAGCACCGCGAATCGGCTGCTCGATTTCTTCTGCTACGAGTTTCTCGAGTGACCAACTTTTACCATCGCGACTTTTCCAATTGGTATCGGCAGGGAGGTAGTGCGATAAGGCGATCAAGGCGAATGTCAGTTCTGTGTTCGACTTGCAGGAGAGCTTTTCCTCCTTGACGAGATCTGCAACTGTGAACGATTGAGACTGAATCGTGATCGGAGAATCGAGCGCCACGCGGCACTGGGCGAGTATGGCCAAGTACTGGGCCGAGTGTCCCTGCACCCCAATCCCCTTCATGGCCATCAATCGATTGTCGGCAGCGGCGAGCATCACCTGTCCTTTGCAGCGGCCTGCCATATTCGACCAGCCGATCGCATTGACGGCATCGCCCGCTGGGCCGCCTACCCGCAAGCGAGTGGGGATTCCAAACGCAATAAAACCGTGCATCACTTCCCAAGGCGTGTTCTGCGCAGTGTTGAGCGGACGCCGCTGATAGGTCGCCAGCGTCTGTGCGATGCGAACGCGGAGCTTTTCCAGTCGCTGTGTTTTTGGAGCCGCCGCCCCGGAGGGTTGGTTAGGGTCAGATTGGCTGTTGACAACCTTGCGCACCCGGCTTGCCTGCTGGGCGGTTGTTGGAACGCTGGCTGAGGTTTTTTTTGAGGCGACGGGCTTGAGGGTTGTCAGAGGGGCTTTGGGCATCGGCTTGAAATGAGGATCGACGGCGCTCAACACCACTTTATGTGCCGACACCGTCAGTGCGGTTGCAAAGTCAGTGGCTTCATTCCACTTTGGAAGGCGCACTGGTACTGCTAGTGCCGCAGGAGTTCCTTCTGGTGAAGACGGTTGCAGAGCCTCTGCTGATTTGCCATCCCGCTTGCCGACAGGTGACTGAGGGACGACTGCCAATCGAAGTGGTCTCTCAACTTCTTGTGCGGTGGGTGGCGTTGGGGCATCGATCAACTTCTGTGGCCCATCGGGAAGATTCAGAAGTGATTCAAAAAACCGTCTTGGCCGCACGTCCTTAGCAAAGGGGGCTGCCAGAGTCGGCAATGGGTCATTGAATCTCAAGGGCAAAGCCACCAAGAGAAGCAGCATGAGAAATCCGATGCGCCGACCATTTTTTCCATTGATACCGTGGCCATGGATACCGGCCTGCCAAACACCTTTTTGATGCTGGAACTGGCTAAGAATTTTCAGAAGTAATGGCTGCACAACTGGTTCCGGTATACGGGGACAAACGATCGATACTGCGTTGAGGGTATCGGCTGATTTCCAAACCTTACCTACAAAAAAGAAAACACCTTCGAGGGTGCTCGCAAACGACCTCGCCTCCCTAGCTTGACTCACTGGCACAACTAGACGGCGCTGTTCTGACAAACCACCCAAACGATTGGCTCCTGTTTCCAGTTGAGCCGTTAAAATAGCTGCTGAAATGCCGCCGCGACGGACCATTCCTTGGCCTTGGCGTTTGGATCGGCCGCCCACTCTCGCCATTTATTGACATCGTCCCCTAGATCTTTGCCGCTCACTTTTTTGAGAGCCATAACGGCCCGGTATTGTACGGCCGGGTCGTGGTCCTCCAGTGCCTTTGCCAGCAGTGGAATAGATGTTTTCTCTTGCAGATCCCCAAGCATTCGCAACGACTCCAGACGCACATCTAACTCCGGATCGGATTGGTAACGCGCAGACAGAAGTTTGACGGCTTCTTCTCCGCCCCGCTTTCGCCAGCCACGGCAGGCTTCGGTGCGGACGCGTTCGTTGGGGTCGTCGAGTCCACCGCGACAAATGGCGAGCGCTCCTGGCGTGTCGAAATCGACCGCTGATTGAAGAATGGCGCAGCGCACGCGAGGGTCATGTTCCTCGAGCATTTGCTGGATGAGTTCCTGCGTGAAAACAAGTTGAGATTCACTGCTGCCGCCCTTGGCTGCCTTCACCTGCTGCTTGAGTGTTTTGATGCGTTGGTCAGCGGTTGGCCCATATTTTTCCTCATTGCGCCGCATCTGTTCTTTGTCTTTCCACGGTGCCCAACCCGCGCAGCCCGTGACGCATACACTGGCGAGGACCACCAGCAACAGACCGCGAAAGGCGGTCAAGACTGCTCGATACGTTGGCTGTAAACACGCTGTCTTCATCGTTGGCCACAGTACAGTGAAGGAGTTTGGGGAAGAGTGCTCAGAGCCGCAAGAGGCCGAGCAGGGTCGAGAAACTACTGAGCTGAAAAGGTGGAAACTAGAGCAATGTCGGCCAACGACAGCCACAAACCGGCACTCCGGGTAAGAATCCCGTATTTTTTACCTTTCAACACTGGCCTAGACTGTCTTTTCCATTTGAAACTGTTTGCCTAAAGAGCCAATCATCCCAGTCGAGGAGTCTGACGCGTGCCTTGTTTCAATCGCAAGTTGTCGTGGGTGCTTCTGGCGATGGTGGCGCTCACAATCGACGTCGCACAGTCGTTGGCAACAAACACCGAGCAGATCGAGGTGCAGGCGGAAGATGGCAACCAAACCGTTGAGGGGGTCGTGCTGGTGGAAGCGATCGACGGTGGAGTGTTATTGGAAATGGCGGACGAGGGGCTCAAGCTTATCCAACCAGCTTCAATCGTGTCACGCACGACGATTGATCGGCCTGCTGTGCCAGAGTCGCCGCGCGAACTCGGTCGGCGCATTCTTGGGGAACTTCCCCCTGGTTTTGATCTGGTTGTCACCAAGCATTACCTGATCTGTTTTGATACCTCTCGCGCATATGCTCAGTGGTGCGGTGCACTCTTTGAGCGGCTCTACGATGCGTTTGGGAATTTCTGGCGGCAGGCGGGCTTTCCGCTGACAGAGCCGCGTCGGCCGTTGATTGTTGTGATATTTTCTGATCGCCAGCGCTATGCTGCACTGGCTGCACACGATCTTGGATCAGCCACCGATCGCGTGGTCGGCTACTACAATCTGCTCAATAATCGTGTCACCACATTCGATCTCACCGGCAGCGATATGCTGGCAAAAAAGCCGAGTCTCTCGCCCGGCCGCACCGGCCTTGAGATTCTCATGAATCCTGAAGCAGCGGGGCTCGTAGCAACGCTCGTACACGAAGCCACCCATCAGATGGCATTCAACTGTGGGATGCACCACAGGCTCGCCCCTGTGCCGCTGTGGGTGAGTGAAGGAGTGGCAACGTATTTCGAGACGCCCGATCTGAGCAGCGAACGCGGCTGGCGAGGGATCGGCATCGTAAACAAGCCACGGCGAGAGCATTTTATGAAGACATGTCGACCGGGAATGCTGGAGTCGATCGTGTTGGGCGACGAGCCCTTCCGCCGCGCTGATGATGCAATGGATGCCTATGCACGAGCGTGGTCGCTGACCTATTTTTTAGTGCAAACCCGCAAGCATGCCTTTGTTTCCTATCTGCAAACAATTGCTAAAAAGCTACCGCTGGAAGATGATTCTCCCCAACAACGACGGCAGGAATTCATCACAGCGTTCGGTGAATCTCCAACGGAGATTGAGGGGCCCCTGCTGAAATTTATGGCCAGACTGAAATAACGATCGCCCGAGAAAATAGCATCGGTTTGCCTAGCGAGCTTGCCTCACACGAGACCGCAGGCATAAAGTGAGAACTGGTCTTGTGAGAAAATGTGACCCGGCAACTGAGCGACGAACCCGCCCAAACATTTCGGAGAACCGCGACCATGCAACCGCCTAAATTCATTGACTCAATGTGCCCGACAACTCGCCGTACATTTCTTGGCGATTCGCTGGGAACTACCGTGGGCATTGCCTCGACCTTGGGCATTGCCTCGACAAACGGATTGGCATCGCTACCGACAGTGGGTGCATTTGTCTCCGGGAGCGACCACCTGCGAGTCGGCCTCATAGGCTGCGGAGGTCGTGGCACCGGGGCAGCCATGCAGGCAGCTGCCGCCGACCGTGGCGTGCAAATTGTTGCAATGGGGGATCTATTTGCCGATCAACTGGCGAGCAGCGCGCGACTGCTCGCCCGCGATCTAGGTGCACAATTTGCCTGCCCACCAGAACG
>Ga0114969_10004489_pt1 | contig 11021 bp, 12 predicted proteins | sample M_130807_MF_Meta_FD_87316 | JGI IMG/M metagenome (GOLD analysis project Ga0114969, IMG submission 87316) | Freshwater microbial communities from Lake Montjoie, Canada to study carbon cycling - M_130807_MF_MetaG | ecosystem: Environmental > Aquatic > Freshwater > Lake | place: Lake Montjoie...
CCGAAGCAGACTTTGTTGCCAAACATGGCGAAATGGCCTACTGTGGTTTTGCTTGGGTCAACGTGCCTGTCAAAGCCAGTACCAAATTAGGCCGTGCTCTCAAAACTGTGGGCTTCCGTAAATCTTACTCAGGTGGCTTGGACTTGTGGAACCCAGGTGGTAGTGGTACTCAAAGCATGGACGTGAAAGAAACTGGTGCCCGTGCCTATGCTGAAACTTTGGAAAAGTTTGGCATCAAAGCATACATGATGAGCCGTGCAGACTAAGGAAACTGATTGGATTTCCTTGCTAGGTTACTGCTCAGATTCATTACCATTGCTTGACCTGGCAACAATATTACTATATAATACACATGGCCTTGGTAGCTTAACGGTTAAAGCAGAGGACTCATAATCCTTTGACTGGGGTTCGAGTCCCTCCCAAGGCACCAACTAGGAGTACGCGATGAGCAAAAACTTTACAGAAGAGATAAAAGAGGCACTTGCAAAAAAACAAGGCACACATCAACCTGATGCCAAATTAAGCAAGACGCAACAAAAGGCGGCCAAACGCAAAGCACCACCCTCACCTGGTGGCAAACCCATGCGTAAGGTGACCGGCCGCGGCGGGTAAGGATGCAATGATTGAGATAGTATCTTCGCGGCAAGATAAATTTGGCTTTTATCAGGTTGGAGATTTTCGAACATACAGCAAATTTGATGCTGGTGAGATTGCAGAAAAAACAAACCAACGTCTTGAATGGAACTTTAATAATTCAGTTTATCATTCTCAAAACTGGGAACAAGAACCCACTGAATCTTTGTCAGAGTTGTACTGTAAACGTGCTCAACAACTACGGGAAAAATATGACTATCTTGTGTTGTGGTTCTCGGGCGGTGCAGATAGTACCAATATATTAGATACATTTTTAAAAAACAATATCAAACTTGATGATGTTGCTACTTATGTAAACTACGAAGCCACCGGCGATCGTTTTAATTTTCTTAATGGTGAAATTTACAATGTGGCGATTCCGCGAATAGCACAAGCTCGTGAATCACAACCATGGCTTCGACACACCCTAGTCGATTTAAGTCAAATGACTGTAGAGTACTTTCAAAAAAACGATACTAAATTTGATTGGATATATCATATGAATGGTTATTGTAATCCCAACAATGCTAGTAAACAAGACATAAAATTAAAAGTGCAACACTGGCGAGATATGATTGATCAAGGCAAACGTGTGTGTTTTATTCAAGGGATTGACAAACCCCGGGTGACTAATATACATGGCAAATATTATTTTAAATTTATTGACATGATCGACGGTGCGGTGCCGGCTAACAATCAAATGATCGACAGACCTTGGGAATTTGATGAATTATTTTATTGGAGTCCGGACTTGCCATTGATTCCAATCAAACAGGCTCATATAATCAAAAGATTTTTAAAACAAGCCATGCCCAAAGATTTGATACCGGAATATTATGAAGGAATTTGCCGAACTGTTATTAATAAAAAAATTTATGCATTAACACTAGACAAACTGCATTCATTAATTTATCCCAATTGGTATCCAGTATTGTATCAAGCCAAAGCATTGTCATTACTGTTTACCCCTCGAGATGAATGGTTTTTTAAATTACCAGATTCTGATGCCGCTAAATATTCATGGAAAGTTGGACTTGAGCACCGCTGGAAGACTACCCCTAATTCATTAAAAGTTAATCCTATTGACATTCACCAAGGATTTAAAAATCTTTTTTGTATGCATTATATAGGCACTTGACTATATGACCATAATAAAACATTATTTTTTACATTTATTGCTCGGCATTTTTGTAACATGCCACGCACAGACAATACCATTGATTGTGCCGTATACTGCTGGCGGAATAACTGACAGGGTGGCCAGAACATTAGAAAAAACATTGAGTCATCGATTGCCTTATAATTTTATTGTAGAATACCATGCTGGTGCGGGCGGAATAGTTGCGGCCAACTTAGTAGCAAAAAACAAATCTAAAGAAACAGTATTGCTTGTGCATTCGTCGGCGGTGGTTACAAATGTATTCAATCCCAGTGCAACTTACAATTTACTAAATGATTTTATACCAGTTGCTAGTATAGGATCATTGCCATTGGCGTTGGTTGTAAATCGTAATAGTGGCATAAAAACTATCAAACAATTGTCTGAAATAAATGCTCCTTTATTCTACGCCACAAACGGAGTGGGTACTGCAAATCATGTTGCTGGCGAAATACTTCGGCAACAACTTAATAAAGATTTATTTCCGGTGTTTTACAAAGGCGAAAGCGTGGCATTTACTGATTTACTGAATAATACTGTTCCAATAATGTTTGTGTCGATTGCGTTAGTATCCGATTATATAACGTCAGATAAAATTTCTATACTAGCAGTTACCGGAATGCATAGAAATGCAAAGTTACCCGGAGTACCAACATTTACTGAACAAAAAATACGTAATTTTGAGCAGTCACCAAATTGGTCAGTTGTGTTGGCCAGTCCTGGTGCAGATCCTGTGATACTTTCAAAAATTCGAACAGCGTTGACTGAATCTTTTGCCGACAGCCAAGATCAAGAATTGTATCGACGTGTTGGAATAGAACCCAATCGCCGACCAACAATTAATGTACGTGAATTCCTTGTTGAAGAAATTGAAAAAATTCGTCCAATGCAGTCTATTTTACAAAAATGATAAAACTTGAAAATAATCCCAAACTAGGTTTTTACACCGTAGGTGACAAGCGATTCTACAGCAAGCCACAGGCCTTGCTGGAAGCAACCACAACCGGCCACTTTCCGCACTTTAACTTCAACAGAGAAGTATACAGTCGATTCGACACTACTCAAGAACCCGAGCTGAGTCTGCGTGAACTGTATCGTATGCGGGCCCGACAACTACGAGACCAATACGATTATATTCGTCTAGAATTCTCGGGCGGTAGTGACTCAACAACAGTCTTATACAGTTTTATCAACAACGGTCTTCACATAGATGAAGTGGTGTTTCGTTATCCTGCACAGGGTGACAAGAATCTTGGACCAGATCCCAAGAATATGAAAGCGGAAAATACCCTAAGCGAATGGCACTTTGCGGCCAAACCCATATTACAAAAATTAGCAATAAGTCATCCCAATATTAAAATTACCATGCACGATTTTAGTCAAAATATAATTGACTACAAAGGTGATGAGTCATGGGTAGAAAATGCTAGAGACTACTTACATCCAGAGCATACATTCAAACACGATCCCTTGGGTTTTGACGGACACAAGCAGTTGGCAGAGTCTGGTAAAAGCATTTGTATATTGTACGGAATCGACAAGCCTAAGATTTGTATCAAGGATGGGCGTTGGTACTTGTACTTCTTAGATATACAAGCAAACCATAGCCAACCCACAATCGGTCCTTACATTAACTTAACTACAGAATACTTTTATTGGCAAGCAGACATTCCTGAATTGATTATCAAACAGGCACATACAATTCGCAACTGGTTTATGACTCCGCATGCTAAACATTTACAGTTCTTGATGCGTTGGCCAAATCATAGTCCTGCACAAAGAAATGCTTACGAGCAAATTGCTCGCCCCTTGATATACGAAGACTACGATCCTACTACGTGGCAAACTATGAAAAGCACCAACAACTTTTATAGTGAAATGGGTTGGTGGTTCTTTAAAAACTTTACAGAAACTCGTTTTTATGAAGTATGGAAAGCTGGTGTTGCACATATGGTAGACAAGATTGATCCAAAGTTCTTTACCTACGAAATGGGTCGACCAGTGGGGTTTGTTGGATTTATGGATACGTTTTATGATCTTGGTCCTACTGACTATGTAAATACCGATGCCGTACAAGGATATATCAAATGAAAAAGTTTTTAATTGCCGTGTTTGTTTCATTAATAACACAAATGTCGCAAGCAGAACAAATCAGCATTATCTGGCCGTTTGGCATGGGTGATACTCAAGCACAGTACAGTCGCAGCCTGGTTGAAGAACTTAACAAGACTCAAAAGAAATACACATTTATTTTAGAAAACAAGCCAGGTGCCGGGGCCGTTATTGGTGCCAAATACGTGGCCGCTACACCTAACACTATACTAAGTGCAAGCACAGCATTTTTTGTACGCCCAAATTTTTATCCCGAGGAAAGCCACCGAGTTGCAGATTTCCGTCCCTTGATAACTCAATGTGCCGCACCAATGTTGATTGTGACAAAGAAATATCGATTCTGGAGCGACATAGATCGTAATCAAAAAATTAGTATTGGTATTTCTGGCCTAGGTGCAACATCGCATCTCATGGCCATGGAAATTATTAAACGTTTCCCTAATGCTGTTGTTATACCTTACAAAGGTACTCGCGAAGCCAGCATCGATGTAATTGGTGGTAACATTGAACTATCAGTGGCATTCCTCGGCGAGGTTGAAGGATTTTTGGACAAAGGCGAACTCAACGCTCTAGGTATTTCTGGACGAAAAATGGTTCGAGGAATTCCTACCCTAGAAAGTCAAGGATTTACAGGAGTAGGCGATGTAGTTAACATGCACAGTTTGCAAGTGCCTCAAGCCATGCCTGCAGACCAGTACATGGAATTGCGTCGCATGGTTGTGGATGCTGTTAGAGCAGACAGTGTTCGACGAGCGTATGCTGTGGACTACTGCGACCCTAGCAATCTTGATTCGGCGGCTACACAGCGTTGGTTTGATTCACAGGTTGTGCTTTGGAAACGTTTGAGTCAGGGTGTAAAACTGGATAAATAAAAATGGCAGCGCCGATCGGGTGATCGACGCCGGACTAAAGACGCTTGGAGTAGCAACTCCTTTACTAGCATGCAATGCCTAGAACGCCTACCGTAGCGAGAGATCGCAAGCACATTTAAACTACCTAAATTTGGATATAAAAATGAGTAATACTACTAAAATTCGCTGGGTCATTGCCCATGAGCCGTTAAATCTTTTCCTTCGTGCGGCCGAAGACTTTGAACGTCGTGTCAACGAACAACAAAGTGAACACACAATTGAAGTTGAGATTATGACTCTTACTGAGTACAGCCAACGTTATAACAATGGTATTGTGGTTACTAAACACGATCTGTTGGATCTTATGGAATCGGGCAAAATTGAAATGAGCCAGATGTACACCACATGGCTTGCTGAGAAGTATGAGCAAGACTTCCTTGTATTTGATCTTCCATTCTTGTTTAAAGATCATGATCATGCTACCCGTGTACTCGAAGGTGGCGTTGGTGAAACACTTCTTGCTAAACTTACAGACAAATCAAATGTACGAGGCTTGAGTTTTACATACTCAGGAGGCTTCCGTCAACTAATTTCCAACAAGAAGGTTAGTACACTAGAAGAACTTGCTGGTATACCAGTTCGTTCAAATCGTAACCCTGTTGCACAAGCAACTATTTCTGCACTAGGAATGACGCCTGTTGTAGCAGAAGTAGAAGACTTACGTCAGGTAGTGGTAGATGGAGAAGCTGAGGGTGGTGAAACTAACTACCCACGGGTGTATCCATTACGCCAAAATGAAGTTACTAAAACTGTAATTGACACTGGACACAGTTTGTTCCTTACTAGCATGATCATCGGTGATCGTTTTTGGGATAACCTAAGTCCTGAAGTTCAGGAAGTTATTAAAAAGGCCGCCGTTCTTGCCGGGCGTGAAGAACGTGCTGAAACTATTCGTGACGGTGCTCGTGCTGAACGTCGTCTTGTTGAAGAAGAAGGTGCCAACATTGTAAAGTGGACTCAAGAACAACGCGAATCTGCTAAGGTTGCACTATCTGGTGTTTACGATCAGTTCCGTGACACGTTCACAACCGGTTTGGTTGACAAGATACAGAAAGCCTAATATAATATAGGTTATTGCTGTATGAAGCCGATAAAAATGGATTCAAGACGCGGGTTCGACTCCCGCCACCTCCACCTAAATGTATGCGGTATATTTAGGTGGGGGTGACCAGGCTATCGATTGGGTCAGAAGTATTGAAGTGGACAGCACGGTAGGCGATGACCGTAAATCAAGCAAAAAAAGTAAACGCTAACGACTCACAGTTCGCATTGGCCGCGTAAAGTAGCCTAGGGTAGGAAATACCTCGTAACAGAAATCACCAGGACCCGCTTCGGCGGGTTTCTACTGACTAAATATTCCGATGAAACCTGTTTTAATACTACAACACCAAACACCCGAGCGTCCTGCGTACCTTGTGACCTGGTTGGACCAACACAATATTCCGCATGAGACACGCAATGCAGGGTTGTGGCAACAGTTTCCTGCCAGCATAGAACCTTACTCAGCCTTGGCTGTGATGGGTGGTGGCATGAGTGCTAATGATCCCTTGCTGAGTAATCGCCAAGCAGAAATTTTAATACTACAAGCCATGCGATTGGATCGTCCGGTCATAGGACATTGTTTGGGTGGGCAATTGATGGCTCGAGCACTAGGTGCCACAATCGGAATATCACCACAACCTGAAATAGGTTGGCAACCCATTGAATATGAGGATGTTCCTGAAACACAACAGTGGTTTGGTTCCGCACCTACCTCTACTGTGATACAGTGGCACTACGACACTTTTAGTATACCCACTGGTGCCACACGCCTGGCTGGTTCAGCCGCTTGTGCTAACCAAGCATTTGCTATCGGGCCACATCTGGCCATGCAGTTTCACATAGAGATGGATGCAGACAAAGCCCGTGAATGGGCTATGGACGAAGATCCTAAATGGACCTTGGCTAGAGAACAATATGCCAGTGTACAGGATCGTGATGGTATCTTGAACGGGATTGAACCAAATTTGATCCAGCATCAAGCCATGGCTGACCACATTTACCAAACTTGGTTAAAAACCACAGATTGGGCCGTGGGATCAATTTATCCTTTTTGATTGACTATTAAACTGCGATCATACATACTACACTTGTGAAACAACGTATTGTAATCACTGCATCCAACAACCTCAAATGAATTATGTAAAAAGTTTATCCGAAATTGAGCAATGGGGATATTACGAAGTTAATAATAAAAAATACTTTTTGTTGCGGGAAGCCTATGAGCAAGTCACTCACATAAATCAAATAAAGTTTAATTTTCATGATGATTGGTTTATCAAATTCAATCCTGCAGTTGAGCCTACTCAATCCCTTGATGAACTTTATCGCAGACGAGTGCAACAAATTAGAAAAAAATATGACTATGTTGTGTTGGCCTATAGTGGTGGTGCTGATAGTCACAACATCTTAAAATATTTTGAAGCAACTGATACCCCGTTAGACGAAATAGTGCTGTTTGAAGACAGCAGAGTACGCAGTAGAGACAGTGTTATAAGTGGCGAAGTGTTTCAAGTGGCATTGCCGGACGCTACAAAATTTGTAGAAAAGTATCCTGCTACTAAAATTAGATTACTAGACGGTCAAGAATATGTAAGCAAAATTGTATTTGATAAATCTTTTAAATTTGACCCGTACTACATGGCATCTTATCATTTAAGACCCACCGGACTACTATGGCATGGGTGGTGGGAATATTTTATAGATGATTATCAACGCATGCATGCACAAGGCAAACGGGTTGGAGTAGTTTGGGGCTTTGAAAAACCCAAAATATTTTATGATCCAATCAGAGGCTACTCAATGAAATTTCATGACTGGCATACTCAAGCAGGACATAAACAATCAATGACCATGGGAATTGAATCGTGTGCCAGCGACGAACCGTTTTATTGGACTCACGAGTTGCCACTGTTACCAATCAAACAAGCCCACCTAGTAGCAAAATATTTACAATATACTGATAGCATAGGATTTAACCCTCAGCATGGGTTAGATCAACTTGGAAATTGTCTAAAAAGAAAAAGCGGTAATTATCTCAATTATGAATATGTTCATCCAATAATATATCCTTATTGGAATACAAACACGTTTACCTATGGCAAGGAACGTGATAGTTTTATAGTGGGGCTAAAAGATGATAGTTTGGCCACTGCAAACGATCCAGAGATTTTAAGATATGCCAGTGCCATCAAGGCTATTTTCCAACATACTCAAAGTTATGGTAACCGCTTGACCTCTCAAGACATGAGAGCCGATGCACAAGTTGATGTATTGGCCGGAATCAAGCCACTGCTTACTATGCCCCATCCGTTGGGAATTTTTTAAAAAAACGATCAAGTTCGTGTTGCACTGGATAAGCAGGATATCCAAACTGTTGCCACCGGGCAGGATCATATGGTGCTCTTTTTTGACATTGTGATTGTTCCCACATAAGATCGTAGTAAGGTTTGTTAACTGCCAACCACGGATCATGACTTTCATAATGTTGGCTAACATGATGTATTCTTATTTCTTCATTATTAAATTTTATCACGTGTGAATAAGTTCGAGTCTCAGTGCCAGGCAATACAAATCGTTGAGCTGTTTCTACTGCACCAGGCAATAGCGAAATTGCATTGACAGCATTCATATTTTTAGTACGCATATGATACAAAAATTCTAAATCATCACAGTGTGTGACCACGTAATTTTCATCAAAATAACAAATTTTCTGGTGCATTGTATTGGGATCAAACCCCACAAGGTTTCCTAAATTTGGTAAATTTGATTTAAGATCATGATAAGATATTTCTGCACTATAATCACTGTGATGAAAAGTTTGTGGCCAAGTAATAAAATGTGTCGTTCCAAACGCTCTAGTAAGTTGATAGGTAAACAAAAGCGGCCAGGCCGACGTAATTTCAACATCGGCCTGCATTAATACAGCCGCTTGTAACCTAAGTCGAAATGCTGTTTTAAAAATCCAATTGTAGCCACCCGAACTGCCAATGTTGTATTCACTGGCATAGTATGTGTATCCGTGGCGTTGACACCAAGATTCGATTTTTGGTTGCTTGCCATTGTCTAACACATAAAAATGTATGTTGTTGGGGCCGAAGTGAGTTCGTACAAATTGGTCGTTGTAAATTTCTACAAAAGAATCCTGTTCATTGTAAGTTAATAAGAATATTGGCACCATAAAAATACTTAGTTAAATATCTAACACTGGAAAACAAAGGAAAGTTGGCCGAGTGGTTAAGGCAATGGATTGCTAATCCATCACTGTGAATAACGGTGCATAGGTTCGATTCCTATACTTTCCGCCAAAATTATGAAAAAAGCATTGATATTAGGGTGTAGTCATGCGGCTGGTGCCGAAATATACAAAGAGCCAGGCTTGAATTTACCATCATCACAAAATTTAGATGAGTATGGATATACCAAAAGTTATCCAGTTAAAATAGCACAAGCCCTAGGATACGAAGTTCGCAATCATGCCATATCTGGAGGCAGTAATGATGCCATGTTTAGAATATTTGAAAGCCAAAAACTAGATCAAGATGATATTGTGATTGCTTGTTGGACCGGTAGCAGTAGAACCGAAATATGGTACGAAAAACAACGCAGATGGTTGGCTATGGCTCCCGATCATATTGTAGTAAACAACGTGGCTGTTAACAATGTCATGCTCGAAGGACAGCGAATTGGTAGCATAATATCTGATGCTGATGCATATATTGATTTTTCTAAATATTGGATTGCATACGAAAGCGATAATTTGCGTAGTAGACTAAACAAAATTAAGAATATTCTTGCGGTAAATTCATTAGCACAAAATCAAGGTATCAAGGTCATTAATGTTCATAGTTTTAACCATATTGAACTTACTGGCAATTTTCCAGCTATTGCTAATTTTGGATATTGGCCAATTGGTAACAATAAATTCTGTGAATGGTGTTTAGAACAAAATTTTCCGCATACTGATTGGGGACATTTTTTTGAACCAGCACATCAAGCATTTGCTGACTATGTTTTAGAAAATATTGACAATCAGTTGTAAATAAGTTATAATATAACTCAAACAAGGAACAAACTCATGGACATGGAGCAAGCGGCAACATTTTTAGCAGGTAGCATTTTGACAATGATGGCTGTGATCAGCATTGTGATTGGTATTATTGTGATCAACAATATCATTGCCCGTTATTGGAAACCTGTGCGACTGTTTACTGAGGATAGTTGGGCAGCCTGGGGAAACCAATCTAGATTTGCTGAGCCACATGAGCTGGACAAGACCAAAGAACCCCCACTAGAAAAGAAGAAATAAATGTTAGAATACATTGTGACATTTTTTGCAGTATTCTTTACTGATTTGATTTACGTATATTTTGTAAAATCAATTCAGAATGATAGACCGTGGCATGCCAGCTTTTGGAGCATGGTTGTTACCTTCACTGCCAGTATAGCAGTTATCAACTATACTGCTGACCATTGGGCATTGATACCGGCATTGGCAGGTGCTTTCTTTGGTACTTGGTTTGGTATGAAGGTTAAAAAGAGTCAAGCATCTCAGGATGATTTACGTTTAACAACGGAGTAAGTTGAAATTTTAAATCTGCGGCAATAAACAACAGATCCAATGTAAATACACGACAAGTAGTAGCGTAAGCTCTGGGTTCATAGGGCTCTGTAGAAAATTCTCTATATAACGGTGCTACTGATCCACGATCGTTCTTCATGTAGTATTTATTGCCCCTGTAGACAAATTGGTAAAGTCACTCTCCTCAAAAGGGAGTACATGGTCTTGGTTCGAATCCAAGCAGGGGTACCACGCAAAGCATATGAAAAAAATCATAGTAAACGGCACATTTGATATCTTGCATTCTGGGCACCTAGCATTGTTGACGTATGCCAGGAGTCTGGGCGACCATCTTGTGGTTGCTATTGACTCTGATCGACGAATAAAAGAATTGAAGGGCGTGAGCCGTCCTGTAAATACACAAGCAGAACGACAAGAACTCTTGAGCAATCTACGATCAGTAGATGAGGTTAGGATATTCGATTCTGATCAAGAACTTGTTGACATCGTTGCACAATGTGCTATAATGGTCAAAGGGTCAGACTATCGCGATCGTCCTATTGTGGGATCAGAAGTTTGCTCAAGCATTGTATTTTTTGAAAGAATA
>Ga0114969_10004490_pt1 | contig 11021 bp, 11 predicted proteins | sample M_130807_MF_Meta_FD_87316 | JGI IMG/M metagenome (GOLD analysis project Ga0114969, IMG submission 87316) | Freshwater microbial communities from Lake Montjoie, Canada to study carbon cycling - M_130807_MF_MetaG | ecosystem: Environmental > Aquatic > Freshwater > Lake | place: Lake Montjoie...
AATCGTCCTCATCCCCTTTGCATCCTCGCGAATGCGGAAAAGGGGGCGAAACTTGTTAGTTAACTTCTGTCAGCAGAAGTGTATCCAGAACAGCCGCGTGGAGGCCAAGTTTCTTTTTGTTCCAATTTTTTTCGACACAAGACCAGCAAGCTGGCCATTGAATCTGCAGACGCCCCTTCCTCGCGTCCGTAAGTAGCACCCATCCATACCTCTTTCGAGATATTCATCTGTGACAAACTCCCAAAGGAAGTCCCGAAGGAAGTCCCAAAGGAATATGTCTAGTGCCTCCTAGGGCCACCCTGTGGATGTCCCTACCATTATATTCATTGGAACCAAGAAATCCGTTTTTCATGGTTTCAACGAAAGATACCGTATGAAAAAATATTTTCTAACAAGCGCCCACGACCAATACGCGCTTATTCCGTCATGCCCAACCGCCCCCCGATATGAAGACTTTTTTTTGGCACGTCCGTATGTGTCTCCGCCCAATCTCTTATTATACTGAGTGGCCTTTCGGTCCCACCATCCTGCTCCGGAGTTTTTCAGGTACCTACGCAAACCAACACGAGTCAACAATGCCTCGAGCTAGTAATACACAGATCAGTGAGCTGGTTCACAAATATTTCTGTGTTTTATCCGCTTTCAAGAGCGGCACAAAATTACCTGGAAGAATAATTCTGCCCCCCACAATTAGTGGGAGGTCTTTAAGGATGCCCCGGCCAACGCATCCTCTTCCGTCGCACCCAGCCAACCCTTGGTAATCCAAAGGCTAATGAAATGATGCGTCCGTTTATTGGGCCACCCTGTGGATGTCCCTACCATTATATTCATTGGAACCAAGAAATCCGTTTTTTATGAATCCAATTCTTCAGTATTTTCTGCACAGAAGTTACAAGTGAACAAAGAGTTCTCTACATAGTTATCACAATAAATACAATGATCTAACGGACCATATTCCAACTCTGAGTCAGAATCTTCAAGAAGAAGATTTCCTATCATCTTGTAAATATCCTCAAGTTCGTCATCAGTCTTTAGTTTCTTTTCTTGAGGTTCATACATGTTTTCGTATTCTTCAAGTTTACGCTTTGACATCCTTTAAATTATTCAAAATTAAAAAATTAAATCCATTTTCAATATAATGACGTCTACTGAAACAACGAATGAGTTTTTTAGTAGAGCAATGGCTCATAACTTAAAACCAAGCATAATAAATGAGAGTAGTAAATTTGTAGTAGTAACATATTGGTGGGGAAGAGGAAATCTAAATAAAAATATGCAACGTCCATGTCCTGAAGAATTAAAAGCAGGACAGGAATTAAGTAGTCCACCTGTACTATATGAAAAAATGATTGAAAGGTGGGAAGGAGCATGTAAAAAATACAAATGTAATTTTTTAGCAGAAGAATATCCTGAATTTGCAGTAAAAGGAGGATATCAGCACGCAATCAATTTTAAACCATATTTTATAGACTTAGCTTTAAAGGCTTGTTCACCAAGAGGAGTTTTGTATATTGATGGAGATATGTTAATTAAATTATATCCTGGAATTTGTGATATGGAAGATATTGATTATATGGCGCGTGGATGGAATACAGATCCAAGAGCAGGTAATTGGAAGAAATCAGGTAAATTTTGTTTTGATCCTTATGTATTTGAAATGTCTGGTGGAACTATGTTTTTTGGAGATACTCCACATGGAAGAAAACTCTTAGAATTTTGGAAAAAAGAAACTGCAAAACATCCTGGAAAAGCAGATGATCGTATATTATCTATGGCAATAATGAAGAACAAACTTCTTTTACCATTAACAACAGTTCAATTACCATTAGAATATTTATGGTTGGATATGGAATGGGATGATTATTTAGATGAAGGATCTGATTACAAAAAGAATAAAATATCAATTTCACATCCAGAATGTTTAACAGGAGAAGATAGAGCTGCGTCAGATGGTGCAGCAACAAATAGATATCCTAAAGGATACGATAAAGCAGTAGAATCATTAATTAATTGTGATTGGGATGAAATATATGAATTTGTATTTTTTGATGATAAAAAACAAATTGGACCATTTAGACCATATTTTGATTTCTTAGAAGAGCATGGTGTAGCAGATTTATATAAATTTAAAGATAAATATGGCCCTTACAATAAAGTAGCAGTCCAAAATTTAAAATTACTTCAAACAATAAGTTTAACAAATACAGATTCAACCGTAGTTGTAAGTCCCCATCAATTTGGGACACCTTCATTAGTGAAAGTTGAAGATGCGAGAATGTATATACCAACAATTTTAAAATATTTAATTAATGGACAGAGTGTATTATTTATTCCTGGAAAACCTACAAGTGTAAGATGGGTTGTTGAAAAAGCAAAGAAAGAATATCTTGAATTTGTAACTCGTAATAAATCAAAAAGCAAAGGAAGATCTAAACAAGGATATTTATTAGAATTAGATCATACATATCCAATTTTCTTTTCTGCTAAATCAAGAGTTCTAAAACATTTATTAATGATGAGTGAATCTTTTCCTGAATTACAAAAAGTATTTAATAGAACATATATTTTCTTAACTCGTATTCGTTGCGGTTGGTTATAAAACGGATTAAACAATTAAGGTATAATTCAATATAATGGAAGATCTGTTTCCTTTAAAAGAAGGTATAGATTATTCACGACTTAAAATAACACCAGAAGGTACATTTAGTATTACTAAACGAAGAGACGCAGAACGAATTATTGGAATTATTAAAAAATTATCATCTGATTCAGAATCGATTACAGATGTAACTGCCTGTTGTGGAGGAGACACATTAAATTTTGGACTACACTTTAAAAATGTTTTCAGTATTGAAAAAAACAAAGAAAACTTTGAAGCATTAAAAAACAACATTGAAGTATATGATTTGAAAAACGTTCAAATTTACAATGAAGATTCACTTACGTTTTATGATTGGCATTCAAATATATTATATATTGATCCACCATGGGGAGGACCTGAATATAAAGAGCAAAAAAATATAGATTTATATTTATCAAATAAAAGACTAGACGTTTGGTTAGAAGAAATCCTTTTGCGTAATAAGAGACCTGATAATATATTCTTAAAACTTCCTTCAAATTATAACTTTGATAGAATTAATAAATTACCAAATCGTGATATAACAAATGCGTATGGAATAAGAGGTTATATTTTACTTCATATTAAGGTCCATAAAAATGGTAAAAAACGGATTTGTTAGTTATAATATTATATGTATTAAGGCGCACAAAGATGAGTAAGCAACAAACATTTCAAGTCATGTTCAATGCACTCAATGACGATGGGGTTCAGGTAACTGTTCGAGTCCATGTCATCAAGGCGGAGGCAGAAAAGTTGTCAACGCAGGTCAATCACTTTCTTCTCATGGGGACAAACACTCCAACACTTGAGAAGAAAGCAGCATTTCTTGAGACAATTTATCGCCAAGAGGAAGAAGGGCGAGTCTGGCGAAAAAAGGTGTGGACGGAAGGAATGGCTCTTGATGAGAAGTCTCGCAGTATCTGGAAGACTTTGCGAGAGCCGTTTCCTACCATGTCAAAGATGGCGGTTATCGCTGAAGAGGTAGAGACATCGCCCACTCCGCCTGCACCGCCTGCACCGCCTGCACCAACAAAGAGACCTCAGTTTGTCGAGTGTCCATTCATTGACGAGACAAACACGGAAATGTTGTTCGTATCTCCTCGATCTAAAACAACTTCATGTCAGACCGCGTCATTTGATCCTTATACCGGATTGATTCAACCAGACGAAGGGAATCTTGATGGCACCACTGAGTCTGCATCGAAAGAGCCTTTGGTTGAAAGCGTGGAGGAAATGGAAGAGGGTCGTCATTCACCGACTAACGAGTTCTGCACACCTGAACACGCGTTGGAGGCTCTGGATGGAAAATGCTGGTGTTCTGATCCTTGCACGTGTGAAATCTGTCGCTCGGCCCAAAAAATAGAGAATAAGTGTGAGGGAGCAAAGAACATGTTGTGTTTGGCATGTAATCTACGACTGACACTTGGAGTCTAAAAGAAAAAGAAAAAAGGGGAAGGGAGGGGGGTCATTTTTTTTCTCGTTTAAAGTCTTCTACCACTCCCTCTTTTTTTTCTACAAGTTTTTCCTCTTTTACATTTACTTTTAAAATTTTCAACTTCTTTTATTGAACCTTTTGTAAACTTTTGCATCCACATAGAATAATTAGAAAAATCAGGTGAGTTTTTAATAACAAATTCTTTGAATTTAGGATATGATAAAGAAAGATTCTTTATAAATTGTTTTTGAATTTCTAATCTTTTTGGAGTATTTTTAAAATTTACTGCTATTGACAATAGAAAATTTTGTCCAACTAATTTATTTAAAGTTTTATTTCTAAATTTTCTTTCAACTTGTTCAAATGAAGGATCAGGACCAGGATTAATTACTTTAGGGTCGTTAGCACATTGAGATCTTAATTTATGATTTACTTTATTATGTATTTCATATAACCATTTAGCAGGATCTTTTGAATCATAAGGGAAATATTTAACGAATTTTCGTGTAGAATTTCTACAAAATTTACAAGGAAGAACTTCTGCTATATGTTTTAATACTTGATGTGGATTATCTGAATGAAATGAAATTCTATGAAATAAATCCCATCCTGATGGTCCCCAAAATCTTGTATCCATTATTAATTGAAAAAGATTCTATTATTGTATTTATAAAAGATGGGTGCTGATGAAACTTTAATGACTTTCGCGGTCGCTATTTATATTGGTGTAGCTCTATCTAATTTCTTTGGTGCTATTACACGTGATTTAGTAACACCTTTATTAGGTGGTCTATTTCCTGGTGCTGAAAAACAATTAGATAATATTGTTGTTAATGTTGCTGGCATCAAACTCAAAGTGGGTGATGCTTTAGCAGCCACAATGAATTTAATGATTGCGTATTTAATTGTGAATATGACATTACCTTATATTCGTATGTATGCCCCTGTTGGTGGAAAAGGTGGTTCTCGATAATTTCTTTTCTTTAATATAAGAAATGTCATTAGGTGGTAGAACTGCTCGTCATCGTAAGAAAAAAGGAGGTGGTAGTTCTAATGGTCCAGGTTTAGGACAACGTGGTGGTGATTTGATGGGTCTATATTCAGATTTTAGAAATAGTCTTGCCGGTATGATTCATAATGGCGCTAATTATGCTAGAGGATGGTTACCTGAACCTATTAAAAAATTAACAACAGATAGTGGTGTTCATACATTAATGGGTGGAAGTGTTGAAGGAGAATCTGGAAGAACTATGACTGGTGGAAGAAAACATTATTAAATATCAATTTTAAATGATGTCCATCCACCTCTAGGATATTTTCCAAATTTTTGTTCCATTTTTTTTTCAAGATCAGTTGGTGATAAATTACGTTGTTCATTATCATCTTTCCATGTCTTAAATACACGTCTCAATGTAGTTTTGTCAATTTGAGTAATTTCATCTCCTTCAACAAGGAGTGAAATTTTCTCAGAAATAAATTTAGAAATTCCATCATTATCATTTTGATATTCTGATGTATATTCTAAAACTTTAGGTGGTGCTACTAATTTACGAATACCTTTTTCTTGTTTTAGAAGATGAATTAGATATGATAAGAAAGGTGTTGCCCATAATTTAGATTTTACTTTAAATTGAATACTTTCATCCATAGGAAATTCATTAGGTTCAGAAGGTTTAGGAACAAATTTTGATAGAAAATTAATTACTACTAACCTACGCCATGTTCCACCATCTGTCGTATTAATTTTAGGTTTATCATTACAAGCTAAATGGAACTTTGCTTGAACTTCAAATTCTGTTCCTGATTTAAATAGATCACGAGCATACATATTTTCACCTGAAGTAATTTCTTTCATAAGACCTGTATTTAGGGCAATAGCTTCATCAGGTTCTTGCATAGTTACAAATCTACGTCCTTTCAAACGAATAACTTCAGGTGCGGCAGAACCAGAACCTTTACGTCTTTGAGTAAATAATGAAATTGGAACAGTACAAGCATAATCACCAAGAGCAGTAGAAGTTAAATTAGTAATCATAGATTTACCATTAGAACCTGAACCAGTCAAAATATGAAATTTCTGAGCAGTATTTCCACCAAGTAAATTTGTAGCTAAATGTTTCAAGAAATAATTACGAACTTCATGATCAGGAAGAACTTGTTGAATAAAACTTTCTACTAAATGCCATTCTTCATATTCATAATAAAGTTTATTAGAATCATAGTCAATACTAGTAGAGAATGAAATATAATCTTCAGGTTTACCATCACGAAATTCCATCTTAATTAAATCCATAACACCGTTGTTGAAAGCAATCAAATCTTTATTTGAATCTACTTTTTTCGTAAATTCTTCATCAAAGAATAATTCACGACATTCACGCATAACATTATCTTTGAATCTAGTAGTTTTCAATTTAGTATAAATAGCATTTAGGCCTGAACGTTTCTTTTCTTCTTGACAATATTCACAAACACCACAATCACCTTTCCCTTCACCAGTACAATTTAGAAGACCACGATTAGCCATTTCATGTGTAATTCCATCCATAGTTTTAAAGAATACACCTGCGATTTCTTTGGAAAGTTTTAGTTGTAAATCTACACCACGATCAGTTTCACGCCAAATATGTCCTGACCAACGATACCATACATTTTTACCAAAATCACAACAAATATAAGAATCACGAAATTTAGCATGAATTACACATGCCACATCATGTTCAGTTCCAGAACATGCTTGAAGAACTAATCTTCCAACATTACTCTTTTCAATTTCATCATAACCTTCACGATTATCTTCACGAGACCAATACCTCAAAGTTCCTTCGCCTATTCTATCGCCATCATTACGAAACGTCAACATATTCCATTTCTGAATACAATCTGCTTCATTATATTTTTCTTCATATTGTGATGAGAAATCAAGGAAGACATCTAGTAGGTCAGGATGAATGTTATGTAGACAAAGACCAACTTGAACCCATTTTGTATATTCCATGAATCGTGATTCATCTAAGTTTAGAACATGATCTTTCAAGTATTTTTTGCGTTCAGGATCTAGAGGAGGAATAACACGTCCTTGTGGAGAAGAACCACGAGAAGAAGGTTTTTCATTTCGTGTAGATGGACGACCACGACCAGGAGTAACTGATCGTCCACCAGAAATACGAACTTCTTGATTAGGTTTATTTAGACCAGCATAAATAGTTTTACCTTGTTCTGTCATAGGAGTTTCAGCTGAATCATCTCTGCATAAAGAAAGAGTTTGCATCAAAGAAGTAGAAACTTGAGGAACACTATTTAGAATTTCACCATTTTGAATTATGTAAGAAACTAGATAAGGAAGAGAATTAGGATCATTCTTGCGTGAACCATAAACCGTCCATGGAACAGAACGATTCGCAACACCTTCATCATAAACTTTTTCCCATGATTCGGTCAAAGGAAGATTAGGGAAATACTCAGACATGTTTTTAAGTAAATTACGACGAACACGTTGTTCAACAAATTTATGAGTACAAATATCAGGAACAACAATATGAATACCTGATTTCATACGATTTTTCTTTGTGTCCAATGTAGGTTTACGCTTTTCCATAATATAAACTTTCGTTTCAGAAGGAATTTCTAGATATTCAGAAACTTCTTTGAGATAAGCTTTTACAAATGCAAGTGTTTGATCACGTGTATGTTGATGACTTTCAATTTCACGACTATAAATGAAATCAAAATCAATACGCAAAGGACCAATCTCAGTAGTTTTTTCTACAAGATATTGTTTTTCTTGATCTAGAATACTTTCGACATAAAGGTCATAAAACTTACCCATATTTTCTTGAGGAATAAAGTATTTACCACCTGCGAGGGAGGTATGAGTCCATAAGGTATCAGCCTTATGGTTGTCAAGAAATTCACGTAGATTGCCCTTTTGTGCCATCTGTATTGATGACTCCGACAATTAATTCTTGGAACTTCCATTTTGAACGAACGATAAAAAACGGATTAAAATAGATCAAAGTTTAACTCAATAAGGCGTACAAGCACTATATCAAGTTAAAATGACTTCAATTGAGAGTGCAACAAGTGATATGGAGACAAGCCTATCGACAATGGGATTTACAACTGGAATTGACAATTTGTGGGTTCCAGAACATGGATGGGGCAATGAGGATTGGGAGGCAGGCGATGCCCCATTTGCGCCCCAATATTTGGCGGCATTACAGACATTCGCATGGTTCTTCGGCGAGGCAAACAAATGCTGGGTTCACCTTGCTGCCGAAATGCAGGCAGGTAAGACTGGTGTTATAAATACACTCATTCGGTTGATGCTCATTACGGCAAATTTTAGGACAATCATGACTGTGCCGGACAGTATCTTCATTGTGACTGGAATGAACGACAATGCGTGGAAAAAGCAGACAAAGGACCGGATGCCGGCAAGCATGCATAAGAATATTCAACATTCTAAAGGACTTGGAATTGTCAGTGTATCATTGGAGAGGAAGGCCGCCAGTCGGGATGGGTTTAGAAATATTCTTGTTATTGTGGATGAGTCACATATCGCATCATCGGTGGGGAACTCGCCTTCAAGGATCATCTTTGATAAGATGAGATCGCTTTCTCGTGGTGTGGAAAATTGGGCAGCGAATAACATTCGACTGATCACAATATCCGCCACAGATCCTGCCCTTGTAGTTGGAATCGCAGACTTGGGAGATATGGCAAGGGTTGTTAATCTTCGCACAAGCGATGCCTACCAGAGCGTTGAGAAACTTAGAGAGCAGGGACGCCTTCACGCCACATTTAAATTGACAAGGGAAGAGCATGTGTCTACATTGACGGATACTGTTCGAGAGAAGTATCCTGATACCCCTAACTTGTACCATATTATTCGACTGCCGGCTGGGAGCAAAAAAAATATGGTAGCGGACGCCTTGGAGAAGTTCTATCCCGGATGTAATGTAATTCCCTGGGATTCAGACTCGAATGCTCGGGCAGCAGAAGAGGCATCATCATCCGGTTCAAGCGTGGTTAACGATATCAATGAGATTCTTGAGAATGAGCCGGGTGCCCCAACATTTATTCTAATTAAGAATATGTTCTACGCTGCGAAGACGCTGGATGATACTTATTGTGGAATCTTGTTTGATCGGAACAGTGTGAAGGATGACACTAATCTTCAGAGTCTTCTTGGCCGCGCATGCGGTTATGGAAAGAGTTCCAGAACTCATGTGTATACCAGTATTCACACCGTGGAAACATATCTTGCGATTTGGAGCCAAGTTCGCCCTCGCGACGACATGGTAATTCCAGATGTAGAGGCCAGTTCTCTACGGAAGAAGATGGCTGGTCTTGATGCTCGCGATGTTGATGGTGGTGCTCGCATGATAGTTGGGCCACGTCGTGCGATTCCGCTTCATGGTGGCGGTGGCGGTGGCGGTGGTGGCGGTGGCGGTGGAGGTGCCCCCCCAGTCCGTGGCGAAAAGTTTCGTATCAGCGATGCTACGTTTGACAGTGTGGCAGATGCTAAGGCATGGTCCAGGGGCTACCTTATCGAGGAGTATAAGGTTTCTGAGATCCGTCTGAATCATGAAACAATGACGTTCCAGTATCGTGGTTTGCCTCGTGCGATTCGCTCAAATGCCGAAACTCGTCAACTCAATGATCTTGGGTGGGGTATTTCTCGCACTGGTGCTGCACGAGTCATGCCAGTTCTCGTTGATACAACTGTTAAGTATATCGTGGTATTCAAGCCAGAGTTTATCCGATAAAAACCAAAAGAAAAGAGGGGATATTTACATTAATCAAAAACGGATTCATTTTTTGCTAGTAAGTTACCATTATGATGTCAAAGATGATTCTAACATTTCTTCAAAAGCTCAAGACGTATCCGGATTTGCTTAAGGCAGAGTATCCTGAAATGATTAAACTTCTTCACGCACTGACAGACAAAAAGGGACAAGGAACTGGAAACATGCCTACTAACCAAGAAGCGTGTTTTGCGCTTGAGGCTCAGAATCACGGATTTAAATTCTTGAAAAAGACAGAACAGCCAACTGAGAGCGGTGCCTTCATTAAATACCAACCTAACGGTACACAAAAAAGCATTGACTTTATTCTCATCGAAGTTTCACCTGAAGGATCTAGGTCAGTCATGTTTGATCTGAAACATACTAATGGCAAGTCATTCTATTGGAATGATGGTTGGTTTGAAGATGATGTTGTTTACGTCATTAGCTATACCGTTAAAAAACAAAATAAAATTTATATTGGATTTGGTCGTGAAACACCTACGGCAGACGATCGTGAAGCTATGACACAGCTTGTTGCTATTAAACAAAAACTAAACTCTGAAAATGAAAATACTGGGTTTCTTCGTAAATATGTACGATTTGCGAATCAGTATTCATGCGATCAATTTACCGACGAATTTTCCGCCGAGCGATGGGCTTCGGTTGAGAAGTTCTTAGCATAGAACCCATAATTTCAGAAATCAATTTAGCAGGAACGGCATTTCCTATTTGTTTAATTACCGACTCGTTCTTACCATGAAATTGATGATTAGCAGGAAAACCTTGGATTTGAGCCAACTCTTTTTTTGTTAGACAGCGAATATATAGCTTTTCATCTGTATTTCTTACACAAACATACAGACGAGGTTGGAAACTATACGCACAAATGATTGTCTTACATGGCTTTCGAAGATCTAATACTTCTGCGTGAGTAGGGGAATCTCTTTTTCCAAAAGAAATACGGCCATCTGCGAGTTTGGTTAGAAGATACGAATGGGGAGTTCCAGTAACTTCCATCTTTTTAGTGAGAGTTAGAATACACTCAGGTGGAGGAGATAGATTACATTCAATCGCACCTTCTAGACTTTCTTCTGTGATTGTAGATACACCTTGTTTCATAAGATTGAATACTGGAAGTTCATATGAAATACCAATACGATTACCTACGATA
>Ga0114969_10004491_pt1 | contig 11020 bp, 9 predicted proteins | sample M_130807_MF_Meta_FD_87316 | JGI IMG/M metagenome (GOLD analysis project Ga0114969, IMG submission 87316) | Freshwater microbial communities from Lake Montjoie, Canada to study carbon cycling - M_130807_MF_MetaG | ecosystem: Environmental > Aquatic > Freshwater > Lake | place: Lake Montjoie...
CAATTAAATGAGTATTATAAAGATATTAATCCAGCTTCTGAAAAATTCTTAAAATTATTTAAAGTAGAAATACCTGATATATTTGATAATACAGTAGAAGGATGGACAGAAAGTGAATTTATTAAGAATAATTTTCCAAATGACAACTATGAAGAAACTAATATGTTTAATTTAACATATAAGATAACCGATACTGACGGGAATAGTCAAATAAGCTACTCAATAGATGAGATTGTAATTAAATTACAAGGTCTAAAATATTGGTTAAAGAAAAATATTATTCCTTTAACACATAAAATATTAGATATAACCGGAAGATCATATTTCAAAGCTCAAAATGAAATATCACACACATCTTACGATGTTAGATTCATAAATAACAAACAAAATATGACACCTATAACACTAAAATTGAATGAGGCTTACTTAATGCCTATAAATAGTGGATCTACTGTTTATAATTGTGTTGTTGACTTTTATACTATACTAGATGGAGTTGGAGCTGATAAAAATCCAACTGGGTTAACCCCACCACCAAAACCATTTAATGGAGTTTCAATTGAATTACCAGATTATTTTAGCATTTTAGTTAGAACATATAAGACATATAAAGAATGGGTGCCTTTTACTACATATAAAATTGGAGATAAAATTACTTATTTCGGAAAGTTATATGAATCAGTGACTGATAATAATAAAATAAACAATCCTAGAAAATATGAAAATGTACCTACTTGGTTATCCGGATCCACATACTTAGTAACTAATCTTGTTAACTATGAAAGAGATATATTTGTTTATAGTGGTACATCAGGAACATCGTCAACACCACCTATTTTAGACTCAGGTAACTGGTTAAAAACAAATGATTGGAGAGAAATAGATTATGAACCAGTTCAAACTATAAATGAGTTTAGAAGTGTTCCTAAAGGACCATCATTCTCTAATATTATAGGAGTAGTTCAAAATACAACACAGAAAAATCCAATATTACCATTTAATTTCACAATAGATTCAAATATTGATCCTTTTATAGTAATTGAAGTAACATCAGATAATGGATATGGTTTAATTTATAGAGATAGGAAAAACTATGAAATAAGAGGTCTAAAAGATTTAAGAGACACATATACTTATATAGATCCTATTGGACCATTCCAACCGATACTACCAGTATACTAAACAAAAAAACCTCTGTGAAATTCACAGAGGTTTTGTTTTTTCAAAGCTTATTAAGCTTTTTCAGTTTCTGGTTCAATAACACTGGCTGAAACAGTTTCAGTAAACTTATCAGAAGTAACACTCTCATCAAATGTTAAAACCCAATCTTGGATATCTTGAGATAAATTCTTACTAGCTGCTTCATAGTAATTAAACACCTTACTGATACCACCTATTTTTAATAATAACTTAGAGAAAGTGTAAGAATCTTTTGTAAGACCTTTAACTTTATGCTTAGATATTAAATGATAGATGTAAGTAATCTCAGTAGCATTTACCGGGATAGCAATTAAATCTGTATCATTTGTGAATTTAATTTCTTTCATACCGCCTAACATGTCTGTTAATTCGATAGCAAAAAATACAGTATTAACATCATACTCTAATTTTGTTAAAAGTAAGTCAGTTAAAAACTTATGCTGAGGTCTGTTTAATTGAAAGTTATATTTAGCATCTTTAAGAACATTTACATATGAATGCCACAATCCTTGAGCTGATGTATATAAAACATCTTTCTCTACTTCAGATAATCCTTTTCCAGAATTACTTTTGATATAAGATTCAATCTCTTTCATTCTACCATCTAATTTTGACTCTTCTTCTGATGTTAAAATTAAATGAGTAATATCATTTTCAAGAAATGAAATTTCTGGTTTAACCACTTTTGTTTCTATTTTTTCCATTTTTATAATTTTATTTTTTTATGCTATAAATTCTTCGTCAGTTTTTGCATCTTTCTTTTGTTCTTGATACAATTCTTCAACTTTGTTAGCTCTGGCTACTTTTTCAACACCATATTTATTAACGATTGATGAGAATGTATTTAAATCAGTTTTAACTAATTTAATTTTACCTGTTTCAATGTTGATGTTAATTTTATCGATTTCTTGTTCTATTAAGATTGTTATTGATTCCTCATCAAACACACTCATTAAGTCATCATTAATAGAAACTAATATTTCTTTTTTAACAAGAAAAGCGTATGGGTCAGAAATTTTTGTAACCTTAATTAGTTCTTTTTGTTTTTCATTTCCAATAAACTGAAAACCTATACTAACAGGGAAAGATTTTTTATTAAAAATCTCAAAAAAAGTCTTGATTGTATCTTCAGATACTTCGTAGAAATTATCCATTTATATATTTTGTTTGTTTTTCTTTTATAGAAGAGAACCAAATAAAAGTTTATAAAAGAAGTAAAATAAGTGATACTATAATTGATGTTAAAGCAACAGCGGGAATTACTCTAAATCTAATTTTATCATAATATTCATTACTTTTAAATAATGAAAATCCAAATATCAATAAGTAAGAATATTTATCAACTTTTTGAACTTCATAGAAGTCATATAATTCTTTTAGACCTTTAGCATCTAGAAAAATACCTAACTCACTAGAAAATCCTTTAATAGAAGCCTCAGCTATTTTATCAATATCTGATCTTTTTAGATTATAAGGCTCACCAACATCCTCAATTGGTATGTTAACAACACTATACATTCTCCAAGCTTTATCAATTCTAACACCAAAAGAACTTTCTAGTTCATTCTTTATAGACTTAATAATCTTTTTATATTCTTTGAATATTTTTATCTTTTTTAATAGGGAAATATTTTTATTCATAACTATTATATTTAATTATTTAACAATTGTTTATTTTACTTTACCAATTTCGTTGGATCCTTTAACGGTAACAATAGGATTAAGTAGATATTGATCAAGTGTTTTTTCAGAGCCCATAACACTTTCCATGCTACTTAGTAGTATTATCATTTTATCCACTTTTTGAAGTAGTGTTTCTCCCTTAGAGTCTTTTGGTTGACCACCATCTTTCCCATCACCAGCTTTAGTAGTTTGTATAGCTCCACCAGGTGTCTTAACTCCTTTTCCACCAATACCCTCAGCCTTAGCTTGTTGTTTTAATAAATTAGCAAATACACCAGATCTACTTTCTAAAACTTTTAACATATTACTAAACATATTAGAGTCCATTGCTGATAATAAAGCTAAGTTACCTGTTAAAGACCTAAACATATTAACTTTACCACCATCTAAACTATTTAGAGCTCCTGAGAACCCCTTTATAGCTGAAGCTAGTTTATCATAAGCAGAAGCGATTTTAATCATACCACTAGCGGCTCTAGATATTGGATCAAGTCCGAGCACTTCATCCATAACACTACTTTTATCACTATTAAGTGATAAACTTTTAGCTAATAAAGCATAATCCATAACATTGGCGGCGACGTTCTTCATATAATCAGGATTTACCTTGAAAGAGAATAACTTTCTGTTTTCATATAAAATACCAGCAGTAGAAACCATCTGACAAATAACTTTATTAACCCCACCCATGTCCAAGTCTCTAGATTCAAACTTAGTTATTTTGGCACCAGGGAAATACCAAGCGGTACGGATTTTTATTAAAGAATCAATTGTCTTAGATAAATAAACATATTGTAACAAACCAGACCTTAATTTTGAAAACCAATCAAGATCTAACTTAAAAGAGAATAATTTTTGGTTTTGGTGTAAAATACTAGCACTTAAAACTATTTGGCTAATAATTTTATTAACAATAGATACATCTTTCATTTGTTTTACGGTTGTAGTAGTTACTGAAAAAGCACCAGAAGAAACTGTTTTTTTAACTTCCGGTCCTAGTAATTTATCAATCTGGCTCACTAACCTAGCATATCCCAAAACACCAATACTTAAATTTTTAACCCAAATTGCGTCAAGTTTAAATTCAAAAAACTTTTTATTAGACCATAATAGTCTAGCGGAATCAGACATTTGACTAATAATTCTATTAATAATTGAAACATCTTTCATTTTTCTAACTGTCGTAGTTGTAGTTGTTTGTCCAAATCCTAAAAAACCACCAGATTTAATTGAAAGTTTCTCATCATATCCCAATAGTTTATCAACTTCTTTTGCTAAAGTAGCAAAAGGAGTTACATTAGAACTTAAACTTTTAACCCAAGAACTATCTAATTTAAATCCAAAATATTGTTTAGAGCTAAATAACAATTTAGCGGCTCCGGCAATCTGACCAATAACAATACTAACCTTTAAACTATCAGCCATTGAAAGGTCTTTAACCTTTTGAACAACTTCCATAAAGCCTTCAACAGACGCACCAACACCCTTTGCCCAAGCAGCTGTAGGATAAACACCCCAAGCTTCTGGTTTAATACCAAAAAAAGCTCTAGCTGAGTTAACTAAGGCCCTAGAAATATGAGAAACCGCTCTAACCATTCCATCAACAACCTCATCACCACTTGTAAACCAACCACTATCTTCACTCATAGATTTGAAAACAGGAGCAAAGGCACTTAATGCAGCACCAACACCTTCGCCCCATTTCTTAGATGGATAATTTCCTTCTGTGTTAAATAACTTAGATATTTCAGGATCTGCAAAGAATTTAGCGGCATCAACTATACCTCTTGATATAGTCATAATTGCTTTTGACATATCTTCAACACTAGGACCACCACTAGAAAATAAACCAGGAGCACTATCTTGTAAAACCTTATACACAGGAGCAAACGCACCAATAGCAGTACCTACACCTTCAGCCCAAGCCTTACTAGGAGCACCTGCCCAATTTCCAGTATTTTTAGGATCCGCAAATATTTCAGCAGATTTTATAATACCTTTAGAAACAGTTTCTATAGCAGCTGCAAAATCAGCAGGACTAACACCGCCACCTCCAAAAAGTTTCAATATGCCACTTGCCATCATCATACCATAGACAGGAGAGAAAGCTCCTAATGCTATAGAAATTCCCTCAGCCCAAGCTTTAGTAGGACCACCAGTATATTTACCATTTTGTAGTATTATATAAGCATCAACAATAGATTGAGCAATTATACTAACCGCGAAAGCTCCCGCTTTTAATGCTATGTAACCAAGTCCTAATGTACCAACTATAAATGTACCAAGAGTTAAAACGGCTAGTCCAAATCCTGTCATAACAAGACCAGTACTTAACGCCCACCATATAGGAGGACCACCAGTGTATTTACCACCTGATAATATCTCAGAGGTTTTTACAATAGTTTTAGCAATTAATAAAATAGCCACAAGACCAGCTACAATAGCAATAGCACCAATACCCGTAATAGATATCAGACCTAAGGCAACAGCAGCTATTCCAAATGGTAACATAACAGCGGTTGTTCCAAGTGCCCATAAAACAGGGGGGAATTTATCATATTTACCTTTGTTTAATATGTGAGATGTCGCCATAACAGTTGCGGAAACAGCTAAAATCATACCACATCCGGCAAGAATAGCTAAAGCACCAAAACCAGACATTGCTATAGAACCTAAAACAACAGCGGCTAAACCAAAAGCAACTAAAGACATACCAACTCCAAGTGACCACTTCCAATCTGGATATTTCTTATAATCACCATAGTTTAATATCTTAGAAGCAACCATTATAGTAGCGGCTATTACAACTATAGCTATACCACCTTTTATATAACTGATTACCGAACCTAGTAAATTAACAATCTTCATTGCTATGGCAGTAACTACTACAGCGATTGCCATACAAACACTAAATACTAGTAGTTTGAACATAGTCATGAATGATATACCATTGATATAACTAGATGCCTTGAATATTATAAATGCTGATGCTGCAATAGCTAGGGCAAGTAGTGTAAATAAAATCGGAACTTTAATAACATCTCCCCAACTAATACTACCCATCATCTTCATAGCAAAGGCAACAATAACAAGTACTATACCCATAGCAGCACCTAATATAAGAACTTTTAACATCATCATAAATGTTATTTCAGCAAAATAAGGAGCGGCTTTTGAAAATATAAATGCTGATGCTGCAATAGCAGCGGCAATTAAAGTAAAGAAGACAGGCATTTTAGCAACATCCTTCCATTCCATTTGACCAAGAGCTTTAGCAATTCGTTGAATACCAAATGATAAAACAACAAATAAAGCTGCTATTAAAATAGAAGTTATTGCTTGTGCAAATCCGATTGGCTTAACCTTTGATAAAATATAAGAAGAAGCGGTTATTGCTAAGGCAATAGCTGGTAAAATAAGTACTAATAAAAATGCTGTTTTAATTGGATTTTTAATACCATCCAAAGCCTTAATTATCTTTTCAATACCAAATGCAACAACAGTGAACATAGCAGCAATTAATATACCAGTAATAGCTTGTGCAAATCCGATTGGTTTAATATATGATAATGCCCAAGATGCCAATGCTATACCCAAAGCTATAGCAGGAAGTATGAGAATTAAATAAAATCCTGTTTTAATTGGATTTTTAATCTTATCTATGGCTTTAACTATTTTTGGTAAACCAAATGATAAAACCGTAAATAGACCGGCTATTAATATACCAGTTACTGCTTGAGTAAATCCTATTGGCTTAATCATTCCTAAAGCCCAAGATGATAACATCACAGCAACAGACATCATAACCATCGCGATCGAAGCAATAGCTGCTTGTTTTATAGTTAGATTGAGTCTTGCAACTTTTTCAAATGCAACCGCAATAATAACAATAGCAAGTCCCAATCCAACAACTGATAGAAAGTCTATTTTACCAACTAGTTTGAAAGCCATACCAATTGCTAAAACAGCAACGGCTATTAAAATAATTGTACCAACACCTTTTTTTAGATTACTTTCCTTTTTCTTATCACCACCGGTTTCTTCCATAGGTGTTTTTTTCTCAGAACTTTTCTTCTTAGAAAGTTCTAGAATAGCATTTTGACTTTTAAGTATTTTCTCAGTATCTGCCTTAATAGACTTTATACCAACACTTATTTGTTTTAAATCCTCGGAAAAATTACCACTTTCTAAGGCAGCACCAGACGCACTCTTAGTTTGTTTCTTATTAAGAATGTCTGCAATAGTTGTAAGAGCAACTGATAAATTATTTAGCGAATCTAATAGACGCTTATCCATATCCATATATTACTTTCTCTCTTTTTTAGATATATCTTTATGGAAAAATTATATCTTTATCAATTTAAATTTTTTACATAACTTTTTATCCATTTAAAAATATAAAATTTTACAATGTATATATAAAATATGATTATCACTCTTAATATATAAAAGTGTAAGGGAACTAATAAATATGAAAATAAAAAGAATAATTAAGTATTACCTATTTAATGAATCAGTAAAAGAGATGGAACTAAATAAAATTTTAGATAAGGTTTCCAATAGGAAATCTTTAACTGTTAGAGAAAGAAATTTCTTAGAGTTATATAAAACAACTAGAGAAGAAGATATGAAAGACTTTTTGTATATTTCCAAAAATTCAGCTTTTAAAAAAATTAGTGAACTATTAGAAATAGGTAAGAAAGTTATATGTGATTTACACGACAGAAATGGTAAAATAGGTCTTGAAATAACTGGAATAGAAAATAACTTTGAAGAAGATACTTGTACCATTACTATGAAAGGTGAAGAAAAACACCAGTTACATGATAAGTTTCTTTATAATTTAATATATAACATTAAGCAAAATGAATATTCACTACAGGAACAAGATGAATATTTTGAAAAAATAGAATCTAAAAATGAAGATTAAGAAATTTAATCAATTTATTAGTGAAGAAATATCCGGTACTGAATTAGTTGGACCAGTTGGGCCTGCTTATGGAGAAACTAGATTACAAAATAAAACGGTAACATTTCACGATACTAATGTAGTTTTATCTGAGATAAATAATAAATTCTATACAATTGATGAGTATAATAATATTTATAGTGAGTATTTAAAAGTTGGTGGTATTCCTTTACCAGATGGATTTAATAGAGAAAATTTAGATAAAGTTCTTACTTTTTTAAAGTAATTGTAACAACAGCTGATTTTGAACCATATCTATCTTCGGTAATTTCTTTTTCAACATTAAATTTAGAAAAATCTATACCTCTAAAAAGACCATTCCATTTTCTATCTGTATAATCAGAGGTTCCAAAACCACCATTACATCTAACAGTAATTTTTAAATTTTCTTTATCTAAACTCTTAGTCATATTATTTGTAAAATCACTCTTTGAAGCATTGGTTCTTAAATTCATATCATTATACAACTTTTGTATTGTAAATAAATCACCCTCAACTTTAGCTTTTTGTATAAAAGTAACAACTATATAGTTCCTCCAGTTTGAATTTATAGAAACTTTAGCACTTTCTAAACGATTTTTAAGAGCTATTAATTCATCTAAGAAATCCCAGAATTTATCATCAACAATTTGTTCTGTATATCCACCGGATGGACCAAATTTAAAAGAGTTTTTAAATTGTATATTCATTGATTTATAACCGGAAAACTCACCATCTGTAATAACTCTTGGTGTCGTGAATGAGTACTCAACACCTAAGTCAGTAATAGGAATAAGTAACTCATCTAACTCTTCTTTAGTTAAATCGGTTACATCTTCAGTAGATTCGTTTAGATAATTAACAAATTTTTCAAGATATCTCATTACTTATTCTTTAATTTTCTATCTAGAATTTTAGCTATATGATCGCCAATAAAGAAGTGAACATTTTTAATTGTATCTGTTTCAAATGTTTCAATTTCATCCATAAATTTAAATTGAAATTTATAAATATCAACATTATCTTCTTTATCATCACTTGGTCTGTCTATTTTTTGAATAGAAAGTTCCATATGATAATTATTATTAATATTAATTTTGAAATCAAAAGTAACTTTATCACAAGGTGCTGTTTTGAATTTAGGTTCATATTCAACATCAAATATAGAATAATCTGTAATTTTAGATCTTCTCATATAATAGTTTAAGAACATTGAAGGAGCTTCAATAAAGTCAGAAAGAATTTGTAAATCTTCGCCAAAACTTTTTGACTCAACTATATCTTCAATCTTTTTCTTCATATCAAGAACATTTGTAAATTCCATTTTGTGGTAGATACAATTGATATCATATAAATAAATAAATGAATTATCAATAATATTTCTTTTATCTAAGTCTGTTTTAAATATAAACTTAGTGTGTATAATAGAAGTATCTTGTGTTGATAATCCATGAATTGAAATTACTAACTTGTAAAACTTTTCATCTAAAGACATTTCATATACAGACTCCACGGTATTAACAACTCCGTCTTCTACTTCAAATATATCTTTGAATGCTTGTTCTATTTCTGATATTTTAATTTCCATATTATTTAAATTGATTATCGTATGATTTTTTCTTTAATTTCATTATCTTTTCAATGTAATTGTTGCGACGTAAAAACTTAAATACTAAATTACCAAGTGATAATTCACCACCTTCAGATTCTAAGCCACTCTTTCTGTAATTCTTAACTTTATCCCATACTTTTTGAAGTTTCTCAAGGAAAGATTCATATTTATCTTCATCAACTTCTTCTTCTAAGTCATCAACTAACATCATTACTGACTTACCTTTCTCTTCAATCATATCTTCATCAGGTTCAAACTCTACTCTTTCGGGTTTAACCTTCCATTTGTTATTTAATAAAGAAAATACACCTGTTGATGTATGTGGTTCTGAAACATCTTGAATATAAACTTCAACTTCATATCCTTTAATTTTAATATCATGTGCATCATTCCATATCTTTTTAACACTATCAGCATATTTTTTAACCAATTCCACTGATTCATTAACTTGTGTAAAATTAATTAATATATGTAAGTCATAATCTGAGTATTTTTCAGACCAATTATAGTTAGATAAAGAACCTGTTAAAATTATATCATCAACATCAGCTTGTAAATCGGTAGAACCGTAAAAATCTTGAGCGATTTTCAATAAATCTTCTCTAACTTCAGAGTTAATCTCAAAATCTGTCCATATTTTAGGATTTAATTCATCCTTGACACGGAAAGACTTTACTGCGTCTAGATCACCTTGGTTGAATTCAAAATATTTTATAAGCTTCATATCTTATATATTAAATTCTATCAACACTTTTTAATTACTTGCTATTAACTTTATTAAATTATTTCATATAATTATAAGTAAAAATATAAATATAACTATGCAAAGTAAATTAAATATATTATTCTTGGGCCCCCACCTATCCACAGGAGGAATGCCCTCGTTTCTATTAAAGAGAATTGAAAATATAATAAAACACGAAGAATTAGAATTGTTTGTAGTAGAATATACTAATTTTAGTGATGAGTATGTAGTTCAGAAAAACAAAATCAAACAACTAATCAAACCTGAAAACTTTTTTACTTTAGATGAAGACAAGTATGATTTAATGGATATTATTAAAAATAATAATATCGATATAGTTCACTCAGATGAGATTTTAGAAGGATTTGGTCAAGTAGTACCAGATTCATTATTAAATGATTTATACAGTAACAGTAGAACTTGGAAGATAGTTGAAACTTGTCATAATGTTTGGTTTAATCCAAATACATCTAAAAGATTTAACCCGGATGGTTATGCTTTTTGTACACCTTGGCATAAAATGTCTACTTTCTCCAAAATGCCTTCATATAGTGAAGTAATAGAACATCCTATTGAAAATAAAGTACCTACTTTAGAAGAGAAATCACAAGCTAAAGAAATTCTTGGACTTAATCCAAATAAAAAACACATTATAAATGTAGGATTGTGGACATCTGGTAAAAATCAAAAAGAAGGTGTTGAATTGGCTAAACAATTAGAACAATCTAATCCAGAAATTCAATTTCACTTTATAGGAAATCAAGCAATAAACTTTGCAGAATATTGGGCACCTATAATGAGTGATATACCTTCAAATGTCACTGTTTGGGGC
>Ga0114969_10004492_pt1 | contig 11020 bp, 9 predicted proteins | sample M_130807_MF_Meta_FD_87316 | JGI IMG/M metagenome (GOLD analysis project Ga0114969, IMG submission 87316) | Freshwater microbial communities from Lake Montjoie, Canada to study carbon cycling - M_130807_MF_MetaG | ecosystem: Environmental > Aquatic > Freshwater > Lake | place: Lake Montjoie...
AAAAATTTTTTTGTGCTAAAAATTCAGATTTTTTTTTACATAAAAGGTCTCTTTTTTTTGTTAATTTACGATTAAGCAAATGTTAGTATAATAATACTAGAAAGCCAACTTAAAATTAATTCGTAAAAAAAATATTATCAAGAACAATTACAGCTAAATTTGTCAATAACTTTTACCAAAGATAGGAAGAAAAACCGAAGTAAACAATTTTTTAACCTTTAAATTCACCGAATACATCTCTAAATGTATCTGCAATTTCGCCTAGTGTTGAATAGTCTTCAACACATTTAATAATGCTTGGCATAACATTTCTATTTTCGATGGCTGCACTTCTTAATTCCATTAAATCTTTTTCAACATTTAAATTATTTCTTTCGTTTTTCAGCACTATTAATTTATCCATCTGTATTTTGCGAATGCTATCGTCGATTTTAAAAACAGGTTTTTGATTTAAATCTGCTTCCACAAATTTGTTAACGCCAACAATTATTTTTTGATTCGATTCAATTTCCTTTTGATAGATATACGCACTTTTTGCAATTTCGTTTTGCATGTAGCCTTGTTCAATTGCCGCTACACTGCCACCCATGGCCTCAATTGCATTGATATATTGATAGGCCGCTGCTTCTATTTCATCTGTTAATGTTTCCAAAAAGTAACTACCACCGAGCGGATCAACCGTTTGGGTAATACCACTTTCGTAGCCAATAATTTGTTGGGTTCTTAAGGCTGTGCGGGCTGCACTTTCTGTTGGCAAGCTCAAGGCCTCATCGAAACCATTGGTATGTAAACTTTGTGTTCCTCCTAACACCGCCGACATCGCTTGAATAGTTACACGTATGATGTTGTTCTCTGGCTGTTGGGCAGTTAAAGTAGAGCCACCTGTTTGGGTATGGAACCTTAACATTTGTGCTTGCGCATCTGTTGCACCCAATTCTTTGGTAATTTGTGCCCACATTCTTCTTGCTGCTCTAAATTTGGCAACCTCTTCGAATAAATTATTGTGTGCATTAAAGAAAAAAGACAAGCGCTTTGCAAACACATTAATATCTAATCCTTTTTCAATAGCAGCCTTTACATATGATTTACCATTGGCCAAGGTGAATGCTAACTCCTGCACTGCGGTGCTACCGGCCTCACGAATGTGGTAACCAGAAATTGAAATGGTATTCCATTTCGGCACTTCTTTACTACAAAAATCAAAGATATCTGTAATTAAACGCATGCTCGGTTGAGGCGGATAAATATAGGTACCGCGTGCGGCATATTCTTTTAAGATATCATTTTGAATGGTACCTGAAATTTTATTTAAATCTGCATTTTGCTTTTTGGCCAAAGCTATGTACATTGATAAAAGTGTAGAAGCAGTGGCATTAATGGTCATGCTTGTGGTAATATCTTCTAACTTTATTTTATCAAATAAGGTCTCTATGTCTTTTAATGAATCGATGGCAACACCAACTTTTCCCACTTCGCCTTCTGCAAATTCATGCGAACTGTCATACCCTATTTGTGTGGGCAAATCGAAAGCGACAGATAAACCCATGGTACCTTGTTTTAACAAATAATGGTAGCGTTTATTGGATTCTTCGGCAGTAGAGAAGCCCGCGTATTGGCGCATGGTCCATAATCTACCGCGGTACATATCATCTCTCACCCCGCGGGTGAAAGGAAACTTACCTGGAAAATCTGATGAATTAACTTTACCTGTTGTGTAAACAGCTTTAATTTCAATTCCGCTATCTGTTTTGAATTGAGGAGTATCGCTCATTTAGAAATAAAGATTAATTTCTGCTTTTAGAAAATCAATGGCTTTTTGTGTGGGTATTCTATTTTCCTCCATCATTCTATCAACGATTGCTTTGGAATAATCGATCCCAGTCGAGTTGGCATCCATGCTACTTGCAACCGTATGCAATAATTGAACAACTTCTTCTTTTACTACTTTAATGATGTTCCAAGCTTGGTTACTTATATAGATCTGTTGGGACAAGTTATGACTAAATTCTTGGTTGACTGAAGACTCCATTAAAAACTTTAGACCATTGGCTGAATTAACACCATCATTGTATTGAATAATTAAATTTTGCGGACTAATTCGCTCAAGGAATAAAATCATCCTTTCGTAGGCTTGTAATTTTAATGGGGTTAATAAACTTGCAGTTGTTTTTCTTAATTCAAGTTGCAAGCGAGCAGTGTGTTCTTCCATCACTTTATTGATGATAACGTAGCAAACTAAAAATACAACCAATGAAGGAATAATGTATTTAATAATATCTAGTAATGTTTGTAGTAAAGGATCCATGATATGTATAACGCAAAAATAAACAAATTATTGAGTCTATTCAATCAAATTATTTAATTAGTTTAAAAGATTTGCGGGACAACGCATATCAATTAATTTTAGTAAAATGATGTTACAATAAAAAGGGGGATGTGTTTATAACACATCCCCCTTTTTAAAATTAATTGGGATTAATAAAATTTAAATCTGAAATCTTTCACATCTTCAGATTTTTTCAATGAATTCAAAATATTTTCATAAACTCTGCCTTTTGTTTCAGAGTACAAGGTACCTTTTCTAGTAGTTAAGGTCGTTGGTAATTGTTGTTTCACGATGCTTTCAACATACAATACATGCACACCCTCGCGACTTACAAATGGCTTACTGATTTTGTTTAATTTGCAGCCAAATAGATAACCTACCAATTTTGGATCACTCCCTGCAAATGGTACAGATGATGCACCGAAAGTAATTGCGTCAATTGGTTGTGCAATTGATTTTACGGCTATTGCTACATCCTCCATGGTCTTAGCATTTGGCAATACTTTCTCGAACTGCGATTTTAATTGTGCAGCTTTCTTTTCGTTTCTCACCAATGTTTCTACTTGTTCTCTTGCATCATCTAATGATTTGGTGCCTTCTTTTTTGATTTTAGCAATTCTTACAACCACTAAACGATCGCTTAGAGTAAATATTTCAGAATAATCACCAATACTTCTGTCATCATTGTAAATCCATCTGACAATTTCTTTTGAATCAGGGATACCCATGATAACAATATCACTTTCTTTGATGTCTTTAGCAATGGCTTTAGCAACACCTGCTTTAGCTGTTACCTTTTCAAAATCAACTTTTTCTGATAGTAGGTTGGTGAATTCTAAGGCTTTATTGTAGATATTGTCCTGTGTACTTTGAAGTGGTTCGATACCTCTTCTTACTTCAGCCAATTGTATTAATTTTTTAGATTTTGGCGCCACTAATTTAATGACAGAAACACCAAAAATGGTTTTAGCACCAATGGCATCGCCATTGCCCATACCTTTTATTATTTTATTAATATCTGTCGGCTGTGAGCTTTCGTTAAACCATCCCATATCATATGGGTTAATTACTTCGCCAATGGTTGATTTCTTATTTAATACTTCCATAGCATTGTTGCTTGTTCTGATTTCTGAAGCAATTCGTTTGGCTTCAACTATAGCGTTTAAGGTATCTTGTTTGGTATTACCTTTTACAGGCACTTCACATTTTATAGCATGAATACTTGCTAAAGAATCTTCCTTAATGTTGGTTACTTTAAACAAACTAAAACCACCTTGATAATATATTGGACCTAAAACTGAATCTTTCGGAGCATTCATAACCATACTAGAGATTTCTGCAGGTAATCTTCCTGGTGATTTATAGCTGGCATCATATGGCGTATTGTTAATCGTTACAAAAATTGAATCATTTTCAGTTTGATTAAAGTTGGAAATTTCTGTTGCCAAATCTTCTTTAACTGCTAATGTATCATCCTTTGTTGGTGTAATGTACCATGAGGCATAATCAATATCTCTTAAATTTTCCTGTTTGAAATCTTCTTTGTGATTATTAATATACGCTTGCATTTCAGAATCCGTCACCTTTATGTCTTTATCTGGAATTGAAATGAAATTAAGTGATACAATTTTGCCTTTGATGTTTGTGGTATTTGTAAAGTAGTCATCTTCAACATCAAGTGAGGTTGCATATAAAGATTTTGCAATTAAAGATGTGTACTTTCTATTTTGGGTTTCTAAAAACACTTGTTTGATCAAACGGTTAATTTGACCAGTAATTTCGGCATTTTTTTTATTCTGATCGATAATTTTACGAACAATCGTTGGATCGAATTCAGTGTTTTGTTGAGAAAAATTCTGTTTTATTAAAGGGTGTGCGTCGTTGGTATACAATAACACTGCAGCCTCATCTGTCGGCACAACAATGCCCAATTTTTCGTACTCTTTTTCTATGATACGTTCTTGGATAAATTGATTCCAAACAACATTGCTTACTTGTGTTTTAGCATTATCGTCGACAACTTGACCAGTAGCTTCGTATTGTGAAAGCATGAGTTTGTATTTGGCATCAAATTCATCTAATTTGATTTTATCACCAGAAATACTGCCCACTTCACCTTTAGAACCACCTGAAGTGTATTTGTTATAGTTTGTTATAAAATCGCTGATAACAAACAATAATAGGGAAACAAGGATCACTCCTAAAACCCAGCCTGATCGTCTTAACTTACTAATTATTGCCATATACTTTTTTCAAAAAGAGGTGCAAAATAATACATTTAATGCTGAAAAGACAAATAAGTTTGATAAAATAAATTTTTTACACTGAAAAAAGTAGCGCTATTCTTATTTATTTACAGAACTTAAAATTAGCATAACAATGAAAAGCAATAATATTTCTAATTTTGCAATGATTTTATGCAGGACATCGAACCACACTATCATTGGTTACATCTTTACAACTCCGAAGAAGATGTAAATTCACCTTACTATCAAAAAGTGCACAGTGAATTTGAGTACAGTAATACAGTCTATAATTACCTCATACATCCTCAGTGGGATTCGTTTGGCTCTGTTACTTTATACCTTAAAATACTTTACACGGATTACGACAAAGGCTTTTGCATCATTGAATTGATTGGTGAATGGAACGATGCTATCAACAATGATATTATGCTGTTAAAGCGCGATATCATTGAACTTTTAGAGGAACAAGGCATTGATAAGTTTATTTTGATCGGCGAAAATGTCTTGAATTTTCATAGCAGTGATGACTCTTATTACGAAGAATGGTTTGCAGAATTAGAAGATGGGTGGATTGCCATGGTCAATTTTCGCGAGCATGTGTTAGATGAATTCAAATATTGCAAGGCCGATTATTATTTAAACTTTGGCGGCGACTTAGATACATTATCTTGGAGAAAACATACCCCCATTCAACTTTTTAAAAAGGTAGAAGACCTTATTTCGAAGCGGTTAAATTAAATAAAAAATGAATTTAAAAATTCAAGAAATATTTGTTCAACAAATAATGTCATATTTATGTCAAATTCATATGGTTCATTGACTCTTACTTCCTATTATATTAGTTTTGGTGTTTATGAATAGAACATACGTGCGCAACATTTTTATTTCCTTTGTTTTTTTAGTAACCCTGACAAGCTCAATTATGAATAGTTCTGGCCCTTCTGCTGCCTTAACTGGCGCGGCCATTACAGGGTCTACCAACGAGACAAATTGCACCAGTTGTCACAGTGGTACTTTCATTACAAGCAACAATTCTAATCTCAATAAAATATTTTTAAATAGCAATTTTCAAGGAGGCGGCTATATACCCGATTCTACTTATACTATTTCGTTGAGCTTTAAACAAGCCGGTATTGCGCGTTATGGATTTCAAATTACCTGTATTAGCTCTTCTACCAATGCACCAATTGGAACATTGGCCGCCGGCAATAGCCGTGTTCAAAAATCAACAGCAACTGTCGGTGGTAATACCCGTCAATATATTTTGCATACAACAGCAGGAACAGATACTATTAAAAAAGATAGCACCCTTTGGACCTTTACCTGGAAAGCGCCCAGTTCTAATGTTGGAAAGGTTAAATTTTACGCCGCTGTAATGGCTTCCAATAACAACGGCAATAATTCTGGCGATATTGTTTATGGCAAATCATTCGAAATTAGCCCTTCAAGTTTATTGGTAACCGCCGATGCCTACAGCGTTGATAGTGTTGTATGCGCTAGCAACAATGCACAAATGACAGGCAAGGGCAATGGCTCGCCTAACAGTTGGAATTGGCGATTTACCGGGGCCAATATAATCTCAAGTACCTTGCAAAATCCAATTGTAAAATTTACTTCAACGGGCACCCAATTGGCCATTTTAACAACCAAAAACGCCTATGGCACCAGCACCCCTGACACACTTAAGGTAACTGTAAAACCTTCTCCATCTGCCGCCATTTCGAATGGTGCCGCTGGCACTATTTGTAAAGGTGATTCAGTTTTACTTACTGCCAATCCTGGTTCGGGTGTTACTTACAAATGGAGTTTAAACAACAAAACAACGCGAACAATCTATGCCAAAGATACAGGCAATTACAGTGTTACTGTCACCGCCCTTAGCAATGGATGTGCTATTACACCAAATCCGTTCAAGTTGGGTTGGTATGCCAAGCCTTCCATTTCATTGACGAAAACACTTGCTAAAGATACTTTTTGTGGGCAAATCAATGAGACCATTACAGCAAGTGGTTTGAATATTGACAGTGTTGAATGGTACGTTGACAATCTGCTTTATGCGAAAACAAAATCATTATCATTAAATCTTTCAGGCAGCAAAAGCTTAACGGTTTTTGCGATTGCAAGAAGTATTAACAATTGCAAGAGTGCATCGAGTAATGCTTTTAGTTTAAAAGTGGTTAAAAAAATTAATGCCTATAATTTTAGTGCTATTAAAACCTCTAGCAATATTAAATTAAAATGGCTCCTATACCCTGGTATCGATTCTGTGCAATACAGCTTAAATGGCATTAATTTTAAACGCAGTATTAAAGATACTACCCTTGCACTTTCGGGCCTTACACCTTCAACTTTTTATAACATTACCATCAGAAGCTTTCAAAAGAATTTCTGTAAGTTCTCAGATACTGTTATCAGTATTAGAACCAACAATTGCTCAAACATTACCTATAAGGTTGCACTCAATTTAAGAATTTGTAAAGGTGAATCGATAAAGGCTGAGGTTAGAAATTTGCCAAAAACGAAGGTCAGTATATCATTTAATGGACTGCCATTTGCCAAAGACACTTCCTATACTTTCAATCCAACTAAAAGCGATTCATTATTAATTTTAATCAAGGATAGTTTAAGTTTAACGTGCCCCGATATCAAAGAAAAACCGGCATATCTTGTAGATACGTTCCCTAGTGACAATGGCATCTATTCTTACAACGCAAGCGCATGCAAAAATACATTTCAATACGCCATTAATCCTTTGTATCAGACCTACAGTTTTTATAAAAATAATACGATGTTGAGTTCGGGCACAAATAATCAATACAATTACACAGGATTAGTAACAGGCGATAAATTAGAAGCAAAGGTGAGTATCAATACCTGTTCAAAAACCATTGGTACTGTTAACTTTTCGATCAACCTGCCAGCAAATGCCAATTTCACATACCTGCGCAATTGGAAAACCTACACATTTACTCCGGCAGATACCGGAATGCTGAACTACAGTTGGTATATAAACGATACTTTTAAAAGTGCTAATAAAAATTTTGTTTTGGACATGAGTGTCTATAACAGCAAAACAGAAGTGATTTCATTGGCGACTAACAATTTTCAAACTTGCACTGATAGCACTTTCCAAACCATCAACTTCCCTAACTTTTTGAAGGTGGCCGACCTAAGTAATTACCAACTCAACATCTATCCGAACCCATTTAACGAACAATTAGAAATCAACACCAACTTAGAAAATTATCAATTAATGGTGTTAGACAATTTGGGTAGAATACTTTTAAACTTAAGTAATTTGAGCAATCATCAAAGCATCGATGCGAGTGCATGGAGCAAAGGTTTGTACCACATTGTTTTGAGCAATGAATATTTAACCCTCGATCGAAAATTGGTGAAGGTGCAATAGTTATTTTAAGTAATTATGCCTGCAGGCCTAGTGCAATAGTGACATTCATAATATTTTACTATGTTTGCAATTAATATCATGCGCAGCTTTTGTATCAATACAAAATTTTCGGATGCTAATTAGCAACTAAGCCATGCAAGAAACTTCGAACAAACAACATTTATTAGCCGAATATTATTCTGAGAAAGAATTGGTTCCTTCGCTCTGCGATTTGTACGTTTCGCTCTTTACAGATTGTGCTGTTTTAGTAGCATTTAGTTCGCGTGATAAAAATCTTATGGCCTATAAAATTGCCAATCCTGTTGAACAACTTTCGAAATTAGAGCCTTGGATGAAAGCCGATTTTAATCAAATCATTTCAGTTAGTTTTACAACAGATTTTTTTGCGACCCCTGAAGCTTTTGTTGCCAATGCGTATAACCACCAAAATTTAAGTGGTCAAGTAATGGTTGATTACGAAGCTCAGAAAGACACTGCATCCGTTCACTATCTCAATGGGCTGGTTACCTACCACCTTTTAAAGAAACAAGCCAGCCAATTGTACCTTTATAGAACAGGCAACCAATACACCATTCTTTTAATGAATTTTGATCAATGTTTGTTGGCCAACAGTTACCAGTGTGACAATGAAACAGAGGTATTATACTTTCTTTTAAACGCTTTACAAATAAGTGATTTATTGCCATCTGATGCCACCCTGAATATTGATTACAGTATTTTACAACAAAAAGAAATGGTGAAATTTTTGAGTCCCCATTTTTCTAAAAATGTCGCTTTAAATTATGCATTCGAGCATCTGAACCCTGCTGTACCAGATTTGCAAGAAAAGTTATTTGCGTGTTACGCCGCCTCTTTATGCGCATAATAGCAGGTCTATACAAAGGTTATCAATTCAAAACCTATAGCGGCAATAATACGCGTCCAACCACCGATTTAGCCAAAGAAAGTTTATTTAATTCCTTACATCAACTCTATCCGATTGAAGGCAGTAAGGTACTCGACTTATTTGCAGGGACAGGCAATATAGGTTTAGAATTTTTATCGCGTGGCGCTGAATCATTGATTAGTATTGATGCCAACTTTGCCAACATTGAATTCATGCAAAAAATAAAAAAAGAACTCGGCGTTAAACCATGGCAAATTACCAAATGGGATGCCTTGAAATTTAGCAAGCAATTAACCATAGTACCTGATATTATTTTTGCCGACCCTCCTTATGATTTTGTTCAACTCCATCAATTGGTAGATATTATTACGCAAGCGGAGTGGTTTATAAATAACAATAGCTTATTTATTCTTGAACATTCAGATAAATTAATTTTCGACTCACCTTATTTATTTTTAAAAAAACAATACGGTATTACCTGCTTTAGTTTTTTCAATTGCAAAGCTGCCATGGAAAAATCAATTTCTTAATTAATAATTGTAATATTGTATTGAACAACTCAATTCAAATGGAAAAAATTGCATTATTCCCAGGCTCGTTCGATCCCATTACCAAAGGACATGTAGACATTGTAGAAAAAGGTTTACAAATATTCGATAAGATTATTATTGCTATTGGTAGCAATGTCAAAAAAACCAATTTATTTACTTTGGAACAGCGCATGGAATGGATACGAAAAATATTTGCCAATGAGCCGAGGGTAGAAGTAAAAGCCTATACAGGCCTGACCGTGAATTATTGCAACGCGGTAGGCGCGCATTTTATTTTAAGAGGATTGCGTTCACCTGGCGACTTTGAATATGAGCAACAAATCGCATTCGCTAATAAAGAATTGGTGGAGAATGTGGAAACGGTTTTCCTACTTTCAAGTCCGTATTACACCAATATTAGCAGCACCATTGTGAGAGACATTATCATTAACAAGGGCAACTATAGCAAGTTTGTACCCGAGGGTATTGTATTCTAAAACAAAGAGGCTTGTTTGGAAATTTTGGGAAATTCAATTTTTTGAATTAAAGAACGAATGGAATCATAGGTTTCGAAATCGGGTTGTTTAAGAAAGGTTTTATCGACCCAACGCACTTCGGTGATATCTTCTTCTAATTGTGGTGTAACCTCCATGTTTCCCCAAGCAATCATCTGATACCAAGCGGTTTTTTTCAATATCCAACGGCCTTTTAAAAAATAAACATGGTAGGTATTATCTACTTTATCTAACAAACCTAAAAAATGTAGCCCGCATTCTTCGTGCACCTCACGCAGGGCGGCCCTTCTTTGGGCTTCGCCTTTTTCTATTTTGCCTTTGGGTAAGTCCCAAAGACCCAAGCGCTTTATCAATAACAATTGACCGAGTTCGTTGAATACAATTCCGCCAGCTGCTTTTATTAGCTTAAATTGTTTTTTCAACACCCCATATAATTTAAGTGATTCATTGGTTTCGAAACCAATGTAACGGTCTTTTACCTCGTCACCACTGGTTAATTTAGCAATTAATACTTTTAGTTCTGAGGCTGGATACTGCACTACTTTTTCGCTTTGTTGTTTTAAAAAAGCATAATTGCCGATAAATAGTGTACACTGGTTAATAAATATTTTATAGTTTTGCTGACCCATAATTATGATGAACGATACAAGTGCAAAAATAGCGCAATACTTATTAGAATGTGAAGCTGTCAAATTAAATGTTGATGAACCTTTCACTTGGACCAGCGGCATGCGCTCTCCAATTTACTGTGACAACAGAGTAACACTCTCCTACCCAACCATTCGCCAATACATTACCAATGAATTGGTAAAAGTAATTCTTCAAAACTTCGGCACAGTAGAAGCCATTGCGGGTGTAGCTACAGCTGGTATTGCACAAGGTGCTTTGATTGCCGACAAAATGAATCTTCCGTTTGCCTATGTAAGACCAGAACCTAAAAAACACGGTTTAAAAAACAGCATTGAAGGCCATTTAGAAACAGGTGCCAAGGTGGTAGTTGTCGAAGATTTGATTAGTACAGGTAAAAGCAGTTTAAAGGCTGTTGAAGACTTAAGAGAGAATGGCATTGAAGTAGTGGGTTTGGTTTCAATCTTTAATTATGGTTTTG
>Ga0114969_10004493_pt1 | contig 11016 bp, 7 predicted proteins | sample M_130807_MF_Meta_FD_87316 | JGI IMG/M metagenome (GOLD analysis project Ga0114969, IMG submission 87316) | Freshwater microbial communities from Lake Montjoie, Canada to study carbon cycling - M_130807_MF_MetaG | ecosystem: Environmental > Aquatic > Freshwater > Lake | place: Lake Montjoie...
GCAACTATTACGATTAATCCAGCTGCAGGACCTTTAATTGTAAGTAAAGATCCAGAAATTAAACTTACAAGTATACCACCAACCATTGCAGTTATTAAACCATATATAGGTGGGAAGTCACTCGCAGAAGCAATTCCTAAACTTAATGGAAGTGCTAATAAAAATACCAAGAACCCAGATAATGCATCTGAACTAAAGTTTTCTTTCAACCCAGCGAAACCATCTTTGGGTAGATTTGTTTTGTTTTCTGTTTTCATAAATTATTAGTTAAAAAGTTATTTTATTTTTTATCCTATTTATCACGTTTCTTGAGTGAAAGTTAGGATGATTTATGCGCTATGGAATGATACGTTTTTACATGTGGTCCTAAAAATAACCGTGCATAAATTCTTACCAAGGCTAATCCATCGACAATCAAACTGATTGCTAAAAACAAGGCTAAAAAATATTGGTCTTCCCGAATGGACGAAAAAACTAAATCTTCTCCTATCATGGTAGGCGTAATCGGAAAACCTGCTAATCCCAAACATGCCATTAAAAAAACAAAGGCGATTGTTGGATATTCAAAGGCATGTCCTTGAAAACGCGCAAGTGTAATACGCTTTTCTTTTTTAATTAGGATACGAATGGCAGTAAAACCAACAGCTCCTGAAACAATAACACCGGATAGATACATTGCAATGGTAGAAAAATGAATTTCAGAATTAATGGAGATAGCTAAAGCAATCCAAAAATGATTCATCATTACCATGAACCAACTAAGTTGTACATTTCTTCGCTCTGTAAATGCTTTAATGACCATTAATAAACCAATAAATGCAAAGAATCCAGGTAGGTAGTTTTCTAGAAAAATAGGGATCATTGACTTCATAAAGAGAAGTACAACTCCAGACACATAAATTGCTATAAAAAAAAGTAGTCCAAGTTTAAGTCTGAAAAATCCAAATTTTTGTCCAACCTTTTTTATAGGAGAAATAAATAATTGATAGATAATCGTTTCTAAATTCCATTCTTTCAAACTTAAAATATAAAAGGAATATTCGATGCGTTTTGGAAAGCTATCTTCAATCGTTTTTTCACGTGCTTCATAAGCGTACAACTGCTCTTTGATTTTATAACTCGCTATGGATGGAGAAATTAGAAGTTGGTAAGTTCTTAATAATGCATTACCACAAATGTGAAATAAGGCTAAATTATCAAAACCAGCTACAATTTCTAAGAATATCAATCCAATTTGCGCGATCGAAGAGTAGGCTATTTGACTTTTAACGGATGTTTGAACCCTTGCCATCATACTTGCAACGAAACAGGTTAATACACCAAGGAAACCGATAATTACGCGTATTACTGTTTGATGCTCCCAAAATGGATGTGTTCGTAAAAGTAAAAACGCTCCAATATGAACAGAAAGAGATCCGTAAAAAATAGCACTCGAGGGCGTAGGTCCTTCCATCGCTCTTGGCAACCAAGAAGAGAAAGGGAGTTGTGCCGATTTCACTAAAGCTGCAACCAGAATCACAAAGGAAATAAAGAATCCTTCCCAACTATGTTTTTGGAGTAAATGACTCACTAGTTCGGCATTATGCATTTTACCAAATGTCACATTCTCATGAAATAAATGGTGACTTAACCACATCGCTAGAATTAACCCAATATCTCCAATACGATACAGTGAGAAAATCTTTAATGCATTTTTAACAGGTAAGTAACGGTCTCTATAAAAGGCAATTAATAGAAAGGATGAAATACCTAAAAATTCCCAGCCGATAAATAGTGTTTCAAAATTCCCAGACAAAATAATAATGTTGTATCCTAAATAAAACAACAATATCGTATTAAAGAAACGCTTGAATCCTTGTTCACGGTGCAAATAAAAACGACTATAATAGGTAATCAAAAATGTTAAAAATGCACCCATTAACAAAAACAAAGCGGAAACACGATCAAAATATAAATCAATTAAGAAATCATATCCTTTTGTTTTATACAGAGAAAATTCGGCTAAATTAATATCCCTATGACCGGACTTTAACCAGGCAATTGTAAAGCCGATGGCAAAAGCTAATTGTATACTTAAAGTAATGAATGCTAAACGAGAAATAGCAAATTCATTCCTAGATGGAATCAATAGGCTGATTAGGTATCCTAACAAAGGAATCACTAAAAAATAATGTAATAAATATTCCATGACCTTATACTTTTGTTAGTTGATGCACCGAAATATTGGTATGACTTGATTCCACTAAACGTTCTAAATCAATACTTGTTTTTAATACAGCATGTTGAGGTGTGTAGCTACTAAATTGATCTTTTTTGAATAAAAATAATTCTTTAGTTTCCGGATGTATAACTACTAATTTAATCCAGTCATTTTGATACCATTCAAATGTATTTGGTGCTTTTGCTAATACTTCAAGAACGATTTCAGGATAATGTTCGACGATACACATGAGACGTATCGGATCGTGGACTTCTACCATTTGTTTGGGTAATCCAGGACGAATATCTCCTTCTATACCATTTGTAACTCCAAATAAACCAACAATATTATGAGGTAATTTAGAGCCAGATCCAAATTTTTGATCATCTACTTTTGCAAAATAATACGCTAAATTTATCCCTCCACATACTGGTGTGACTGCATTCAAAATCGTTAATAAAAAGGTGCCTGAAGGATCTTGTTTGTAGTTGTATGAATTCAAGAATGCACGTCTATCTAAGAAGATGTTTTTGGTCATCCAACGACCACCAACAACACACAATGAATTCGTTGCATGGTCTAATTCTGGACGAGGTTCAAACAATGAAAAAGAACGTGTTTGTACTGCTTTGTGAATTTCTTTTAATGATTTTGTAGTATCAATCGAAATAAATCGACGCGATCTTTCTTTTGCATTTAGTGCTAACGCACGATTGAATACTGCTTGATTTTTTAGATGATGTTGCTGATTAGGATCAGTTAATTGAACAATATCATAATACACCATTAAATCTTGCGCTGTATCATGAAGTCCACCAATAAACTTTGTACCCTCCGGAATATGGATTCCTCGTTCAGCTAATTGTTTGCGCACTTCTGAATGATTACCCATTAATGCTGCTAAGCGGGCATTAACAGATCCTGGTTTACAGGAACATGCACCACAATCCATGGTGGAATAAAAGGCATTGTTTGCACTCGTAGAGCCGTGACCAATCACATAAATGAGCGCTGCGAAATTATCTATCAATCCAATACTACGAAGTAATCCCTCGATACGATCTGCCATTTCACTTGTTGTAAAACCGACGATTAGTTCGTGTTCTTTATGATTTTCACCAGTATTCTCAAAAATCAAAGAACTCGTAGGGTGCATGTGCTGAAAGGAACTTACCGTAGTATTCCCATAACTTGGCTTGAAAATATATTTCAAAAGTTTAAAAGCAGCCCAATAACCCATTGTTTGCGTCAATAACCATCCTACAATTAATCCATGACTTTTACTGGAAAAACCGACTTCTTTTTTATGTTTGTATTTATTCGCTTTTTCTAAAATCAGGTGTTTTGGGGTAAGTGGTGCAGGACATAATTTGGTTAAGTATTTTCCACCATCTGGTTTGTAGTAAAATTCAATGTTAAAGAATCCTGCTGTGCCATACGTTTCCGCTTGCGGATCACATTTTTCAACATAGGTTCTGAACGAACATTCCCGGTCATCAATACAAAATAAGGCTTGAAAACTGACATTTTCTTGGATTGGTTCTGCTTCTTGTTTTGCTAAATAAAACAAAACGTCATCATAGTAAGACCATTCGTATGCTTCTTGCCATAATTTTAATACTTCCGCAATTTCTACATTTCGGGTTGGTGCAAAAATATCTTTACCGGCATTTTTTGTTAATAAACCTAATGCTGCCCATTGTCCAGCATATCGGTCGTCCAAGGTGTCAATTTCCAATAATAATTCTAGAAAAATAAAGTCTTCTAAATCAATTGCTCTTTTTTCTAAAAGCACATGTGGATTTTTTTCCAAGTATGCCACAATGCCTGACCAACCTTGATGTTCAAATTGTTGGTCGAATATATATTGAAAATATAACGCTTCTTTACCAACCAAAATGTCTAACAAATCTTTGATCCCGATAGATTTGTTGGCTAATAATTTTTTTGCACGATTCGTTCGGAAGAAACTAGAGAAACTATTTTTTTCTAATTCAATAAGGGAGTTTCGTAATCCTTTTTTGTTGGCAGGAAAGTTCCAAATAGAAATCCCTTGGTCTAAATATGCACCAACAATTCTGAAAAGATTGAGGTGAACATAATTATCCACATCGATTTTCAAGAATTTTTTCCAAGCTTCCCGTAATTTTCCGACACGTGAATTTATACGTATTTGGTAGTCTTGTTCTAGTAATTTTTGTTTCCAAAAATTCAGATTTTCAGCACCTTTTTGTTCGATTAATACTTTCTCTAGAACCTCTGTGCGTATCTGTCCTTTTGCATAAAAGTCGCGATATTCATTCAGGTCTAAATACGTTTTATATCCAAAAATTTCGGACGAACGTTTCATTGCTTCATGAAAAGGTAAGTCTTGAAAACTTGCTAATGTATTTAAAAAGATATAATCTTTTAAAGGTCCTTGAGTAGGTAAATATTTTTTAAGTTCTTGAATGGTAATTGTTAAATCAAAAGAACTTGATTTTTCTTCCATAATGAATTAATTTGATTAGGAATATTCAGATACAAACATTGATAATTCAATGTGAAGTGAATAGCAGAATCAAATTAAAATATGTCTTACTTCCAGCCAAAGAGGTAGGGAAGTATTTTTTTCGTTTTTGTGTTTGGAAAAATGTAGATTGGACGTGTTTGTTGCTACTTGTTCGCTAAATTCGAAGGAGTGAGCCAGAGGTAATGCAAAATAATCATTGGAAAATTCCTCTTCTTCTTCTTCTTCCTCTTCTTCGTCTTCTAAAAACGAATTTGTAGCATCAACCAGGTCGAGTTTATAAAATTTGAGTGATTTGTCGGATTTAGTAGGTTTGAAAGTGGAAGCGTTAGCGGCAGATACATGTCCTAAAAGCAGAATTAGAACTGCTAACATGTTTATGATTCTACCTACTATTATTTTCATACACGAATTTTGCATACAAAGATATGATTAAATAGATAACGAATCTAATTTGTTTTGTAACAAAATGGAATTATAATTTACTTTATAATTGAAAATTTTAACAATTGTTAAGCAAAATTACACTGGCTTTTGCTATCTTCAAAAAATAATGTACTTTCATCCTTGGGTATTATTCCAAATTGCGCATGCGTTTAAATTTATTGATTCTATTTCTTTTGTGTGTCGGAAGTGTATGTTCGCAAACAATTCCTGGATTACCTTATTCTGTAAGTGGACACGTAAAAAAAACAGCTGTTTTTATGCGAATGTCAACAGTAGATGCAGATGTGGAAATTGCTAAAAGTGAACAGGAAGTTATTGAGAGTCGCGAGAAAATTCAACAATATGGAAAAGCTTTAGATGTTGATTTAGACATTCTAAAATCAGCCACCGTGGATACCATGCCAAATGGCGAATTGGTATATCAACTTGGAATAACTTGTCCAAATGCACTCTCGATTAATGTCGTATTTGATCGTTTTCAATTAAAGATGGGGAGTCGTATGTATATTGTCGGCGCAACTTCTAATCGTTATATTGGTGCATATACCAGTTTAAATAATTCGGAAGCAAATGTACTAGGTTCAGAGCTAATGGAGGATTCCAAAATTATTATTGAACTCATTGAACCTTTAGAAAATAGAGGTTCTTCACTTTTACATATAGGATCCGTTATCCATGGCTATCGTTCTTTGGAGGCTTTGATAAAACGAAGTTTTAATAATTCTGGCATCTGTAATATCGATGTAAATTGTCCGCAAGGAAAAGGGTTTGAAAAACAACGTAATGCCGTTGCAATGCTTATTAATAGTACAGGTGGATTCTGCACAGGTACATTGATGAATACCACTGCAGGTCCATTTAAACCATATATATTATCTGCCTACCATTGTGGTACGAATCCCGCTTCTTGGATATTTCGTTTTCGTTGGGAGAGTCCAACAGATGGCTCAGATTGTGGCACTTCAAAACCATCACTAGATGGGCCAAAAGATAGATCCATTAATGGTGCTTCCTTGGTTGCTTCGTATAAAACTACCGATTTTATATTGTGTGAATTAAATGCATCTCCTATACCGGAATGGGAAGTTGTCTATGCGGGTTGGGATAAATCAGGCGCGATTCCAAAATCAGGCACTAGCATACATCACCCAGTTGCGGATATCAAAAAAATATCGTTGGATTTCAAACCATTAGTTGCTGAAGCCTTCAATAAAGGAGAGCCACGTAATCATTGGCGAACGAATTGGAATCAAGGAATCACAGAATCAGGATCTTCTGGTTCGCCGTTATTTGATCAAAACCATCGCGTTGTAGGACAATTACATGGCGGGGATTCGGATTGTATATCTAAGTTTATGACAGATTATTATGCAAAATTAAGCGAGTCATGGAAAGGTGGAGGGACACCAGAAACGCGCTTGAGCGATTGGCTGGATCCAGTAGATGCACAAGTTGATTTTTTAGATGGAAGTTCTCACACAAATTATAACCCAATGCTAAGCTATAATGCGTCAAACTTGAAAGGAAATTTGTGTCAAGATTCGCTTATTCCGTATGTAATTATTACTAATGGAGGGGTAGACACCTTGAAGTCAGTTCGCGTTCAGTATGCGTATGATACTGGTTCTATTGTAGAGATAAAATGGAGTGGGAAATTAGCTTTGTATGCAAGAGATACACTTCTATTACCAGCGATGAAGTTTACAAAAGGAGCACATGTTTTTACAGCAACTTTAATCCCTGATTCGAATTTTATCGATGCAGAAATCGCGAATAATTCATTCTCAAGTACTTTTACTGTATTAAATAACCCTCGAAAATATTATTTGGACCTACAATTAGATACGGAAGGCGATGAAAATGTTTGGTATTTGACAGATTCTACGAATAAAATATGGTATAAAGGCGGACCTTATATTCAAACACTGAATAAACCCATGAAAATTCAGGAAGTGTTTTGTTTAGATCCTAATTGTTTTACGTTCTCAGTCTATGATTTTGCTGGCGATGGAATGTATATAAATGATACAAATGTTGGATCTTATACACTTAAAGATGACTCACTCAAGGTGGTTGCACAACTTTTACCTGAAAATGCCAAGTTCGCTTCATCCTCTATGAAGAAATTCTGTTATGTGTCCAATGTGGAAGAAGTAGACTTTGAAAATCAAATTCGTTTATATCCAAATCCATCTAATCTAGATATTGTTCATATAACCTCGGAAAATAGCGTTATTAATAACATTGAAGTTTATGCAATTACAGGTCAGTTAATGAGTAGTTATACGGTAAATGCAAACACTTTTCAAGTTCCTGTTTTCCAATTACAAGCCGGAATGTACTATCTACGAATCATTGGAGAAAGTTCAGAAACAACCAAACCTTTTGTACGACTCTAATTACTATGGCAGGTATATACATACATATTCCATTTTGTAAGCAAGCGTGTACGTATTGCGATTTTCATTTCAGTACGACTTTTGAGAAGTATCGAGATGCGATGGTAAATGCGATTTGTACGGAATTAATAGCGCGAAAAGAATCTTTAGATAGCCAAGTAATTGATACCATTTATTTTGGTGGAGGAACTCCAAGTCTATTAACTTTTGAAGAGTTACGTTCCATACTTAATACGATTCATGCACATTTTGAAGTCCATACAGAGGCGGAAATTACCTTGGAAGCAAATCCGGATGATATTGATGACTCCAAAGCAAAAGCGTGGATGCTTGCTGGTGTAAATCGCTTGAGTATTGGATTGCAGTCTTTTCATGCCGAATCATTGGAATGGATGAATCGCGCACATACGGTAAATCAAAGTTTGGAGTGTATTATGATCGCGCAAAATTCAGGTATTCAAAATATTAGCATCGATCTTATATACGGATTACCAAATATGGGTAATGAGGTATGGATAAAAGAAATTCAAACAGCATTACAATTAGGAGTACAACATATTTCAGCGTATTGCTTAACCGTAGAACCAAATACAGTACTTTCTTCGTGGGTGAAAAAAGAGAAAATCCAACCAGCAAGCAATGAGCTTCAAAATGAGCATTTTACGATTTTACAAAAGGAATTGTCAACTGCTGGATTTGAACATTATGAGATTTCCAATTTTGCGCTTCCAACGTATATTTCAAAGCATAATTCCAGTTATTGGAAAGGTGCAAATTATTTAGGTGTAGGTCCTTCCGCGCATTCCTACGATGGTAAATACCGTTCTTGGAATGTAGCTAATAACCAACGTTACATACAAGGAATTGAAAATAATGAACCCGCATTTGATTTTGAGCTACTTACTAAAGAGAATCAATTTAATGAGTTACTATTGACAGGGCTTCGTGCAAAGTGGGGGGTAAGTTTAACGCAGTTAGGTGCTATTTTACCTTTGGGTAAATCGTTCTTGCAGCAACTGGAAAACCTGGAGAAAAAAGGATGGGTAGTTTGTAAAGAAGATACCTTATATCTTACCCAAGAAGGGAAATCGTGGGCAGATAAAATTGCGCAGGATTTGTTTGTGTAAATATCAGATTTTTTTCACCATTAAGTAGTTAAGATTTATTGATTTTTATTAATTCAAGTTCATTTAGAATGGCGACGCCATTATTGCATTTTCTTAATAAATCTAAATTTTTACGTGGCCCTCTTGAATAATTCCTTAATTTCTTAATGGTAAAAGAGCTAAAAAATAGGGTTTAATACTTGTAATCTCCATTATCTTTTCGTAAATTCAATGTAAAGTTCATTGAAAAAACAATCGGTGTTAATTGCTATAGATATTGAGTTTAAAGAGCTTTATTATTAATTCAATATTAAGTAATTACCATTTTTTGCTATTCACAATTACTTTTGGATAAAGTAGTTGGGTAATCAGTAATCGTGAATGTATTCACACATACTTTTAGTAAAAAATAATTGTCATGGCTAAACAAACCAAAATTTTCGTTCTCGACACATCGGTGTTGTTGCACGACCATCATTCCTTGGTACACTTCAAGAAAAATGATGTGGCAATTCCAATCACGGTATTGGAAGAATTAGACAAATTTAAAGTAGGAAACGAAATTAAAAATTTTGCCGCGCGAGAGGTAATTCGTTTCATTGACAAAATTGCAGGTAGTGGAAATCTGCAAGATTGGATTAAATTAGGAGGGTCTGATCTCGGTAAGTTTAAAATAGTACTAGATTCTACGCCTACATCGATTAATGCGGAATACATCTTTTCCGTAGGTAAAAACGACCATAAAATCATCAACAGTGCATTGGTTTTAAAAGAGACGGAACCAACGAAAGAGGTGATTTTAGTAACGAAAGACATTAACCTACGCATCAAAGCAAAGGCTTTAGGTTTGATGTCCGAAGATTACGAAACTGGAAAGGTTGAATCCGATGTGCTGGATGAAGACGCTTTCATGAACATTGAGAATTTAGATTCTTCTATTATTCAAAATTTATTTACAAAGGATTCTATTCAGGAAAATGGTATTCTGGGAAACAAAAAAACAGCGAATGGATATTATGTACTTAAAAATGGAAAAACATCTTCCTTAGCGTATTATAATCCAGTAACTGACCATATTGATCGTGTAGATAAAAATTATGTATATGGTATCAAAGCGAAAAATGCCGAACAAGCGTTTGCTTTTCATGCTTTACTAAACAATAACATCAAATTGGTTGCACTTCAAGGAGTTGCAGGTACTGGTAAAACATTATTAGCATTAGCAAGTGCCTTAGAACAACACAACCAATACCAACAAATTATCCTTGCACGACCATTGGTTCCGCTTTCTAACAAAGAAATCGGCTTCCTTCCTGGAGATGCAAATGATAAAATCGCACCCTACATGGAGCCTTTGTGGGATAACTTGAAATTCATCAAATCACAATTCGGTGAAAACGAGAAAAAATACAGAGCCATAATAGACATGGAGAAAGAAGGGAAGTTGGTGATTACGCCTTTAGCGTTTATTCGCGGTAGAAGTTTGTCCAACATACTGTTTATAATAGATGAAGCACAAAACTTAACGCCACACGAGGTGAAAACGATCATCACGCGTGCAGGAGAAAATACCAAGATTGTGTTTACCGGCGACCTCAAACAAATTGATACGCCTTACCTAGACGAACACAGTTGTGGTTTAGCATACATCATCGATCGCTTACAAAACCAACCGTTGTTTGCAAATGTAAAACTAGAAAAAGGAGAACGTTCCGAATTAGCGAATTTAGCGAACGATTTGTTGTAAGAATGAATTAAGAATTGAAATCCCTGTGGTGAGAACTGCAGGGATTTTTTTTGTGATTGTAATTTTAACCTGAGTTTGATTATTAAAATATTGTACATCAATTTTTTGATGAAATATAAATTTATTAGCTCGGCTTGAAGTGTTTTCCTGCGTTAGTTTTTCAGCTCCGTTGGAATTGTATTCCTACGGCAAATTATCTTAGCTCCGCTTGAAGTGTCTTTCTGCGGTAGGATTTACCGCGCGCACTTTTCCCGCCCATGCATAAACATCTTGAAATAAATAATGATGGATAGATAGTAATGCATTCGAATCCTTAATTTTGATTGGATTATCGAATAGTTCTTTAATTCTTTTTGCAACAGCACTGCTTTCAATAAATAACAAAACATCTGGGTCTGTTATGTTTTGAATGTTTTTTAGAATTCCTGTTTTTGAATCTGTATAAGAAAAATCAGGGTCTAAGTACGCATATGAATTAGATATATACATTCTCTTTTGCAAGATTTACTAATTCACTTAAAGTTATTTTACCTAGTACATAGTCACGAATTATAGCTACGCCATTAGAAGTAGGAACATACCCCTCAAACATATTTGTACCAATTGCA
>Ga0114969_10004494_pt1 | contig 11014 bp, 4 predicted proteins | sample M_130807_MF_Meta_FD_87316 | JGI IMG/M metagenome (GOLD analysis project Ga0114969, IMG submission 87316) | Freshwater microbial communities from Lake Montjoie, Canada to study carbon cycling - M_130807_MF_MetaG | ecosystem: Environmental > Aquatic > Freshwater > Lake | place: Lake Montjoie...
AATATTTTTTTGGCAAATAACTTAACAGTAGAAACAATGAAAAAGATTTTTGTAGTTGTATTTGTTTTCTTTTTTTATAATTCATATTCTCAAAACTTAGATAGTTTGGATAGAAAAAATGGATTCAAAGATTTAAAATTAGGAATGCCTTATTCTAAAATTTCGTCTGATTTACATCTTTTCAAAACTCTTGAAGATAATTCTAAGATATACAATTACACAGGAGTTTGTTGCAATAAATTATTTGATTACAATTTATCGAGTGTTCAACTAAAATTTTATAATGATAAATTAGTTGAAATTCATTTGAAAGGAAATCTAACAATTGCAGACCCACCGGGCTCATCATCTGATATGTCAATTGGATGGTCAAAATATAAAAGTGTAGTTGGAAATTTTACACAACTATTTGGTATTCCAACTGATTCACATTTAACAACCCCTGAAGAGAATACTTATTGTATTCAATCACATGTTTGGGACGGCAAAAAAGTGACGCTCTTTAGTTCTTTTTGGTATGAAGGCGATACTTATTTTACAGTCTTGATTCAAGATAAAACTTTTTACTCGAATAATATTAAAAGTGGGTTTTAAGAATGAAAAAGAAAACTTATGACAAACTTTATTTAAGAATATTAAATATTGGAATTGAAAAAAATGATTCAATTTAATTCAAATAGCGATATTGATCCTGACTTCGAAAATTTCTTTTCTGTTATAGATTTTGAAGAAGATTACATAAAACTTTTTAGCAATAATTCAATCAATGGTCTAAACAAAATATTGACACTGATAAAAAAAGAAAAATCGAACATTCAAAAATTCCTTCCCACTGAAGACGAATTAAGAAAAAACCGATTGCCCCCGGATGAATTTGATCCTGTTTTAAATTCTCCTGATATTTCTGAATTTCAATATTGGCATGTAGAAGAGCTTAATCTTATACAAGTTATACAACAACAAGAGCAATTTATTTTTGTATTAAACTATTCCTATTTTGAATTTTGGTTTAAGAATTTCTATGAGTTACTTGACACCAAATATTCAATTTCTACAAAAAAGAAAAACAATCAAGTTGAAAATATTTGGAAAGCAATTAAAACCTCTATTTCAAAAGGAGGGGATTTAGATTATGAACAAAAATTATTTGAAAATCTATCATCATATTCTTTGATTAGAAATTGCATTGCACATTGCAAGGGAAATATTAATAATTGCAATGAAAATAAACAGCAACAAACTAAATATGCTATAAAAAAGTTAAACTCAAAATTTATTTCATTACAAGAAGATCAAATTTATATTGAATTGGAATTTATTGAAGAGTTTCAAAAAATGTATACAAATTTCTTTCTCTGCTTACAAAAGAAATTTGTATCAATCGATATATCTAAATAGAATTTCATGAAACATTATTTCTTCTTGCTGAGCATTTTATTTTTTTTAATCGGTTGCAACCAATCAACAACTGAAAAAGATCCTGAAAAAAAAGATTCAACTGTTGCTAAAAAAGTTTTTGTAGAAGAAAAATATACTCATGCTGATTATCCCAATCCGCAACAATTGGATTATTGGGCGATTGACATTATTAAAAGGACAAAACCTGTTGAGGATTCTTTAAGAATTATAAATGATGAAGGAATCATTGTAAAGGCACAAGAATATTTTGATGAAGAATTTTTTCAACGAGATTCTTCAAACAATAAAGGTCTTTACGATTTGGATAATGATGGAAGACCTGAATTGATTGCTGTATTTTATTCCGGGGGTTCGCATTGCTGTGACGGAGTTTGGATTGGACGACAAATTGTTCCTGGTTTTTACGAACATGCTTTTACATTGTCAGGAGGTTACACTAAACTTGATGAACAAAATAGATTTCTTTTTGCTCCATATGAAAACTTAGCGTATTTCTATTCGTGTTATATGTGTGATGGTGAAATGAACCCACCCTATGATTATTTAGCTTGTCTTATCTTAGTTCAATATCGTTATGGATTTCCCGTGATGTGTTCACCAAACGAAATCAAAAAGAAAAAAATTATTACAAACCTTTCGCTACTGAGCAAAATCGCTGTGCCATCTATAAATAAAAAATCAGGTCAGGACTCTCTTGCTTTCAGAAAAAACTTTGCTAAAAATATTATCTCCTACTATTTCAACAGTTATGGCGATACAATCAACTGCAAAGAATTATTTTATAAATACTACAAGGGAATTGATAAGGATACTATCTATTCAGAAATCAGCAGCAATTTTGATATTGGGTTTGTTCTTGATGACCCATATTATTCAACTCGAATGAAAAAAGCTTCTGACTTTTTTATGAAAAAATAACATTCGAATTCTGAAGGTATCGGTTATAAAAGTTAAACATCTAAAGGGGTTTGTTGGTGGGTGGTTGATTTTTTTTCTACCAACATATTGTCCCGATGGGACAAGAATTTTCTTTCATAAGAAATACACAAGGACAGAAGGGACATGAGGGACGAAAAATATTTTCGTGAGAGAAAAATATGTGCGAGCAAAAGAGAGCGTCAGCCGCAAGAAGGATTGAAGAGAAAATCCTTTTTGTGTAATCACAAAAAGATTGGAATGAAAGCCTGACCCCTTGCATTGTAATCAATGCTTGGGGGGCTTGCCCTAATGCTTCGACAAGCTCAGTGTGACAATTAATTGTATCGCAGTAATATTGCATTCGCTTTAAATAAAAGCAGCAACTTGTAGTTGAAAAGAATTTTAAATAAAGTTATTGATTTCAGTTTGCTCATGCGCGTGTTGCGCCTTGCGGCGCCACACAAAACAAAATTTTATACTGCTGTTTTTATTGCTGTGTTGATGGCGGGCTTAAGCATTCTGAATCCGTACATCATTCAAATCACATTGGATAAATATATTCTGCAAGGCAATTATCAAATGCTGGTGACCATGAGTTCGGTGCTGCTCATTTCGCTTTTCGTGCAGGGATTTCTTTCGTACCAATTCACTTTCACCACTGCACTGCTCGGGCAAAATATTATTCAGCGGCTGCGCGTAAAAGTTTTCGCGCACCTGTTACACATGAATGTCCGCTTCTTCGATAAAACACCCATCGGCATTTCCACCACTCGAACAGTGAACGATGTGGAAACCATCAACGATATTTTTTCCGAAGGCATCATCACTATTCTCAGTGATTTGCTTACCATTATTGTGGTGCTGATTTTCATGTTCAGCATGTCGTGGAAACTCACGCTGGTTGCCATGTCCATTCTGCCGCTGCTCATTTTATCCGCATGGATTTTTAAAGAAGGAATAAAAAAATCATTCACCGAAGTGCGCAACCAGGTGGCGCGCCTCAACACTTTTGTGCAGGAACATTTAACCGGCATGAGCGTGGTGCAACTCTTTACCGCCGAAGAACGGGAGATGGCAAAATTCAAAATCATTAACCGCGACCATCGCAATGCGCACATCAGCAGCAACTGGTACTACAGCATTTTTTTCCCCATGGTCGAAATCATTTCGGCGCTCGCCATCTCGCTGCTCGTGTGGTACTGGAGCGGAAAATATTTGCAAGGCGATGTAACAGTCGGCATGCTCAATTCATTTATCATCTGCATCAACTTATTGTTTCGCCCCATCCGCATGCTCGCCGATAAATTCAACACGCTGCAAATGGGCATGGTGGCAGCCGACCGTGTTTTCAAATTAATTGACAGCGACGACCGCATTCAAAACACCGGAAAAATCAGCGCCGGAAAACTCAAGGGCGAAATCGTTTTCGAAAATGTGTGGTTCGCTTACGACGATGATTACTATGTGCTCAAAGATGTTTCGTTCAAAGTAAAAGCAGGTGAGTCGCTCGCCATTGTGGGCGCCACCGGCAGCGGAAAAACCACCATGATCAATTTGCTCATGCGCTTTTACGATGTGCACCGCGGGCGCATCACCATTGATGGTGTTGACATCCGCGACTACGATGTGTACTCGCTGCGCAAAAATCTCGGAATGGTTTTGCAGGATGTGTTTTTGTTTTCAGGTTCCGTGCTCAATAATATCCGCCTGCGCAACCAAAGCATTTCGCGCGAGCAGGTAATCAATGCATCACAACTTTGTGGTGTCAATGAGTTTGTCGAGCAACTGCCCGGCGGTTACGATTACCTCGTGAAAGAGCGCGGCGCCACACTATCCATGGGGCAGCGGCAACTCATCTCCTTTGTGCGCGCGCTCGTTCACGACCCCGCCATACTCATACTCGACGAAGCCACATCGAGCATTGATACCGAGAGCGAACAGATCATACAGCGCGCCATCCAAAAAATGGTCAGCAACCGCACCTCCATCATCATCGCGCACCGGCTCAGCACCATACAAAATTCAAACACCATCCTCGTGCTCGACCATGCGGAAGTAAAAGAATGCGGCACCCACGAACAACTCATTGCACTCGACGGCTTCTATAAAAAACTATACGAGATGCAATTCAGGAAGGAGAAACTGTTGGCCTAAATAAAAAAGCCATCTTGATTTTTCAAGATGGCTTACACTGTTTTCGAAAATATCTTTTAAGATTTCACAGACTTTGAAGCGATATAAGATTTAATCCATTCGGTAGTCACTGATTTTGGTCTTTCAATACCATAACCAAGTGCGCGATCCCAGCACAACGAAGTTAAAACTCCCAATGCGCGCGATACACCGAACAACACTGTATAGAAATCATATTCAACCAACCCGTAATGAACCAGCAACGAACCGGAGTGAGCATCCACATTCGGCCAAGGGTTTTTAATCTTGCCGGTGCTTTCCAAAATAGGAGGAGCCACTTTATAAATGCGCCAGACTGTATTCACCAATTCATCATCAGGACAATATTTTTTTGCAAACTCCATTTGAGCAGTAAAGCGCGGATCAGTTTTGCGCAAAACTGCATGACCATAACCAGGTACTACTTTCCCTTCTGTTAAAGTTTTGTGTATGTAATCAGCAATCTGTTCTTCGCTCGGGCTCTTTGAACCAATTTCTTTTTGCATCTGCATCACCCAGCGAATCACTTCTTGGTTAGCCAGTCCGTGTAACGGTCCAGCCAATCCATTCATTCCTGCAGTAAAAGAAAGGTATGCATCACTCAATGCAGAACCAACAAGGTGTGTGCTATGAGCAGAAACATTTCCTCCTTCATGATCAGCATGAATGGTCATATATAATCGCATCAGACTTTTAAATGAAGGGTTATCAAAACCTAACATGTGAGCAAAGTTTGCTGCCCAATCCAATTGTGAATCCGGTTCAATGTGTTTGTCATTGTGATAAGTTCGGCGATAGATGTATGCTGCAACACGAGGTAATCGTGCAATCAAATTCATTGAATCTTCAAACATCGGATCCCAGTAATCTTTCTTGCTAATGCCTTCACGATATTTTTTTGCAAAAACACTTTCAGTTTGCAAAGCCATAACTGCAATACTGAATTGTGTCATCGGATGAGTTGTTTTTGGCAATTCATCCAACACTTTAAATACATGATGAGGAACAATTCCACGGCGCGCCCAGGTATTGCTAATGTGTTCAACATCGCTATGAGAAGGCAACTCATTAGTGAGCATTAGATAAAACAACCCTTCGGGTAACGGTTCGGTGCATCCTTCAGCTTTTGGTAATTTTTCGCTCAACTCCGGAATAGTATAACCACGGAAACGAATACCTTCTATAGAATCAAGCAATGATGTTTCAGTCACCAAAGCTTTTATTTCTTTCATGCCACCATAAGCCTGATCAATGGTATATGTACCAAGTTCAAGATTACCATGTTCTTTTATCAATGCCTTTACTTCCTGCGCAACAGGTCCTGAAATCTCTCTGAATTTGTTTTTTAAAACACCCATTTATTAGTTTCTAATTTTTTTCGACGGCCAAATGTAAATAAATCTGTTATCTGAAATTATGAATTTTATTATTCTTAACGAACCCAAAGACAATAGGTTCAACAGGAAAAAATATTTTCTTTTAATATTTAAATTAATAGACGACTGTCCTAAATTCTGTTTTTTTTATGAATTTGATGTGGGTTTGTGTTTGTAATTTTATTATCGGTATATAATAAGCAAGGGTATTTTTCGCCCAAGTTTTAATGTAAATTCACATACAATAGATAAAATCTGTAAGGATGATTTATAAATACTACTCTCTGATTCAGAGAACTTTTTTCTCGCTATTAACTGTTTTTTCTGCAATAGCATTTTTTGGAATTAACAATAATGTTTACGCTACGCATGCGGCTGGTTCTGATTTATCTTACCGATGGATTTCAGGAAACATATACGAGGTAACGGTTAATTTCTACAGAGATTGTCAGGGAGTCGCTGCTCCTACAACGGTGACTCTTAATGTAAAGTCAACAAGTTGTGGTCAGAACTTCAATGTTACTTTAAATAGAATTGCCGGAACAGGACAGGAAATTACTTTTCCCTGCAACCCGACTTTTACATATTGTAATGGAGGGACAAATCCCGGGATTCAACAATATACCTATCGTGGAAATGTTACACTGCCAACACAGTGTGTTGATTGGATATTCAGTTATTCAGTTTGTTGCAGGAATTGTGCAATCAGCACAATTACAAACCAGGCGAATTGTAACAACTCATCAACCGGTAATGCTTTATATGTAGAGGCGTTTTTAAATAATACAGTTGCCAGTACAAACAGTTCACCAACATTTACAAATATTCCTGTTGCGTTTGTTTGTTCAGGTCAGTCATTCATTTTTAATCATGGAGTTGTTGACCCTAATGGGGATTCTTTAGCTTATTCATTTATTAACCCTAAGAGAAGTGCTACTGTAGATGTTGGTTGGCTTGCAGGTTATAGCGCAACCAATTGGCTGACTTCAGCTCCGGCGGTTGCCATTAATTCATCAACTGGTGATATTACTATGACACCTACAATTATTGGTCAAGTTGCTGTTTGTGCAGTTTTGGTAAAAGAATACAGAAATGGAGTATTAATTGGCAGTGTTATTCGTGATATGCAGTTTTGGGTGAAAGATTGCGGAACAAACTTGCTACCAACAGCCTCTGGAATTAACGGTACTTCAAATTATTCGACAATTATTTGTCCTGGAAGTTCAACTTGTTTTACCATTAATTCAAATGATCCGAATATTGGTCAGCATATTACAATGACTTCAACTTCTACTACTTCAATTCCGGGTTCAACTTTTACTGTTGCGAATCAAGGTGGTGCAAGTCCTAATTATCCTGTTGGTACTTTTTGCTGGAGCCCTACTGCTTTAGATGCCCGCGATCAGCCTTATACATTTACTGTTACAGTTAGAGATGATAATTGTAATTATAATTCGTTCCAGATTTATTCTTATTCAATTGTAGTACCTAGACATATTATAACTTTTGTTAGCCCAACATATAATGGATATCATATTAGTTGCAATGGCGGGAGTAATGGATCGGTTACGGCGAATGTTAGTGGTGGGCAAACTCCAATCACCTATTTGTGGTCGACAGGAGCAACGACTCAAACGGTTAATGGCTTAGCAGCAGGAACTTACGGAATAACAATAACTGATGTTAATGGATGTACAAAAGATACAACAGTAACTTTAACTCAACCAACTGCATTAGCGCTTTCAGTAACATCTACCGCCGCTAATTGCAATGGATCTTCAAATGCAACAGGAACTGCAACTCCTTCTAATGGAGTGGCACCATATACTTTTTTGTGGAGCAATGGACAAACTAGTCAAACAGCTATTGGGTTAACAGGCGGAGTTACTTATTCTGTTACAATAACCGATGCTAATGGTTGTACTAAAACAGGTAATACAACTATAAGTCAACCAACAGCTTTGAGTTCCTCAATAACATCGTCTACAAATGCAAGTTGCAATGGACAATCTACCGGATCAATTGATTTGAGTGTATCGGGCGGAACTCCAGCATATTCATATTTGTGGAGTAATGGAGCTACAACACAAGATTTAGCCGGAATAGGAGCAGGAACTTATACCGTCACAATTACTGATTCACATGGTTGTACAACAACCAAAACGCAAACTATTACTCAACCCGGAATAATTGTTCCTTTAATAACAAGTACATCCGTTAACGGAGTAAATGTTGCTTGTTATGGTAATGCAACCGGAACAGCGTCAGTAACTGCAACGGGAGGAACCTTACCCTATTCATATTTATGGAGTACTGGCGCAACAACTTCAAGCCTTACTGGGCTAAGTGCAGGATCTGTTAGTGTAACTATTACAGATGCAAATGGATGTTTAGGAACCGGTCAGCTAATTTTAACCCAACCATCTGGACCAATTGTTATCACCCTTGATAGTTTAAAAAATTACAATGGTTTTGGAACAAGTTGCAATGGTGCCAGCAATGGAGGTATATTTATTTCTGTAACCGGTGGTACCCCTGGCTATTTATATTTCTGGTCAAATGGTGGAATTTCTCAGGATATAACCGGACTTGCTGCGGGTAATTATTCAGTTACAGTATTTGATGCAAACGGATGTACAGCTACTCAGACACATACAATTACTCCACCAGCTCCTTTATCAATTACAGTAACAAGCCCTGTGAATGGCGGAGGGTATAATATTGGTTGCAACGGTGAATCAAGCGGATCGGCAAATACTACTGTAACAGGTGGAGCATCTCCATATAACTTTATATGGAGTAATGGAGCAACTACACAAAATTTAGCCGGGGTGTCCGCCGGAACTTATAGTGTTACAGTAACTGATGTGAATGGTTGTTCAGGTACTGGATCTGTCACTTTAACAGAACCTTCAGTGCTTGTACCATTAATTACAGGTGTTACAGTTAACGGAGGAACGAATGTTACATGTAATGGCGGACTTGATGGTTCAGCTTCAGTTTCAGCAACTGGTGGTTCATTACCTTATACATATTTGTGGAGTAATGGGGCAACAACATCTTCAGTTTCTGGGCTTGGGGCCGGCACAATAAGTGTAACAGTATATGATTTGAACGGATGTTCAAATCAGGATTCATTTACTTTTACTGAGCCTGCGCTAATTACTATCTCATCAACGCTATCAGGTTATAATGGTTACAATGTTGGTTGCGATGGAGCAACAAACGGTAGTATAGATGCAACGGTTTCTGGTGGAACAGCTCCATATTCTTATAATTGGAGTAATGGTTCAACTACTCAGGATATAAATTCTCTAACAGCGGGTACTTATTCAATAACTGTAACAGATGCAAATGGATGTACTGCGGTTTCGTCTGAAACACTTACAGAACCAAATCCAATATCTCCTGTATTAGTTTCCCCAACGGTTAATGGAGGAACCAATTTAACATGTAATGGTAGTACAGACGGAAGTATTTCGGTAACTACAACCGGTGGAGTTTCTCCTTATTCGTATAACTGGAGTAATGGTGCAACAACTCAAAACCTTTTATCTGTCGGAGCTGGTACTTATACAATTACAGTAACTGATGCCAATGGTTGTACCGTATCTTCAAGTATAACACTAACTCAACCAAATCCGGTTTCACAAACATTAACAAGTCCTACTTTCGCAGGTGGGTTTAACATAAGTTGTAATGGATTGTTCGACGGAATTATAACAACGAGTGTAAGTGGTGGAACATCACCTTATACATATAGCTGGAGTAATGGAGAAACAACTCAGAGCTTAGGATCGCTTACATCCGGAACTTATGCCGTAACAATAACAGATGCAAATGGCTGTACAAGTACTGGAAGCAAAACGCTAACTGAACCAACACCTGTTGTTCTTTCATTTTCACTTTCAACTTACAGCGGAAGTAATGTAGGATGTTATGGGTCTTCAAATGGTTCAATAGATTTAACAGTAACAGGTGGAACGGGACCCTACACTTATGAATGGACAAACGAAGAAACCACACAAGATTTAAATGGACTTGAAGCGGGGACTTATGGTGTAGTAGTAAATGATGTTAACGGTTGCCCAGTTGTTGATTCTGTAACATTAACTCAACCTGATACTCTTACTTCAACATTGACCAGTCCGACATTTAGTGGTGGATACAATGTAACTTGTTTAGGAAATGATGGAAGTATTGATTTATCTGTTTCTGGCGGAACAGCTCCTTTTACTTATAATTGGAATAATGGTGCAACTTCTCAGGATTTAAGTGGACTTAGTGCCGGAACCTATGATGTGACAATCACTGATGTTAATGGATGTACAAGCACTGGCAGTATAACTTTGACACAATCACCTCCGACAGTTATTAATGCTTCACTTTCTTCTTATAATGGAAGCAATATTTCTTGCAACAGCAATTCTGATGGAAGCATAAATTTAACTGTTACCGGAGGCGCAAATCCGTTCACATTTATTTGGAGTAATGGAGCTACAACTGAAGATTTAAGCGGACTCGGTGCAGGTACTTATAGTGTGACAGTTGTTGATGCTAATGGTTGTTCAGCAACAGCTTCTTCTACATTAACCGAACCATCTCCATTTACAAATACTTTAACTAGCCCTACATTTTCAGGCGGCTACAATGTTACTTGCCTAGGTAATGATGGTAGTATTGATTTAACACCAAATGGCGGAACAGCTCCTTTCTCTTACAATTGGAGCAACGGAGCAACAACCCAAGATTTAAGTGGACTTGGGGCAGCAACATATAATGTAACAATTACTGATGCAAATGGTTGTACAACAACAGGTAGTATAACTCTTATTCCTTCTACTAATCTCTCAATATCAGCTTCACTTTCCACTTTTAATGGAAATAATGTTTCTTGTAATTTAAGTACAGATGGAAGTATTGATTTAACAGTTACAGGGGGCGCACCTGCATATACATATTCATGGAACAATGGGGCTACAACTCAAGACTTGTCTGGTTTGTCAGCAGGTACTTATTCTGTTACTGTCACAGATGCCAATGGATGTAATGCATTTGCTTCGTCTACACTTACAGCACCTCCTCCGTTAGATGTAAATACAAATCTTGTTGTGACAAATGTTACATGT
>Ga0114969_10004496_pt1 | contig 11011 bp, 9 predicted proteins | sample M_130807_MF_Meta_FD_87316 | JGI IMG/M metagenome (GOLD analysis project Ga0114969, IMG submission 87316) | Freshwater microbial communities from Lake Montjoie, Canada to study carbon cycling - M_130807_MF_MetaG | ecosystem: Environmental > Aquatic > Freshwater > Lake | place: Lake Montjoie...
CCCGTAAACTTAGAGCCCGTAAACTTAGACCCCGTAATTTTCTTTCATCCATTTTTTCAAAACACTTAAATCCCCGTCTTTATAATTGCCTTCAAAGCCGGCTAATTTTAAAAACTTTGGTTGTTTCATTGTGGATTTTTTATAAAATATATAATCGCCAAATTTTCCAGAGCGAATAGATAAGCTATCATTGATAACGCGCACGATGTTGCTTTGTATTAACCCGCCAGGGCTTTGTATTAACCCGCCGGAGCTTTGTATTAACCCGCTAGCGCTTGTATTCGTATCATTTTCCAAGAGAGAGAGAATATCTTCTAATGTTATTTCATCTTCTTTTTTTCCTAATTTCATAGATCCAAATTTCATGGACTCTAATTTAATGGATTTTTTTAATTCGCCCCATTCTACATAGAGCCCAAATTTACCATTTTTTAAAATAACCTCGTGGTCTTTATATACACCTAACATCTTGCCGGTTAATTTATTTTCACAAACCAATTCGCTTAGTTTATATTCGCCATTTTTCAATTTATTAATATCAATCTTAATATCCGGTTTTAATTTTTTAAAAGAAATTATATCTTTCCTTGAAAGCGGGTCTTTAATTGTACACTTTATAACGGGTCCATATTTGGCTATCATATAGGTATGCTCATTATCTATTCTTATCTCGCCGACCAATTCATCAACTGCTGCTCCGCTTGATTGTTTAGTTTTGTGCATAATCTTCTCTGAGAGCTCTTCGATCTGGGTTAAACATTCTAAACATAATTCATTCCATACCTTATCTCCTTTTGCGATAAGGTCTAGAGTATCTTCCATATTTTTTGTATAAGTATAATCAAATAAAGGATCAAAATGTTTTAATAGAAATTCTAATACTAACATCCCAAGTGGCTGTAAAATTAATTTATTTCTTTCATTCCCAAATTCGCGATTTGTTTCAATTTCAGATAATTCTTCACCTTCTAATTCAAAATCATTACAATTTATAGCCACCCCTTTCACATTATCTTTTTTCACATAACCACGCTCCTGAATCTTATCAATCAGGGATGAAAAGGTAGATGGGCGACCAATCCCGTTTTGTTCTAATAATTGGACTAATCGGGCTTCTGTATAATGCGATTTTATATTTTTCATGGTGACCTTCGAGGTTATTTTTTTATATTCTATTTTATTTTCAGCTTTTAAGGTTTGTAGATAAGCGTAATCATTGTTTAATTTTTCATAACCATCCACTATTTTCCACCCAGGAAATATAACTTGTTCTGTTGGGAAACGATATTCGATTTCTTTTACAGGGGAAGAGACTGCGGCAGTAATACCTTTATAGGTGGCTGGCGCCATACAACTTTCTAATGTGTTCCGGTGTATTAATAAATACAATTTAAGTTCCTTCGAGGTAAAATCATCCGAGGGATTTAGCGCTTTTAATTTGATATTTGTTGGACGAATTGCTTCATGGGCTTCTTGTGTCTTATTATCCTCTTTCTTCGAATTTGTTTTCTTATTTTCGATTTCTATAGCTTTAGCATTAGCATCAAGCCTTAAAGAAAGGTCTCCTATTTTTTCATTTACATATTCTTTCCCGTATTCACTCGTGATAAATGCGGAGGCTAAATTAATAAAATCTTCGCTATAAGTCATGCTATCTGTGCGCATATAAGTAATATGCCCGGCTTCATACAATTTCTGGCATATCTGCATGGTTTCTTTGGGCGAAATGTGCATTTCATTGCTCGCCATTTGTTGTATTCCGCTAGTGGTGAACGGCACGGGCGGTGGTTTGGTAGTGTTGCGTGGTTTTCCACAGGTATAAATATGGTCATGATTCACTGACTCTTCGAGAAAAGCACTGATAGCATCTTCGCCTTCGTGATTAAAATTCAAAGCAAAAGGGAGATTCTTATTGGTAAAATAACCTACGGTATTATACACCTTAGAACCCGGCGAGGCGTCAATTTCTTTTTGATTATCATATACAATGCGTAGAGCCGGCGTCTGACAGCGCCCGGCCGATAACCCAGTTTTCGTATTTTTGGCAATGTTTTTCCATAATAGCGGTGATAATTTATAGCCGACTAAAATATCTAATATTTGTCTGGCAATCTGTGCGTTCACTACATCCATGTTAATGACTGTTGGTTTTTTTACAGCGTTTTTCAATGCCGTTTCAGTTATTTCGTGGAAGATAATGCGTTTGGTACTTTTTACCGGTAAGTCAAATATTTGCGTAATATGCCAGGCGATTGCTTCGCCTTCCCGGTCATCATCGGATGCTAATAACACTTCAGACGCTTTTGAAATGAGCGATCGTATTTTACTTATTTGTTTTAGTTTTCCTTCACTTTCTACAAAGGTCGGTTTAAAATTATTTTTAATGTCTATGGCTTCTAGACTATTTAATTCTCTTAAATGGCCGAAACTAGCCACGCATTTATAACCCGGCCCGAGATAATTTTCTATCTTGGAACATTTCGCGGGGGATTCAACAATTAAAAGCGTGTAAGACATACTAGTATAGATATAATTGAAATGTTTAATATTTTTATTTCAATTATATATGTATATATGTAAATAAGTTTATAAGTTTATCTTTATTGTCTATTCGAAGAAGAATAACCACTACTTCTTGAGGTCGAAGTTCTGCCGGTTTTTCTCCGTTGAGTTTTTAATTGCGCCTCCCAAGCTTCCTGTCTTTGAATAGCTTCAGACATTCTTCTTTCTTCTTCATCCGCCTTTTGTTTTCTGGCTGTTTCTATTTCAATCCTTTTTAATTCAGTATTTAATTCCTTATCAACGTTTCTATTTATTTCTTTCTCTTTCTCTCGCTCTTTTAAACGCGTTTCAGGTGTTTTGCTTTCATACTCTTCTAGTTTATTCTTACTTTCTTCGCTTGAATCCTCGGCCATGCCTATCTCACGCATTAAATCCTTTATGCTTTTATATAAATTATTGTTTGCTTTTAATATTTTTAAGGCTTTTTCTGAGCTACCAACTACATTCGGTTCATCAAAATAAGACGCAAGAGCAACTTGAACTTTTGGGTCATCGGCATATTTTTGTAAATTCCAGTTTTCTAGCCACGAATAGCCACCCCGATGTGTTCTTTTTTTCGTGTGTCTATTTTTTCTACTCTTCCTTAATTTCTTATTTTTAGAAAAAACCTTTTTCGATTTTTTATACGCTCTTTTTGTGTGTCTCATTATATAATAGATAATTATATTATATAATTTATATTTATTGATTCTTATAATTTATTGATTCTTATAATTTATTGATTCTATTGATTCTTATAATTTATTGATTCATATTTTTGAACTCTTTCCAAGAAATATTCTTAGTTTTATTTGGTTTAAGCGGTTCCATTTTTTTACCAGTTTTTTTATCTAGACGCTCTGCTTTAGTTAACGCGCTATCAATATACATCTCTTTCAATATTTTCCCAACTTCAAATGCGCCGGTGTGTTGGTCTAATTTTTCATCTTCAATAAGTTTTAAAACATTAAGGAGTTTATCTAAAATAGAGAGATTCAGTTCATCTTTTTTAATCTTATTATAAATATCCGTATAGTTTGTAAAAATAAAATTACACTGTGAAACGCACATTCTATCAAATTGCTCTGGATTAGATTGAGCCAAACGAGAATATTTATGTTTAAGGTTTAATAGATGCCCAACATCATCCTTTATTTTAGCACTATGTTTTTTATATCTTATTTCAGCCGTACAATCTTCTACATTATTCGCATTTATCATTTTTTGTAAATGAATTCGTTCGTTACCATCCATTTGTACTTTTAATATTAATATGTATCTATATTTAAATATAAATTATTATATAATATTTTTTATATTATTTTTAATATTATTATAAAAATTTAACCTTTTTATAATTTTTATATTTTTATAATATATAAAATGTCTGGTTCAAATTTACAGTCTGCTCAAGTTCAATCCTATGGATTTACGCCGGGTTCAAATAGTCCGATGACTAGTGCCCACGCATATACACAAAATATGAACGCAAAACAATCGGGTTTAAATAAAGTAGGAGGAAGAAGATACAACCAAATGAAATATGGAAAAATGAAATATGGAAAAATGAAATATGGTGGAGATAATGGGAGTGTTACTGTTCCGCAATTTCCACAATCAGGGCCTAACGTAAGCCCGGTTAATTCAAATTCATCTAGTATACAAAATAATACAACTTCTATTGCTACAAAAAATAATGCCGCGGGGGATCATTACGCATTTGAAACCCAGCCTACAACTGGCGGAAGCCGGAGAAGAACTATGCGCAAGAGATCTATGCGCAGCAAGTCTAAGCGCAGCAAGTCTAAGAGCAAGAAGTCTATGCGCAGCAAGTCTAAGCGCCGCATGTAAAAGTATTACAAGTATAAGCGAAGCAACTATAAGCGAAGCAACTATAAGCGAAGTAAATCTAAGCGAAGCAAGTCTATGCGAAGTAATTCTATGCGAAGTAAATCTATGCGAAGTAAATCTATGCGAAGTAAGTATAGTAAAAATTATTATATTAAGAGATAATAAATATTTATAATCACACAATAAAATAATAACTATATATTTTATTATGAATACTTCAGACATAACATACTCAATAATTATAGTAGTAATTTTTATATTTCTCTATATATTTAATATATTATCCGTAGGCATAAAGCGCATTGAAGATGACTGGCCGGAATATAGATGTAATCCGATAATAATGCCTTTTGCTAGTGTTTTTGGTTATGATCCAATAAGTAATTTTAGTTTTTGTATTCAAACCATGATGTCTAATTATATGGGTTATTTGATGCAACCGCTTCATTATGTTTTTGATATTCTGGGCATTATATCACAAGATATTAATGATGCTTTAACAGGTGTTAGGGCATTTTTTAATAATATAAGAGTTTTTATAACAAACATAATAAAAACGGTATACGCCGTATTTTTAAATATTCTTATTGAATTTCAACGGGTAACTATAAATATTAAAGATATGTTCGGAAAATTAATAGGTATAATGGCCACATTAATGTACACATTACAAGGAACTGTATATACTATGCAGAGTGGTTGGGACGGACCGCCTGGTCAATTAATCCGGGCATTGTGTTTTCATCCCGATACAAAAGTCCAACTAAAAGACGGAAGTTTATGCGCGATGAAGGATTTGCCCCTGAATTCGGTGCTTAAGACCGGTTCAAAGGTCTGCGCGGTTATGAATATAAGCAATCTTAACGAAAAAGGCGAATTTATCGAAAAATTATATGCCGTAGATGCAGGAGAGAATAATGAAAAAATATTAGTTTCCGGCAGTCATCTTATATATAACAATGAAATAAAACAATTTGTTCATGTAGAAGATTTAAGCAATGTTGTTATTTCTGATATAAATAGTGCGAATTTTGCGTGTTTAATAACATCAGACCATATTATTCCTATCGGAAAGCATATTTTCCATGATTGGGAAGATAATAATGGGTCAGAGGCGAAAAAACTTATTTAATAATATATATATATACATAGATGGACGGTATCTTCACAAAAGTCAATAATTTATATAATAAAAAAGGATTTATTGAAAAATATGGCACAGACCTATGGATAACCGTTATTATATTTTTTATATTTTTTTTAATAATGAGTTACTACCATATAATTAATAATATACAGCCGATAATAGCTGATTGGGATAATCAGAAATGTAATCCATCAGTCATACCTTTTGTTGGGTTCATAAATAAACCTCCAGATATGGGCGCATTTGAATTTACGGGATTGAACTTTACCGGCTGTATACAAACATTATTAAAAACGGTCGTAGCAGATGTCTTCATCCCAATTTACTATATGATGAAAATTTTTACAGATATATTTAATGATTTTAATGAGATATTAAATGGTATAAGATCATTATTTAATACGCTAAGAATAAATATTAAAACATTTACAGATGACGTCATGAACCGAATATTGAATATTACGGTGCCTATATTCCAGTTTGTGATTAATATGAAAGATATGCTTTCGAAAACAAATGGTGTATTAGCCGCGACTTTATATACCTTTTTTGGTGTTTATTATACCTTAAAATCGGCACTAGGAGCGGCAATTGAATTTATTGTAGATATTTTGTGGATTTTAGCAATAATGATTCTGGCATTAATAGTGATCTCATATATTCCAATAATAGGAATTTTTGCTGAAATCGCAATTATCCCCTTACTCGTTATATTTATTCTTATCTTATTGCCACTTATTGCGATTGAAGCCGCCGCATATGAAGTATTAGATATGAGTCCGCAGATATTCCCTGATGTGCCTGGGTGTTTTTCTAAAAATACAAAAATATCTAAAAATTATAATGCCAATAAAAATATGGCCAATAAAAATTATGTCGATGTTAATATTTCTGATATTGTAATAGGCGATAAATTGGCGGATGGTTCGCTTGTAACCGGTGTTATTAAATTTTCAGCGACCAAACAAAAAATATTTAATTTATACGATGTAATAGTCACTGGCGACCATCGGGTTTTACATGATAAATTGGGTTGGATAAAAGTTAAAAATCACCCGGATAGCCGTCCTATAAATGATTTCAAAGAACCTTTTGTTTATTGTTTAATGACAGATTCAAAAACATTTAAAATAGGAGAAATTGTATATTCGGATTGGGATGATATAGATGATAAAGTGCTGAGCGATATAAAAAATAATTGTAAGTTTATACCAGAAAACTTTAAAAAGGAGGATATACATTACTATCTAGATAATGGGCTTCATGGAGATACGCCGATATATTTGGAAGATTACAACAGTGTAAAATTAGAAAATATTCAAGTGAATGATACTTTAATTGGTGGAGTAAAAGTATTGGGTAAAGTTAAAATAGATGCGATAAATACAAGCGGAGTATATAAATTAAATAATTTAAATAAATATAAATGTATATCTATAACTAGCGAATTAATCGGAAGTCCCAATATTGAATTACATGAATGTGATTTAGGAAGTTATAATAATTCAACTATTACAGACGATAAAATAGAAAATATACCTTTTTTATATCAATTAATAACAGATACGGGTTATTTTTATATCAATGGCTTAAAAGTTAAAGATTACAATTATGGAATAGATAAATATATAAGCATAAATTTATAAGCATAAATTTATAAGCATTAATTTATAAAATATAAATAATATTTAATAAATATATAAATATGGAGTTTAGTATCTATGGTTATAAATTTCGTTTAGAATTGGTTATATTATGTATGTTAATCGGTGGGTTCATCGGTGTAAATATGTTCTGCTCTTGCTCAGGAGGCATTAAAGGCGCGGTAAATGTTGTTGGTTCTACGGTTAAAACCACAATGGATGTAGGAACAAAAATGACTTCTACCGTAATCAATAAAGGTTTAGACACTATTAACAATATATAAAATATAAATTTATAAATTATAAAATAAAAATTAAAAATTATAAAATTATAAAATTATAAATTAGATTATAATAAAATATTATTTTTATCTAATTTATAATTATAAGAAGATGGAGATAAAAATTTTGGGATATAAAATGAGATTAGAATTAATTATAGTATGTATGCTTATTGGAGGATTTATAGGAACAAATATGTTCTGCGCTTGTATGGGAGGAGTCAAAGAAACCTTTACTCTTTTAGGCGCGGAGCTTGATTATCAAATGGGTGATGGTGTAAAAAGTAGCTGGGAGAAAAAGATTACTAACCAAGAATACTCATCGGGTATATATCAATCACTTGAAAATAATACAGGAGGACCAGTGCCTTTACCGGATTCCGAAATGATTATGTTTGATCAAAATAAATATTCGCCTGAATGTTGTCCTTCCGTTTATTCTAATTCAACCGGCTGTGTTTGCGCGACGCCTGAACAAATGAAATATTTAAATCAGCGAGGCGGGAATCGTACTTTAACATCGGAGTTTTAAATATATAAGGAACGAATATATAAGGAACGAATATATAAGGAACGAATATATAAGGAACGAATAATATTATAATTATAAAATTATTATATATATATAATTATAATATAATGGGCAATGCTCAATCTAATGTGGATCAGAATAAACCTAATAAAAAAACATTATCGCAAATAATAGATTATGTTGCAACAAATTATATTCTTACACAGAATTTTAAAGATATGGAAAAATTAACAGATACTGAATATTGTAATAATTTAGTAATACTTACATCTAAAATAGTTGATCAAAAATTAAGTAATCTAGAGATTAATTATTTAACTCAGCGATTAAAGGGTAATTCTGAAGTAAATGAAATGGATTCAGATAAATTGATATACTTTAAAAAAGACGCAATTGATAAGTTTGATGTGCAAAATGTTCAAAACGCAACACAAAAAAGAAGAATGTGTATTGGTATCGCAAAATTTTATGTAAAAGTTGCCCAGGTCTTTTCGGCTATTGTTACTACGATTAACCCTACGTATAAATTTAAAGATCTCTCCGGAAATACCCAACAAGTTGATTTAAAACAAAAGGAAAATATACCGGATGACGCAAAGGCCAGTATTGAGCGAATTAATATGTGTAGTCAGCGAATAAATGCTTTAATAAATGGTCAAACGTTCACTCCTAACCAAAAAGAACCGCTAAAGATTAACCCTAAATTTTGTGATATAAATACGGATAGTAAAACTGGAAAATCGAGAAATTTATATTCAGAACCTGGTATGCCTGAACTGGAAAAATTATATTTTGATAAATATGATTATGACCACGGAGGATTTGTTGGAATGACTGAGAATATGCGAAAAACTGTATATGAAAAAGATGTGGAAACTTTATACAAAGCATTCACTGGAAATGATAAGATACCGTTAGATGAGAAGGGTGAAAAAACAATTAAAACCTTTACTCAAATACCACTGCGAAACTATAAAAATAGTGAAGGATGTAATCCTGGCGGTAAATACACTAAAGCATACGAAGGGACAATTAAAGAGAAATTATTTTTTGAATATGCTAGTCATGTTAATGATATGATGAATCATGTAAATACGAATCAAGATAAATTACTTCAAATAATAGATAGATTATTTTCCTTTAATGTGAATCCTTTAACAAAAACAAAAGAAATTGTGGTTAAGGCTAGTCTTAATGAGAAAAAACTTGAAGAAATTGTGGTAGAAACGCGAACAATAATTCAAGAATTATATACAAATTGTGAATTAGATTTTTTAAAAGGTCTGAAAATATTTGAAAATATTATAAATAAAACCATAAATGATACAACTTTAATTCAAATTAAAAAATTGGAAGAAACAAGAGATGTTATTTTAACTCAAGTCGATTTAGATAAAATTAAAGAAGATAAGCCTGGACCTGCTCCTGCTGCGCTTGCTGCTACAACTGCTGCGCTTGTGCCTGGGCCTGCTAGTGGAACTGCTACGCTTGTGCCCGCTACGCCTGCGCCTGCTGTATCTGCTACGCCTGCGCTTGTGCCTGTTACGCTTGTGCCTGCTGTATCTGCTACGCCTGCGCTTGTGCCTGTTACGCTTGTGCCTGCTACGCTTGTGCCTGCTACGCTTGCTGAACCTGCCACTAATGTACAAAAACTTACCTATATACCGTCTGCGTCTCCTAGTCCTAGTCCATCCGGACCTGTTCCTGCTACGCCTGCCTCTGCCTCTGCTTTATCTGCTACGCCTGCCTCTGCTTCGCCTGCTCTTGCCTCTGCTTCGCCTGCGCTTGCTAAGCCTTTACCAGCCTTAAAAGAAAATATAGCAGGCACACCTCCGCCTCGTAGTCTTAATGAACCAGAAGTATTTCCTGTATATTTGAAAGAAGCCGGAGGGGATGGAAATTGTTTTTTTAATTCAATATATGACTCTGCGAATGAGCAAAAATTATTAGAAAAAATATATAATACATACAAGCCTGAAACAAATCCTATTGATAAAAAAACATTTGTTACATATATTCGCGGGTTAGTCGCAAAAAAATTATCGATGGAAGATGAAGGATTAAAAACAGCTTATGAAGTATTAGAAAATTCTGGTATAAAAAATAAGATTAAATTAGAAGAAGATAAAAAATATATTGTAGATGATTTTCAACCGTGGTTGATTGAATTATATAAAAATAGTAAAGATTTTGCTGATTTTAAAGAGAAGGTTATTACTATTATAAAAAGTTCAAATAATTATATACAAGGCCTTGAATATGGTGTAACTGAAGATTTATTGGAAGACGCAGGTATAGCGATTGAAAGTCATCGGTTTAATAATACAGAGTGTAAAGAATCTGCTATAAAAAAATTAAATAAATTTGATTCTAAGGGGATTCCAGTAATACATTTATTAAATGAAACTTCCGCTAAGGGTCATTTTAAATATTTTTCATTTATAGAACAAGCAGCACAAGCGGTAGCAGTTACACAAGCGCCAGCACCTGTAGCAGTTCAACAAGCGCAAGCGCAAGCAGCTCCAGCAGTTACACAAGCGCCAGTAGTTCAAGCAGTTCAACAAGTACAATCTCTACCTAGTGGGGATGAAAAAAAATGGTGGAAAGTTTGGAAGGGAGGAAAAAAAACAAAACGTAAGCATAAAATATTTATTAAGCATAAAAAAATTATTAAACATACAAAAAAGAGAAGAGGTTAACAATTTAGTAAGAAGAATAAAAAATAAATAACAATAAATGTAATAAGAATAAAATATTTTCTATTCTTATTTTATAAAATGGTGAGTATTCCTAGAAGTTCCGCAAAACGTTCGTATAGAAAACGCGTAAGTAAATCTGGTTGCCGAGGAAAAACCCCTGTTCAATGTAGACGTAGTAGAAAGTGCAAATATGTTTCAAAGGTATCGGTTAAAACAAAGAAATTAAGCACATATTGCCGTAAATCCGGAAATACAAAGAGAAAGTAAATTTTTATTATCAAAAAACAGGAATATAAAAAAGTAAATTTTTATTATCA
>Ga0114969_10004498_pt1 | contig 11011 bp, 8 predicted proteins | sample M_130807_MF_Meta_FD_87316 | JGI IMG/M metagenome (GOLD analysis project Ga0114969, IMG submission 87316) | Freshwater microbial communities from Lake Montjoie, Canada to study carbon cycling - M_130807_MF_MetaG | ecosystem: Environmental > Aquatic > Freshwater > Lake | place: Lake Montjoie...
ACAATCATATAAAATCGAAATATTAAATAAGCAATAACCTACACCAAACCTAAATTTGACTCCAGCGGAGTCAAATATCATAGGCAATAATTAACCCGAACATTTGACTCCGGCGGAGTCAAATATCATAGAGTGGTCATATTTTTTTTCTCATCCTAAAGATAAATTTATTTTAGGATTCTATTTTGTAATTATGGTATAAACGTTAAATGCCCCCTGAAGTACGGCGACTTCAGGGGGCATTTAAAAATAAATATGGATTTAATTATTTTACATTTTCTAATTCTTCAATATCTGATTTCGATCCCTTTCCATTTTCATTAAAACGATTAGTTAATTTTTTTAATCGCGTTTTCGCTCTTTCAGATAGCAAATACATTACAGGAACAAGAATCAAAGTCAGGAATGTTGCAAAACTTAATCCGAAGATCATTGTCCATGATAATGGACCCCAGAAGGCAACATTATCACCACCAAAATATAAATGGGGATTTCCTGTTGAAAGTAATGACTGGAAGTCGATGTTTAATCCTACCGCCAATGGAATTAATCCTAGCATAGTTGCGAATGCAGTTAGAAGCACAGGTGTCATACGCGTTCTTCCTGCTTCAACAATTGCTTCATAAGTTTCAATACCTTGTTCACGAAGTAAATCAGTAAACTCCACTAACAAAATCCCATTCCGAACCACAATTCCTGCTAATGCAACAATTCCAATTCCCATCATAATAGTTGAAACGGTCATTCCTGTAATAGCATATCCAAGGAACACACCAATCATACTAAATATTATTTCTGTTAGAATAATCAAAGGTTTACTTAGTGAGTTAAATTGCGTAACCAAGATTAAGAAGATCAATCCTAATGATACAAGCATAGCAGTTCTTAAGAACGATGTAGTTTCATTCTGCTCTTCTTGCTGACCTGTTAGTAGGATTTCAACACCACTTGGCTTAGGATAGCTTTCAGCAGCCTTTTTAGCAGCAGTTACTACATCAGCAGGATTAAATCCACCTAAAACATTTGAGTTAATAATGACAACACGTTTTTGATTAATACGTTTTATTCCACCGTAAGTATTCGAATAACTAATATCGCAGAATGCAGAAAGAGGAACTTGACGGATTAATCCATTTTTATTCATATCACGGAAAGTGATAACTAGATTTCTTAAAGCATCTACATTTGTACGCTGATTATAATTGTAACGTAATTGAATTGGATATTCATCATTATCATCTCTAAATTTTGAAGTTTCCACACCAAAAACGGCATTACGAATTTCCATACCAATTTGTCCGGTACTAATTCCTTCACGATTTGCACGTTCACGATTAATATTAAATATGATCTCAGGTTTTCTAGTTTCAAAATCACTTTTTAATTTTTCAACGCCGGGAATTTGAAGTGAATCAAGGTGACGTAATAATAATTCAGAAGTTTTTACAATGTCATCAAAATTATCACCTCTAACTTCAATGTTAATGGGCTTACCAACAGGAGGTCCTCCTTGTTCTTGATCAACACTTATTTCAACACCTGGTATTCCCTTAGCTGATTCACGAATTTTGCCTAAATATTCTTTACTTGATTTACCATTACGATCTCCAAATTTTACAAATGCAATTGTAATCTTCGCCTTATTAGGTTGAACACTTGGATCAAATTCATTTGCATCATTGGTGCCAACTGCAACGTTTGTAATTACAGATGTAACCATCGGATTTTTATCTCCAATTACATTATGTATTCTTCCTTCAACAATTTTTGAAATAGAATCAGTATAAACTTGATCAGTTCCTATAGGTAATTTGATATAAGCATAAATAAAATTGGGATCAGCACTTGGGAAGAAAACAACATCCGGACTTCTTTTAATTAATAGAAATATGGAAAGGAAAAACAAGATAACGGTACTTCCTATCATTGACCATGGACGAGCTAATGCCCATTTCAATTTTCGAGCATACCAATTTCTAAATTTTTGCCATGAATGATTTTGAAAATTATAAATTACCTTTTGTAAAACGAAATGATTCAACATATTGAAAAGAATCAATAAAAATGCAAAGTTACCCATTGCATGTGATCCTGATAGATGAAAGATTATTCCAACTACACCAAGAATTATGCTTGTGATTCTTAGGCCACGCGTCCATGATGGCTTTATGCTTTGATCTTCATTATGCGGTTTCATAAAGGCAACAGCAAATACTGGATTAATAATATAGGCAACAAGTAAAGAGGCAGTAAGAGTTACTATCAATGTAATCGGTAAATAGAACATAAACTCACCAATAACTCCTTTCCAAAAAGCAAGAGGTATGAAGGGCGCAAGGGTCGTTAATGTGCCACTTAATACAGGAAGAAATACTTCTCCTGCTGCCATTTTTGCTGCCACTTTTATTGGTCGTTTACCATTCTCAAAGAGCCGGTGAGTATTTTCAATTACAACAATTGCATCATCCACTACTATACCCAATGCAAGTAAAAATGCAAAGAGAACAATCATATTTAGTGTAAATCCAATAACTGGCATAAATAGAAATGCAATGAACATGGATAATGGAACGGATAATGCAACAAAAAATGCATTTGTTGATCCCATGAAAAACATTAAAATAATTAGCACTAAAATAAAACCAATTATGATAGTGTTTATTAAATCATCAAGTGTAGATTTCGTTTTATCACTTTGATCGCCAGTTAGAGTAATCTTCAAACTTTGAGTGAGATCTTTTTTCTGCATATCAGCAATTGATGCTTTTATTTTATCAGTAGCATCAATTAAATTATATCCAGTTCTTTTAACTACATTTAAGGTGATAACATTTTTCCCATCTAAACGAGCAAAGCTTTCCTTTTCCTTAAATGCATCCTTTACCTCTGCAACATCTTTTAAATAAACTGGTACACCAGATGTTGATGTTACAACGATATTCCCAATTTGATTTATTGTTTTGAATTCACCTTTTATGCTTAGTACTCTTCGAACTCCATTATTTGTTAAAGTTCCACCAGAAATGGTCATGTTCTCATACTTAACAGCGCTCTCTATGTTTCCCATTGAAATTTTAGCTGCCTGCATTTTGTACATGTCGACATTAATTTGGATTTCTCTTTCAAGTGCTCCAACCATTTCTACTCGAGAAATTTCTTTCAGACCTTCAATCTTATCTTTGATATCATCTGCATATTTCTTCAATTTATTTAATTCAATATCACCAGAAAGATTGACAAATAGGATTGGTATTTCACTAAAATTTATATCCTGTACTGCTGGATCTTTGTCTAGATCGGATGGAAGGTCAGTGCGAGCTTTATCTACTGCATCTTTAACTCTTTGCTTAGCCTCGGCAATTTTTACATCAGTATTAAATTCAACAGTAATACTTGTAAAATCTTGAACTGAATTACTTGTAATCTTTTTTACTCCTGAAATTCCTTTGATTTGCTTTTCAATTGGTTTTGCAATCAAATTTTCCATATCAGATGGAGAAGTGCCAGGATAAACTACACTTACAAATATTTGTGGTAAAGTAATATCAGGAAAATTTTCTTTTGGTAAACTATTGTACGACAATATCCCTGCAAGGGTAATAATCACAGTTAAAATATAGATCGTAGTTTTATTGTCAATCGACCAACTGCTTGGTTTAAATTCTTTTAAAATATCCTTCATTACGGAGTTTTTTATTTTTTATTTAAGAGGAGAATTTCCGCAATTAAAATTTTATTGGTTGGCCATCAACAAGGTTTTGATATCCTGTTGTTACTACTGTTTCACCAGCTTTAATTCCATCTATTATTTCCATCATACCATTATAATTACTTCCAATTACAACAACACGTTTACGTGCAAATGCTTTTTCTTTTGTACCTTCTGCAATAAATACATAACTTCCATCTTCGGTCGTTTGAACAACACTAACCGGTAATACCAATGAGTTTTTTGCTTGGTAATCAGCAATGCGAACGATCGCCACCATATTTGGATGTAAATTTATTTCTTTCGGATCGATATCTATTTCAATTTTAAAAGTACGATTTAAAGGATCAATAACTTTCCCTGAATAGGTAAGTTTTGAAGTAATGGATCTATTTAAATCAGGAAAATTAATTTCTACTTCATCTCCTTTCTTAACTTTACTTATAAATGCTTCTGCAATTTCAGCTTTAACTTTTAATTTGGAAAAATTTACAACACGAACACCTGGCATACCGGGTACAACAGCTTGACCAACTTTTATTTCCATCTCATCAACAGTGCCATTGATAGGGGATTTAATTTTTGTCATGTCTAATTGTTGACGTGTAAATGCAATTTTACGATCAAGAGATTCTAAATTATTTTTAGCAGTTAAATATTGAATTTCTGTTCCGATTTTTTGATCCCATAATGATTTTTGCTTAAGGTAAAGGGTATTTAAGAATTCACGAGAGCTTTGTAATTCTTCTAGCCCTCTTTGGTAAACTTGGTTGTCAAGTTCAGCCAAAATCCTTCCCTTTGTAACGTTATCTCCTACTTTTACATTTACCTTAACTACATTTCCCATAGTTTGCGGGCTAACAGTAACATTTTCATCTCCATCAACTTTAGCTTGAACTTCAATTTGATGTTTAAAATTTTGTAGTGTTACATTTGTAATTGCAACATCAATTACTTGGCCCAAATTAACTTCTTTTGATGCTTTAATCGTTGATTCTAGCTTTACTATTTTTTCGTGAAGTTCTACTTCTTGCTTTTTAAGTTTTTCTAATTCTGCTTTTGGGTCGCTTGAGCAACTAGTAATTGCAATAGCGATTAAAACGGAGTAAAATAAATGTTTCATAAAATAGAGTATTATTAAATTTTTTTTGTAGTATTTTATTATTAGTAATTAATATTGCCAGTTGATTTGTCGAGCTCAATTTTGGATAGAATCGTTTCATATAAAGCACTAAAATAATTTGCATTTGATTCTTTTAAAGAACTTTCAGCATCGGTTATTTCCAAACTAGATCCAATACCATTATCAAATTTTATTTGAGTTTGTCGAGATATTTCCTTTGCTAAATCAAGATTTTTACGAGTAGTTTCAAGTGAAGCTATATAGTTTAGATAATTGCTTCTTGCACTAATGTATCCAAGTTGAATTCCATCTTTCAATTCAGTTTTACTATTATCAATTTTATGTAATGCTATTTTTGATTGCTGAACTTTTGAGTTTTTTTGAAGTCCATCCCAAATTGGAACATTAAGCGATAAGCCGATTACTGATGTTTGATACCATCTTTTATCACCATCAAAAATGTTAAAATTTTCTCTGTTAGCACTTGCAATTAAACTTCCAATGGCAACTAGTGATGGCAGATAATTATATTTATATCTTTTTAAATCCATCTCTAGTAAATGTTGTTGTATTTTAATCAAAGCAAATTCTGGGCGCTTATTATAATCTACTGAATCAGGTAAGGCAGTAATGGCTAAAGGATAATCTTCTAACTTATTTAAAAGCTCAACTGCATTACTAGGTGGTAAGCCCATTTGATATTCTAACAATGCGTAATTTAAAATTTTAAGTCTTTTTATTTTATCACGTTCAACTAATAAATTGTTATAACTAAGTTCAATACGATCTACATCAATTTTTTCTGTAAATCCACTTTGATTTAGCGCTTTTGTGTCATCAAATATTTTTTTAATCCTATCAATGTTTGCTTGTACTTGATCTAAGTATGCATCTGATACTAAAGCTCCGTAATATGCCTTGCTTACATTTATTACCGTTTCTGTTTTTGTTAAATTCGTTTGTTTACGACTTAATTCTTGGTAGGCTTTTGAGGCTTGTAAACCTACAATGTAACTTCCATCAAAAAGTAATTGAGAGGCAGAGATGCCTACTGTGGAAGCGTATTTTGTTCCTATAGTTATCGCTTGATCTCCAAAAAATACAGTTGGAATTTTAAAATAATTATTTAGTTCCGCACTTCCGGTTATTTGGGGAGTTCCAAATCCTTTTAATTCGTTTACTTTTTGATGAGCTATTTCCTCTTCAAGTAAGGCATTTTTTACATCAGCTTTATTAGTTAAGGCGTAATCAATTGCTTGCTTAAGAGTAAATTTACTACTGTTATCTTGTGCCTCAGCCTGATTAAGAAACGCTAAAAGGAATAAGAGAAATACTGTTTTTTTCATAATTGGAAGAATAATATAATTACAAATATTTTTTTTATTGAGATTGGAAATGGTTAAGTATTGTGGAACAACTAATATTCTATTTTAATTGTAATAATGTAGGACTGAATGGTGACGATTTAGAAGAAGATATATTTTTATTTTTTTGCAATTTATTCTTCTTCGTGAATTTGTTTGTATTTGTTAATTAATTTATGGCCTTTTATGGTACAGATTCCATGAAGGTAGTGATCAAGAATTTCTACCTGAACTTGCGATAAATTAAATTTATCAGGAGGAAAAACTACAGGATTAAAAGCCATCTCAATTTGTTCTAATCGAAGTTTCGCTAAAATTTTTTGATTTAAACCAACACGATAAAACCCTTGTTCTTGACCTTTTTCTAAATTTTTTATAACACACTTATAAATGTAATCTTCTTTAAAAACACGAAATTTAATCCATGCCGCTGGATGATACTTTTGCATGTCATAAAACATATTGGGATTTGTACATGAAAATTCGGTACCCATATGTTTCATCATTCCTATGATCTCATCAATTGCATTTTTTGATAGAGCCTCAATTTCGTCAAATGCTTTTTTATGAGACTCTAATTGAAGAGTTATTAATTCTGTTACTAAAGCATCTTTATCCTCATATGAATTATAAATAGTCTTTTTAGATATGCCAAGATGCTTCGCAATATCATCCATCGTTACGCCTTTAATGCCGTAGCGCTTGAATAATTCCATAGAACCTTCTAAAATCCTTTGTTCCGAAGTCAATTTTATTTTTTTATTTGAAGGCGCAAAACTATGGAAACTTTTGATGCAAAAAACGTTTCCTTAGTATTTTTAGGATAATTGGTGGAAAATACATTTAACTTTTTGAAGATCAACAATAAAGATTAGCCCTCTTGTAAACTTTAACCAGTTTTCATAAGATAATTACCTCCGGTTGCTACTTATTACACTAATGGTTGAAAGGTATGGCAGTTATTACGATCATTGAGTAATAACTGAAAAGGTTTGTTCTTTAGTTCTTTCGCAAGTAGAATTCCGCAAAAACCTCCGCCAATAATTACAATTCTAGTATCTGTTGAAGTAGGAATTTCTAAGTGAGTTTGCATAGTTTAATGATTATAAAAAAATATACCCAAAACATTTTACTCGGATTTTTTCTCTTCTGAGGAAATAATATCTTTTACAATTTTTTCTTCCGGTGAAAGTTGCGATGCAATCTCTGATTTTTCGTCGAATAAAGTTTTTGTTGCTGGCTGAGCCAAAGGATGACTTTCTATTTTTGGAAGTTCTTCAGTAATCTGCTTCTCAACATTTCGCATGCCTTGTGTGATCTCACTTTGAACACCGTTCATCGCATCTTTAGCTTGCCGAATCCCTTTTCCTAGTCCTCTAGCAATATCAGGAATTTTTTCTGAACCAAAAAACATTAATGCAAATAACATAATGACCATCAACTCACCTGTGCCGATACTTTCTAGAAATAAGAATATAGTTGCAATCATAATGCTGCGAAGTTAGATAAATCTACAATAATTTAGATGAAGTTTTTAAATCAGTAACTGATAAATAATATTCAAACAAAACTTTTCATTAATTAGTTCTTACTTAATAATCTCCAAAATTGGTTTTCCAGTACAGCCATTCGGAACACCAATATTCAATAAATACGAAAGAGTAGGAGCGATATCAGTAATATGAATTTCACGAGCTGTATTACCTTTAGGAATATTCCATCCATACCAAATTAATGGTACTTGTGAATCATAAGTATAAGCTGTGCCATGTGTTGTTCCTTGTTTGCCATTTCCAAATAAATGATCCATCCAACCTGGTGCATACATTAATAAAATGTCACCAGTACGATTCGATTGATATCCTCGTTGTAATTTACTTCTGAAGGGTTCACTATATTCATTCGATTGTAAATTGCATCCTGTTAATGCATCAATTACTCCATCAATATGTAATTTTAAATATTGAGCAACTTTATTTTCAACAAAACATTCATCTAATTTATTATCTTCAATTTTTTGATGATCTAAATAAATCTGATTGTTCAGATAACATTTAAAATAATCACTCTTCCCAAAATTAACTTGCAAATATGTTTTAACTGAATCTTCTAATGCTTTTGAATCACCAAATCCAGCATATAATTTTTGATCAATCAATGATTGAGGATTATATTCAGCACCGTGATCAGCAGTTAGAAATAAAAGATATTTTCCTTTGCCAATAGTGTTATCAAGATTTTGTAAAAGATCTGCAATGTCTTTATCTAATCTCAAATAAGTATCTTCTGTTTCAATGGCCATCGGTCCAAATTGATGACCTACATAATCTGTTGCAGAAAAACTTACACATAGAAAATCAGTGATACTATCTCGTCCTAAATTTTCACCTTTAATACTTGCGATTGCAAAATCTTTTGTCATGGTATTTCCAAATGGAGTACGACGAACTAAATCAAAACTTTTTCCTTTTAGCGTTGGTAAATCATGTGGAAAAATTGGTTTCTCTTCACCTTTATAAGTTGCTTCATAAGGATTGTTATCAGCATCACTTTCTGTATAACGATCAATATTTAATAAAGTATTCCAAGGTTTTGATAAATATTCATTTGGATATTTTTTTGCGTTAAAATCATTCGTCCATTGAGGTAATTGATTCATGTACCAACTGCTACTAATCCAGTTTCCAGTTTTGCCATCATACCAATAGGCAGCATTCGCAGCTCTACCAGCAGGAAGAATTGCACCACGATCTTTTAATGAAACTCCAATTACTTTTGATTTTCCCTGAGTTGATAAATGTAACTCATCAGTGATAGTAGTTGTAAGCAATCGCGATGGAGACATTTTTCCAGCCTCTTCATCACCACCAATCGAACGAACTGAATCATCTTCCACACAATAAACAGTATCTTGAATTTTATTATCGTACCAATCATTAGCAACTATTCCATTGTACGCAGGTGTAGTACCTGTATAAATACTCGCATGACCAGGTCCCGTGTAGGTAGGAACATAATTGTATTGCGTATTTCTACAATTATATCCGTTTCTTAAAAGTCGTTTAAATCCATCTTCACCAAATTTATTCCAATAACGAGTAATGTAATCTGGTCGCATTTGATCAACCACAATTCCGATTACTAATTTAGGTTGTGTTAGAGCTATAGCAGGTTTCTGTTGTGCTTGCGCAGATGAAATCACTAATGTGAATATAAAAAGAAGGATTGATTTATTTTTCATACGTGATTTTTTTATTGAATTGCAAAATTATATAAATAATAGATTGTATTATATTTCTATTGATGATTCAAATTGTCAGGAAAGGTTCTTACAGCTACGGAATATTAGATTTACGTTGATTTGGATGAATAATTCTCACAATAAATACTTGATATTTCCAACTTAGAGGTTTATTTGTAATATATTTTTTTCGAGTCCCTATTTTGTTTTTTCATTTCTTTTTTCCGCAAACCGAACATTTGTGAGCTCATGGATACAATTGAAAAACATACGCATCATCCATAAAAAGAAACAAACCAAAGAAAAAGGCGCCACCGAAACCAACCAACAATTGAACTAATTACTTTCTATAATCGCTATTAGGTGAAATACAATTGGCAATGGTTTCTACTTTCTTTTTCGGTTAACCAATTGTTGGTTCGCTCTTTCGCTGGACCCCAACCGCACAAGTTTGTTTAAATAGAATAATATTTACGCTTCGTAGTTAAATTCTTAACTAGAAACTTCCGTAATTCGTAATTTTTAATTTAATACCATTGGGGGGCATTTTCAAATCATCACATTTTCAAATCATCAAATTAATTCAACTTTCATTTAATTAAACCTAAGCACCTCTCAGTAACAAATGCGCAGCCCAAAATGCTAATAAGCTTGCAACAACACTTCCAACAACATACAGTATCGCCATCATTGCATTTCCATTGCGAATCATTTCAAATATTTCTAAACTAAAGGTAGAGAAGGTGCTGAAGCCTCCGCAAAAGCCAATTCCTATTATCATTCGCTGTGTTTCAAATTCACCTTGTCGCTGGAAAATAAATCCTGCTAATAATCCTAAAATAAAAGAGGCAAAAACATTTGCAGTTAAAGTTCCCCAAGGGAAAATGCTATTTACTTGTTTCCCTATAAAGGTTCCTAATCCGTAGCGTGTAATGCTTCCCAATCCACCACCAATGAAAATTAAAACTAAATTATTCATGCTTTGAAGGTAATGAATTTGGAACAGTAATTTTTTGTTGCAATAATTTTGCAAAGGTAAATCCTAAAATAAATCCAACAACCCAACCACCTAAAATATCGAGGGGGTAATGTGCTGCTAAATAAATTCTGCTGTATGCAATTAGTATAACATAAACCACCAATGCAATGCGAATATTTTTATTTCCTTTGGGTAACATCATCATCATAAAAGTTGCTAGTCCAAAACTGTTGGCTGCATGTGAACTTACGAAACCATAATTACCACCACAATAATCATAAACTAAATGTATCATGCCGTTTAAAGATGGTTCATGACAAGGTCGAAATCGTAAAACCGAATTTTTAATTAATCCTGAAAACTGATCACAACCTGCAATGAGTAAAGCAACAACAGGTAAAAACCAAATTGCTTTTTTGCTGTAATTTTTAAATAAAATAAATAATAATAATCCGTAAAATGGAATCCAGATAAAGCGATCGCTTACCCAATATAAAATAAAATCGAAGAATGAATTATGCTGTCCGTTGATTAACAGAAAAAGTTTTGTATCAATGTTGCTTAATGTTTCAAGCATTTCGATTTTTATTATCGT
>Ga0114969_10004502_pt1 | contig 11008 bp, 6 predicted proteins | sample M_130807_MF_Meta_FD_87316 | JGI IMG/M metagenome (GOLD analysis project Ga0114969, IMG submission 87316) | Freshwater microbial communities from Lake Montjoie, Canada to study carbon cycling - M_130807_MF_MetaG | ecosystem: Environmental > Aquatic > Freshwater > Lake | place: Lake Montjoie...
CGATTGAAAAAAATTAGTATTACTTTGTAGACCAGTTGGTTGTCCCACTGTATAATTCCCAGAAACAATCTTACCAAAATAGATGAAAGAATTTGGAACTCCTCTGCGATAAAAAATAGCACTTGTTCTAACAGGCATTGATATAAATATATGATATAATATTTTTAAACGTACAAACTATGTAATGCACTAACATTTTCTTTGTTAGTTTTAATCAATTTATCTACTATATCTTTAGTCACTTTAAAAGGGAACTCTACTTTTAATGCCATGTCTTCTTCAAATAAATTAGATCCTGGACGCATTAAACGATACAAATTCAACTTTGTATAAATTATTTCTAAACATCGTTTCAAATTGCGAACACCATCTTCCTTATTACAAAAATTGTCAACCATGTAATGGATTGTTTCATCTGGAATAATAATATCTTCTGTTCCAAAACGAACTTGCTCCCGGATTTTAGGTAATAAATGGTTGTTAGTAATAACCGTTTTTTGTTTTTGATTGTAACCCTTTGTTTGAATACGATACATGCGGTCCTTCAAAATTGGATTGACCTTGCTTTCATCGTTGTAACTAAATATAAACAAACACTTGCTTAAATCAAAATCAATTTCGCTAAAGTACTTGTCATGAAATTGAGAATTTTGGGATGTATCGGTTAAATGTGTTAAGATTCCGGTAATTTCTTCGCCTTTAGGTGTGTCACTAATTTTATCAAGCTCATCAAAATAAATCACAGGATTCATACATTTACTATCAATCAATATCTGAACGATTTTGCCCCAGGTAGAACCCTCATAAGTGTATCCATGGCCTTCTAAAAAACTGCTATCTGTGGCACCACCTAAAGCTATAAACGCAAAAGGACGATTGAGAATTTTACTGATACCTTCTTTCACAATTGACGTTTTGCCTGTACCAGCTGGTCCATGTATAGCAATTGCGGTGCCAATTGCCTTTGGATTGGTAATAAGTTGCCCTAATAGTTGCATAATTTGCATTTTCGCATCATTTAAACCGTAAACAGCATCATCTAATGTTTTTTGAGCAACAGCCATAAAATCGTGACACTTTTCAACACCATCATCAATAGAAATAGGAAGATTATTGTATTTGCCGAATGGAATACGCATAAAAGTATCCACCCAGTTTTTAATTTTATAAAATTCGCCGCTACCTGGCTCCATGTAACGAAGGGAACTGATTTTTTTTAACGCAGCTGATTTGAAAATAAGAGGAATATCAGCTTCTAATAGTGTAAGACGATACGGCTTTTCAACACGGGTAATTTTGTTGATTTCTCTAAGCTCCTTAATAATTTTCTTCTGTTGATCAAGTTCAAGCTTTTCAAAAAATTCAAAATCATTCATTGTATTTTTATCCCGTAAAATTCGTTTAAAAATACGATCATTGCGCTCTTTTTGCTTTGTAATCTTTTTTTCCTGCTTTTTCTTGTTTACCTTGATTTTTTCTTCACATACTTTGATACATTCATTAATAAGTTCGGTATCTTTATTTTTCGTTTGAAGATCTTTTAAAATAGATAATACATTATCAGGTTCTACTGGTTGTTTTTCTTCTTCTATTTTTTCATTTAATATTGGTTTATTTGTTTCTTTAACAATAGGGGTCTTCTTTTTCTTTATAACCGGTTCTTCTTCTTCTTCCTCTTCTTCATCATCGTCAGAATCTTCATCTGAACTAACAGGGTCGTCTTCATTTTCAGTTTCATTTTCTTCACTACAAGTTAACCAATCTTCATCATCCTCATCGTCAAATTCATCATCATGTTCATTATTTCCTGAACCAATAGTAAATATAATATTAAACTTGCCTGTTTTTCCTTTAACTTCAGGTTCATCATCAGAATCTTCTTCACTGCTACTAGCAATATCTTCTTCAACAATCTTCTTTTTATTGTTAGGTTTTTTAACAACTTTTTTATTGCTAGATTTTTTAGGAATATATTCTTCATCGTCATCTTCATCATCGTCTTCTTCACTTTCACTTTCAACAATCTTCTTTTTTCTAAGAGTATTAGGTTTGTTTCTTTTATCAAGTACAGGCTCTTCTTCTAAAACTTCTTTAAGCTTTTTCCCAGCATTTACTTTTTTATCAATATGCTTAGAAGGAAATGTTTTGGATAAAAATTCACGATATTCTTGAATATCCATTTCCTCATCTTCATCGTCATCATCACTAACATAATCACTATCAGATGATTCATCTTTTCTTTTTTTTAATCTAGCAGCTTCTTCTTTTTTTTTTGTGGAAGAAGATTTTTTGCTAATTTTGGGTTGTTTATCTTTTGACATTCTATTGCTAAGTATGTAGTTATATTTTTAAGTAATATTTAATAATAATATTTTGTAAAATATGAAATTATATAATTAAAAATAAAATAAATCAAATAAATTATTTATTTTGAAAAGATTTAAACATAATTAATAAAAATAATAATTGAATTAATTAATAAATAAAAAATTGAAATAAAAACAATATAAATATTATTATCTTATTAATATAAGCAACAATGTCTAAGAACTTAGGAAATATGCAAAATACAATTAGTTCAAAGGTGATTGGTATACAATTTAGTATATTATCTCCTGAAGAAATCCGCAAGGGTTCTGTCGCAGAAATTACTAGTCGTGATACCTATATAAATAATAAGCCAGTCATCAATGGTCTATTTGATCCACGAATGGGCGTTTTAGAACCCGGTCTCATTTGTCCTACAGATGGTTTAGATTACATGAATACTCCTGGTTATTTTGGCCACATAGAATTAGCCAAACCTGTGTTCTATATTCAATATTTATCTACTATCCAGAAAATATTAAAGTGTGTCTGTTTTAAATGTAGCAGATTATTGATTTCAAAAGAAAAATACAAGCAGGGATTAAGTATGGCAGCTCAAGCTCGCTGGAAATATGTCGTTGATTTAGCTAAAAATGTCAAGCGTTGTGGAGAAGATACTGAAGATGGTTGTGGATGTTTACAGCCAAAAAGATACAAGAAAGAGGGTATGTCATCTTTATTTGCTGAGTGGACCAACACGATTGAAGAAAGCGAAGAAGAAAATATTATCATTCCTTTAACACCTGAGCTTGTTTTAAAAATATTCAAGCGCATTTCAGATGAAGATGTGACCTTTATGGGGTTCAGTCCTTTATGGTCTCGTCCTGACTGGATGATTTGTCAAGTAATGGCGGTACCACCTCCTGCGGTTCGTCCATCTGTAAAGCATGATGCTCAACAACGCTCAGAAGATGATCTCAGTCATATTTTAGTAAATATTATCAAGACAAACAAGACACTTCAAGAGAAAATTCAAAACAATGCTCCAGAATCAGTGATCAACGATTGGGCTACAGTCCTTCAATATCATGTGGCAAGTCAGATTGATAATAAATTACCTGGCGCAAATCCGGTAGCTCAAAGATCAGGCAGACCATTGAAGGCAATCAAAGACAGATTAAATGGAAAAGGTGGTCGTATGAGAGGCAACTTGATGGCTAAACGTGTAGATTTTAGTGCTCGTTCAGTGATTACAGCGGATCCAAATATTTCCATCAGAGAGTTGGGCATTCCAATGAAGATTGCGAAAAATATTACAAAGCCAGTTGTAGTTAATCGTGTGAATAAAGCTTTCTTAACAAAATTGGTTCAAAATGGTCCTGATATTTGGCCTGGAGCAAAAATCTTGGAGATACCTGGCGTCAAATCAATCACTTTGCGATACAAAGATAGAAACTCAATTGTCTTAGAAGATGGGTACATTGTTCATCGTCACATGATGGATGGTGACGCAATCTTATTCAATCGTCAACCAACTTTACACAGAATGTCGATGATGTGTCACATCGCTAAAATTATGAAAAAAGGTGACACTTTTAGAATGAACGTGGCCGATAGATTTTGTGTCGGCAACAGGAGGCGTTAAAAGCGTGCTACCTCCTAGTCATTATACATTAATTCAAAGTATGATGGCAACATAGTCAAATTGCTGGAAGTTCCTTAGAGCCTTCACTACCACTCACAAGCAGAAATGTTTTTGAGGATCTCGGTTAATAGCCGAACCCGATGGTAAAAATGTGAAGGATTGGATAATCAGCAGCCAAACCCCTAAACTCGTTATGATAGAGCATGGGGAAGGTTCAGAGAGTAGACGACTGTGGGTCTTAAATGATGGTCTAATCAACCAGATAAGGCTTAAGGTGTATTCCGGCCTTACCAGAAATGGTAAGGAAATATAATACGGACTGACAAAACCGTACAATGCTGATTTCGATGGGGATAGACATATGTAAATAACATTTTGTCCCCAACAGGGAGCGTGAAAAGCGTGCTACTCCCTAGTTAAATGTTTCTATTATAAAACTACTTAAAGAAAATTATATTAATAAATTATGGAACCATCAAACTACCTTAAACTATCAAAACAAATATTAGACGAACCAACACTAAGATATTGCGAAATATATAAAATAACAAATCTCACCAATGGAAAGATATATGTAGGTCAATCAGTTTCACATATATTAAACCATAAAAGATACAGACCTTATGGATATGAAGGGCGTTTTAGATGTCATGTTTCAGAAGCTTTCTCAACAAAAAAAAATCAATCACATTATTTAAATAACGCTATAAGAAAATATGGTGTACATGATTTTGTGGTTGAATTAATAGAATGTTGTGAAATCGCAAATGCTGATATAAGAGAAATACATTATATTAAAGAGTTTAACAGCTTATTTCCTAATGGATATAACTTGAAAAATGGAGGAAATGTATTTACTCATAGTGATGAAAGCAAAAAACGTGTATCAAATGGCGTGATTAGTTATTTTAAAGATAAAAAATATGAAAGGTTTAAAGATATAAAAATTATAGATGATGATATCGAAAAATACATTAAACCTTTAAAGAAAAATAATGAGCAATATGGTTGGTATGTTTATATTAATCGAATTAAGGCAGATTTTGGAGGAGTTCATATTTCCTTAGAAGAAAGCAAAGAATATGCTAAGGAATTTATTAATAATTTAAAGAAACATTTAGCAACGTCGCCAAATTGACTGGAAGTTCCTTAGAGCCTTCACTACCACTCTTGTATTGAAAAACGCAAGAGGATCTCGGTTAATAGCCGAACCCGATGGTAAAAAAGTGAAGGATTGGATAATCAGCAGCCAAGCCCCTAACCTCGCTATGGTAAGAGTATGGGGAAGGTTCAGAGAGTAGATGACGACGGGTCTCAAATGATGGTCTAACCAACCAGATGAGGCACAAGGTGTATTCCAGCCTTACCAGAAATGGTAAGGATATTCATGGAAATGAATTTACATATGGCACAGGATCCAGAGGCAGAGTCAGAGTTAAGAAATTTGGCCGCAGTGCCATACCAGATAATAAGTCCAGGAAACAATGCGCCAATTATTGGCATCTATCAAGATTCCATGTTGGGATCATACAGATTTACGAGAGAAGCGATCAGCTTTAGTCAAAGAGATGCGATGAATTTATTGATGATGTTTGACAGAGTAAATCCAGATGCGCTAACTGGAAACAGAACAGTCAATGATAAAGTAACCAATTTTGAAGTACTATCACAAATTTTGCCACCACTTTCAATCAAAGTAAAGAACAAACAATTTGACGGAGAAAAAGAGAATATCGCAGAATCAAATAATGTTGTTGAAATCAAAGATGGTCATTACATGAGAGGCCAGATGGACAAAGGAATTCTAGGTTCAGGCACGAAAGGTCTAATTCATCGTGTATGTAATTCCTTTGGAAATATGGCCGCAGCAAAATTTATTGATGATTTACAGAATATTGTGACAGAATATATGAAACAAAGTTCGTTCAGTGTTGGCATCAGTGATTTGATCACAAGTGCTACAACTAATGCTAAAATTATTAGTATTATTACAGACAAAAAAACAGATGTAAAAAATTTGATAGACCAAGTACAAGTGGGAGTGTTTGAAAACAATTCAGGTAAAACAAATGAAGAAGAATTTGAGACAAAAATCAATAATATTCTTGGAAAAGCGCAATCAGAGGCAGGCCGAGAAGCACTTAAAAATTTAAGCAAGGATAACCGATTTGTGATTATGTTTAATGCTGGTTCAAAGGGAACAGAAATTAATATCCAGCAAATGACTGCGTGCTTAGGGCAACAAAATGTAGATGGAAAGCGAATTCCTTACGGGTTTGAACACAGAACGCTACCACATTATACCAAGTATGATGACAGTCCAGTTGCTCGTGGATTTGTAGAGAGCTCATATATTAATGGATTGTCACCACAAGAAGTATTCTTTCATGCGATGGGTGGTCGTATTGGTCTGATTGATACTGCTGTTAAAACCAGTACTACAGGATATATCCAACGCAGATTAATTAAAGGTATGGAAGACTTGATGGTCCATTATGACATGACAATTAGAAGCAACAAGAGCAAAGTGGTTCAATTCTCTTATGGGGATGATGGAATTGATACAATCAAAGTAGAAAACCAAGAGATACCAATTGTTGAAATGTCTGTTCAAGATATTTATGCGCATTTCAATATTCCAGAAGATACTAAAGGAAAATCCAAAGCATTATCGGGAATGTTTGTCAAGAGTGCGCTAACAAGACAAAAGAAACAAGAAGATAAAATTAACGAAAAGTGTAAGAAATATACAGACTACATGATAGAAAATAGGAGCAAAATAGTAAAAAATATCTTTAATTACAGGTCAGATAAAGTAGTGCGTCTTCCAGTGGCATTTATGCATATCATACAAAACGTGATGGGTCAACAAAATATCAATCCTAATTCTTTAGTAGACATTACTATGTTAGAAGCATTTGAACTCATAGAAGATACATTTAACAGTTTAATGAAAATTCATTATGCTTCACCAACAGAGTTATTTAGAGTCATGTATTTCTATTATTTGTCACCTAAAGATTTGCTACTAAATAAGCGATTCAACAAGAAAGCGCTTGATATCTTATTACAGACAATTGTACTTGATTATAAGCGCTCTATTGTAGCACCTGGTGAAATGGTTGGAATGATAGCCGCCCAGAGCATTGGTGAGCCAACTACGCAAATGTCGCTTGGGTTTTGTGAGCATATTAGGTGTGCGAAAATAAATAAAAATACAAAAATAATTTCTATGGTCTCAGGGCCTATTGGAGAATTATGCGATGGTCTTATTGAAGAAAATCCAGATTACACATTTAACACCGGACACGTAGACAGTGTAGAGACATTATTGGATGCTTTGGAAGACGAATATTATATTATTGGAGTTGATGGTCAAGAGAAAACACATTGGAATAAAATATCGCACGTAAGCAGACATCCAGTTAATGGCAACATGATGATAGTTACTACAAAAAGTGGCAGAAAAGTGACAACAACTTTAAGTCATTCGCATTTAGTCAGAGATAATCAAACAGTAGTTCCTATTACAGGAGCCGACCTTAAAGAAGGAATGCGTATTCCAGTTGCGAAACATATTGATAACGACTTTGTAAATGAATTTGTAACAATTGATAACAAAGAGTATAAATTAGATTATTTGTTTGGATGGTTTGTTGGAGCTTACTTAGCAGAAGGAAATGTTACAAAATATAGAACTTGTATAACAAATGTTTCAGACTATTTTATAGAAAATACAAAGCAATTTGCGGCAAGATTTGATAAAACTTGTAATGTCAATAAAAGACAAGGAGAATATGGACCATCTACTCAAACTAGCTTTAGTTGTAAATTAGTCGCAGAATTCTTGTTATCAACATGCGGTACAGGCTCATTTGTAAAGTATGTGCCTGACTTTGCTTTCTTAGCTCCACTTGAATTCAAGGCTGGATTAATTCAGGCCTATATGGACGGAGATGGAAACTTTCAGTGCGATGAAAAACATCATCAAATTCGTTCTTGTAGTAGAAGTAAGCAATTGTCAAAAGATATGGCTTTATTGTTAAACTATTTTGACATCTTTGCGTCAATTAAAGAAACTTTTGTAAAGGGGTCAGAAATATATAACTTGTCTGTTTCGGCAAAATATGCTAAGCTATATGAAGAACAAATTGGAAGTCTTGTTCATAAAGACAAGTTGATGAATTTAGTAAAATATTGTGAACGAACTGATGCTTACAATTTATCTGATGAAATTGATAAAATTCCAGGGTTAGGAGAAGTAATCGCTAAATGTGGTAAAACTTTAAAACTACCAGGTCAAAGTAGAAATTATGGAAGATGGGCAAAGAAAGATAGCATTGGTCGTCGCACTTTAGAAAAATATATTGAAATCTTCGAAACACATGAAAATTCAGATTTGATTACAGATGAATTGCGAATTTTAAAACAAGCCGCTTCATCAAGCGTAATCTGGGATGAAATTGTAAATATTGAAATAATTGTTCCTGAACAAACAGAATATGTATATGACTTCACTGTACCAGCAAATCAAACATTTATGACTGATTATGGTGTCATAGTTCATAATACGTTAAACACTTTCCATTTTGCGGGAGTTGCTTCCAAATCCAACGTGACCCGTGGTGTACCAAGAATTGAAGAATTATTATCTTTGTCGGCATCCCTTAAAAATCCATCCCTAACAGTATTCTTGAAACCAGAAGATGAGACTGATAGAGAAAAGGCAAGCACAATTCAGTACATGTTAGAGCATACCAGATTGGAAGAAATTGTAAAGTCAATTGAAATCTGTTTTGATCCTGATGATTTAAACACAATGATTGATGAAGATAAAAATACAATGTCGCAATACAGAGAATTTGAGACAATGATTGCGGAGTGTTTAAATTCGCCGGTGGAAGAAGAACAAGGCGAAAAGTCAAAGTGGATTATTCGCATTATAATGGATCCCGAAGTGATGTTGGAGAAAAATATAACAATGGATGATGTGAACTTTACTCTAAATAATACATATAAAGATGAGATATCATGCGTCTATTCAGACTACAATGCGGACAAATTAGTGTTTAGAATTAGAATGAAAAACATAATAGATAACGCAAAAAGTAGAAGTCAGAAAAAAGCAAAGTTAAATCCATTGGATCAATCAGACCAGATTTATATTCTGAAGAATTTCCAAGATACATTGCTCAATAACATTGTTCTTCGTGGTGTTAAAAATATTGATAAAGTAATTCTCAGAAAAATAAAAGATAATTTGGTAGAAAATGCGGGAGCATATGTTAAGAAAGATATATGGGTTCTAGATACTATAGGTACTAATATGTTGGATGTATTAGGATTGGATTATATTGACCCAAATAGAACTTATAGCAATGATGTAATAGAAATATTTCAGGTTCTCGGAATGGAAGCAGCTAGATTTGCTCTATATAATGAATTGGCGGAAGTATTAGAGTTTGATGGTGCTTATGTAAACGCACATCATATGGCATTATTATGTGATAGAATGACATTCACTCATAAAATGATTTCTATATTCAGACATGGAATTAATAATGATGATATTGGTCCAATTGCGAAAGCATCATTTGAAGAAACTCCCGAGATGTTTTTGAAAGCAGCAAGACATGCGGAATTAGATACAATGCGTGGAATATCAGCGAATGTGATGTGTGGACAAGAAGGATTTTATGGTACAGCCGCATTCCAAGTAGTATTAGATATAAATGAAATGATTAACTTAGATGAAAAATATAAATATGAATATAAGGCAAATGAAGACATTATAGAAGAAACATTGTTTTCAGGATTAGAAGAAAAAGAAGAAGCTTGTAGTAAGAAACAATTGGAGATTGAAACAAATGTATCAAATCTTAGAATGGAAGAGATGGGTAAAGATAATGATTATGATCCATTTGCTTAAATTAATTACAAACAATAAATTACAACAAATAAATTATAAACAATAAATTATAAACAATAAATTAATAATAAAAATATATTAAACTTTTATTATTAAACATAATATACACTAACAAATATGAAAACATTTTTTTATGTCTTACAAAAATATATAAAAAGTAATCAAATAATATATCCAAATGATAAAAATTTTCAAATTTTTTGGCCAGAAAATTATCATAAGGATTTTTTAGATGTGTTTTCTTACATATATTTGTTTATGTTTGATATGTAATATTCTTATGTATTATCTTAACAAACAAATATACTAACAAATATATATTTAAGAATGGCTAAAGCAAAATTGTCTGCTTTAAATTGTTTATTAAATAATATATTTATTTCAAATGAACTTAAAGAAAAAATTCTAGACATTTTTTGTAAAGCTCAAAGACATTATTATGCGCTAACAAAATTCTCAAATGTATATAGATATAAAGTTTATCCTCTAGTAGTTACAACAGATTTAACATTAAATCCATTACCAATAAATCATCCTGCTACATTTGTTCTATTACAAAATAAATCAAAATATTTATTTAGCATGAATGATTTGATAAATATTATTGAAACTGCTATATGTAATGCCCCAAATTTTTTTTTAGAGCCATTACCTCCCAAAAATCCATATAATAATCAAAAATTAAATACATCTACCTTGTGCAATATATATTTTAAAATGAAAGAAGGATTTTGTAATTTTTCATTGATAATACATCTCTTTTTTTTAGAAAATTTCGTAAAAAATGATTTTTATATTAATAATGAAGCATTTTTAAGAGAATATGCTATTAAAAAATATGTTTATACTTCTCATTGCGAAACATTATATACTGCGGTTAAACTTATGTTACAAAATAACTATTATACTAACAAATTAATTATTCATAGAGAATTTCCTACAGATTTGTTAGTTAACATCTTTAGACCTTATTTATATTATTATTATATAATTCATTTTAGCATTAAAGGTACAGAAAAAATACATAAATATAGAAATAAGTTAGACATAAAATTAAAAGAATTTTATGAATATAATTATTTATTTGGTAGAAAAATATGTAGAGGAAGAAGAAGGAAAATTATTAG
>Ga0114969_10004503_pt1 | contig 11005 bp, 5 predicted proteins | sample M_130807_MF_Meta_FD_87316 | JGI IMG/M metagenome (GOLD analysis project Ga0114969, IMG submission 87316) | Freshwater microbial communities from Lake Montjoie, Canada to study carbon cycling - M_130807_MF_MetaG | ecosystem: Environmental > Aquatic > Freshwater > Lake | place: Lake Montjoie...
CCCTCACGAACCACGCGGGCCACGACCTCCGTCAGCACGAAATTTCCATTACCGGCGCGGCCCGGTCCTTGAGAAGGCAGGGATTTGTCGGGCAACACTTCCACGCGCACACCGACCACTCGCTCCGGCAGTGAGGCAAATCGAACCACCGTGCTGTCGGTGTCGAGGCTCTTGCCTCCGATGAGCACCGAACGGTCGTCGCGAATCGTCACGGTCGCACCCCCAGTTGAATCGGCTGAAGTGGGAGCGGTCGCGGTCCACAGCGAGTCCGAACGCAGGGCTTCTAGTCGTTCCTGCCGCCAGCGTCCAAAGGCACCCTCCAACTCCGGATGAGGTCCTTCGAAGCGCTCCTTGAGGCGCTGAGCCTCGGTCGTCCGTCGAGCCAGTTCGCGGGCCTGGGGTTCGGTGGGCACGAGCATACCGTCTTCGCGCCGGCCGATGATGGCCTCCTTCACGTCGGCGAAGAAGGCGCCCATCGAGTAGAAATCACGGGCCGTTATGGGATCGAACTTGTGATCATGGCACTGGGCGCACCCGATGGTTTGCCCCATCCAAACCGTGCCGACGGCGCGAACCCGATCAGTGAGATAGCGCGACTCGTAATCCTTCTCCTGCGCCCCGCCTTCCTCGGTGGTGAGCAAGAGTCGGTTAAAGCCCGAAGCCACCCGGGCCTCCATCGAGGCGTTCGGCAACAAATCGCCGGCCAGTTGTTCCCGAGTAAACTGGTCGAAGGGCTTGTTGTTGTTGAACGAGCGAATGACGTAATCGCGGTAGGGCCAGATGTTCCGCGGATTGTCGGAATGGTAGCCGACGGTGTCGGCGAAGCGCACGAGATCGAGCCAACCATTGGCCATGCGTTCCCCGTATTGAGGCGTGGACATCAGGCGATCCACCCACCGCTCATAGGCACCGGGGGCGGAGTCGGCCTCGAAGGCGTCCACCCACTCTGGGGTCGGCGGCAAGCCGGTGAGATCCAAGCTCAACCGTCGGGCCAGCGTACGGCGATCGGCCTCGGGCGCGGGCTTGAGGTTCAACGTCTCCAAACGGGCTCGAACCAACCGATCGATACCACCCTCCCCCTCCGAGCCCGCCAAAACGGCCGGGCGAACGATGGGTTGATAGGCCCAATGTCCCTGATACTCGGCTCCCTCAGCGATCCACCGCTGGAGCAATACCTTTTGTTCCGGCTTCAGCGGTTTGTGCGCCTCGGGCGGCGGCATCAATTCTTCGACGTCATCACTCAGGAGACGGTGCACCAATTCACTCCCGGCGGCATCGCGCGGCAGGATCGCTTTCTTGCCTGACTTGGCTGGCTTGAGTGCCTCCTCGCGGCGATCCAAACGCAGCCCCCCTTTCATCTTCTGAACATCCGGACCGTGGCACGAAAAACAGTGCTCGGAGAGGATCGGTCGGATGTCGCGATTGAACTGGACCGGACCCGCCGTGGCGGAAACCGGCGCCGCCTCAACGACCTGCGAACCACAGGCCAACGCAGCGAAAAGGACCCAGCGGGCCAGCGGCCTGAGAGTGCGAGCGTTCATGGATTGCCATGGATGCTGGACTCGCCTCACCAGATGCCAACCCTGAAAAACGCCCTTGAGCGAAGAAATCCTCTTCAGACTCCCCTGTTTCCTCTGGCTCACACGACCAAATCGTTCCGGTGAGGGTTCTTGCCCGGTTGCCAACCGGACTGAGAGAGCGACTTGTCTGCTGCGACGACGCGTTGCCTTGCTTGTGCTCGCCGGTGCGACCTAGGTTGGCGCCAGATCCCTCAGCAATCACCCCGACACGATGATCCGCCCGCCGACTCTGACAGCGATCCCGGCAACCCTGCTGGCCCTGGGGGCTCTGGGGGCCTTTCAGGCTGCCTTTGTTTTCCAAGATTTCTGGTGGCTGGTGCTGGGATATCTCGGATGCCTGTTTGAACTGAGGAAATTGCCCACACCCCGACACGCGTTCTACGTCGGGCTGGTGATCGGGCTGGGCGTGTATGTCCCGCAAACGCGCTTCCTCGGGGATATCTTCAAAGCCGCCGCCATCCCACTTTGGCTCATCCTGTCCTTGTTCCACGCCGCTTTTCTCCTGGTTTTGAACCGGGTCGAGGTTCGGTGGGGTAGCCGAGTGGCCAGCCTGCTCTTGCCCGTGCTTTGGTGCGGCATCGAATACTTGCGCAGCGAGGTGTGGTGGCTGCGCTTCGCCTGGTTCACGGCTGGCGAATGCTGGCCGCCAGGACTGGCTCCGCAAATCTTGCAACGACTGGGGATCTATGGCTTGGGCTTCGGGTTTGCCTACGCCGCCGGTCAAGGAGCGATGCTGCTCTCGGCAACGAATCGCGCCTCACGGCGAAAGGCTTGGCTCGGCATTTCAAGCGCCGGCGCCGTGTTTGCCCTAGTCACTCTGTTACCGACGTCGAGGGAGGATCCAGCCACCCAACGGCTGCACGTCGCCGGCATCCAACTGGAGTTCCCAGCGCTTCCGGACCTCCTCAAAGGCCTCGACTTACTCACTCGGTCTCACCCGGAAGCCGAGTTGATCCTGCTCAGTGAGTACTCTCTGGAAGGCCCGCCGACCAAGGCGCTCAAGAACTGGTGCCGGAAAAACCGCAAATGGCTGGTGGTCGGAGGCAAGCAACCCATCGAGACCCCGGCTCCCGAAGCCATGGCGTCGGCCGCCACGACACCGGCGATAGCAGGCACAAATGGAACTGCAATGGCCACGCCCCTTTCCGCCAGCGGGTTGCCGTGGTTCCAGTCCAACGCGCCAAAAGAACGTTTCTACAACACGGCCTTTGTCATCAGCACCAACGGCGAAGTGGTTTTCCAGCAGGTCAAGTCACGGCCCATTCAGTTCTTTGCCGATGGCGAACCGGCCCCATCGCAAACAGTCTGGGATTCGCCGTGGGGCAAAGTCGGCATCGCCATTTGCTACGATGCCAGCTACCGGCAGGTGATGGACGGCCTCATCCGACAGGGTGCCGTCGCCCTCCTGATCCCCACCATGGATGTCGAGCAATGGGGCGCCTACGAACACCAACTCAATGCCCGCATGGCGGTGATCCGGGCCGCGGAGTACCGCGTGCCGATATTCCGCGTGGCCAGCTCTGGAGTTTCCCAAATCATCGATCGGGATGGCCACGAGACTGCCACCGCGCCGTTTCCGGGTCCCGAAGCAACATTGGCGGGCACTCTCCGCTTCAACCGGGCATCGGGTGGTTCCATTCCGCCCGATGCCCGGTTGGCTCCCGCCTGCACTGCCGCAACGGCCGCCGTCATTCTCTGGCTCACCGTCGTTTCGTGGCGTAGGCCTCGAATTAGGGGAACGATCCGTTGATCCCATGAATCCACCTCCGCTGAAGATTCGGGCTCATTGTTCTCCCTGAAATTCACAGCCATCAGCAGAGGATCGGAACCAGCAATCAGGGTGATTTATCCCCGTGTATCACGCGCAGCGTGTCCGACGGTTTTTACACCCAGCCCTGCCAACCAACCCCAGTCAAAAAGCCAGCGCCGACGGCGGATTGAGCTCAATTAAGAACACAACCTTTTCGCAAGGGGCAGGCTTCTTGGGGACTGCGGGGTGGCGAAAACAAATCCTCCACGAGGGGCGGAGTCTTTCATGTCTTGGTTGGATTTCAGGATCTGCAGGGCCCAGTGTCTCGATTGAAACTTCCCCATTCCCCTCTGCACCATGTCCTTCTTTTCGTTGCCAATTGGGCTTATCCGGACCTGCCTGCTAACCCTTTCGGTTGGGTTGCACCTGCATGCCACCGACTGGCCTGGTTTCCGTGGACCGGGAGGGCTCGGGATCGCCGCTACCGACGCCCGTCCGCCCATCCAGTTCTCTCCCACCGCCCATGTCGCTTGGCGTATCGACTGTCCTGCGGGCAATTCATCCCCCATCGTCATCGGACAATCCGTCTTCCTCACCGCTGCGAGCGATCGTCGCCTCTCACTCCTTTGCCTGGACTTGGCGACCGGTCAAACCCGCTGGCGACGGGACATGGATGTCCCACGCACCGAAGAGGTCCACCGCACCGTGGGCAGCCCGGCCTCGGCCACACCGGTCTCCGACGGACACCGCGTGTTCGTCCATTTCGGATCCATGGGCATGGCGGGTTTCACCCTCGATGGACGCGAACTATGGCGTCATCCACTGCCCATTACCGAAACGGAGTACGGAGCCAGTTCATCTCCTGTTCTCGCCGGCGGACTGCTCATCCAACTCATCGACCAAGACAGTCACTCGTACCTGATCGCCCTGAAGACGGAAGACGGCTCTCTGGCGTGGCGCTTAGAACGACCGGATATGCGACGAGGCTTCGGCACTCCGGTGCTGTGGCCCCATCACGGACGCAAGGATTTGGTCGTCCCGGGAACCATCTTTCTGACGGGACTCGACCCCGCCACCGGTGCGGAACGCTGGCGCATTCCAGGGCTTGCTCGCATCACCTGCACTTCACCCGTTTTCGAAGGCGACCGACTGGTTGTTGCCAGTTGGACCACCGGGGGTGATCGAGGTGCCGACCGCATCGAACTCCCCGCGTTTGATGACGTGCTCAAGAGCGCCGACCGAGACGCGGACGGACGATTGTCGCTGGCCGAGTTGCCTGCCGGTGCCGCTCAGGAACGCCGAAAACATCTCGACGGAAATCGCGACGGGTTCGTAGACCGAAGTGAGTGGGAATCGATGGCGGCCATTTTCGCCCGGGTCGAGAATCAGGCTTTTGCCGTTGAACCCGACACCGACGGAACCCTCCGGGAGAGCGGTGTTCGCTGGCGTTTCAAGCGTGGCCTTCCTTATGTCGCATCCCCGCTCATCCATGAGCAGCGGGTCCACCTCATCAAAAACGGCGGCTTTGTCACCTGCCTCGATGCCCGCACCGGACGCCCCCATTACCAAGAGGAACGGCTCGGGGGCGGCGGCGACTACTACGCCAGTCCGATCCTTGCTGGAGGGCATCTTTATTTCGCCTCCCAGCGCGGCGTCATCACAGTCCTCCGTGACAGCGCCGAGTTCCAAGTTGTCGCCTCCAACGACCTGGGTGAATTTATCCACGCCTCACCGGTCCCCGTCGGCAACCAGTTGCTCGTGCGGACCGCATCCCATTTGTACGCATTCCGTTGAACGCGGGACGTCGGTAATAAGCACCTCTCCAGACTCGCTCAACCGGGTCGCCAGGATTGTGTGTTTGAGCGTTCCATCGCGGCGACCGTTCGGAACCAACACGATACGGTGATCCTGAAATCGAAATAAGGCTCGTGACTCCGGCCAGACCTCACCTCACCTCTCGCCTCGATGGAAAACCTCAGGCAACCTCCATTCCATGATCTCCCGTTCTTGGTTAGGCCGCTGGCTGGCCTTCTGTGTCCCTGCGATGATTTCTGCCGCTGTGTGGACTCAGGCCGAAGAATATCCGTTGGGTCCGGACTCGCAATTCAACCCCTCGGTGCCCCACGGCACGGTGACCAAACACACCTTCACAACAACCACCACTAGTCTCCTCCCCGGCACGCATCGGGACTACTGGGTTTATGTGCCCCGGCAGTATTCGCCTACAAAACCGCCCTGCTTGATGGTCTTCCAGGACGGCGGTGGCTACGTGTCCACCAATGGCTCCTTTCGAGCCCCTATCGTCTTCGACAACCTCATCGCCCGCGGCGAGATGCCGGTGACCGTCGGAGTATTTATTAACCCCGGAGTCTTGCCCTCCGCACAGGGAACCAACGCCCTGCCCCGCTACAATCGCAGCTACGAATACGACGGCCTCGGCGATCGCTACGCGCGCTTCCTTGCAGAGGAATTCCTGCCAGAAGTCCGCAAGTCGATCCACTTCACCGACGACCCCAATGGCCGTGCCATTGCCGGCGCCTCCAGTGGAGCCATTGCCGCGTTCACCGCCGCTTGGGAACGCCCCGACCTGTTTCGGCGGGTCTTCAGCACCATCGGCACCTACGTCGGACTTCGAGGTGGCAACGCCTACCCCATCCTCATTCGTAAAACCGAGCCCAAGCCTCTGCGCGTCTTCCTGCAGGACGGCTCTAATGATCAGAACATTTATGGTGGCAACTGGTGGATCGCCAACCTCGACATGCACAGCGCGCTCGAGTTCTCCGGCTACGAACTTGAGAAGGCCTGGGGCACCGGAGGTCACGACAGCAAACAGGCCGGAAGCGTCTTCCCGGACGCACTCCGTTGGCTGTGGAAAGACTACCCTGCGCCGGTGAACGCCGGCCACGGCTCGAGACAACCGCTGACCCGGGAAGTCCTGAGCGCAGGCGAAGAGTGGTCTCCGGTCGCTACCGGTCTCGTCCGACAGATTTGGGCCGACGAGAACGGAGCCGTCATCGCTCAAACACCACAAGGACTTCAGCGACTGGAAGACTCCCACGGCGTTGTCTTGAGTGGAGCCGAAACGCGACGGCTGAAGCCCCACTTCTCGACCCTCACCGCCGCCTCCGTGACTCGACAGGACGGACACGCCTACCACCTCGACTCCGCCAAGCGCAAAGTGTCTCACCAACCTCCCTCCGGTCGCCTTCAACACCACACCCTCACCGGATTCGAGATGCCGACGGCCCTCTGCCTATCCCCTGACCAAACCCTGCTCTACGTCGCCGACCGACGACACCAACTCATCACCAGTTTTCAGGTCGGCCGCGACGGAGTTCCCACCCTCGAGCAACCCTATTTCCATCTCCACCTGCCCGACGACGCCGACGGCGCTGGCGTGGGTGGCCTGTGCGTCGACACCGCGGGGCGACTCTACGCCGCCACCCCGATGGGCATCCAAGTTTTTGACCAAGCCGGACGGGTCAATGGAATCATCGCTCCTCCCCAGCGGATTTCGAAGATTGAAGGTCTGACCTTTGGCGGACCCACCCGCAACCAGTTGTACTTGTTGGCCGACGGGCGCGTTTGGCGACGGACGGTGCAGACCCGCGGAGTGTTCCCTGCTACAGCGCCCATTTTGCCGCCCTCGCCCCGGCTCTGACCCGATTCACGAAGCGCTCACTTCCAAGGTCGCCCGACCACAGAACCGCCTGGACCGTCGTCTGGAAAGCCTCTCCGTGGGGTACTCTCCTTGGTTTTAAGACACCTTCCGCGCACCCAGCCGCAGCCGCAGCCGCAGCGGGAGCGGGCCGGAGCGAGCATTGGAACGTCCACCACCTAGCCCCCTCGCGCCTTTAGCGCGAAAGCTACTCCCATCCCCACGTTCCCTGCGAGCGCAGGCCCGATCCCGCGAAGCTGGCCCGTTAGAAACAGTTTGGACTGGAACCTTTTGTGTAAATAGGCGAGACCGACCCCCCGACACAAAGCGCAGCGGGACCGGGCTGGAGCGAGCATTGGAACGTCAACCACCTACCCACATCGCGCCTTCAGCGCGAAAGCTACTCCTGTCCCCACGTTCCCTGCGAGCGCAGGCCCGATCCTGCGAAGCTGGCCCGTTAGAAACAGTTTAGACTGGAACCTTTTGTGTAAATAGGTGGGACCGACCCCATGGTAAAGCGTTTACCGTTGCGGTGACCGTACGAAAAGCTTCGCGGTGAGTGGACCGAGTCTGCTAGGCTCTGTTCCTGCGAATGAGTACGAAACTGTTTTCTGAACTCGGTCTGTCTGAAGAGATCCTCAAGGCCGTACAACGCCTAGGATTCGAACAGGCGTCCCCCATCCAGGCCGAGGCCATCCCGGTGCTGATGACGGGCAAGGACATCGTCGGGCAATCCCAGACGGGTTCAGGGAAGACCGCGGCCTTTGCGATCCCCGCCATCGAACGGATGGACCCGAAGGCGACCGGTCCTCAAGTGCTAATCCTCTGCCCCACCCGCGAATTGGCCATCCAGGTCAGCGAAGAGGTGCACAAATTGGCGTTCTTCAAGCGGGGCGTAAAACCCCTGCCCATCTACGGCGGCCAGAGCTACGAACGGCAGTTCTCCGGACTGCGCGCCGGGGCCAATGTCATCATCGGCACTCCAGGTCGTGTCATCGACCACATCGACCGCAAAACCCTGCAACTCGGCGGTATTAAGACCGTCATCCTCGATGAAGCCGACGAGATGCTGAACATGGGCTTCCGCGACGATATCGAGAAGATCCTCTCGTCGACCCCCCCGGAGCGGCAAACGGTGATGTTCTCGGCGACCGTGCCGCGGCCCATCGAAGAACTCATTGCCCGCTACACCCGCCAACCCGTGCGGGTCCGCATCGAGACCAAAGCTCTCACCGTGCCGACCGTCGAGCAGGTGTATTTCGAAGTCGATCGCCGCTGGAAGTTCGAAGCCCTGACCCGGCTCATCGACCTGCACGACGTGACATTGGCCATCGTCTTCGCCAACACCCAACGGGTGGTGAATGAGCTAACCGAGCAACTCATGGGCGCGGGCTACACCGCCGACTGCATCCACGGCGGTATGCCCCAAGCATCCCGCGACCGGGTCATGAGCAAGTTTCGCTCGGGCGGCCTGCGCTTCTTGGTAGCCACCGATGTGGCGGCCCGCGGTATTGATGTCGACGACATCCAGGTGGTGTTCAATTTTGATCTCCCCTACGACGCGGAAGACTACGTTCACCGCATCGGGCGCACAGGACGCGCCGGACGCAGCGGAATTGGTATTTCCTTCGCCAGTGGCCGAGAGGTCTTTGTCATCCGGGACATCGAGCGTTTCACCCGCCAGCGGATACGCCGCGGCGAAATCCCCAGCACGAACGAAATCGAGGACGCGCGCCGCGATCAGTTCCTCAAGAGTCTCCGCGAAACGCTGCAGGCGGGCGATTTCCGCCACTATGATCACGTGATCGAGGCGCTGCTGGAGGAAGGTTTCGATTCTTTGGATGTCACCAGTGCCGCCATCCACCGACTCATCAGCAAGCCCAGCGACGAGTCCTCCAAGGCAGCCAAGCCAGCCAAGGCTCCGAAGACATTAGCAGGAGCACCTCCGACTGCGGCGTCCCCAGCAGCGGTTGTCCCACCGGTCGCCGGCGCGCCAGCCAGCCCCCGCCCCGCCCCACCCAGTGCCCCAGCCAAGGCAGCGGTGGCTCCCAAGGCACCTCATTCAGCCAGCTTCGAGGCGCATCTTCCCCGCAAGTTCGAACCCCGTGCGGTGGAGCCCGTGCGGGTCGATCGTGCCAAACACGAGTTGCCCCGTGCCCTCAAGACCACGACGCCCGCGCCAGTTCCATTCGTTCCGCCCGCGGTCCCGAAGACCAGTGCGGTGATCCCCATCGCGGCGCCGGCTTCCCCGAAACCCCGGACACCGAAGCCGGCGGCCTTGGCACCCACGGTCCCCGCTCCGACTTCAGACACTGCGTCCCCAACCGACGCAATGGCGGTGACGCCTCCGCTGCCTAAGACACCGAAAGCACCCCCGGCACCGAGCATTCCGCGTCCCAATGAAGCTGAGGCAGTTGACTCCAAGTCTCCGGCTGTTGAGGCGACGGTGGGCGCCACCCGCCTGTGGATCAGCACCGGTGAGGAAAATGGAACCACCGTCGAAGCCCTGCGCGATTTCATCTTGGGGACCACTGGTGAGCCGGCCACCTCATTGGGCCGCATCGATATCCGCGAGCGGCACAGCTTTGTGGATGTCCCGGGCGACCGGGCAGCCTCCTTCGTCTCGCGCCTCAAGCGCGCAGAGTTCGGCGGCAAACGCGTCAAAGCCAAAGTAGCCTGAGCAGTCTTTCACCTTCGCTTCGGCGAAGGTTTTTTCTGGGGCGTTGCCTGCAAACCGCAGGCAACGCCCGAATCGACGCTCTGAGTGCAGTGTACTCACAGGCCGAGCCGATCTCCTCCGGGCTTGGGGGACTCCTTTTCCTCCCGTAGCCTTCGGGAAATGAACGTCACGCTTCGCGGCCGGCGCCAGCATCACCGCACGGTCTCCTTCGACGCATTAGCCAATGCCGTAGTGCTCATCGAGCAACGCCTGCTCCCTCATGACTTCCGGTTAGTGAAGACCCGCGACTACCGGGAAACCGCCGAGGCCATCACCACCATGGTAGTCCGGGGCGCCGGAGCCATTGGAGCGACAGCCGCCTACGGCCTCGCTCAAGGTGCTCGCGCCTTTCGGGGGCAGCGAATGGACCGTTTCGAGGCACATATCGAAACGGTGTACCAAACACTCAAGGAGGCGCGACCCACGGCTGTGGATCCAGTCAACGCCATGAATGCCATCCGTGAGGAGATGTCCATGGGCGAAACGGTTTCCGAACGCCAAGACATCGCATTTGCCGCAGCTTCCCGATTTGCGGAAGAAGACGTCGAGCATTGCCGCGCATTGGGCGAACACGGTGCGTCCCTCATCCGGGAGGGCATGAGGGTGTTGACTCACTGCAACGCCGGGTGGTTGGCCTTCGTCGATATTGGTACGGCCACAGCCCCGATGTATGCGGCCCAGGCTGCCGGCCGAAAGTTTCATGTCTACTGCGACGAGACCCGTCCGCGGTGCCAGGGAGCCTCGCTCACCGCTTGGGAACTCGCTCAGCAAGGCATCAGCCACCAGATCATCGCTGACTCGGCCGCCGGATTTCTCATGAGCCGGGGTGAGATCGACCTGGTGATCGTGGGCAGCGACCGGGTGTTGGGGAAGACCGGTGAGGTCGCCAACAAGATCGGCACCTACACCAAGGCCGTATTGGCGCACCGCCATGGCATTCCCTTCTACGTCGCCATCCCGCTCTCCACCATCGACTGGGAACTGGGTTCTGGGCTGGAGATCCCTATTGAAGACCGATCGGGCGATGAAGTGCTGGGAGCATGGGGAGTTCTTCCGGGCAAGGGCGGTAAGCCTGGCAAACGGGCCTATGTGCGGATTGCCAACCCCACCAGCACGGCCCGGAACCCGGGCTTCGACGTGACTCCCCCGGAGTTGATCACCGGGATTATTACTCCCCACGGCATCCTGAAACCCAAGGCTTTGGGCAAGCTGCGCGGAAAGCGCTGAACACCCCCTGCGAGCGCAGGACCGGTCCCGCGGAGCACCCCAAATACGCCAAGCGGAGCGGGATCGGTCCG
>Ga0114969_10004505_pt1 | contig 11003 bp, 11 predicted proteins | sample M_130807_MF_Meta_FD_87316 | JGI IMG/M metagenome (GOLD analysis project Ga0114969, IMG submission 87316) | Freshwater microbial communities from Lake Montjoie, Canada to study carbon cycling - M_130807_MF_MetaG | ecosystem: Environmental > Aquatic > Freshwater > Lake | place: Lake Montjoie...
CGCTCGACGTGGTCCGCAACCATGGCGACGTCGCCTGGCTGACGCATCACGCAGAGTTAGCGCGCCTTACGTCCGCCTAATTCGGCGAGCAATTGATTCCGGTCCAGTGCCCGCTCCCAGCGGGCTATGGCCAGCGTTGCGACGGCATTCCCGATCAGGCTGGTGACCGCACGACCGATGCTGAGCAGCCGGTCAATGCCGATGAGCACCGCCAGTGCCTCCAGCGGTATGACCGGGACGGCTGCCATCGTTCCGGCCAGCATGACCAGACCGATCCCTGCAACGCCGCCCGTGCCTTTGGAAGTGACAGTTGCCACGCCCAGCAGCAGGGCCTCCTGACCCAAGGAAAGATCGGTGCCCGTGGCCTGGGCGAGGAAGAGCGCGGCGAGCGTGAGATAGATGCAGCTGCCGTCCAGATTGAGACTGTAGCCGGCTGGGAGGACCAGCCCGACGACAGGTCGGCTGGCCCCCAAAAGCTGCAGCTTTTCGAGCAGTTGCGGCATCACTGCCTCGGTGGAACTGGTCCCGGCAACGATCAGTACTTCGTCGCGAAGGTAGCCGATCAGCGCCCACAGGGAATAGCCGCTCCAGCGCGCGATCAGGCCAAGCACCACCGCAATAAACAGGGCACACGCGAAATACAGCGACAGCGTCAGCAGACCAAGCCGCCACAACGTGCCGATGCCGTACTTGCCGACCGTATAGGCCATACCACCGAAGGCGCCGATAGGCGCCAGCTTCACGATCAGGTGCACGATCGAGAAAAAGACATTGGACACATCATCGAGCATCGCCGACACCCGTTGCCCGACTTCACCCATGCGCGTGCAAGCCAAACCAAAAAGCAAGGCAATCAGGAGCACTGACAACAGGTTTCCAGACACGAATGCCGACAGGAACGACTCAGGAATGATGTTGAGAATCTGGTCTGTCCAGCTGCCTGTGACGGCAGGCTGGCGCATGCTGGCCGGCAGGGAAGAGCGATCCAAAGTTGCCAGATCGATGTGCATTCCGGCACCGGGCCGAACGATGTGTGCGACCAACAGCCCAACCAGGAGCGCCAGCAGCGACACCACCTCAAAGTACAGCAATGCCTTGGCGCCCGCGCGACCCAGGTATTTGAGGTCGGCAGTCTGTGAGACGCCGCGCGCAACCGTAAAGAACACGATCGGCGCGATGATCATGCGGATCAGACGAATGAAACCATCACCGAGCGGTTTCAGCGCGGCTGCCGTCTCCGGCAGCAGCAGGCCGAGCAGCACGCCGGCCAGCATGCCGACAGCCACCTGTACGTGGAGCTTGCGCAGATTGATCATCGGCTCGTGGGGACGGCGCTGCCGACTAGAACATGAAGGTGGGATCGGCCAGGGTTTCCGGAACGGCCTGTTTGACGTCCCAGTGCTCTACGACCTTGCCGTTACTGACGCGAAAGAAGTCGACTATCGCCGTACCTTTTTCATCCGGCTTGCGCTTCGAATAGACATGGAGGACCACCATGTCACCCTCGGCGACGACGCGCATGATGCGCGAATCCAGCGCTGGATAGGTCGCATGCAGGCCGCTTGCAAATTTCAGGAATTCGGCGGGGCCATCCTTCACGGCCGGATTGTGCTGGACATATTGCTCGCCTAGGTACTGCCTGGCCACGGCCAGGTCCTTCTTGATGAAGGCCTGCGTATAGAACTCGACGACTATCCGCTTGTTTTCTGCCGTATCGGCAAGGACTGGGGAAACCAGAGACATGACTGACAGGACCACAAACGCGAAGCGACTTCTATTGTTCATGGTCCCGTCCCCGGTCGATACCGGCCATACCGATCAGTCGTCAGAGGTCTTGAGCCACAACATGGTGAGCAATGCCAGCCCAAAGTCCCGGAATGCCTCGTCCAGCGTGTGTGCCGCGGGGTTCTGCCACAGCATGAACCACTCACCGGCAATGGCCTGGAACCCTACGAGGTAGAGGGCAGCAGCAACGGAAAGGCCGAGTATGGCCGTCTTCTTCGCCTCATTGAAAGCCGCTGCGGAAGAGCGCGCAGACCACATGCGCGCGGCACCCAGGAGGCATATCACTCCTGCCACGGCCTCACAGGCAATGATGCCGGCAGCAGCTATCCAGATGTACACCGGGTTCTCGATCGCGCGCCACATCAGTGCCGGCACCTTGAAAGTACCTTGCATATCAAGCGCGGACTTGACCGCACCAAAGGTGCCATTAAGCGACAGGGTGTTGTTGATTGCAGCCAGCGCGCAAAACAACCCCATACCAAACACCAGCATGATCTTGCCGAATTTCATCGCCGCATTCCCCGTAAGTTGCTCAGGCCTGTTCTTGTTACTTCTGTTCCGGAGTTCCGGCGGACGCATCGAAGACGACTCGCCCACCCACCATGGTCATCACCGGTCTGATGGTGAAGATATCATCTGGCGGGACAGTCATGTAGTCCTTGTCGAGAACGACGAGGTCGGCAAGCTTCCCGGCCTCCAGGGTGCCCAGATCCTTTTCCTTGAAAAGGAGGAAGGCGTTGCTGCGTGTATGCGCGATCAGGGCCTCCTCGCGGGTCACAGGCTTGTCAATGACCGTCTGACCATTCATGGACTTGCCGCTGACCACCCACCCCAGCGTCAGGAAGGGCTGGTAGGCAGAAACGATGGTCGAATCGGTGCCCAGACCCCAGACCATGCCGCTGTCCTGGATCGCCCGGATTGGCGGCTGCTGCTCCTTCGAACCGTACATGGCGACGCTGTGTACGCCGGCCGTCAGCCCCAGTGCTGCGGCACGCCGGATGTTGGGCTCCGAGAAAGTCAGCACGTGAGCAAGGTTCCAGCGTAGCGGCTTCAGGCTGACCTTCTTGTTCAGCTCCTCCATCGGCCCCAGGATGCTGTTGATCGTCATGTCGAGCATCGTATGTTCTTGCACGTTGAATCCGTGCGTAGCCGCCGCGGTCGCAACTTTCATGAACTCGCTGACGACATCTTCACCGTAAGGCTTGGTCAGGTTGGGCAGGTCGAAGAATGGCAGGTACAGATGCTCGCCAAGCCCGATCGTGCCGAGGTAGTCGTCAGAAGTATTGACCTTGGTCTTGTTGATCAGCTCGATGGCTGCATCGGCACCCTTGGGATCATAAGCCTCGTATTTGAGCGTGTTCCAGATGCGCAGCGGCAACGGCCCCTTTGCAGACATCTTCGTGAGCAATGCCAGGTCACCTTCCGGCGGGCGACCCACGTCATAGACGCTGGTGAGACCGGAGCGATTCAGCGTCGCGATCCAGTCCATGAGGTTCTGCTCAAGCTGCTCCTGAGAGACCGTTGGCATTTTCTCGTTGAGCGCGCCATAGGGCGGCTGCGGCGAAATCAGTGGCGGGCCGTCATGACGCGCACCAGTGTTGGGGTTCACTCCCACGGCTTTCAATGCCAGTGTGTTGGCATAGACGGTGAAGTATGTGACCTGCAGGAACAAGGGATTCTTCGGTGCGGCTGCATCGAGTTCCTCCAGAGTGAAGCCACCCGGCTTGTCAGAGAACTGGTTTTCATGCCAACCGCCCTGCACCATCAGCCAGGCGCCGGGTGGCAGGCTGGCAGCCTTCTTGCTGATGATGGCCAAGGCTTCGGCGCGAGAGCTGATGCCGTCGATACGGGCCTGCAGGTTCCAGCGCTGGGCGGCGCGGATGAAGTGCATGTGGTTGTCGATCAAGCCGGGGATCACGGTCTTGCCCTGAACATCGATGACCCGCGTCTTGCCGTCCGCCATGGCACGGATCACCTGGTCAGTTCCGACAGCCAGGATGCGCGCTCCCTTGATCGCCAGGGCATTGGCGACGGAGAAGTCCTTGTCGACCGTCAGCACCTTGCCATTGACCAGAATCGTGTCTGGGACCTCGGCGGGCGGCGTCGGCTTGCATGCCGAGATCAGACATACCAGTGACGCCAGCAGCACTGACCGGAGACAAGTGAGCCCTGTGTTCATTTTCATTCTCTGAGTCCTCAGGTTTTCCGACCGTTCTTCCCGACCCCATACGACCCGGAAAGCAGGCAATTTGCCCACTATCAAACGGAAATCAGCAAGAAATGGGGAGGTCGCCCCATCATGGCAAGCAAGACCGGCACACCGCGCCCGTCCAAGCAGCCGCAAAGAAATTGACGCTGCCGAGCCCGATCGGGGAGACTCATTGGCCGCCCAGGGCAGAGCTACCTCCCCGGGCGCCCCACAAGAAGGACGGAAGGCGCGCATGACTCAGGCTCACCAAAGCGGAAACCTGCTGCGGGATACCCACCGATCCGTCGCTGAGTCTGGAGCGCGGGGCCGCCCCGGGGGCCTCTGGGCCGTCAACAATCCGAGCGGCAACGCGGGGTTGATGGCGGTGGACAAGGTCGGCAGCGCTGTGCTGTTTCTGGATCCCTCCACGCTTTCCGTGCTCGGCTCGGCGTCCGTCCCGGGTGCACACGAAATGGTCATCTCGCCAGACCACCGCCTCGGCTATGTAGCGCAGTTCGGCAAGTGGGGCCGCAATGCAGCCGGTGTCGGTGCACTGCTGGAAGCGGCAACGATGATCTGTGTCTTCGACCTGCAGACGCGCACCGTCGTCACCCGCATCGACACATCGCCACACATCGGACCCCACGGCATGAGATTCGACTGTGACGGACAATTGTGGGTCACCTTCGAAAGCAACGCTCTGGGCCTCGTCGATACAGAACGTCACGTGCTGGTCGGAGCATGGAATCTGGGTGAGCCCAGCCAGCCGCCACGCACTCTCGAAATCAGCGATGACGGACAGAAGCTCTACTGTTCCGGCAAGGGCGACGACATCATCGTGTTCGATTGTGCCTCGCGGCGTGTACGAAGCCGTATTGCCCTGACGGGCGGTGCCACAAGCCTGACCGCTGCGCCAGATGGCCACCGACTCATCACTTTCGACAAGCTCAAGCAGGACCTGCTGGTGGTGGACATGCACGAGGACAGAATCGTCGCCCGCCATCCGTACCGGGGCGCGCTGCTGAGCAACCCGAAGGTCAGTCGGTTCGTGCATGCCCGCTTCTCGCCCGACGGGCGGCATCTGGCCACCTGCAACTATGCCGGTGGCACTGCCCACCTGCATGACGGTGACAACCCCGCCGACCATGGGATCATTCCGGTGGCGAAAGGGCCTCAGGGGCTGGCTTTTTCGGATGACTGCAGCACTCTCTACGTGGCCAACCATGACTGCGGCATCCTGACGCTCATTGATGTTGAATCGGCAAAGCCCACCGGCTGGCTACCGGGTGGCGCTGGCATCGAGTCTTTCTCTTTCTACTGAACCGGCAGAGCACCCGTGACCCGCTCGATCGCGTCGCGAGCGGCACTGTCCGGCCTCATTCTCCTGACGCTCTGTAATATCTTCGGCGCCATGGACCGCGGGATCATCACGATCCTGATCGAGCCTATCAAGAGAGAGCTGGGTCTTTCTGACACGGTGCTTGGCTTGCTCACCGGAGTGGCATTTCAGGTGATCTACATGGCAGCGGGTTTTCCGCTCGCCCGATTTGCGGACCGCGTCAGCCGCAAGCTGGTCATTGCCTCCGGACTGACCTTCTGGAGCGCAATGACCGCACTCTGCGGGGTTGCGGCCAATGGCTGGCAACTCCTCGCAGCGCGGATTGGCGTAGGACTCGGCGAGGCCGGCGGTAGTGCTCCATCGCAGGCGCTGATCACCGATTACTTCCCGACCCAGCGTCGTGCACAGGCACTCGGCATCTTCAACCTGGGCGTCACACTTGGCGCACCGTGCGGCTGGCTGGTGGGGGCCTTCGTAGGTCAGGCCTACGGTTGGCGCTGGGCATTCCTGACTGCGGGTCTGCCGGGGTTACTGCTGGCGCTCGTGTTGTTTGTGTTTCTGAAGGAGCCAGATCGTCGCCAGACAGATGCGATGCAACCCGTCAGCTTCACCGTATCGGCGCGGTTCCTGCTGTCGCAGCGCTCCTTTGTGCTCACTCTGGTAGCGGCTTTCTTCTTCAGCTTCACTTATGCGGCAAACGCCTGGGTGCCCTCCTTTCTTTCGCGCGTTCATGGCATCCCCCTGCGGGACGTTGGTATTGCGCTCGCAACGACCCATGGTGTCTTTGGCACGCTCGGCATCGTGGGTGGCGGGTGGCTGTCCTCGAAGCTCGGCAAAAAGGATGATCGTGCAGGTTTGTGGTTGGCTGCATCAGCGTGCATGGTGGGTAGTGCGCCCTATCTGTACTTCCTGTTTGCCGAAGGTGCATTGCCGGGCCTCGGCGTGCCGCTGACACTGATTGGCCTTAGCGGCGTCTATCTCCTGCTCGCATCAGTCTGGGGCCCGATGATGGCTGTGTACCAGAGCGTGGCGCGCGCAGACATGCGCGCTACAGCCGGCGCTTTCTACATGGTGGTCAGCGGACTCGGATTGAGTCTCGCGCCCTTGATCATTGGACTGCTCAACGACGGCTTGCAGTTATCGCTGGGCGTTACCGCAGTACGTTACTCGCTACTCACGGCGGTCGCAGCATTGCCGGTCGCGGCGGCGTGCTTTCTGGCAGCGTCGCGTTATTCCCAGGCAGACATGGCACGCGCCAACCTGTAACCGTTCGCCGTCCCGATCACGACTTGCAGCGATAGGGCTCGACGGTGGCTTCGGGGTACCAGAGCCAGTATTTCTCCAGGGTCACTGGCTCGGTGAACGTAGCCGGATCCGTAGTAACAATCCTGTAGTCAAGGCGGCTGCCGTCCTCACTGACAGTGAAATACTCGACCATCTCGGCGACGGCGCTCAACGGGACGCCGTCACGGTCAAAGTGCTTCCAGCTGACCCCCGTTGTCCGAACCACCAAAGTGCGGCCTTCCCAACGACCTACAGAGCTACCCAGCAGACTCGCACGAGCAATACCCGCTGCCACCTTGCCGCTGAGGTCGATATTTCGGACAGTGTCGTACTCTTCGATGCGTACGACGATCCTTGCACCCTGCTGAACGAACTGCACCGGATACGGCTGCTGCATGATCGTCGGCATGCCTTTGGGTGAACAACTAACCGTGACGCTGTTGGTAACAGGATTGAATGCAGCGACAGCAGCCTTGGCAGCAGGGGTCAGCGGATAGCTGGTCTTCCACATTGACCCACCCTGAATGGGCGTGCTCCATACGCGGAAGATGCCAAGCTGCGGCGATGAAGGGTCACCTGGTCTCTTGTCCTGCGAGGTCCCGCGCACGCCGCTGTTGATGCCGGGCCACTGCACCTTGCCCGACGTTTCCAGGATCACTTCCTCCCTGGTGGGCAAAAGGATATTTCTGGCATACAGCACGGCGCTGCCGTCCCGGGCGGGATTCCCGGCAGCACGCACCTTGTCGCCCACCTTAACGAATCCGGCCTCCAGCTTCCGGCGTCGCAGGGTGCTGATGGACGTCATTTCGACCGCCCAGGTCTTCTCCACAGCACCGGTGGCATCCGTACCGACGATGGAGAACCGCACGTGTGGGTTGGTCCAGCTAACCGCGGTAACGGTACCCTCAAGATCGACAATACGGCTGGCATCGTAGAGCGCCACACTGTGGTGAGCGCAGGCCAGCACCGGACCGACAAGCAATGCGAGCGCCCCGCTCGCCCGGCGAAGCCTCCTCCACCTCGGCGTGGCGTTAGCCATCAGAGACACGCTACTTCGCGAAGCCAGGCCCACGAAACACCGACTTCAGCTCCATCCTGGAAATCTTCCAACCGTCGTTCGTCAGAGCAAACTCCGACAGGTATTCACCGGCCGATGTAATACCCTCCATCTGGATGGGCTGGTCGCCGGGCCCCACGTGCCGATTGCCATTCAGAATGACGGCATAACTCACGCCGGTCGCCTTGGTGGCCGAAACCGGAGTGATCTTCGTGCTGGTGAAATGGATCATGTGAGCGATGGCAGGCGATGGGTGGTCAGTAATCTCCTTGCGGAGCTCATCCCTGCCCACGTAGGAACGCGTTGCCAGAACCAGCGTGGCATCGCTCGTGAAGGCATTGGCAAAGCCCTCCACGTCGAGATGATCCCGATAGATCGCATAGTCCGCCAGCAGCTGCTGACAAGCGACAGTGATTGCATTGACCTGCGCTGAAGGCAGCGCTGCCCAGGCCGGCGAAGCCGCGATCAGCAGGGCAATCGCTACCGCCAATGTATTACGGTGACTTGGCATTCTTCTTGGCCTCTTCATTCTTCTTCGCCTCACCCGCGTCCACAAACAGAGTGGTGTATTCGCGCTTTGCGATCTTGCACTCGTTGTTCACGAGCTTGTAGGTTGAACGTGATTCAGATGCGACCTGAAAACCGCCATTGACCGCAGGCAGTCCGGCCTGCGGAACCGGAGCCTGCATCACCATCGCATAACTGACTCCGGTGGCAGAGGTGGCGTCGACGGGAGTGATCTGGATGGTTGTCGTCAGCTGCATGTGCACTTCCTGCTGCTGCGCTGCAAGCTTCACGATGTAGTCATGAATCGCCTTGCGGCCCTTGAGGACGGCACCGCTTGAACGACCCCATTCGCCATCCTCAGTGAAGATATTGGCAAACGCGTCAGCATCACGACGATCGCGATAGAACGCGTAATCATTTTCCACCCGCTGACAGGCAACGACGATCGCGTTTATCTCGGCCTGGCTCGGCTTGCCCGCCGCCCAGGCAGGTGAGCCGACAACCAGCGTAGCCATGGCCCCAAACAGGAAGTAACGGTTTTTATTTTGCATCTTTTTGGCTCCTGATTATTGAGCGCCAGTCTTCAACCCGTGTTTCCAGCGCAGATTCGCGATCACTCAGGCTGTCGATTGAACAATAGGGTAGTCCAATCCCCTGCCCGTCGTATCAAAAGCACGCCCAGACCAGACTTCCATATTTGGCTCACATTTCTCCCTTAAAAGCTTCCGACGCACTATTTTCAACGCCGGAGTCGATGCCATGAAGAGAACGGTCGCCATTGCGCTACTTGCGCTCAGTTCGAGCCTGGCCAGCGCCCACCACGGCACCGCCGGCCAGTTTGACCAGACCAAGACCATCAAGATCAGCGGCGTAGTCACGCAGCTGAAGCTGGTGAACCCGCATTCCTACATCTACTTCGAGGTCAAGAACGATAGCGGCGGCGTCGACGCATGGCGCTGCGAGATGCGCGCCGGCGCGTTGCTGATTCGCTCAGGATGGAGCGCGGAGATGTTCAAGGCCGGCACCAAGATCACCGTGACCGGTTTCCCGGCACGCAGGGAGCCACATGGCTGCTATGCCGACGAAGTGGAGATTGACGGCGGCAAGACTTTGCAGCACTACACTCAGCTGGAAGGCGCCGACAAGGGCGTCGACAAACGGGAGGCGCGTCGTGCCGATGGCAAGCCCAACTTCGCAGGCAACTGGGCGGCCAACCAGCGTCTGCTGGGGAGCGTAGCGGCAAGAGCCGGCGGACCGGCCGGTCCGGGCGCTGCCGGCCCAGGAGCTCCGGGTCCTGGTGCTGTTGGCCCAGCCGGCCCAGGAGCTCCGGGCGCGCGTGCTGGCGGCCCAGCGCGTTACCAGCAAACTGATGCCGGTACGCAGGCATCGGCAGGATTCAATCGCGACAACGACAATCCTCGTTACCACTGCCAGGCGACCAATATCTTCGCGGACTGGACGTTCGACCAGCACATCAACCAGATCGAACAGACGGCAACCACGATCACCATCAAGTACGGCTTTATGGATCTGGTGCGGACCATTCACCTGAACATGGCTGCCCATCCGAGCAACCTCAAGCCCAGCCGGGCAGGTCACTCCATCGGCAAGTGGGATGGCGACACGCTTGTCGTGGACACCATTGGTTTCCTGCCGGGTTATCTGGAGGGAAATTCCGGTGTGAAGCACAGCGACAAACTACATGTTGTCGAGAAGTTCTCGCTTGGCACCGATGCCAAGTCGCTGGTTCGTACCTGGGTGGGCGATGACTCGCTTTACCTGAAAGCACCGTTTGAGGGACGCGACGAGATCTTTGCATCCGGTGCGAAGTACATCCCCTACGCCTGCAACGACTTGACCCAGGAAGTCGTACCCGGATTCTAACTCCCGGGGTGCGGAATAGAGTCCGACGCATGCAGGCCCCCGCGGGCCTGCATGCGGTCCGGCGAAGCTCGCGGGCTTGCCAAATCCAACCACAGGGTCCAGCACCTGCCAGCAGCAAGTGTTTCTGCACGTGCGGGCGACGCCTTGAGATTCCCGTAGCGCAGAGGGTAAGTAAAGCCAGCTAGTTGGCGGGCTTGTTCACCGTGACACGGCACAGGACCGTGTTGCTGGTAAAGATATCCGGGCCCCAGACAAACTTTGCACGGCGATCCCAGCGGATCCGGTAGAAGCCGTCTTTTGGACCCACGGCATCGGCGTCATAGATGGTGTTGTCTTTCCAGCTGCTGTCATCGAACTCCGGTCGCTTCCATCCAGCCGGCTCCGGAATTTCCGTGAAGGTACAGGGCGCAACACCGGCCACCGGGTTTGCCTGACGCGCACACGACTTGTCCAGCGGAGCGGTCATGATGACCTTGCAGGCGAACTTTTCGTCCGAGACGGCCACTACCTTGCCAGTGCTCAGGTCCGTGACCTGCATCATGAAGCCGCCGTCTCCCATCTGCTGCCGGCGCGTACCGATATATTCCAGACCCGTCTTGTTCTCGATGTAGTCCTTCAGGATGAAGCTTAGGTGCAGCGGGTATTCAGCGGTAAAGCGCCCACTCTCGGAGTTGAACGACATCATGGTCGTGATCGGGACCGAGTCTTCAACGACCAGTTTCTCGTCGTTGTAGGCGGCGAACCAGTTATCGGCCCAGCCGTCGAGCTGAAAGTTGACCGGCCCACCGGAGCCTGCCTGGGCAGCAACAGCCTGAGTGGCTGGCAACCAGCCGGCAAGAGCTACGGCAGAAAACGCACACGAACAAAGATGGCGCAGTCGAACGGGCATTGGATCACCTCTCGGGGATATCCTATCGACCGGCGACTGCTCCCGCTATGGCTTGGAGCGAATATTGTTC
>Ga0114969_10004507_pt1 | contig 11002 bp, 9 predicted proteins | sample M_130807_MF_Meta_FD_87316 | JGI IMG/M metagenome (GOLD analysis project Ga0114969, IMG submission 87316) | Freshwater microbial communities from Lake Montjoie, Canada to study carbon cycling - M_130807_MF_MetaG | ecosystem: Environmental > Aquatic > Freshwater > Lake | place: Lake Montjoie...
CAATATCATTAAATACTTGTTGATCAAAGCGATTCTCAACTTGAAAATATTCATTCAATGCTTTTTTTGTGATATCATCTTTCGTTGGACCTAATCCACCTGTAATTAATACAATTTGCACACGACTACGTGCTTCATCTAGCGCATCATGAATATGCTCAAGATTGTCGGATACGGAACTTATTTGATGAACCTTAATTCCTACTTTATTTAACTCTTGACCCATCCATGCAGAATTAGTATCCACAATCTGACCGATTAATATTTCATCCCCAATCGTAATTATCTCTGCTAACATGATCGTTTTTTTCTAATTACAAAGATATTTAAATGATGAAATATTAATGATGCATTGATTCAAAAAATGTTTGACTATGTTTGTTCGCAAAATAGTTGGTAGACAAAATTAAATTTGCAAAAGAATTTTGGCAAAGAGGACAAAGGACGAAAATACTAATTAACAGACTTGCAACTTATAAATTAGTACTCAGGGCAGAATAAAACAGCGTTGGGCGTAAGCATTTTAAAAAAAACTATGAAAAAAATACTCATTCTTACCTTTTTACTATCAGGATTGATAGTGGAGGCTCAAGTTACACTTGACAATGTTTTAAATACGGTGAAAAGCTCATTAGGACATGGACTTTCCAATGATGAAATCATCTCTGGATTAAAAGAGGCTTTAAGTGTTGGCAGTAAAAATGCGGGAGAGAATGCTTCTAAACTAGATGGATTTTATAAAAACAATTTAATTAAAATTCCATTTCCAAAAGAAGCTAACGACATGAAAAATACGCTTAATCGCTTAGGAATGAAAAGTCAAGTTGATAAATTTGAAATTCAATTGAATCGTGCTGCTGAAGATGCAGCAAAAAAAGCAGCGCCGATATTTATTAATGCAGTTTCCAAAATGACTATCAACGATGGCTTAACAATATTAACTGGGAAGAAAGATGAAGCCACACAATTTTTAAAGCGTGTAACAACAAAAGATTTAACAAAAGAATTTGCACCCATTATTAAAGCCTCACTTGAAAAAGTAGAAATAACTAAATACTGGACACCATTAACACATTCGTATAATCAAGTTCCATTTGTACAAAAGGTAAACCCTGATTTAAATGCCTATGTAACTCAAAAAGCCATCGATGGAATGTTTATATTGGTAGCACAAGAAGAAGCAAAGATTAGAAAAGATCCTAAAGCACAAGTTACTGACAATTTGAAAAAAGTGTTTAAGAAATAAGATTAAATCTCAACAAAACAACATCCTGAAGTAGAATGCTTCGCATACACTTCAGGATGCCTTTTATAGTAAAATTTATTAGGCTAATAATACACCTTCCGAAGTAATTTCCAAATTCAATACTTTTGAAACAGGACAATTCTGCGCTGCCGTTTTAACAGCAGTTTGAAAATCAGCATCAGAAATACCAGAAACTTTTCCAATAACTTTTAAATGTGATTTACTTATTACACCATTCTCTAATGTTATTTCACAAGTTGTCTCCAATGATTCAGGAGTAAACTTTACCTCACCTAAAACAAAAGTTAATTTTATTGTAAAACATCCTGCATGCGCGGCAGCAATTAGCTCCTCTGGATTTGTGCCAATTCCATCAGCAAACCGCGAACTATGTGAGTATAAATTCTTGTTCAATACACCACTTTGAGTAGTAAGATTACCACTACCTTCTTTTCCTGAACCATTCCAAATGGCTGTACCTTTACGTATCATATTTTTTGATTTTAAATTATAAATTTCAGATTATTTATTGTTGATATTTGATTGTTAGCTTACGTTCCTAAAATTTAATTCTGAATTCTGAATTTATTTCATCATTTCCAAATAAAGATATCTTCTTTAGTCTTTGGTTGTTTATCGCCATACCAAATAAAATTCTTTAAACGCAATTGCTGATAAGCTAATTCTTTTATTGGATATAATGTTGCAGCGGGATTTTGAAGTAAGGATATCTGTTTTACTGAACTACTATCAATGTAAATTACCATATTACTACAATCGGCTTTATTAACTCCGGTTAATTGCTTCTTGCCATTACGAATGTAATAGATGGTTTGTCCATTTCCAATAACATCTATCTTATTCAATTTGTTTTCCACAAAATAACCAATCATATTTCTACCCTTGACTTGATTAAATCGTAATGAATCCTCTAATCCAGTAATGAATGCATTGGCTGTAAGATTCATAGTTTGCAACTTATTATCACCCAATTTTAAGCTGATTAAATCGGCAGTTAGTTGATTTTTGTTATTCCATAAAATGGGAGTTCCATAGAAATAAATGGTAGAATCTTTTGAACTATATACTAATGAATCACATTGGCCTTGTAAATCGGATTTGAAAATTCGTGTATGATTATAAGCAAAATAGGTTTTAAGTTGAGTAGCTGAATCCTGTTTTGCATATAAGGTATCAGCATGCAAATACATAGAATCCTTTTCAAATATTTTTGTTAAAATACTTTTACCTGTTACAAATGATGTTCCCTTTTTTTCATCTAAAGTAGCGTACTCCCCTCCTATTATAACCTTTTGTAATGTATCAGTTATCTGAACATTTTTCCACGCCTTACCGATACCGGTTGAACGATCGTACAATAAACTATCACCACTTAATTTAGATTCTTTTGATTGAATATAAGCGTTTTTACTAAAATATGATTTTTCAGTTTGAGTGTTATACCAACCATATTCGCAATAAATAAATCCACTATCCTTTCCAATGCTTTGTATTGTACTAGGACCAAAAAAATAGGATGTTTCAGTAGATGTATTATATTTCAAAGTATCCGATTTCATAACATATTTTGGATTGGTAAGGATTACCTGATCTTTAAAAAATACTGTTTTATCGTTGCTATAATAATATCCGTGCTTACTAGTAAGTACATTATCTTTATCTTCTACTTTTCCACCTGTAGTATATTCACCAATATCATTTTCTAAGTCATAATTTAATTTATCGGTAGTTAGTACTGCTTTCCCATCCGTCATTCGAACAACTTTACCAGTAATCACCGCTTTCTTAGAATTTCCTTCATAATGCAAAAAATCGCCTGTAAGTTTTGCTTGTGGACCTTCAATACGAACAACTCCAAAAGCATCAATACTATTCGATAACACAAAGAAGATTGCAGAATCGCAATACATAAAAGTAGTTTCTTGTTTGAAAATTACATCACCAACTAACCGACGAACTTCTTCGCCATTAAATTTACTTCCTTCCAATGATCCAGCTTGTATAATTTCGATCTCCTTTGCCTTCTGTGCAAAAATGGAGAAAGGTAATAGAAATGAAATTAGAAAAAGATATTTCATCCTTTTAATCATCTAAGCACAGCTTGCCGAATTAATGTTTGCTTCCGATCTGGCCCAACTGACACAATTGTTATTGGTAAGCCAGTAGCTTTCTCAATATAATCTATATAATCATTTAGAGCAACTGGTAATTCTTCTAAATCTTTTGCTTGTTCAAGATTTTGATTCCAACCATTAATCTCCTCGTAAACAGGTTCTAATTTTTCATGCACTAAATCATATGGCAAGTAATCAATAACTTTTCCTTTATACCGATAATGTGTGCAAATTTTAATTTTCTCAAAACCACTTAACACATCCGATTTCATCATAATTAATTGGGTAACGCCATTTAACATGATTGCATATTTAAGTGCAGGCATATCAAGCCATCCGCATCTACGTGGGCGACCTGTTGTTGAACCGAATTCATTTCCACGTTTACGTAAAAGTTCGCCGGTTTCATCTTCTAATTCAGTAGGGAAAGGTCCACTTCCTACACGTGTACAATAAGCTTTAAAAATACCATATACTTCGCCAATTTTTGTTGGAGCAATACCTAATCCAATACATGTTCCAGCAGTAATGGTATGTGATGAAGTAACAAAAGGATATGCGCCAAAATCAACATCTAACAAGGAACCTTGAGCTCCTTCAGCAAGAATAGATTTCCCTTCATCGATATATTGATTCAAGGCATATTCACTATCAATTAATGTTAAGCTACGCATAAAATCAACAGCTTCCATAAATGAAGGCTCTAGTTCTGCTAAATTATATTCGTACTTATAATGAGCCAATAAATCTTTATGCTTTTGTACTAATACACTGTAACGTGATAAAAATTCAGGATGTTCAGCATCGCCAACACGTAATCCGTTACGACCTGTTTTGTCCATATAAGAAGGACCAATTCCCTTTAATGTAGAACCAATTTTTTCTTTTCCTTTCGCGGCTTCTGACGCGGCATCAAGTAAACGATGCGTTGGAAGTATTAAATGTGCCTTACGTGATATAAAAAGGTTCGACTTAACATCTACTCCTCGAGCAACTAATGCATCAATTTCCTTTTTAAAAATTACGGGATCAATAACGACACCATTCCCTATAACATTTATTTTGCCAGGATGAAAAATTCCAGAAGGAATCGTATGTAATACGTGTTTTATCCCCTCAAATTCCAAAGTATGTCCCGCATTAGGTCCGCCTTGAAAACGAGCAATTACATCGTAACGGGGAGTAAGCACATCCACTACTTTCCCTTTTCCTTCATCCCCCCATTGCAATCCTAATAGTACATCTACTTTCATTGTGAAACAATTGAAATTTATTCTAAAAGAAAATGATTAAATAATTAAAATTTAAATATTTTTATGAGCAACAATTCGTATGCTCACAAAATCTAAATTAATTTAAACTCAATATCCGAATTTTTATTCGGGATTAATTGTTGAATGCAGCAGCAGCCATTGACTCGTTATCTACCACAGAAAAAACATTAACCAACTTAGTAATAACTAATAAGGTTTTAATTTTTTCAGGAACCGAGCAAATTACTGCTTCCCCACCCGATTTACGAGCCTTTGATAAGATGCCTAATAACACATTTAAGCCAGTGCTATTCATGTATTTAAAGTCTTCTAAATCAATCACGAAATTACTGCCGTCTTTTTCCGCCATAGTACTGATTTCATCTAATAAATTATTGGCTTGATTTTTTTCAATCAAATTGCCTTTTAGACTAACCAGGGTATATTTGGTCTTATCTTCTATGTTGTATCCGAATTCCATATTTTTTTTAACTCTTGGTCAAAGTTATCTGTTTTTTTGTTTTATAATGTTCACAATCACCAGAAGCTGCTAACTTATTACATTTTCCGTATAAATTAAGGCTATGATGAGTCACTTGGAACTCTAAAAGCTGTCCCATCATGGTCTGGATTTGTTGAATTCTTGGGTCACAAAACTCCAAAACACGCTCACAATCCTGACAAATAAGGTGGTCGTGCTGCTTAAATGAATACGACTTTTCAAATTGAGCCATATTTTTGCCAAACTGATGCTTAGTAACTAAATTACAGGCAAGTAAATGTTCGATAGTATTGTATAAAGTTGCCCTGCTAACGTGATATTTTTTCTCAACCATGTGGCCAAAAAGGGATTCGACATCGAAATGTTCGTTGATAGAATATATCTCTCGGAGAATTGCAAATCGTTCTGGCGTCTTTCTTAGTCCTTGTTGTTCTAAAAAATCGGTAAAAATCTGTTGGACTTTATCCTTAAGATCTTCTTGATGCTGTTTTGACTGTAGTGATTGGCTCATGTATTGGCATCGATTCGGGAAACTTTAATGATTCCCGGTAATTTATTAAGTCTTTTTATTAAAGTAGTAAGATGCTCGGTATCGTGAACGAACAACATTATCATACCTTCAAAAAGACCATCCTTACTTTCAATATTTAATGAACGTATATTCACTTTTAATTCGGATGAAATAATCTTAGTGATATTATTTACAACTCCTACATCATCCATTCCTGTCATTTTAATTCCTGCCAAAAATGCAATTTGTTGATCACCAAACCATCGCGCTTTCACAATACGGTAAGCATAATTCGACATTAATTGTATTGCATTAGGACAGTTTGTTCGATGAATTTTTATTCCATCATTAATCGTAATAAATCCAAAAACATCATCACCGGGGATTGGATGACAACAGGGTGATAACTTGTATTCAATTTTATCAATGCCTTCGCCAATCACTAGCATGTCACTCTTGCCACGAATATTTTTTACTAACTCTTCAAATGTTTGTTGATCTGATTTAGCAGGAAGCTTTAATTTACCAGTATCTTTCTGTTCGAAGAAATCACGCAGATTTTTTAGATCGATTGCTTCAACAGCTATACGATGATAGAAATCTAATTGATTGGATACTTTATAGAACAACAAAAGGTCGTTCATGTTAAAAGAATTGTGATCTATTTTTAAACTCCTTAATTTTCTTTCAAAAATTTCTTTTCCATCATCAGCAAGTTTGCGTTTTTCTTCTTTTAACGCATTCTTAATTTTGGACTTTGCTTTTGCAGTAACAACATAACCCAACCAATCATCTTTAGGATTTTGTTTACTAGATGTTAAAATTTCAATTTGATCACCAGAATTTAATACAGAAGAAATGGTAACTAAGCGATGATTTATTTTTGCACCAATGCATTTGGTTCCAATATCAGAATGTATTTCAAATGCAAAATCAAGAGCTGTACTACCAACTGGCAATGTTTTAATTTCACCTTTAGGAGTAAAAACAAATATCTCATCAGCAAATAAATTTAGTTTAAAATCATCAATAAAATCAAGCGCATTTGAATCAGGACTTTCAAGCATTTCACGAATACGAGTAATCCATTCATCGAGTGCACTGTCAGGATTTGATTCTTTATATTTCCAATGTGCTGCATAACCTTTTTCAGCAATTTCATTCATTCTTCTAGTACGAATTTGCACTTCCACCCACTTGCCTTCTTTACTCATTAAAGTAGTGTGTAACGACTCATATCCATTTGCTTTTGGAGTACTTATCCAATCACGAAGTCGATCAGGATTTGGGGTAAAATAATCGGTAACAACTGAATAAACTTTCCAACAATCCGCCTTTTCCTTTTCAGGTTCTGATTCAATGATAATTCTGATAGCGAACAAATCATAGATTTCTTCAAAAGTAACCCCTTGCTTTTTCATCTTATTCCAAATGGAATTAATCGATTTCGGGCGACCTTTTATTTCATAAGTAAATCCTTCCTTATCCAACTCTTCTTGAATTGGCTTTGTAAATTCATTGATAAATTTATCACGTTCACGTTTACTTTGCTGTAACTTAGTTGCAAGCGTAGAAAAAACTTCAGGCTCAGTATATTTTAATGACAAATCATCAAGCTCAGTTTTGATGGCATACAATCCTAAACGATGAGCTAATGGTGCGTATAGATATGCTGTTTCGGAAGCGATTTTTAATTGCTTATCACGTGGCATTGAACCAAGTGTTCGCATATTATGAAGTCGGTCGGCTAACTTAATTAGTATCACACGTACATCATCACTCAAAGTGAGCAACATTTTACGAAAATTCTCTGCTTGTAATGAACTAGTATGATCAAAAACACCAGATATTTTGGTCAATCCATCAACAATTCCAGCAACCTTTTTATTAAAGAGTTTTTCAATATCCTCAAGAGTATAGGCGGTATCTTCAACTACATCATGAAGGAGTGCGCAAACAATGGCTATTGCGCCTAGGCCAATTTCTTCAGCGGCAATTTGAGCAACGGCAATAGGATGAAAAATATAGGGCTCGCCCGACTTACGACGCATGCCATTATGCGCTTCAAGGGAAATATCAAAAGCTTTACGAATCATTGCCCGTTCGCTTTTGTCGATATTCTCTTTACATGCCTTTAATAAAGCTTTGTACCGCTTAAGGATCTCTTTTTTCTCCCCTTCCGGATCCAAAACTATTGGATCTTCAGAGGTATCGTCTTGCGCTTTATGTTTTTCGCTTTGAATCATATCAATAGTTACAAAGTTACAAAAAGCATAATTGAGAGACTAGTTTGATGAAGAAATTTATAGTCAAATTCCCAAAATAAATAGAATTAAACCAAAAGATTAAAATTTACTAAAAAAAGTCATATTAAACATTCTCAGCGCATTTATTCAAAACAAAAAAGAGTCCCAAAATAAATTCTAGGACTCTTTTAATAAATTAATTGTGTAGATAATTCTGAAATTAATTAATCATAACCGGCATTACCAACATCAATAAATCTTCATTTGTATCTGATTCATCTTTGGGAGGTGATAATAACCCTGCACGGTTTGGCAACGAAAGTTCCATAACAACGTGCTCAGTGTTTAGATTATTTAACATGTCGGAAATAAATCTTGCATTAAACGCAATTTCTAAATCTTTTCCTTCATAACTACAAGTTAAACGCTCATTCGCATCATTTCCAAAATCAACATCTTCAGCTGAAATATCAACTTGACTTCCTGCAATACGAAACTTAACTTGATGTGTAGTTTTGTTAGAGAAAATCGAAACGCGACGAATCGCATTGAAGAAAGAAACACGATCAATGGTAAGTCTGTTTGGATTATCCAATGGAATTACTGCTTCATAATTTGGGTAACGGCCATCGATTAAACGACAAATAAGATTTACGTTATCAAAGCTAAAAAATGCATTTGCTTCGTTGTAATCTATTTTAACTTGAGTATTGGTATTAGGAAGATTTGACTTCAATAATCCTAATGGTTTCTTCGGAAGAATAAAGGAAGTTTCTTTTGCTGCACGAATATCAGTACGACGATAACGCACCAAACGATGAGCATCAGTAGCAACAAAAATAGAACCTTCTGCTCCAAATTGGCAATAAACACCGGTCATAACAGGACGAAGTTCATCGTTACCAGTAGCAAATAAAGTACGATTTATAGCTTCAGCAAGAACATCACTTGGCATCTCAATCGAGTTCGGCTTATCGATTGTAGGAAGCTTAGGAAATTCTTCGCCGTTAACGCAAGTTAATTTATACTTACCTGCTTCTGAACTAATCTCAACTTGACTTTTTTCAGCGTTAACTTTAAAAGTAAGCGGTTGCTCACTGAATGTCTTTAACGTTTCTAATAATATTTTAGCAGGAACGGCAACCTTACCGTTTTCTTTGCAATCTACCTCGAGTGAAGTACTCATTGTAGTTTCTAGATCGGAGGCATAAACCTTAAGAGAACCAGTACTTAGTTCGAAAAGAAAGTTTTCGAGAATTGGCAGAGGCGCGTTAGACTGCAATGCACCGCTGATGGATTGCAATTGCTTTAAGAGGGTTACTGAAGAAACAACAAATTTCATGGGTGTATTGGTTCAATTTTGAATAGGCCAAAGTTCAACGTTTCTATTATAATTTCTAAGCAATTACCTAGAATGTTGTAAACAATTTCTAGTTGAATTCGCAAAAACAGCTAAATTTTAACCCAAAACAAATATAAACCAGCTAAACCAAATGCTAATCTCGCTTTTGAGGAGCTGTTTTATCTGGCCCTGGCATAAAATTGAGCGGATCCTTTAAAACATTATCAAAATGGAAGTACTGACAAATATACCAAGTTGTATCTCCAACTAATTGAACTGTAAACTTATCCATATCATGTGGAAAAGGTTTTCCTGTTCCAGCATCCAATTGCATCTTAGTATGTTCATTAACAGGCATCCTATAAAGACTCAAACTTGCATTATTGCCTCGAGTATCATTAACCGCCATTTTAGCAAAAGGACCTATCTTTAATAATGAGTCATGCTGATTTTTAGTAAGATAAGTATCTTCACGCTCATAATTTGTTCCTTGGTAAAAGTTCAAATATTTTTTCAATTTTATAGGATCAATCGGACTTATCGCTTTGTTACCCTTCAACATAGTTATCGCATAACTTGAATCTGCAGCTCTTTTAAGCTCGAATGAACGATGAGGACTTACATAATTTTCAATCCTAATATCTGTAATTTCACGAGGGTTAAACCTAAAAATACGATGCTCCTTCCATTCATTCTCATTCGCAAAATATCGAGTTGAAAGGTATCCTATAAAACCTGGAATATGCATTATAAAAGGCACACTAGAACCTTCCAAATACATAAATGTTCCCATATTATCCATGGATGGATGTCCTACATAATAGGTCTTAACTAATTTGCCTTTTTGATAGATTTCGGTTTTAACAGAACTCGAAGCCATCAATTTCATCGTATTATTATATAAATTTTTTCCAACGGGGCTTCTAACATCCAATGCCATCATTGTAAAAAGAAGCGTATTAATGCCCGAACTTCTTGCAAGATATTTACCATTTACAAGCCAACTTCCAGGTGCTTTTCTTTCAAGGAGTACCGTATTTCCCTGCTTATCGGCCATAAAAATTTTATCAATTGCAGCAGTATCGGCCACAGCAAAATCACGTAATTCAGGTTTTATGGTTGATGAAGAATTACGATAATAAAGCCATCCTGCCAACACACCTAAAAAAATAAAAATGATAAGTATTCGTGAGTTTTTTTTCATAATTGCTGTTACCTTTTTTGCAACGGTTTAAGATTGATAGCGTCGACGACGTAAATAAAATTTTACTATTCCGAATATCATTATTAAAAGTATTGGTAGTGATGTATTGATAACTTTAATTTTTGTACCACCCGATTCTACAATTTCTGGATCAAGAAGTCGAATTTTATATTCTTTATCTCGGACTGTCATCAAGCCTGAACCATCACAAAAATAATCAACAATATTTTGAATAAGTGATTTGTTGCCGTATGTTGTTCTTGAATAACGATCAAGACCTAAAGGTGCTGCATTTCCATTTTTTACTTCATTACGAATTATATCACCATCACTAATGACTACCATTTTTGTATTCTTACTCGAATCTGCGAACGCAATATCTTTATCTTCAGCAATTGAAGGAGGTAGCCTGTTTTTATAAAGCGAAGTAAACGAACCTTCAAGTAATACTACAGAAGGAATGTAACGCTGAGGGAACATTCGTGGATCAGGTTTGTATTGCATAATTCCCAAACTAACACGCGCAGGAGCTGTAACTATTTTACAATACCTAGAAGTAGATA
>Ga0114969_10004509_pt1 | contig 10997 bp, 8 predicted proteins | sample M_130807_MF_Meta_FD_87316 | JGI IMG/M metagenome (GOLD analysis project Ga0114969, IMG submission 87316) | Freshwater microbial communities from Lake Montjoie, Canada to study carbon cycling - M_130807_MF_MetaG | ecosystem: Environmental > Aquatic > Freshwater > Lake | place: Lake Montjoie...
CCCACTCGTCCGCCCGCCTGCGGCTCGTGCCTGGGGTTGCACCGGTCACGTCATCGTCGCGACGGCCGCGCTCGAACTGCTTTCGACCGGTGCCCGGACGGCGATCGGCGACCTGCTCGACGGCGGCAGCCTGCAGGCAGCCGCCTGCTGGCCCGACGACATACGCCCTTCGCGACCCGAGACCAAGCGCTGGCACTACGTCGACGTCCCGGGCGGGGCCGCGGGCTACGACGCCGCGCGAGACTGCGCGCCGACCCCGGAGGGCGACTGCCTGGTCGCGGCGATCGAGCGCTCGGCCACCACCTTGCGCGATCGCGGTCGACCGAAGCCCGAGCGGGCCGAGGCCCTGCGCTTTCTCTCCCATCTCGTCGGAGACCTCCACCAGCCACTGCACTGCGACGACCACGGTGATCGTGGTGGCAACGACGTGTCGCTCGACTTCCTCGACGAGGCGACGAACCTGCATGCGCTCTGGGACAGCGGGCTCATCGAGCAGGAGTTGCGCGAGTCGTGGGCCTGGCCCGGCTTTCCCGAGAGCGTCTACGCACTCCTGCCGATGCAGCGCGACGCCGCTCTCGGGAGCCTCGTCGAGTGGACGATGGAGGCCCACGCAGTCGCGGAGTCCGCGATCTACGCCCGGATACCCGACACGCGGCGGATCGGTACCGATTATTTGCGGGGCGAGGAGGAGGTGCTGCGCCGCCAGCTCGCCCGCGCCGGGGTCCGCCTCGCGATCCTGCTCGAGGCCGCACTCGGCGCAGCGGACGCGGCGACACCGACGCCGAGCGCCGAACCGACCGCGCCGCCGGGCGACCGGGCGAGCATCGCGTCGGTCTCACCCGCCGCCGTGCCGCCGGCCCGGGTCCGGCGACCGCACCCCCGCGGCTCGGGACGTGCCCGCCCCTAGGCGGGGCGGGGATCCGCCACTACGCGAAAAAGCGCGCACCTACGAGGGAAATTCCGGTCCGCCACCTCGACGGAACCCGGCCCTGGCTTTATTTCAGTAGTCGTGGGGATGGGACGAAATTCGTGGGGTCCGTCGGAAGGCCGTCGCGTCGCGATCGCCAGGACGCTCCCCGGGGCGGTAGAAATACGAGGTCTGGTCACATGGTGAATGCGTTGCGCGCCGTCGATGTCATGCGCAGGAACGTGGCGACCGTGCCGCCGGACCTCACGGTGGACGAACTCGATCGCTTCCTCTCCGGTCGGGGCATCTTCGGCGCCCCGGTCGTCCAGGGCGAGCATGTGGTCGGCGTGGTTTCGGGCGCGGAGCTCCTGCGCGCGATCAGTCCGGCCGACGGAGAGGACGGGGTCGCGTCCGATTTCTACACGGAACTCGTTGGCGAATTCCCCAAGGGTGGCATGGTCCCGCGCGACGGGAGCGGACGCGCTGCAGATCTCCGGGTACGGGACATCATGACGACCTCGCTCATCGTCGTTCCACCCGACCAGTCGGTGCGCGACATCGCGCGCGGACTGCTCGCCGGCGGCGTGCACCGCGTGCTCGTCACCGAGGGTCGTCGACTGCTCGGGCTCGTGACGACGCTCGACCTCGTGCGCGTGATCTCCGACAGCCGCTTCGCGAAGCCCTGGGCGGCCTGACCGAAACGGCGACCGGGAATCGCCCGGTCGCCGCGATCCGTGGCGGAGGAGGGATGGAGTCGAACCATCCAGCCCCCGAACGGGGGCTCGGCGATTTTGAAGACCGCGCCGGACACCGGCCCGGATCCTCCTCCGTGGGCGATTCGAACGGGACCATTCCGCCGGACCGGCGTCGACAGACTGGTCCGCCGGGCCGCCGGCGCCAGAATGGCGCGGCCGGCCCCCGGTTGTCCAGCGGGAATCATCGACGGAGAAGCGGACCCGACCATGCGACGGAGCCGCCTGCCGAGAAGTCGCTGTGGCAGCCGGGCCGCAAGTCCCGCACGGCTGCACCGCCCGGCCAGGTTTGCCGAGGGGGGTTCGGAGCGGCGAGGCGGGCCATCGGGGTCGTCGTCGGCTAGGGTCCACGCCGTGTGCGGGATCGCCGGAGTCTTCCGTCCGAACTCCTCGGCGGAGGAAGACGCCGCCACGGTGCGGGCGATGTGCGATGCGCTCGCCCGCCGCGGGCCCGACGGCAGCGGGCTCGAGCGCGACGGCCCGTTGACGCTCGGTCACCGCCGACTCGCCATCCTCGACCTGAGCGATGCCGGACACCAGCCGATGCGCAGCCCGAGCGGCCGCCACGTCATCTCCTTCAACGGCGAGATCTACAACTACGCCGAGTTGCGCGACGAACTCGGCGTGACGCGCGACTCGCTGCGCTCGAACTCCGACACCGAGGTCCTGCTGCTCGCCTGGGAGAAGTGGGGGCCGGCGGCCCTCGACCGCCTCGCCGGACAGTGGGCCTTTGCCGTGTACGATCGGCTCGAGCGACGCCTCTGGCTGGCGCGCGATCGCTTCGGCGAAAAGCCGCTCTTCTACCACCGGACGCCTTTCGCGCTCGCCTTCGCGTCGAGCATCGCAGCGCTGCTGCGCGTGCCCTGGATCGGCAGGACGCTCGACCGCCGCAGCCTCGCCGAGTACCTGACGCTGCGTTACGTCGTCGCCCCCCGGACGGTCGTCGAGGACGTTCACAAGATCCCCGGCGGACACCTGCTGGTGGCCGATGCCCGCGGCGAAGTCGAGTGCCGCCCCTGGTACCGCCCCCGATTCCACGGGGGCGGCGGCTCGTCGGCGCACCCGTCGCGACGCGAACGCGAGAACCTCACCGAAGAATTCGGCGCCCTGCTCGTTCAGGCCTCCCGGAGATGCTCGGTGAGCGACGTGCCGGTCGGAATCCTGCTGAGCGACGGCATCGACAGCAACGGCGTGCAGGCCGCGCTCTCGAGCGTCGAAGGCGCCCTGCCCTCGTTCCGCTACACGATGGGCGACGAAGCCTCCTCGATCGACGGCCTGGTCCGCGGGGCTGACGATGGGACCGCCCCGCAAGCCTGGGAGGTCCGGGTCAGCCCCCGGCAGCGGCGCGAGCATCTCGTGCCGGCGTTCACGTCGTTCACCGAACCGGTCGGCGACGGCGCCTCGCTGGCCACCTGGCTTCTCCTCCGGCAGGCGCGCACGCGGGCGACGGTCTTTCTCTGCGGCCATGGCGCGGACGAAGTGCTCGGCGGCTACCGGTTGAGCCAGGACCGCTTTCGCCTCGCGGCGATCCACTACCTCGCATGGCTCCCGGCCTGGTCGCTGCGACTGCTCATCGACAGCAAGGTCTTCGGGGCCGAACCGGCGTGGGTGCGACAGCGGGCGATGCGGCGGGCGCCCGCCCGTCGCGTCCCCGAGGCCGCGCGCTACCTGATCCACAAGCCGATGCCCCCCGGCGAACTCGCCAGCCTCTTTCAGCCTCGCGAAGTGCCGGAGCCCTACCTCGGCGTCGTGGACTCGCTCTACGGCGACTGTAGCGACGAGGCCACCGCCCTCGACCGGATCCAGGAAGTCATGATCCGGACGTTCCTCGGCGAGAACATCCTGTCGTTCGCCGACTCTGTGGCAATGGACGCCTCGACCGAGATGCGGATGCCGTTTCTCGACCGCGACCTGGTGGACTTCGTCTTCCGGCTGCCCCCGTCGATGCGGGTCAGTCCCTGGCCCGGGCGCGCGAATACGAAGCGGATCCTGCGTTCCTGGGCGTCGCGCCGCATGCCCGCCTCGATCGTCGAGAAGCCCAAGCAGGGATTCAGCTTCGGCGCCGTACGGGAACTCCTGCGGGACGACGGCGACGCCACGCGCGAACTCGTCCTGGGCTCGCGCGCGGTCCGCGACGCGCTGCCCGGGCTCGAGCGCTGGCTGCGGCAGCCCGACGAGTCCTTCCGTGGAATGCGGGGCAGCCGGCTCTGGGCACTGCTCGCACTTTCCACCTGGTGCGAGTCCCTGGGCGTGCGCTGAGACAAGACCCTCGCCGCGACGAGGATCGCCCGGCGAAGGAAAGCGACCCGGGCGGCGTCCCTTCCGGAGCCACCCGGGCGTTGCATGGAGGCCGGAGAGAGGAGACGACGATGCGCACGAGGGAAGTTGCGGCGACCCTGGGGGTCTTTCTCGCGGGCTGGGCCTGCGGTGGGGGCGGGAGCGCCGCCGTCGCGGAGGTCTCGCGGCTGATCGAGATCGGCGGGGCATCGCTCGCTCGCCAACTCGAGCAGGCCGGACCACCGCCGATCGAGGCCGGCGTCGGCATCGCCGAGCGGGTGGCGGCCGAAGACGGCAAGCGGCACTTCACTCTCACCGTCGCGAACGAGACGCTCGCGGGAGCAGAGGACTCGGTCGCGCTCTACGCGCTCGCCGACGGGCACGGGTCGATCGGCGAGATCTGGGGTGCGAACATCCTCGCCTTCGCGCACTCCGACATGACCTCGGGCGCCGTGCAGGGGCTCGAGATCGACGTCGGCAACCTCGGGACGCCCGGCGAGGTGCCGGTCACCGGCTTGAACGTCTTCGCGATCGGGCCGCGCCCCTCGGACGTGGCGATCGGAATCCTCAACGGCACCGCGGCCGGCAACGGCGGCTTTCGCACCGGGATCGCCTTCCGCTCGAACGCGCCGGGGCGCGCGGTGACCGACGCCTTGCTGCGCGTCGATCCCGGCTTCGGGCGCGTCGCGCGGGGCATCGACCTGCGGGAGGCCGACTTTGCCGATGATGCCCTCGCCACGCCGGGCTTCTCGGTCGCGGCCGACGGGGGCTTACGCTCGCGCACGCTCGCCACCGGCGCGACCGCCTTCGCCTGCGTGGACGCGGAGGGCCGGCTTTTCCCGAGCAGGACACCCTGTCGCTGAAGGCTCCGGCGATACCCGCCTTCATTTGCCGATATCGCAAAAAGGTGCGACAAGCCGGCGCCATGATGCTCAAGACGAAGATTGCCGGCAAGCCGTCGTCCGCGGCGCAGCCCGAGTCCGGGCGGACCAAGCGAACGTGGCTCGTCGCCGACCGCCGCAAGGAGCAGATCCTCGACGCGGCGCAGCGCGCCCTCCTGCACAACTCCGACGCCACCCTTGCCGACGTGGCGAAGGAGGCCGGGATCAGCCGTCAGTTGATCGCCCTCTATTTCCCGGGCGGCGGCATCGACCCGCTGCGCGACCTGCTCTTCGAACGCTTCACGGGGCAATTCCAACACCTGCTCAAGACCGCGATGACGCATGGCCCCAAGAACATGGACGAGGCCCGGGCCCTGTTCCCGGCGATCATCGCCGGCGTCTTCGATCTCGCCAAAACGATGAGGGCTCCCTGGCTGTTCGCGGGAGAGGCCTCGGGGATGTCGCGGACGGTCGGCCTGCAGCGGGTCAAGGCGCGCGCCGACTTCGCCCGCATCATCGGGAACTGGCTGGGGGCGATCGCGCCCGACACCCCGGCGACGCGCGCCGTGCTTCGCGCCGAGATCCGGGCGACCGACGAACTGGTCTGGCTTGTCTTGTCCGGCAAGATGCCGCGCCAACTCGGCGAGCGGCTGGCTATCGCCCGGCTGACGGCGATCGTCGAATATGTGCTCGCGGCCGGGAACATGCCTCGCTAGCGCTCCCCGCTCTCCACGACCGGGACGACCTCGCCGCCCGTGCCGCGCTTTCGCTCAGGCGTCGGGTACCTGCGTGTCCCGCGTGACGAACGTCGCGACCCCGAACGCGGTCGCCATGAGCGCGGCCGAGAGGACGAAGGGCGCTCCCGGGAACGGTGGACGGGGACCGCGGATCGCCACCGCGAAGATGCCGTTGAAGAGGCTCGGCGTGGTCACCTGGCAGGCCGCGCGCAGCGAGGCGAGCGCACCCTGGAGACGCCCCTGCTCCTCGGGCGCCACGTGCTGGGTCATGAGCGACTGGTTCGCCGAGTTGGAGATGCTCCAGAACGAGCCGATCGCGATCGCCACGAACACGACTTCCGGACGCCAGGCGAACGCGTAGAGCAGCATCGCCGTCGTGCCGGCGAGGAGAGCCGCGCGCAGCGCCGTGCGTTCGCCGAGCGCGCGCACGACGCGTCCGACGAGGAAGCCCGATACGAGCACGCTCATGACGCCGACCGCCGCCATCGCGAGCCCGACCATGCGCGTGTCCCAGCCGAAGCGGGCATGCGCGTAGAGGAAGAACGTCTGCGGCAGCGAGTCGTGCGCGAGCCAGTTCAGCGCCGCCACGACTGCGAGGCCCCAGATCCCGTGTGTTCGCCCGAGGAAGGCGAGCGCGCCGATCGGATTCGCCTTGCTCCAGGCGAAGGCGGAGCGGCGCTCCGGCGGCAGGGACTCGGGCAGAACGAAACAGCCGTAGAGGAAGTTCGCAGCCGAGAGTGCCGCCGCGATCCAGAACGGCAACCGCGGATCCGTCGCGCCTGCGAGTCCGCCCACCGCCGGGCCGATGACGAAGCCGAGGCCGAAGGCTGCTCCGATCATGCCGAAGCTCGCTGCGCGCTTCTCGGGCGGCACCGTGTCGGCGACATAGGCGCCGGGGATCGAGATGGTCGCCGACAGGAGGCCCGCGAGTATGCGGCCGAAGAGCAGCCAGCGGATCGACGGCGAGAGCGCCATCAGGACGTAGTCGGCGGCGAGTCCGAGATTCGACAGCAGGATGAGCGGGCGGCGGCCGAAGCGGTCGGAGAGCGCACCGAGCAGCGGCGCCGCGAAGAACTGCAGGCCGGCGAACACGGTCCCGAAGACCGCCTGCCAGCCGGCCGCGCTCTCGGCATTGCCGCCCTCGAACTCCAGGATCAGCTTGGGCAGGACCGGGATCACGATGCCCAGAGCCAGCATGTCGAGTACGACGGTGACGAAGATGAAGGCGATCGTCGCCCGGCGGGGACCGCCGTCGGTCGCCGGTCGCGGCTTCGGTTCCCCGTTTTCGCTGATCGTCGGCAAGTTTGCCTCCCCCGTGTCGGCCCATCGCGCCTGTCGGACCGCGGCGACGCGTCGCGTCACGAGGTCGGGCCGGGACCGGCGCCGAGGAATACTCCGGCCGGCTCCCGTCCGGCAAACCGGCGAACTCGACAAGAGCGAAGGGAAAATCGCACACGCCCCCCCGGGGGCGTTGTTTCCGGACGAGGAGCGTGAGATAGCACACGCCTACCATCCGCTAGAGGAGATCCCGACCCATGAGACATAGACTCACCGTGCAGGCCTTGGCCATCGCTCTTGGCATGGCGATCCCGTCGCTCGCCGCGGCCGCAGCGGGCGTCCAGTACACGCCCGACCTGATCGAGACGCTGGTCAATAAGGACGTCAACAACCAGCGCTGGGCGATCGCCCGGGACAACACGACCGGTATCGTCACCGGAAACGTGTTCTCCCTCGCGGGTGGACCACCGCAGTACGTCTGGTGCGAGCAGAAGAGCATCATCGAGGGCGACGTCACCCTGCAGTGCTACGGCGCCGACGCCTGCCCGCTCGCGCCGTGCCCGGTGACCGAATGGACGATCATCAGTCCGCCGGTCGTCCTGCCGACGACCTTCTTCGCCGCGCCCGGCTACGACATCCCGTCGCGCTACGTCGATAACGGGCAGACCGTCATCGACAACACGACCCGCCTAGAGTGGGAGAAGAAGGGCTCCGGCGACGGGATTCCGAAGCCGACCGATCCCAACGATATCGACAACACCTATTCGTGGGGCGGCGTGGTTCCGACCTATGCACCGACCGGAACCGTGTTCACCGAGTTCATCGCCCGCTTGAATGGCGGCAACGGACCGGGCACTTGCTACGCCGGCTACTGCGACTGGCGCCTGCCGACGCGCGAGGAACTCGAGGAGACGCTGGTCGAGCCCTGCCAGTACTCGCCCTGCATCAAGCCCGACCTCGCACCGGTGAACGCTTCGCGCCGGGCCGCCTACTGGTCCTATACGACCGACGGGGCCGCGCCGAATTCGGCCTTCGCGGTGGACTTCGCCTCCGGCGTGACCGTGCCCTACCAGAAGGGCAGCAGCTCGCTGTTCGCCCGTGCGGTCCGCGACACCAAGCCCGACATCGTCCTGCCGCCGGGTCCGACGCCGACACCGGTGCCGCCGCCGATCTACGGCAGTCCGTCGCGCGCGTTCCTCGGCGGTCCGAGCAACTCGCTGCTCGACTGATCCGGGCTCGGCGACGCCAGGCTCCATCGAAGGCGAAGGGCGCTGCGGGAACTCTCCCGCGGCGCCCTTCGCGCATCGGCGATCAGAGCGCCGCGCGCAACGCGCCGAGCAGCGCGCCGATGACGAGCAGTGCGAGCGCGACGAAGCCGATCCCGAAACCCAGTTCGCGGTGCTCCGGGTTCTCGACGTAGCCGCGAAGGTAGAGGACGCGACCGACGACGAAGCCCAGGCCCAGCAGGGCTCCCCAGCCCGGGCTCACGTAGTGGCCGAAGAGCCAGAGCGCGGGCAGGAACACGACGAGTTGTTCCATCGTGTTCTGATGGACCCGGAAGTAGCGCTCGAAGATCTCGTGCCCGCTCGTCGCAGGCGCCTTGATGCCGTAGCGGCCCCTCGCCTGCCCGACGAGCCCGCCGATGACCAGGTACTCGACCAGCGCGAGCAACGTCACCACCGCGATCCAATGCATGCGTCCATCCTCCTCGGGGCGACTCCATGCCGCCCATGCCACAGACCCTATCACTTCGCGGGGGAGCGGGGATTCGCATGGATCGGGCGGTGGTCGCCCGGGTTGTTCCGGCACGGCATGTGCACTATCCAACTGGACGTCCCGGAGGGCCACGGGGCCTCCGCGAACCGACGATCGGAGGCGACATGACGACAGGTGAAAGGTTTTTCCGATCCGGGATGAGCGGCCATGGAGGGTCGCGGGCAGCGTATCTCCTTCTGGTCCTCGCGCTCGCCGGGTGCGATCGGCTGGTCGACCGCCAGATCCAGAAGAATCTCGATCGGGTCGACGCATCGGTGCTGACCTCGGGCGACATGACCGTCGTCCTCTGCGGTACCGGCTCGCCCCTACCCGATCACGAACGTGCCGGCGGCTGCACCGCGGTGATTGCGGGCGGCGAGTTCGTGCTGGTCGACATCGGGCCGGGCTCCTGGGAGACCGTCGACCTCGCGAACCTGCCGACCTCCGCCGTGAGCACGATCCTGCTCACCCATCTGCACTCCGACCACATCGGCGACCTCGGCGAGGCGACGACGCAGAGCTGGATCGCCGGACGGACCAAGCCACTCGACGTCTGGGGGCCGGCGGGCACGGCCCAGGTCGTCGAAGGATTCGCCGAGGCCTATGCGCACGACGTGGACTATCGCGTCACGCACCATGGAGACGCGTTCATGCCACGGGCCGCGGCCACGGCGGTCGCCCACGAGATCGCGCTGCCGGCGGACCCGGTCGGCTCGGTCGTGGTCTTCGAGCGCAACGGCCTGAAGGTAACGGCCTTCCCGGTGGACCATCGACCGGTCGAGCCGGCCCTGGGATATCGATTCGACTTCCGCGGACGATCGGTCGTCGTGTCCGGCGACACGAAGAAGAGCGCCTCGGTCGCCAAGAACGCCGCCGGCGCGGACATCCTGGTGCACGAGGCGCTCCTGCCGACGCTCATTCTGCGCGCCGCCGACCTGGCCGAGCGCGGTGGACGCACGCGTCTCGCCAAGCTCGCCCGGGACCTGCCGGGCTACCACACGAGTCCGATCGAGGCGGCCGAGGTCGCGCGCGACGCGGGCGTGAAGCATCTCGTGTTCACCCACCTCGTGCCGGCGCCGCCGAACTTCCTCGCGCGGCGGATGTTCACGTCGGGCGTGTCCTCGATCTTTCCCGGGAAGGTCACGCTCGGCGAGGACAAGATGCGCTTCACGCTCGCACCCGCCTCCTGAAGACCAGAGAGATCCCGGCCGGCGCCTCAGGGCGCGAGCCGACGGTCGAGCAGGATCGGGCCGATGCGGAATCCGCCGAAGAGGCGGACCCGCGTGATCCCGGCGAGCGTCGCCGTCGGCCGGAACAGGGCGAGGTCGGCAACGAGGTCGGCGACGAGAAACTGTGCGTTCCAGGTGTCGCCGGGGTTCGCGAGCGGAAGCGGCAGCGTCGCGGTGCGCTTCGAGGTGCGGACCGCTTCGGTGACGTCGCTCGAGTAGGTGAGGCGGAAGTTCGTCCGATCGCCGAGGACGAGCATGGCCTCCAGCGCGAAGCTGCTGCGCCGGCCGACCTCGGCCGTGATCCGGCCGAAAGGGGCGACGAGTTTGCGCGAAGACTCCGCGGGATACCCGAGCCGCGGCAATTCCGCGTCGGACGTGGTGCGATCCGCGCGCGCCACCGGTCCATCGAAGTCCGGATCGGCGATCCCCTGCGCCACATCGCCCACGAGGTTCCAGGCCCAGCCCTGGGCCGGAAGAGCCAGCGTATCGCCCGGTTCCGGCGCAATCTCCGGGTCCTCGGCCCGCTCCAGCCGGATGCGTTTCACGCTCATCCGACCGAAGACCGCGGCCTGCTCGACCGTCGCGACGGTCTTGCCCGTCGCAACGCGCAGGTCGGCTGCGAGGTCGCGCCGGACCTCCACGAAGTCGGGGCCGCGCGTCGCGCGATCGAGCGGGAAGTTGACGGTGCGACCCTCGGCGTAGGGGAGGAACCCGCCGATCGAATAGACGAGCCGGTGCACGGAGCCTTCCGAATCGTGCACCACGACTCGCACCGAGTAGTTCTCGGTCGATTGGAGGAGGAGCGACAGGACCGGCGCACCCTTGCCGAGGCTCACGGTGGCCGGATACGCGATGCCGAAGTTCTTCGCCGGAACCAGGCCGGTGTCGGTCTGCAACACCCGCACCAGCGTCGTGCCGTCGTCGTCGAGAATCCGGCTTACGCTCCATGTGCCGTCGCCTTCGGCGCGCGTCCATCCGCGCAGCGGCAGGTCAAAGGAGTCGAGGCACGAGCAGTCGAGGTCGCACATCCCCGGACAGGCCGCGTCGGCCGAGATGTCGCAGGACTCGCCCTCGTCGACGCGACCGTTGCCGCATGGCTCGGGGGTCGGCTCGGGCGTCGGTCCGGGGGTCGGCTCGGGCGTCGGCTCGGGCGTCGGCTCGGGCGTCGGCTCGGGCGTCGG
>Ga0114969_10004511_pt1 | contig 10993 bp, 11 predicted proteins | sample M_130807_MF_Meta_FD_87316 | JGI IMG/M metagenome (GOLD analysis project Ga0114969, IMG submission 87316) | Freshwater microbial communities from Lake Montjoie, Canada to study carbon cycling - M_130807_MF_MetaG | ecosystem: Environmental > Aquatic > Freshwater > Lake | place: Lake Montjoie...
CGATGCACGCCGTCGAAATTGCCCAGCGCCACGACAGCGCCTTTGGCCTCAGGCGGCGGATTTCGGTAATCGCTGACAACCCGCATGGGCGGTTCGTTCGGCCTTCGTCAGCCCGCACTACGCGCAGGCACTTTGACGATCGCCTCGCCTTCGATCACGACCGTATCGCCCACCTTGCACACGCAATCGAAGGTAACGCGGCCTTTGGGCGCCAAAATCTCGCGAATGGTGCAGATCGCCACGACCGTGTCGCCGATTCTCACCGGCGCTTTGAAGCGGATCGTGGCGCTTAAGAAGATCGAGCCCGCGCCGGGAAGCTGGGTTCCAAGGACCGTCGACAGGAAGCTTGCCGACAGCATGCCGTGCGCGATACGCCCGCGAAAGATCGTGGACTTGGCATAGTCTTCGTCGAAATGGAGCGGGTTGAGATCGCCCGACACCGCGCCGAATTGCTGGATGTCGCTTTCGGTGATGGTGCGCGTGTAGCTCGCGGACTGTCCGAGGGAGAGGTCTTCGAGATAATGGCCGACAACGGCAGCGGTCATGGAGAAATCCTTCCGGGCAATCACGTCTCATATCGGGCGGGTGCCCCAGGGGCAAGCCTACCAGACCAGCGCAGGCATCGCAGCGCGCGCCGTGACGCCGCTTTTCTGAAAAAGCTCCGCGAGCGCTTCGGGATGCTGGCGCAGCTGCTCGCCATGGATGCCGCCGCCTATAAAGAGGGCATCCAGCCCCATACGCTGGGCGCCCAGAATGTCTGTCTCCATCCCATCGCCGATCATCAGCGTGCGTGCGGCGGGCGCGGTGGATCGAATCTCCGCCAGGGCGCGCTCGAAAACCGCTGGATAAGGCTTGCCGTAATAGACGACGTCCCCGCCGAGACTCTCATAAAGCCGGGCAATCGCACCGGCGCAGTAGATCAACTGGTCGCCGCGCTGCACCACCATGTCGGGGTTGGCGCACAGAAACGGCAGGCCGCGGGCGTGGAAATTTTCCAGCATGCCGCGATAATCTTCCGGCTTTTCCGTCTCGTCGTCATAGAAGCCGGTGCAGAGAACGACCTCCGCGGAATCGGGTGGCACAAGCTTCAGATTCAGCCCGTGATAGAGCGGATTGTCCCGTGGCGGACCCAGATAAAACAGCGGCAGCGTGGCGCGGCCTTCGGTACGGCGCTGGAGATCGGCGCGCGCCGCCACGCCCGACGTGACAATCCCGTCATAGAAATCTTTGGGCAGGCCGACCTTGTCGAACAGCCACTCGACCCCGTCGGCCAGCCGTGGCGCGTTGGTTAAAAGGATGACAGGCCCGCGTTCGGCCCGGAAGCGGCGCAGGGCATCCGCGGCCGAAAGAAACGCCTGCTTGCCATTGTGCAGGACACCCCAGACGTCACAGATGACCGCGTCGTAATGCGCGGCGATGTCCGAAAGGCCTGGGATCAGCGGCGGGGGGGCGGTGTCGTTCATGCACCCGGGATGCAGGAAGACGTTTGTCCCGTCAACCGTCCCGGCCTAACGAAGGCCGGCTCCACGCTCTGCAGCTTCTCTGGCACTGGCGGCCTGTTTGATTTGCCAAAGCTGGGCGGTACAGTCCGCCCAAGAGCCCGTTGGGGCCTTAACCGGGAGGGACCATGAACACGATCAAACGCATGATGATGCTGACGGCGGCTTCGGCTGCCGCCGCGCTGCTGCTGCAAGGTGACTTTTCAGACCGCGCATTCGCACAAGGCCAAGGGGCGGCGAACGAGCCCTATAGCAAGACGTGCCGGGTGACGCGGCCGCGCGACAATTCGATTCAGAATGAAGAACCGACCAAGGTATTCGACAATCTGTATCTCGTCGGTCCCTGCTACGTCTCGGTGTGGCTGCTGACAACGCCGCAAGGCCACATTCTGTTCGACACGACGCAGGAGCCGTTCGTCGATCATGTGATCGACAACATCAAGAAGGTCGGCATTAATCTGCGTGACATCAAATACATCGTCCTGAGCCACGGCCATCTCGACCATGTCGGCGGCGCGGCGAAAATTCAGGAGCTGTCCGGCGCGCGCGTCATGGCGATGGCGCAGGATTGGGACATGATGGCCGCCATCGACGGCAAGCCGGGTAATCGCGAGAACGGCGGCACCAATCGCATGCCGAAGAAGGACATGGTGATAAAGGAAGGCGATCATCTCGACCTCGGCGATCAGCATCTTACCTTCCACTGGACGCCGGGCCATACACCGGGCGTAACGACGACCGAAGGCATCAAGGTCTATGACAACGGCACGCCCCACACCGCCCTTCTGATGGGCGGCGGCGGGTATCGCGGCGGGCTGAAAGAAGCCGAACAATCCTTGGAAACGGCCAAGCGCGTCGCCGCGATAAAAGGCGTGGAAGTGAACCTGCAAATCCACAGCTGGGCCGAGCCGAACGGCTATCCCGGCGGCGGCGTTCTGGAACGCGCGAGACTGCTGAAGAACCGCAAGCCAGGCGAGCCGAATCTCTTCATCGATCCGAAAACCTGGAACGAACGCGCCCAAGCCGCCGTCACCGGCGCTGAACGCGCGATTGAGCGGGAAAAGGCAAAGGCGGCGGGCGGTAAGGGCTAGGTCGTCACACGATCTTCAATGCGAAAGCCGGAAATCACATGCGGTTTCCGGCTTCTTTTTTGCGTTGCCGGCCGCCTCTTGCACGGCCACTTCAACGGTGCCGGTTTTGGATGTCAGTCTTCGCCACTGAGCCAATCGATGGGATCGGGGATTGGCGCCGTAGCGAGAATATCCGCGCCCTCTTTGCGAGGGCTCGTGATCGTGATGGACACCTGTTCTCCGGTTGACACCATGAGCATCAGGGGTTTCCCGGCCTGATAGCTGTCCCACGGGCCGTATCCAGCCCAACGCAGTGTGCCTTCTCCGCGCTTAATGCCGCCATCCCTAAAGACCTCAATCGTGTAGCGAACCGGGCCCAGGTCTTGGTTTCCGTCCCAAAATTTTCCCAATCCTGAGAGTGTGCCTATCGATGTCATCTGCTGTATTCGTCCTCCCCGTGACAGCACATCGTAACGCCCTGGCGGAAAATCCATCAAGGTCAGATCGCACTCTCTAAGGCGCGACTTTTGGGGTACGGTGTCGCGGCTTTCACGCAAGACTTCGGCGAATTCGAAAAGGTGCCCCCCGATGCAGAAGGTTTGGAACGTCATCGTTACCGCCGCGACGGTGGTAGCGGCAGGAGCGGCGATGCATTGCGCAAACGCTGCTGAAGCAACGCCATCTGAAGTTGGCGTTGTCACCGTGTTCGATCACACCAAATTGGACGCGCTGTTTGGTACCGCCCTTGCCAAAGGCGGGAGCGCGCCGCTGTGGGACCGTACATCGCCGTCTGGAACGACGAGCGATGTCAGCGTGCACAGCCGGGAGTCTACGAAGTCGGCGTGTCCGGCGCAGGGATGCAGCCACAAGAATTATACGGCGGTGGTGGTCGTGACGAGCGGCTCAGCAACGCTCGTTGTCGGCGGAACGGCCAAAGCCCCCGTGGCCACCGACAAATTCGGCGGCATGAAAGTGCAAGGCGGCAGCGAGCGGCGCATCGGTCAGGGCGATGTCTTCATCATGCCGCCCGACACCATCCACTGGTACCACGACGTCACGCCGCCCTTCCGCTACATCGAAGTGCCGGTGCCATAGGGCGCTTCACGCTTTCCGTCACAGTGGAATGATCGACCGGCCATCTGGGGCATGTCAGTTCACTTCCAATTTCATTGAGGAAAGGCAAGGAGACTCATGAAAATTACGGAATTGGCGCGTGTTCTGGCACTTGTATCGGCTGCTTTGGCCGCTTTAGGCGCCAACACGAACGTAGTCGCTCAAACTGTAAAGGTAACTCCTTTAGGTTCGCACACAGGTGAGCTGTGCCAGGGCGATCGCGCATTGCTCTTTGAAGATCCAACGGGCGTCAGAATTCTCTATGACGTTGGCACCGGGGTCGCCGGCGGTAGTGACCCACGGCTTGGTGAGGTACACGTCGTGCTCCTTAGTCATGCCCATGGCGATCACATAGGTGATCAGAAGGCCGCGGGGATCAACGCCGGTACCTGCGACCGTCCAGAAACGGTATCAGCCGCGCCTAATTCCAGTACTGTAGAAATTGCGGCGGCAAAAAACGCCGCGATCATCGTGAGCAACACCCTCGTCGCGTTCCTGGGACCGAAAGTCCAGTCAATCCGGGGTGTTCCAACCCCTAACTGCCCTACAGAAGGTCTATCGAGAGAAACGACAGTTCCTCAGCCATCACCCTGCTTCGCGAACCTTCAGTTGGGAGGCAAAAGGAGCGTTAAACGCGCTGGGCAGACTACAGGCGTGCAGATCGCACTGGTGCGGGCCGATCACAGCAACTCGGCAGATCCAATTCTGGTCGTCGGTTCGGAAACGGCCGACCTGTCTGCGAACGGTCTGACTGCCTACGTTGGTATGGCAAATGGCTACGTGCTGATCTTCACAAATGGCCTACGCGTGTATTTGTCCGGCGACACGGCAATTTATGGAGACATGAAAAGCATTATCAAGGACTTCTATCGGGTCAATCTGGCCGTGATGAACATGGGGGCATTTGCGATGCAGGGCGAGGAAGCGGCTTTTGCGATCGACGAATTGATCCAGCCTGCTGCCGTAATCCCCTCGCACGTCAACGAGGCGGCGACCAAGGGTGGCGTTGTTCTGGCAGGATCCAAGACAAAGCAGTTCATGGACCTTGTTAAAAAGAGTCGCGTTCTTGTTCCCCGCAGTGGCCAAACAATGGAATTTAATGGTGACGCCAGGTGCGTCACCGGTTGCTAATTTTCAGCCGCCGCCGCGCCCCCTTCGTCGCGCTGGCGCGCGCCACTTCCCCCGTAACAACGGGGGAAGAAAGGTCGGTCCCCGCGCGCGACATGCACGCGGGGAGTATCACCTTAGTTCTTCACCATGAAGCGTTGGACGCGTTTGCCGGTGTCGACTTCGCCTGTGTAGACGTTGCCCTGACGATCGGTGGCCACCATGTGAATCCAATGGAAGCCGCCGCCGGAATGGCCGGCGAAGCCAAAATGGCTCAGCGTCTTGCCGCTTTGGCGGTCCACGATCCAAACCACATTGTTCATGATGTCGGACACGTAGATGAATTTCTGATCCGGTGAGAGCGCCATGCCGCCCGTCGATCCGCGGTCCAGCGTTTCCGGCGCCACCGTGAACTCTTTCACGAACTTACCGGCCTTGGTGTAGACCTGAATGCGGTCGGCCTGACGGTCGGCGGCGTACACGAACCCGTCCTTCGACACGGTCAGCGTGAGATGGCCGAGGAATTCCTTCGCCGGCGGGGCTTTGGGATCGTATTTCGCCTTCTCGTCGAATTGAATGTCCTTGAGCGGTTTCCCGTAAGCGCCCCACCCGCGTTTGAACTTCATGGTGTCCATGTCGAACACCAGCACACGCCCTTTCAGATAGGAATCGCTGACGAACAGCTCGCGCGCGTCTTCGTCGAACTCGCCGCCTTCGATGCGGCCCACGATCATCGGCGTTTCCGCGGGGTATGCGCCCGGCTTCGGCTGGCCTGCATCGGGCGTGCGCTCCAGGGCACCGAGGAGTTTTCCCTCCTTGGTGTATTTGCGCATCGTGTCGGAGCCGATCCAGATATTGCCGCCCTTGTCGGCGAGGATCAGATGCCCATCCACTTTATCGGCCTGATTCCAATGGCGCAGCAGATTGCCCTGCATGTCGAAGGCGAGAATGCCTTCCGGCTTCAGACAGCACATCGCCGTCGGCGGATTCAGCGAGGCGTAATTTTCCGTCACCTCCGGCCGCTTGAAGATCGGATCGTTGTCGTAATCGCCGGGGCGATTCAGCACCCAGATGACGTCGTCCTTATCGACCGCCAGACCGGTGATCCCTTGAAACGTCCATTTGTTGGGGAGCGGCAGCTTCGGCCAAGCGCCGTCATAGGTGAACGTCGGTACCTTGTCCCCCTCCGCCGAGTTTGCCACGTGGCCGAAAGCAACCAGCGCCCCCACGGCTGCGGTCAACGCCAGCGGTTTTGCCCAAAACTTCAAATATGCGCGCATGTAAAATCCCTCCCCTCGCCCAGCTGAGGGCGTTTGACACAGTTTGCAATTCGGCGCTCCGAACGGCAATACGCCCCGTTCACGTATTTGGGGCCATCCGCTCGGAAGCTACAGAACCGGTTGGTTTTGGCACGCGAGTGTAAGCCAGCTCTGCGCTTGACTTCAAAACACCCCGGCCTGAACTTGGACCAAACGGGAGGAGCGGCGCGAAGGCGCCGGAGGAATCATGACCAATCGCCGGAATTTTTTGATGGGGGCCGCAGCCGCGGCGGGTGCAGGTGTTTTCGCGCGCGACTTCGGTATTCCGCGGGCGCTGGCGCAAGGCGCGCAAGGTGGAGGCCGCAAGCAGATTACGGTGGCCGGCAAGCGCGTAAAGGTCATCGATATTCACGGTCATTTGGTGATCCCGCAATCCGAGGCACTGCTCGCGGGCTCGAACGTCAAAGGCGATTACCCGCGCAATCAGATCATGGGGCCCGACCGCCTCGCCCGCATGGATGCGCGCGGCATCGACATGCAGGTCATCAGCATCAACCAATATTGGTGGTACGCGGCGGACCGGGATTTGGCGGCGAAGATTGTGCGGACGCATGACGAAGGCGTGTCCGCCTGGGTCAAGGCCAATTCCGAGCGCTTTGTCGGCCTGACCTCGCCCGCATTGCAGCATCCCGATCTGGCGGCCGAGCAGTTGGATTATGCGGTGAAGACGTTGGGCCTGAAGGGCGCCTCCATCGGCGGCAATGTGATGGGCGAATTCCCATCCAGCCCGAAATTCGACCCGTTCTGGAAGAAGGCCGAAGAGCTGCAAGTGCCGATCTTCATGCACCCGTCCAATGCGGATTTCCTGGTGCAGGACAAGATTTTCGAAGGGCGCGGCGATCTCGGCAACATCGTCGGCAATCCGTTCGAGACGGCGCTGTTCCTGACCAAGCTGATTTTCGACGGCGTGTTCGATCGCTTCCCGCGGCTGAAGGTCGTCGGTGCGCACGGCGCGGGCTATTTGCCGTCCTATTTCGGACGCACGGATGTCACCTGCGATGTCCGGCCGAACGCCAAATGCGCCAATACGAAAAAGCCCATGAACTATCTGCGGACCAACATCGTCGCCGATTCTATGGTGTTCTCGGACGAAGGCTTGCGGCATCTGGTGGCCGAATGCGGCGCCAGCAATGTCGTGTACGGCTCGGACATGCCGTTCAACTGGCCCGACACAATTCCGATCGTCGTAGATGCCAAATGGATGAGCAACGAAGACAAGGAAGCCATCCTCGGCGGCAATTTGGTTCGTATGCTGAAGATTTAATCACTCGCCATGGCCGGGCTTGACCCGGCTATGGCGACGTATTTTAACTCGCCAGCCTTCGCGACGCGGCTGGCAGCACTGACACATTGGACACTGACGTTGCGCGGGGATCGGCCATTTCGTTGACTTCGCGGATCGGCTTGGGGGCGCCGAACAGATAGCCCTGTCCGAAATCGATGTTGAATTCGAGAAGCTGTACGACGGTCTTTTCGCTTTCCACGCGCTCCACGATGAGGTTCAGCCCATTGCGGAACAGCAGGTCCTTAATGTCCTCCGCGGCAACCACAGCGTTGGCCTGCTTCATGCCGGACAGCAACGTCTCCGCGCGCACCTTGAAGAACTGGAATCCGAGCCGGCGCAGACGCACGAAATCGACATCGAGCTTGGTTACCTGGTCAACCGACAGCCGGAAGCCGAGATTGGCCAGATAGCGGAGGTTGGATTCTTCGGTCTCACCCGCGCTCAGCACCGATTCTTGCGCAAATTCGAAAATGATGTGCCCCGCCAGATCGCGGTGATGATGCATGAAGTCCAGGAACTGCGGGAAGAATTCCGGATCGGAGAGCGTCGGCGCGGAAATGTTGCAGAAGACGGCAAGTTCCTTCTGCTTCTGCGTCAGGCGGCGAACGATCTGCACGCAGCGGAGCAGCAGCAGATTATCGACCACCGACATGAGCCCCGCGGGCGCGGCAACCTTGATGAACTGCTCGGGCATGATGACGGTGCCGTCGTCCGAGCGCAGGCGAGAGAGAGCCTCATAAAACCGCACCTTACGCTGCGGCAATCCCACGATCGGCTGCAAATAAAGATCGACGCGGTTTTCTTCCAGCGAGCGGCGGATGATGTCCAGCATTGGCGGATCGGCATTCGGCGGTGTGTGCCCAACCGGTTGGCGCAAAATGGGCATAGACTGCTGTTTTGCTCGCGCCGCGGTGGTGGTAGCAAACTCGCGGATCAGCGTCTCGATGCTACGCAGATCGCCGGTGATTTTCCTCTCGCGCATATCGCTTTTCTTGGCGATGGCGAGCGTGGCTTCCGCCATGTGGCGCTTGGTTTCGTTCAGCGCCGCCGTGACGGCATCGTTGGCCGCGCGCAAATCCTCAAGGCCATATTCCAGCTCCCGCAGCTTGCGAGACCGGGCGCGCGAGCGGCGAACCGCCACGGCGAGCAGAAGGAATGCCGCAACGCCTAGCGTGAGCATGCCCAAATCCGGCGCAAAGAGCTGATGCACCAGCCAGCCGAAGACGGTGTTCACCCATACCGATACCTGGTCCGCGGAAATGCCCGTCACGAAGCGCGCGCCTGGAAATGTGTCTCAGGGCCGATCCTAGGGGCGGGCGGATTTCACAAAGGTTAACCCGAACGGAAGATTAATTGGTTGGGTTGAAACGGCAGGTACCGGTTAACGGATTGTTAGTCGTCGCGAACCCGCGTCCGGTTCTGTTTCAGTTTGCCTCGGGCGATCTTGGACTCCAGCCGCCGCCGCTTGCTCGCCTTTGTCGGCTTGGTCGGCCTGCGCGGCTTCGGCGGCGTTGCCGCCCGGGTAATCAGGTCGGCAAGCTTGGCGCGGGCATCGGCGCGATTGCGTTCCTGGGTGCGATGCGCCCGCGAGACGATGATGAGAACGCCGTCCTTGGTCAGACGCTGGCCGGACAACGCAATCAGGCGGGCGCGAACATCGTCCCGCAGCGAGGGCGAATGCGCGACATCGAAGCGAAGCTGGACCGCGCTGGAGACTTTATTGACGTTCTGGCCGCCCGGTCCGGAGGCAAGCACAAAGCTTTCCGAGAGTTCGTCCTCGTCAATGGAGATGCTGTCGGTGATCGGAATTCGGGGCATGGCGTTTCATAGCGCAAATGTTTTGAGAGCGCGCCCCCTCCACCGCTTCGCGGTCCCTCTCCCCCCTGAACACACGGGGGAGGAAATTCAGTACGAAAGGCCCAGGACTTCCTCGGCGCGTTTGAAGGGAAGCTTTTGAGCGTCGGCGACGGCCTTATACGTCAGCGTGCCCTTGTAGACGTTAAGGCCGGCGCGCAGATGCGGGTTTTGCGCCATCGCCCCTTCCGGCCCTTGCTCCGCCAGCGCAACGACGAACGGCAACGTCGCGTTGTTGAGCGCAAAGGTCGACGTGCGCGCCACCGCGCCCGGCATGTTGGCGACGCAATAATGGACGACATCGTGGAGTTTGTAGGTCGGATTGGCGTGCGTCGTCGGATGCGAGGTTTCCGAACAGCCGCCCTGATCGATGGCGACATCGACCAACACCGAGCCCTTCTTCATCTGCCGCACCATGTTTTCGGTGATGAGCCTTGGGGCTGCGGCGCCGGGCACAAGAACCGCTCCAACCACGAGGTCGGCGGCCAGCACATGCTCTTCAATCGTGTCGATGGTCGAGTAGATCGTGTTCAGCATGGCGCCGAATTGCAGATCGAGTTCGTAAAGGCGCGGCAGCGACACGTCGAGCACCGTGACATACGCCTCCAGCCCCATCGCCATGCGCGCGGCGTTGGTGCCAACGACACCACCACCCAGCACAACCACGCGCGCGGCGGGAACGCCGGGCACGCCGCCCAGCAATTGGCCCCGCCCGCCTGCTTCCATTTCCAAACAATGCGCGCCGGCTTGGATGGACATGCGGCCCGCAACTTCGCTCATCGGCGCCAAAAGCGGCAGACCGCCACGCGCGTCCGTCACCGTTTCGTAGGCGATGCCGATAACGCCGGCATTCAGCAGGCCCTTGGTCTGTTCGGGATCGGGCGCCAGATGCAGATAGGTGAATAGCGTTTGCCCGGGCTTCAGCCGCTTGATCTCCTGCGGCTGCGGCTCCTTCACCTTCACGATCATATCGGCTTCGGCAAAAATCTCCTCCGCTGTGGGCAGGATCGTGGCGCCCGCACGCGCATAGATTTCATCGGACAGGTCGATGGCGTCGCCCGCTTTGGTTTCGATGAAGACACGGTGTCCACGCGTGGTGAGTTCGCGCACTACGGCTGGAATCATGCCTACGCGAAACTCGTTGTTCTTGATCTCCTTGGGGACGCCGATCTTCACGGATTAATCCAGCCGGTTCAGCACGGCGCGAACGCCCTCCACGATGCGCCCGATGTCGGCTTCGCTCGCAATCAAAGCCGGGATCAGAACGATGGTGTCGCCGGAAATTCGCACGACAAGATTTTCATCGAAGAACGCCGTCTCCAGCGCTTGATAGCCGCGCTTGCCCACCGCGCCCTCGATCGGCGCCATTTCGATCGCCGCCGCAAGACCGACGCTGCGGATATCCATCACATGCGGCGCGCCTTTCAGCGTGAACACCGCATCGCGGAATTTCGGCTCCAGCTTCAGCCCGCGCTCGAACAATCCTTCGTCGCGATAGAAATCGAGCGTCGCGATCCCGGCCGCTGCCGCCAGCGGATGGCCGGTGTAGGTGTAGCCGTGGAAAATATCGATGGCGTAATCGGCATCCGGCTGAAAGGCTTCGTAAATTTCCTTCTTCACCAGAACGCCGCCCATCGGCACGGCGCCGTTGGTGACGCCTTTGGCGAAGGTGATCATGTCCGGCGTGACGCCATAGCGTTCGGCGGCAAAAGCGTAGCCCAGCCGCCCGAAGCCCGTGATCACTTC
>Ga0114969_10004513_pt1 | contig 10991 bp, 10 predicted proteins | sample M_130807_MF_Meta_FD_87316 | JGI IMG/M metagenome (GOLD analysis project Ga0114969, IMG submission 87316) | Freshwater microbial communities from Lake Montjoie, Canada to study carbon cycling - M_130807_MF_MetaG | ecosystem: Environmental > Aquatic > Freshwater > Lake | place: Lake Montjoie...
CGCTTCTAATGTAATTTGATCGATACCTGAAAAATTCATTTTCTTCGTTATCAAGATATCCTCTCCATAACCTAATGCTGCTAACCGTTCTTTGGTTTTTGGTAATTCAAAAGGATCTACATCAAGAGCGTATAATCGTCCGTTGGGAGCTAAACATTTTAACATCTCTAAACTATGTCCACCATAACCTAAGGTAGCATCAAGTCCAATTTGACCGGGTATAATTTTTAGAAATTCTAATATTTCATCAACACAAATGGAGCGATGCATCCCTGCTGGAGTTCGACCTTGTTGAATTACTTTTGCAATATCGTCCTTATAAGAATCTGGTTGTAGTTCCTTATATTTTTCTTTATACGATTTTGGATGTGTGCCCTTGTATCTTTCTCGTCGAATACGATCTGGCTTTTTCTGTTCCATTAATAACTACGTAAATATTTAAATAAATTACGCACTTATCAAACTAGCGATTAGATATGCAGCTCCTGCCGCTAATGCTCCAACAAACATCGTACTTAAGGCACCTTTAAACGGAGGCTGACCAGTAACTCTACTCTTTAAAAATCCAAAAATAAAGAGCGCGAGTAAAGTAACCACAGATGAAACAACCAATCCATCTTTAGGATGATCAGTAAAAAAGTAAGCACTAAGTGGAATAAATCCTCCAACAATATAGGCGATTGCAATATTTGCAGCGCTCTTTTTAGCTCTGTCTGCATGGGGCTCTTCAAGACCTAATTCAAAACGCATCATAAAGTCAACCCATTTTTTTGTATTGAGCGATAATTCATCCGCAACAACATCTTGAGTTGATTTAGTAATGCCATAATCAGATAATATGTCTCTAATCTCTTGCTTTTCACGGTCAGGAACACGAGCTACTTCTTCATATTCACGACGGAGTTCGGAAGCATAATGATCAACTTCTGTTTTTCCTGCTAAATACCCACCTAATCCCATAGCTATAGAGCCAGCAATTATTTCAGCAACACCCGCTGTAATTACTATAGTGTTTGAGCCAACGGCACCACTAAGACCTGCAGCAAGCGCAAATGGTACGGTTAGTCCATCAGCCATTCCTATTACAATATCTCTAACTAATGCTGAACTTTGAAAATGTTCTTCGTCGTGGTTATCGTGCATGGTGCAAATTTTATTAGATCAAATTAACTTTTCAAAGATAAACAAGCAAAATAATTTTCATTGTAAATCATGAATTAATATTATTTAAGGTCATGATATAAATCAAGAAAGGCGAACTTTTCAGTTCGCCTTTCTTAAAATTTACCTTAATGAATTAAGATAATTGCTTATTGATAAGACTTGTCATTTCAAACATAGAAACAGTTTTCTTGCCATTAAATACTTTTACAAGATTTGCATCACCGTTAATGTTACGTCTTTCTTTAGGATCTTGAAGTTTGTTCTTCTTGATATATTCCCATACTTTCTTAACAACTTCTGTACGTGGAAGTGGTTTGCTACCAACGATCGGTGCAAGAAGAGCACTGATTGTCATTGGACGCATAAATGCTGCATTAGGAACACGCTTAACTTTTGGTTTAGCAGCTTTTTTAGCAGCTTTTTTAGGAGCAGCAGCTTTTTTAGGAGCAGCTTTCTTAGCAGCTTTCTTAGGAGCAGCAGCTTTTTTAGGAGCAGCTTTCTTTGCAGCTTTCTTAGGAGCAGCAGCTTTCTTTGCAGCTTTCTTTGGTGCAGCAGCTTTCTTAGGAGCAGCTTTCTTTGCAGCTTTCTTAGGAGCTGCGGCTTTTTTAGCAGGTTTTGCTTTTTTAGTTGCCATGTTTTTTATCGTTAATGATTTTGAGTTGGGTAAATATACTTCCACCCCCTTACCATCACTATGATCACAGAGATAATTTATTAACAATGCAAAATGCAAGTTTTGTTAATTTCTTAGAGGGGCTCTAGAGGAGAAAAAAAATTATTTTTTACACTCTAAGCTACGAGGAGAAAAAAGCTAGTTACAGAGGAGAAAAGATTATATTTTTTGATGTTTCACTAGTAGCATCCATGCTTCATTAACTTTATTATCACTGAGTAATTTATGCGCTGCAAGGTGAACCGCATTTGTTAAGTTCTCAGGATCTCCAGCTAAAACAGAAAAAAAATTCTTCACGTCTTCGCGATTTTCATACTGTTGTTGATGCTCTTCTTCGGGCATTTTTTCTGTGCTACCAAGTAATCCCAAATCATTTCCCGTTAAAATTTTACTATTTCTTATAGATTCAGGTAATAAATCAACGCCCATTCCTAAAGTAGTTAAAGGCTTAGGTACTTCGAACAACCCTTTTGATGCGCGGGTATACCAATTACCACCCAAACGTGCCACCTGATCGATTTTATGGGGGTCTATTATTCCTTTCTCATCTAAGATGTTCTCATTTATATGCATTAATAGTATTTCACATATAACAAGATTCGCAGCACCTCCTTTCACTCCTGTCTGAATTATTTGCTTCACTTTACATTCCATCTGAACAGGCGATTCTTTAACTCTAGGTGGCTTAACCAACTCCGAAGCAATTGCTGTGAATCCTGCTTTCACAAATTCATCTAAGCCCTTTGGATACTCCGAACTTGCTAATGACATTTGCTGCACCATGGAATAACTAACTACATTAATAACCACCTCATCTATTTCTCTTACATTTTCTAAAGTGTTTTTCAACCCAGCATCCCTTCCACGCAAAGCAGGACTGAATATAATTAAAGGTGGATTTGACCCGAATGAGTTGTAAAAACTAAAGGGACTTAAATTTATATGGCCTTGACGATCGCTCGAACTTACAAATGCAATTGGACGAGGAGCTATTGCTCCAGCCATATGTGCGTGAAATTCAGCGGGTTTAATGCTCGAAGGAAGTATATGTAGCATGATTATTATATAATTTGTTTGATAAACATTGCGAAAATGATAAAGTTAATGATTGGTACCTTCATACTTGCGGATTTTTTGTTATTTTTGCAGCCTCAAGTTCAGATTCGTTCTTAAACAAGAGGTATGCGCATGTGTCGTAATTGGTAGCCGAGCCAGACTTAGGATCTGGTGCTGCAAGGCGTGGGGGTTCGAGTCCCTCCATGCGCACACAAACAAAATTCGGGAATTTTTTCCCGAATTTTTATTAAGTTTTTATCAAAAAAATGAAAGAAAAGCAGGTTGCGCTCTACGGCCAGGCCTGCTTTTACTACAAATAGGCCGTTCTATAAAATGAAAGCACTTTTACCACTTCTTAAAAATTGAAATACATCCCAATTCATGAATATCGTACAAGAAAAAATCGACTCGCTTAACGCAATTTTAAAAGTACAGCTTAAACCTGAAGACTACAAACCTCAAGTTGATACCGCTGTTCGCAAGTATTCTAAAAAAGTATCAATGCCAGGATTCCGTACAGGAATGGTTCCAATAAATCTTGTTCGCAAGATGTACGGAAAAGCGATGCTGGCAGAAGAACTAAACCGCATCGTTGCTGATTCGGTAGATAAATACTTAAATGATAATAATATTCAGATTCTTGGCCACCCTATGTCAAAATCTGAAAGTGATATTGATATTGATTGGGACAAACCATCCGATTTTGAATTTGCTTTCGATATGGGAATGGCTCCTGAAGTTAATGTAATATTACCTCCTAACCATACTTTTGTTACCTACGACATTCAAGTTGATGAAAAGACTATTAATGATGAAGTAGAAAAGATACAAAAGCGTTATGGCGAATACATCACTCCAGAAGTTTCAGATATTGAATGTTCTATTTATGGAAAATTTCAAGAATTAGATGCAACAGGTAATACCCTTGAAGGTGGGCATAGTAATCAATCTTTTTTACTTTTTGATAAAATAACTGATGCAGATCAACGTCAATTATTCATGGGCCGTAAAATTGACGACAGTATTGATTTTAATCCCGTAGTTGCTTTAAAAAGCAGTACTGAAATAAAATACTTGTTAGGCTTAAAAGAAGAAGACCCTCAAAGTTTCAATAAAAATTTCCGTTGTACAATTGAAAGAATTAATAAAGTGGTTCCTGCCGAGTTGAATTCAACTTTGTTTGATCGTATATATGGTGAAGGTGCAGTAACTGATGAAGCAGGTTTCCGTGAAAAGATCCGCGCTGAGGTTGCAGAAGGGTACAAATATGAAAGTGAAAATGCCACTAAGCATGAACTAGAAGATGTGATGCTTAAAGAATCAGCACTAAATCTTCCAGACGAGTTTCTAAAAAGATGGCTTAAACGTACTAACGAAAAGATTACCGACGAGCAATTAACTTCTGAATACAATCAGTATGCACGTGATCTTAAATGGAGACTTATAGAGAATAATATCTTTAAAGCTCAAAATATGGATGTTAATAAAGAAGAGATTGAGAATTTTACGCGTACTATGATCATGGATCAATATCTTCGCTACGGACAAGCACACATGCTTACCGAAGACTATTTAAAGGAGATGACAACAAAGTATTTGGAGAACCAAGATTCTGTTCAACGCGCTTTCGAAAACGTATCTTCAAGAAAAGTATTCGAATATGTAAACCAAATCATCAATAAAGACGTTAAATCAGTGAGTCATGAAGAATTTGTTGATATCATGGCTAAACACGAACATCATCACCACTAACCAAACAAGCTAAAGTTTATGGACTACCGTAAAGAATTTACCAAATATGCCGTGAAACATCGCGGTATGGGCAGTGCAGGAGTTGACGGATATATCAATTCTGTATATGCTGATTACATATCTCCAACTATCATCGAAGAGCGTCAATTAAACGTTGCTCAAATGGATGTATTCTCCCGTCTAATGATGGATCGAATTATCTTTTTAGGTGTTGGAATAAATGATTATGTAGCAAATATTATTCAAGCACAATTACTATTCCTTGAGTCTTCCGATGCAAAACGTGATATCACGATTTACATTAATAGCCCAGGAGGATCTGTATATGCCGGACTAGGTATTTATGATACTATGCAATGGATTCAACCAGATGTTTCTATGGTTTGTACAGGAATGGCTGCGTCAATGGCCGCTGTACTTCTTTGTGCAGGAGCAAAAACTAAACGTAGCGCACTTAAACATTCGCGTGTAATGATTCATCAGCCTATGGGTGGTGCAGAAGGTCAAGCTTCTGATATCGAAATTACTGCTCGTGAAATCCAAAAACTGAAAAAAGAGCTTTATGAAATTATCGCTTTACACTCAGGAAAAGATTATGAGCAGGTTTGGAAAGATTCTGATCGCGATTATTGGATGACAGCTACCGAAGCTAAAGAATACGGAATGATTGACGAAGTGCTTACTCGTTCCGCTAAGTAATTAAAAAATAATAATAATTAAAAGCCGGCTTTCAAAAGAGGTCGGCTTTCTTTAACTTTACCATCGTGAAGAATAAACAGGAAATAGTATGTTCATTTTGTGGCCGTGATAAAAGTCAGGCAAATGTGCTTATAGCAGGAATAAACGGACATATCTGCGATCAATGTATCATTTCTGCACAAAAAATTATAGGCGAAGAGCAAGACCAGAATTTAAAAACAAGCCTTGGAACTCCCCTTACTTTACCAAAGCCAACCGAAATAAAAAAAATTTTAGATGAGTATGTAATCGGTCAGGACCATGCTAAAAAAGTAATGTCGGTTGCAGTTTATAATCATTACAAACGATTAATTCATCGGAGCAAAGCAGTAAAAGAAGATGTTGAGCTAGATAAGTCGAACATGATTATGGTTGGCGAAACTGGAACAGGAAAAACATTGCTTGCACGAACAATTGCGAAATTATTAAAAGTGCCTTTTTGTATTGCCGATGCAACAGTTCTTACAGAAGCAGGATATGTTGGAGAAGATGTTGAAAGTGTTTTAACACGCCTATTACAAGCAGCAGATTATGATGTTGCAACTGCCGAACGCGGAATTGTTTATATCGATGAAATTGATAAAATTGCACGTAAAGGTGACAACCCTTCTATAACAAGAGATGTATCAGGAGAAGGTGTTCAACAAGGATTATTGAAGATGTTAGAAAGTACGATCATCAATGTTCCACCCCAAGGAGGAAGAAAACATCCTGATCAAAAAATGATCGCTGTAAACACACAAAATATTTTATTTATTTGTGGTGGTGCTTTTGATGGAATCGATAAAATTATTACTCGTCGTTTACAAACAAACGCAATTGGATTTGCATCAAAAGGAGATGTTGAAAAAGTTGATCGTGAAAATGTAATGAAGTATGTTAGTCCTGCCGACTTAAAAACATTTGGACTTATTCCTGAGTTAATTGGTCGTTTACCAGTAATTACTTTCTTACAACCACTAGATCGTGAAACACTTCGATTAATATTAACGGAACCTAAAAATGCATTAGTTCGTCAATATCAAAAACTTTTTGAAATGGAAAGCATCAAATTGACTTTTGAAGATGCCTTACTAGATTTTATAGTAGAAAAAGCTTTAGAATTCAAATTAGGAGCGCGTGGACTTCGAGGAATTTGCGAAGCAATTATGCTGGATGCAATGTACGAATTGCCAGGAGCCAAAAACCAAAAAGAATTTGAAATTACGCTTATATACGCTCAAGAAAAGTTAAATAAGTCGACAATTAATCAACTGAAAGTTGCTTGATTGAATTACGAATTACGAAACGCTCAAATTTGATAAGATCAAATTTGAGCGTTTCAGGTTTTAGAATGTATGTGGAGGTTATTTATTAAAACCAAACATCGGATACAATGCTAGATTTATTCTCCACTGGTCATACAACTTTCTTTTGCTTTATCAATTGCGTTCAAAAAATTTCGCCAGTCTGTATAGCCAAGAAGATCTTGTAATTCACGAGCAAGCCAAAAATCTACACCATCTTGCTCGCAAGCTGACTCTTCGAATGATTTCTTTTTTCAATTTTAAAAAGGATTTTTTTATAAAGTTATATTATCCAAAAATAATATTTTTTTCCTAATAAATTTAATTTTAGAATATATCAAAGAAGAAAATGAAATGGCTATTAAGAATTTTGTCTAAAATACTTTCAACACTTTTTAATTACCACAATTACAACTTGGCGAAAAATAAATTTTTGTGCTGGGCATAAGATTGGTGATTTGACGCTGGGCGGATTCAGTGAAAAGTATTCCTCTTAATTCAAAAACTTTTAAGTTAGTAAGATTTTTCATCTCCTCAGGAATGGTGCCGAGTTCATTGTCCCACATCTCTAGTGTCTCTAATTTTTTTAACATTCCAATTTCATGCGGAAGTCGCTCAATTACATTTCTATTTAACCCAAGAAAAACTAAATTTTCTAGTAATCCAATAGAATCAGGTATCGCAAATAATTTATTATTACTGATATCTAAATATTGCAATGTTTTTAATCGACCAATCCAACTTGGAATTTCTTTAATTCCATTATTTGACAATTTTAATACTTGCAAATGCGTGAGAAGCAAAAGTTCCTCAGGAAGAACTTTCAGTTTCTTCCTGCTTAAATCTAATTTGTAAACCGAATCAGGTTGTTGTAATGCTTGAGCCAATGTGCGATATGTTCTTGCCGATATTAAACTTGCTGAATCAAGCAGGACTTGTCCTTGCATCTTAATGAAAAGAAGATTAAATAAAATCAGAAATACAAGTAAGTTTTTTTTCAATTTGATATAATAGCTAGTGATAATTGTAACGAATTTGTAGAATTAATATTTCTTAAATGCATTAAATTATTAAACGTCAATTTTACTCAGTAGTTCCAGACTTTTTGCTTTATCCTTATTCATCTGCAAAACTAATTCAGCTGCTGAACTAAATTTCAAGTCGCCCCGTAAATATTCTTTAAAGGTTAATGTTATTGGTTCATTATATATTACTGCATCGAAGTCAAAAATATTAACTTCAATACTTCGTTCTCCGTTATCAAAGGTTGGACGGTTTCCAATACTTAATACTCCTTTAAAAGTCGCCCCTAACACCTCGACTAAAACAGCATATACGCCCATAGCAGGCACTAATTTATCTTTATCGAAAGGCAGTAGATTGGCAGTAGGAAATCCTAAAGTTCGACCTAATTGTTTACCTTCCACTACTTTGCCAGTAATTTGATAGTCATATCCTAATAATGCAGCGGCATCTTTTACATCTCCCTTTAGCAGGGCTTTCCGAATCCTTGTGGAACTTATCGCCACTTCATCAATATCTTGTTCAGGTATTTCTTCAAGATTAAAACCATAATTGGGAGCAAGTTGCGCTAATTCTTTAAAACTACCTTTTCTATTATGTCCAAATTGGTGGTCATACCCTATCACTAGCGTTTGAACACCAAGTTTCTTTACTAATACTTCTTTAATGAAATCATTATGCTCCATTTGCGAAAAATCTTTAGTAAATGGATGAATAACTAGATGTTGAACACCATAATTACTTAACAGTTTAACCTTTTCGTCTAGCGTGCTTAACAACTGCAAATCATTTTGTTCAGGAAATAAAACCTTCCGTGGATGAGGATAAAATGTAAGTAGCAATACCTCTCCATTAGCCTGATTAGCAATGTCTTTTAATCGTTTTAAGATCTTCTGATGACCTAAATGTACGCCATCAAAAGTGCCAATAGTAACGATGGGACATTCTAAACATGGAAACTCTTCTATATCGCGATAAATTTGCATAAAATTGGGTCAATTGGCTCGTAAAAGCGATTGTTGAAAATTAATTTTCAACAATTTATTTTTTATGTTAACAATTTTCAATGGCGCTAAATTAGAATTTCCGCCGCAGTTTTACGCTTTTTACCTATTTTTGCACACTCAAAATAAAATAATAATTCCTTCTTGTAATGAATAAAGGTAAAATCGTTCAGGTAATCGGTCCAGTAATCGACGTTAGTTTCGATGTTGAAGGATCTGTATTACCTAATATTCTAGAGGCTCTAGAGATCACTCGTCCAAATGGTCAGAAGATGATTTTAGAGTGTCAACAACACATTGGTGAAGATACTGTACGTGCCATTTCGATGGACTCAACGGATGGTTTAGTTCGTGGAATGGAAGTTCGTTCTACCGGATCTGCGATAAAAATGCCTATTGGCGATGCGATTAAAGGTCGTCTTTTCAACGTTGTTGGAGATGCTATTGATGGTATTAGCCCTGTAGATAATTCTAATGGATTACCAATTCACCGCGCTGCGCCACGTTTTGAAGATCTTACGACAGAAGCTGAAGTGCTTTTTACTGGCATTAAAGTAATCGACTTATTAGAGCCTTACTCAAAAGGCGGAAAAATTGGTTTGTTCGGTGGTGCTGGTGTAGGCAAAACAGTTTTGATCATGGAGCTTGTAAACAACATCGCAAAAGCTTATGCAGGTCTTTCTGTATTTGCTGGTGTTGGAGAACGGACTCGTGAAGGAAACGATCTTTTACGTGAATTTTTAGAGTCTGGCGTTATTAATTATGGTGATGATTTCAAACATAGTATGGAATCAGGTGGATGGGATTTAAGTAAAGTAGATCATGAAAAATTAAAAGATTCAAAAGCTACTTTAGTTTTCGGACAGATGAATGAGCCTCCAGGAGCTCGTGCACGAGTTGCACTTTCAGGACTTACCGTTGCTGAACATTTCCGTGATGGAGATGGCAAATCAGGTGGTCGTGATATCTTATTCTTTATTGATAATATCTTCCGTTTCACGCAAGCAGGATCTGAGGTGTCAGCACTACTAGGACGTATGCCGTCGGCGGTAGGTTACCAGCCTACCCTTGCTACTGAGATGGGTGCGATGCAAGAACGAATTACTTCTACAAAACGTGGTTCTATCACATCAGTACAAGCAGTTTATGTGCCTGCCGATGACTTGACAGATCCAGCACCAGCAACAACATTTGCCCATCTTGATGCAACAACAGTATTAAGTCGTAAAATTGCTGAATTAGGGATATATCCTGCAGTAGATCCGTTGGATTCTACTTCTAGAATTTTATCTCCTGATGTAGTTGGTGAAGATCATTATAACACCGCACAAAGCGTAAAAGAAATTCTTCAGCGTTACAAAGAATTGCAAGATATCATTGCAATCCTTGGTATGGACGAATTAAGTGATGAAGATAAGCAAACAGTTCACCGCGCTCGTCGTGTTCAACGTTTCTTGTCTCAACCATTCCACGTAGCAGAACAATTTACTGGATTAAAAGGTGTATTAGTTCCAATCGAAGAAACAATCAAAGGATTTAAGATGATCATGAACGGAGAAGTAGATCAATATCCTGAGGGAGCATTCAACTTAGTTGGAACGATTGAAGAAGCTATCGAAAAAGGCAAAAAACTTCTTGCTGAAGCAAATTAAATTCAATTTGAAAATTTGCCAATTTGAAAATGAAATTTCTAATTCCTACATTTTCAAATTGACAAATCATCAAATTTTCAAATTAAAAAAATATGTATTTAGAGATAATAACACCAGATAAAAAAGTATTCGAAGGCGAAGTAACATCAGTAATGGTACCTGGTTCTAAAGGCACTTTTCAGATGCTAAACAACCATACTGCAATAATTTCAACCTTAATAAATGGCAACGTGAAAGTTAAGTCATCTAATGGTGAAGAAATTTTTGAAGTTAAAGGTGGAGTTGTTGAAATGCTTAATAACAAGGTGGTGATTTTAGCTGAATCTGCTTAATATATTTAACATCATACAAAAACCTGAAGTAGAATGCATATGCATACACTTCAGGTTTTTTTTTGAAACGTTTAGGTTGCAATATCAAAATTAACCATCTTAAGAAGAACATAAAATAGCTAAATTTTTCAATTGGTTTTTTGGCAGAGAATAAAATGTTAAAAAATCAAGTCAACTTTATTTTCTGTGGGATTCTACGAATCCCTCCCCAACTCAAATTTCGTGAAAAATTTTAACCTGATCGGGAACAAACGACTATAAGTATTTGTAATTGACCATATCAATTAATGGATTTTTCGGGGATTCTACGA
>Ga0114969_10004514_pt1 | contig 10991 bp, 6 predicted proteins | sample M_130807_MF_Meta_FD_87316 | JGI IMG/M metagenome (GOLD analysis project Ga0114969, IMG submission 87316) | Freshwater microbial communities from Lake Montjoie, Canada to study carbon cycling - M_130807_MF_MetaG | ecosystem: Environmental > Aquatic > Freshwater > Lake | place: Lake Montjoie...
CGGGCAACCGGACCGTCACCCCGTCGTGTTCCTCGCCGGGCGCGTACGCGTACGCGAGCGCGACCGGTTGCTCGCCCACCTGCACGGCGTCGGGAAACGCGTCGGGGTCGTAGTGCAGGTCGAGGTTCCCCACCAGATCGCTCTCGGTCGCGCACAGGAACCCCGGGTCGGCGTTCTCGCGCACCAACCGGTCCAACTCGTGCAACGACGACACGTTCGACAACCGCTGCACGTAGAAGCCGAAGAAGGCCTGGTCGAGGTCCACCAACCCGTGCCGCCGGACCCGCGTCTGCCAGTCGCCGATCTTCTCGCGGAGGCGCCGGTTGGATTCCAGGAACCGGTGCCGGGCCGGCGCGGGCTGGACCGCGGCCGCCGAGGCCCGCAGGGCCGATGCCGTGGGTTTCACCCGGTCGGACTTGAGATCCTCGCGCTCGGAGAGGTCTTCCCATTCCGGCACGAGCCGGTCCTCGACCAAGGCGGACCGCACGAAGATCGCGGTGGCGTCGGCCGGGTTGACGTTGCCGTAGGCGACCTTGCGGTTCTGCACCTCGAGCCCGTGGAGGGTGATCACCTCGTCGACGAGGACGCGTCCCGCCGTCACGCTCCAATGCGGGTTGCGGTGGGCGATCTGGCAGAGGTGCGGCGCCAACTCGACGATCCACTGCGGGTCGATGCCCGCCGCCGTCCGCGCGAACAACTGCGAGGTCTCGACGATCTCGCCCGCGACGATCCACGCGGGTTGGCGGGACTTGGCACGGGTTTCCGGCTCGGTTTTCTCCCCGCGCCCGCCCTGCGGTTTCTCCGCGCGGTCGCTCAGCGCCGACCCCGGGAACACCTGGACCAACCGGTTGCCCGACGCGCGGTACACGTTGCGTTCCTGCCGGAACGCGACGTGGCCGAGCAACCCGCTGAGGACCGAACGGTGGATCGCGTCGTAGTCCGCGTTGCTCTCGGCCAGCGGCACGCTGCCCAGGTCGCCCAGCGCGTCCGAGAGCTGCGCGTGGACCTCCTGCCACTCGCGCATCCGCGTGTACGACAGGAACCGCGATTTGCAGAACTTCCGGCGCTGGCCCTGGGTCCGCAACCGTTCCCACTCGTCGTGCACCGCGTCCCACAGTTTCAGGAGGCCCAGGAAATCCGAACGCGGATCCGAGAACCGCCGGTGCGCCGCGTCCGCCGCCGCCCGCTGGTCCAGCGGACGTTCCCGCGGATCCTGGATGCTCAACCCCGCCGCGATGATCAGCAACTCGCGGGTCGCGTGCCGCCGCTGCGACTCGATCAACATGCGCCCGAGGGTCGGGTCGATGGGCAACCGCGCGAGGTCCCAGCCCAACCGCGTCAGCACGCGGTCGGCATCCAGCGCCCCCAGTTCCTGCAGGAGCGCGTATCCGGCCGCGATCGCCGCCGGTGCCGGCGGGTTGAGGAACGGGAAGGTCTCGATCTCCCCCAGCCGGAACGCGCGCATCCGGAGGATGACTTCCGCGAGGTTCGCCCGCTGGATCTCGGGCTGGGTGAACGGCGGCCGCGCGTCGTAATCCTCCTCGGAATACAACCGGATGCAGATGCCTTCCTGCACGCGGCCGGCCCGTCCCTTGCGCTGGTTCGCGCTGCTCTGCGACACCGGTTCCACCGGCAGCCGCTTGGTCCGCGTCCGCGGGTTGTAGCGGCTCATCCGCGCCAGTCCCGCGTCCACCACGTAGCGGATGCCCGGCAGCGTCAGCGAGGTCTCGGCGATGTTGGTCGCCACGATCACCCGGCGGCGGTCCGCCGGCGCGAACACCCGTTGCTGGTCGCCCGAGCTCAACCGCCCGTACAGCGGCACGACCTCGACGTCGCGCCCCAGCCTGCCTTCCAGCAGGTCCGTCGCCTCCCGGATGTCGCGTTCGCCCGGCAGGAACACCAGCACGTCGCCTTCCAACGATTGGTCGATCACCCGGGTCGTCGCACGGACCGCCCCGTCGATGAACGTGAACTCGCCGCCCTCCTCCGCCGCCGAATCGACCGGGTCGTAGATCACTTCCACCGGGTACAGGCGGCCCGACACCTCGATGATCGGCGCGTCGCCGAATGCCTTCGAGAAAGCCTGGGTGTCGATCGTCGCCGAGGTGATCACCACCTTCAGGTCCCGGCGCTTCTCGATCAGTCCGCGCAGGTGCCCGAGGAGGAAATCGATGTTCAGGCTCCGCTCGTGCGCCTCGTCGATGATGATCGCGTTGTACTCCGACAACAACGGGTCGCCCTGCGTCTCCGCCAGCAGGATGCCGTCGGTCATCAGCTTGATGTAGGTCGACGCGTTCGAACGGTCGTCGAAACGGATCTTGCAGCCCACCTCGCGGCCCCAGGCGACGCCGAGTTCCTCGGCGATGCGTTTCGAGATGGAAAGGGCGGCGACGCGGCGCGGTTGGGTGCAACCGATGCGCGCCTCGATCCCCAGCCCGGCCTCGAGACACATCTTCGGGATCTGCGTCGTCTTGCCGGAACCGGTCTCCCCGGCGATCACCACCACCTGGTGGCGGCGGATGGCCTCGACGATCTCGGCGCGGCGCGTGCAGATGGGCAGGTTTTCCGGATAGGTGGGCAACGGCACCCGCGCCGCCCGTTCCTCGCGCAGGGCGAGCGATTCGTGAGCCTGCTGCAGCAGGCGGGACAGGATGGCCTCGTGCGCGTCGGGATGGTGCCGGTCGCGGAGCAACCGCACCAACCGCGAGCCCAGCCGGACCCAGTCGGGCAGCATGCAGCGGGGCAACAGGGACTGGAGTTCGGCGATGCGCGGATCGGCGGCCATGGCAGACGAGTCGCGGAGCTTGGCAGACGGCGCGCCGCGGAAAAGCCCTCTTTTCGCCGCGCTGCATTTCCCCGAAACGGTGACTTTCGCCCCGGACCCTTCCGTGCAACATGTTCCCTCCAACGTGACGACCATGACCGACCCCTCCCCTCCCTCCCCTCCCGGTCGCCGCACGCGGTTCCTTTGGGTCGTCTGGGGTCTGGTTCTTCTGGCCGTCGTCGGACTCGGCCTCGTGCCGGAATTGGAACGCAATTTCCTCGCGTGGCTGCGCGCGGTGCTGGTCCTCGTCGGTTTGGCGCTCACCGTGGTCTGGTTCCTGGTCCTCGGCCGGTTCGGTTGGCGCACCCGACTCCTCGGCGCCGCCGTGCTCGCCGCGGCATCGTTCGCCGCCCCCCGGGTGTTCCGCGTCGACGGGACCGTCGACGGCACCGGCCTTCCCCATCTGGTCCTGCGCGGTCCGGACCGGAGCGACGCCCCCGCCGCGGTCGCGGTCGCGGCGGTCCCGCGGCCGCCGGCGGGGACTCCCGCGCCCGTCGCCGACCCCCGTGCCGGCGACAGCACCCAGTTCCTCGGCAGTCGCCGTGACGGCGTGATCGCCGGGGTCGCGCTCTCGCCCGACTGGAAGACCACCCCGCCCCGCCAGCGCTGGCGCATTCCCGTGGGTGCGGCGTGGTCCGCGTTCGCCGTCTCGGGAAACGTCGCGGTCACCCAGGAGCAATCGGGCGGATCCGAACTCGTCGTCGCCCGCGATCTGGCGACCGCGGGGACGCTCTGGGTCCACACCAACGCGGCCCGGTTCTTCCAATGGCAGGGCGGCGAGGGTCCGCGGGCGACGCCGACCCTCGAGGGCGGCCGCGTCTATGCCCAGGGCGGAACCGGCCTGCTCGATTGCCTCTCGCTCGCGGACGGTCGTCCGCATTGGTCCCGAAACGTCCTGGTCGAGACCGGGTCCCCGAACCTGCTCTGGGGCGCCAGTTCGTCGCCGCTCGTGCTCGGCGATTCCGTGGTGGTCGCCGGCGGCGGCGGCCATGGGCCCACCCTGCTGGCCTACCGGAAATCCGACGGCAAGCCCCTCTGGCAGTCCGGCACGATTTCCGCCAGCTACGCGTCGCCGGTCGCCGCCCGACTCCTGGACAAGGACGTGATCCTGTCCGTGAACGGCGGCTCCTTCACCGTCCACGACCCCGCCGACGGCAAGGTGCTGCTCGGGGTGCCCTGGGGCGACGGCAAGTGGCCGGTGGCCGCGCAACCGGTCGTCGTCGGCACCCGCCGCATTTTCCTCTCGGCCGGTTACGGCGTGGGCTGCGTGATGCTCGAACTGGCCGCGGCACCGGACGGCACCTTCTCCGCGACCGAAGTCTGGCGAAACAAGATGATGAAGACCCAGTTCAACAGCGCCGCGCTGCGGGACGGCTTCCTGTACGGTCTGGACGACGGGTTGCTGGCGTGCGTCGACGCCGCCACCGGCAAACGCCGTTGGAAGGACGGTCGCTACGGTTCGGGACAGTCATTGGTCGTCGGCGAACACGTCCTCGTGCAGACGGAGCCCGGCCCGGTGGTGCTGGCCGCCGCCCGGCCCGATGGTTTCGCCGAACTGGGCCGCCTTGCCGCGCTCGACTCGAAGACGTGGAATTATCCCACGGTCGCCGGCCACCTCCTGCTCGTGCGCAACGACCACGAGGCCGCTTGCTTCGAGTTGCCGTGAGCTTTCCCTCCATGCGCCGCCTCGTTTTTTCCGCGTTGCTTGCCGCCGTCCTCCGCCTCGGGGCCGCGGACACCAACGCGCCGGCCGCGCGCAACCTCGTCGTCCTCGGCGACAGTCTCGCCGCCGGCCACGGCGTCGATCCCTCCGAGGCTTGGCCGGCACGCATCCAGTCGCGCATCGATGCCGCGCGCCTTCCCTTCCGCGTCGTCAATGCGGGCGTCTCCGGCGACACCACCGCCGGCGGACTCCGTCGTCTCGACTGGCAACTGCGCCAGCCCATCGACGTCCTGCTGGTGGAACTGGGCGGCAACGACGGGCTCCGAGGGATGTCGCCCGACGCCACCCGCTCGAACCTGGTCGCCCTCGTGAACCGGACCCGGGAACGCTCGCCGAACACCGCCGTCGTCCTCGCCGGCATGCAGATGCCCCCGTCCATGGGACCGGAGTACACGGAGAAATTCGCCGCCGTGTTCCCCGCGGTCGCGCGCGAGTTCCGGTTGCCCCTCGTGCCCCACCTGCTGGAAGGCGTCGGCGGCGTCCCCGAGCTCAACCAACCCGATCTCATCCATCCCACCGCCGACGGCCACGATCTGGTCGCGTCGAACGTGTGGGTCGTGCTCGGCCCATTCCTGCGCGAGCGCGCGGGCACCGCCGCCAAATGAGCCGCGGGCGGCGGGTGCGTTCCCGGCCATCGTTCCCGCGCGCCACGGTTGTCGGCGGCGCCGGATCCGTGGCAGGATTTCCGGCATGTCCCGTTGGTTGTGCCGCGCCCTTGCCGGAATCGCCGCCCTTGGCCTTTCCGGCGCGTTCGCCGCGCCCACGGACGGCCCGGCCGCCCCGAAGTCCCGGTCCGGCCCGCACTGGGCTTTCGTCGCGCCCGCCCGCCCGCCGGTGCCACCCGGCGCCCGCCACCCCATCGACGCCTTCCTGCGCCGGCGACTCGCGCAGGAAGCCCTGTCGCCCTCGCCGATGGCCGACGCCGTCACGCGGATCCGTCGCGTCACCCTGGACTTGACCGGATTGCCGCCGACGCCGGCCGAGGTCGACGCCTTCGTCGCGGACGCGCGACCGGACGCGTGGGAACGGCTCGTCGAGCGGTTGCTGGCGTCGCCGCACCATGGCGAACGCTGGGCCCGGTGGTGGTTGGACGGGGCGCGGTACGCGGACTCCAACGGGTACAGCATCGACGGCCCGCGCTCGGTCTGGCCGTACCGCGACTGGGTGGTGCGGGCCCTCAACGCGGACCTTCCCTTCGACGCCTTCACGCGCTGGCAGGTCGCCGGCGACCGCATCGCCGCGGCCGATCCCGGGCTGGGAACCGACCCGCTCGTGGCCAGCGGCTTCAACCGGAACACCCAGATCAACCACGAGGGCGGCATCGATCCCGAACAATTCCGGATCGAGAGCGCGATCGACCGGGTGAACACGACGGCGGCGGTGTGGCTGGGCGTGACGATGGGCTGCGCGCAGTGCCACGACCACAAGTTCGATCCGTTCACGCAGCGCGATTACTTCGGCTTGTTCGCGTACTTCAATTCCACCGACAACGACGGCCACGGCGCGTCGGACTACGCGGCGACCGGACCTTCGGTTCCCCTGCCGTCGCCGGAAGAACTCCCGGCCATGGAGGCGTGGCAGCGGCAATTCGCGCGGCTCCGGACCGAGAGTGCCTCCGCGACCGGCGCCGAGGCGACGCGGCTGAAGGCCGAACTCGCGGCCCACCGGAAGAAGAAGCCGCCGGTGGCCGAGACGTTGGTCATGCGCGAGGCCACCAACGCGCGGCCCACGGTGATCTTCGTGAAGGGCGACTTCACCCGCCCCGGCGCACCCGTGACCGCCGCCACGCCGGAATCGTTGCCCGGCCGCCGGGTGGCCGCGGACCGACCCGACCGCCGCCAACTCGCGGACTGGCTGGTGTCGCCGGCGAACCCGTTGACCGCGCGCGTGCTGGTGAACCGGGTCTGGCAGGTCTATTTCGGGCGCGGTCTGGTCGAGACGGAAAACGATTTCGGGACCATGGGCGCGCCGCCGTCGCATCCCGACCTGCTGGATTGGCTGGCGGTGGACTTTCGCGAACACGCCTGGAGCCTGCGCCATCTGCACCGGGTGATCGTGACCAGCGCCGCGTACCAGGCCGCCGCCACGGCGGACGCCGGGACGTTGGCGCGGGACCCGCGCAACCGATGGTTCGGGCGGCAAACACGGCTCCGTCTGGAGGCCGAGCAGGTCCGCGACAACGCGCTCGCGATCTCGGGATTGCTCGACCGGCGCATCGGCGGGCCCCCGGTATTCCCGCCGCAGCCGGAAGGTCTCGGGGCATTCACCCAGGACCGTCGGGAATGGCGTGCGAGCACCGGCGGCGACCGGGTTCGCCGCGCGCTCTACACCCAGGTGCAACGCGCGACGCTCCATCCCGCCATGGCGGTGTTCGACGCGCCCGACACCTTCACCACCTGCACGCGGCGCCTCCGGAGCGACACCCCGTTGCAGGCGCTGATGTTGCTCAACGATCCGGCGTTCCACGAGATCGCGGTCGCCTTCGCCGCCCGCCTCGCGCGTACCGAGGGCACCGACCGCTACCGCATCGCGCTCGGTTGTCGCCGTGCTTTCGGCCGCGGGCCGGATGCCCACGAGTCCGCGCGCCTCCTCGAACTGCTCGCCGCCGAACGAAGCGCGGGATCCGGCGAACACGGCGCCTGGCTGGCCGTCGCCCGGGTCCTGCTCAACCTCGACGTCACCATCACCCGCGAATGAACCTTTCCCCCCGCGATCCGGCCACGCTGACCCGCCGGCATTTTTTCGGACGCTGCGGCATGGGTCTGGGCTCGGTGGCGTTGGCGTCGCTGCTGGACGACCGGTTGCGCGCGGAGGATGCGGGCGCCGGGGCCGGGATCCGGCCCGGGCACCACCGCGCCAAGGCGAAGTCGGTGATCTTCCTGTTCATGGCCGGGGGGCCGTCCCAGTTGGAACTGTTCGACTGGAAACCCCGGCTCGCGGCCCTGCACGGACAACCGATTCCCGATTCGTTTCTCGCCGGGAAGCGGTTCGCGTTCATGGACTCCTCGTTCAAGAACCGCACCATGCTGCTGGGGTCCAAGCGCACTTTCGCGCGCCACGGGCAGTCCGGCACCTGGATCAGCGATCTGCTGCCGCACACCGCCGGCATCGCCGACGAGATCGCCGTGGTGCGTTCCTGCCGCACCAATCTCTTCAACCACGCCCCGGCGAAACTGTTCATGAACACCGGCAGCGGCCAATTCGGCCGGCCCAGCATGGGCTCGTGGCTGACCTATGGGCTCGGATCGGAATCACGCGACCTGCCGGGCTTCGTGGTCCTGCAGAGCGGGCCCCGCGGGCCCCGCGGCGGCGCCGTCAACTGGGGTTCCGGTTTCCTCCCGACCTCCTACCAGGGCGTGACCCTTCGCGGCAAAGGCGACCCCATCCTCGACCTGTCGTCCCCGCCCGGCATCGACGCGACCCGGCAACGCCGGGTCCTCGACGCCATCCGCGATCTCAACCTCAAACGCTCGGTCGAGACCGGCGACCCGGAAATCCTGACCCGCATCGCCAGCTACGAGATGGCCTACCGGATGCAATCGAGCGCGCCGGAACTCATGGAACTCGGGCGGGAATCCGACGCCACCCTGCGTCTGTACGGGTGCGACCGGGAACAACCCGGTTTCGCCCGCAACTGCATCCTCGCCCGCCGGTTGGTGGAGCGCGGCACGCGGTTCGTGCAGCTGTACCATACCAACTGGGACAGCCACGGCGGCACCGGCGAAACCCTGGAGACCGATTTCCCGGCACGGTGCCGCGAGGTCGACCAAGCCTGCGCGGCCCTGGTGAAGGACCTGCGTTCGCGCGGCCTGCTCGACTCGACGCTGGTCGTCTGGGGCGGCGAGTTCGGCCGCACGCCGATGGGCGAACCGCGGGAGAAGACCGGACGCAACCATCACATCGACGCTTTCAGCATGTGGTTCGCGGGCGGCGGCGTGCGGGGCGGCCAGACGATCGGCGAGACCGACGAACTGGGATTCAACGTCGTGGCGGACACGGCCCACGTGCACGATCTCCACGCCACGATGCTGCATCTTCTCGGACTGGACCACCTGCGCCTGACTTTTCGTTTCCAGGGCCGCGACTACCGACTCACCGACGTCGAGGGCGAGGTGCTGGGGAAGCTGATCGCGTGAGTCCCAACCCGCATCCCCGCCCAACCATCGATTCACCGTGACTTCTCCACTGCCAACGCTGCTCGCGACCGTGCTGCTCGCCGGTTGCACGACGGGCCGGCGCGGTCTGACTCCCAGCGAGGGAGTGCCCAATCTCGGCCAGGTCAACCCCGGCCTCTACCGCGCCGCCGAACCCGACCCCGCCGGCATGGAAGGACTTCGCCGCATCGGGATCCGCGCAATCATCGATCTCCAGATGCCCAGGGAGGTCCGGTTCGGGGAGGCGGCGGAGGCCCACGGCTTCGGCATGGTCTACACCAACGTACCCATGCGGGGATTGGGGCGCCCGACGGACGCGCAGGTCGACCGGGTCCTGGCGCTCATCGAATCCCTTCCCCCGCCCGTCCTCGTCCATTGCCAGCATGGCTGCGACCGGACGGGCACGATCATCGCGTGCTACCGGATCCGCCACGACGGATGGAACCGCGCGCGGGCCTTGGCCGAGGCCCGGCGGTATGGGATGTCGGGATGGGAATGGGGAATGAAGGACTACGTCCTGGCCGTTGGGGAAGGCGGCGGACGGCACTAGGCCACGCGGTTCCGGCTCCCGGACGCCGGTTCCAATTCCGGATCGCGCGCCCCCGCGGCGAACGGCACGGACGGACGGACGGACGGGCGTGCGCCGCCTCCGATCGCAAAACGACAAGGCGGCGACGCGTCGGATGCGCGTCGCCGCCTTGGGAAAACGACGGGTCGGAAACCCGGCGGGTGCTTACTTCAGCACGGCCTGGTGGAACTAGTTCCAGTCGTCGAGATTGTTCAGGTTGATGGCGTCGGGAAGGATCGAGCCGTCGTCCGGAAGGTTGCTCGCGCCGAGGATGGCCTTGCGGGTGTCGTCGTCGTGGATGTAGCCCGCGATGCTGAGGTTGAGCTTGTGGATGTTGGCGCGGCTGAGATTCACGCCGGGCTGCTTCTTGATCCACGACTCGAACTGCGGATAGGTGGGCTTGGTCTCGGCGAGGAACTTCTTCACCTCGTCGACGTTGAGGCCGAGGCCGGCGATCACCATCGAATCATAGCCCTGGCCGACGCCGGGATAGCCGGCGGCGAGTTTGCCGGCGGCCTCGAGGGAGGCCTTCAGCCAAAGGCGCGGGAGATGGAGGACGCCCAGCGGGCCGGCAACGCCGGAACTGATCAAAGGAACGTAAGTGGTGCTCATGTGCGGTCGAATTACCCGCCTATCCTAGGGAAGCCCGCGTCGGCCGGTCAAAAAGTTTCCCGGGGGAAATCGGGGCTTGCGGACGCAGGGCAGCCCCCGTCTACTGCGCGGGCCAGGGTCCATGGAATGCAGACTTGCGAACCCCGCCAGGGCAGGAATGCAGCAACGGTAGCTTGCTCGGCATCTGCCGTGGGTGCCCTGGCACTCCCCCCTTTTTTCCGCCGCCGGATTGGTTTTCGTTTTGGTTTCCGATCCGGCTCCCGCCGACGCCCCGCTCGTTTGTTTCCGCCGGGGACGACCGCGGCACGGCGCGCCTGACGGCAACCCCTTCGAATCGTCCCGCCGGACACCGCGCGGGGTCCCGCGAACCCCGCGATCCCGCGACCCATTCCCGGCAGGCTCCCCCGCACCGGCGGTTTTTGAACGGGCCGCTGGCACTGCATCCACCGCCACGCTAGCGTCGGCCCGTTCCGACCATGTCCTACCAGGTCATCGCCCGAAAATACCGGCCGCAGCGCTTTGCCGACGTCGTCGGCCAGGAGCACGTCACGACCACGCTGGCCAACGCCATCGCGGCGCACCGGATCGCGCACGCCTACCTTTTCTGCGGGCCGCGCGGCACCGGGAAGACGACGCTCGCCCGCATCTTCGCCAAGTGCCTCAACTGTACCGGGGGCCCGGGCACGGATTTCTCGGACGACGACCCCCGCGTGCGGGAGATCACCGAGGGGCGTTCGCTGGATGTCCTCGAGATCGACGGCGCCAGCAACAATGGCGTCGAGCAGGTCCGCGAACTGCGGGACACGGTGAAATTCGCGCCGGCCTCGTCGAAGTTCAAAATCTACATCATCGACGAAGTCCACATGCTCACGGTCGCGGCTTTCAACGCGCTGTTGAAGACCCTCGAGGAACCGCCGCCGCACGTGAAGTTCCTCTTCGCCACCACCGATCCCGAGCGGGTCCTCCCCACGATCCTCTCGCGCTGCCAGCGCTTCGACCTGCGCCGGATCCCGGCCGCGCTCATCGTCGGCCAACTGCGACGCATCGCCGCCGCCGAAGGAGTGAAGATCGACGAACCCGCGCTGTATGCCATCGCCCGCGGCGCGGACG